>Ga0187876_1002157_pt1 | contig 15010 bp, 9 predicted proteins | sample June2016WEW_17_4_FD_133000 | JGI IMG/M metagenome (GOLD analysis project Ga0187876, IMG submission 133000) | Peatland microbial communities from SPRUCE experiment site at the Marcell Experimental Forest, Minnesota, USA - June2016WEW_17_40 | ecosystem: Environmental > Terrestrial > Soil > Wetlands...
ACGCGCGCTGCCAGCACTTGTGCCGGAGAACCCTCCCGCATCGTCTTGAGAAATGCGGCTGCATCTTCTGCGCGTTGTTTGCGAGTCGCAGGCGAAGCATCCAGCACAACGCCTCCGCCAATCGTTACTACCGGTGAAAACTGCCGCACGATGAAGCGATCTCCGGGCAGAAGCAGCATGGGTTCGGCGAATCTCAGTTGCGCATACGCTTCGTCTCCCGGCTTCAGTTGTTTCGCTCCATGCTGTTTCGCTCCATACAGGCGCGCTTCCGCGATCGTTTCCGTGGTGTACGCGTGAAAGTGCACACGCGCGCCGTCCTTAAACGGCTTTGCTGAGGGTAGAAGTGAAAGGAGCGCATCGACGCACGATGTGGAACGAAAAGTGTCCGCGGTCGCGAGCGTCATACCACGCGCCAGGTCTTCGGTAGAGAGTCCTGCGAGGTTCAGTGCGGTGCGCTGCCCCGCGACGGCGGCTTCCGCCGGCGAGCCATGAACCTGCACGCCACGAACTCGCACACGCTTGCCGGCGGGAAACACTTCGAGCTCTTCTTCTTTGCGGATCGTCCCGGCGACGAGAGTGCCGGTGGCGACCGTCCCGAAGCCTTTCATGGTGAAAACACGATCGATGGGAAGGCGAGCCAGCGCCGCCGAGTTTTTCGCCGCAACTTCGGACGCGACCTTCGCGAGCGCGGATTTCAACTCGTCCAGACCCGCGCCCGTCAACGAGCTCACCGCAACCATCGGCGATTGCGCCGGATCGAGAAATGATCCACGCACATAATCTTCCACTTCCAGTCGCACCACTTCGAGCGTCTCCGCATCCACCGCATCGGATTTTGTGAGCACGGTGATGCCGCGGCGGATGGCAAGCAGGCGGCAGATATCGAAGTGTTCGCGAGTCTGCGGCTTGATCCCTTCATCGGCGGCAATTACGAGGAGCACCAGATCGATGCCGCCCACGCCAGCCAGCATGTTGCGCACAAAGCGTTCGTGACCGGGCACATCGACGAAACCCAGCCGAATCCTGCCGCCATCGAGGGCGGGGAGTTCGAAGTGGGCAAATCCAATGTCAATGGTGATGCCGCGCCGTTTTTCTTCTTCGAGGCGGTCGGCATCGATGCCGGTCAGGGCTTTGACCAGCGCCGTCTTCCCGTGATCGATATGTCCTGCCGTGCCGACGATGACGGACTTCATGCAAGAACAGTATAGTGGCAGGTCTTGGGGGCTGCGGTTGCGGAGTGTTCATCAGGCCGGTAGACTGCGCGCATGGCCATGCGCGCCGCACTGGGATGCAAACTCCACACTGGCTGGGCGATGTTGGTGGCGCTGGCCGGCCAACCTGGCGAAATTCGAGTTTTGTTTCGGGGGCGCATTGAGTTGTTGCCGCTCGACGAATCAATCCCTCGTTTCGTGTATCACGAGGCGGCCGAACTGTCTCTTCCGCGCGCAATGGCACTCGTGAATAGTGCGCGAGAGGCCTCGCAGAAGGCCGCGCGGCTCGCAATCAAAGATGTACTGCGCGAACTCGATTCACGCGGAGCCAAAGCGGACGTTTGCGGAGTTCTTTCTAGTTCTACTTTGGTCCCGGATGATCTGTCTCGGATTCTTCAATCGCACCCTCTGATTCACGCAGCGGAAGGCGCCTTGTTCCGGCAGGCGATCGTCTTAGCCTGTGAGAGCGGCGGGTTGGCCGTCACGGCCGCCCGCGAGCGCGAAGTCTGGGCGCGCGCAGCGGCCGCGTGGAGCATCGCAGAACCGAGGTTGCGAAAAGAAGTGGACGCCTTGCGAGCATCGGTGGGTGCACCCTGGAGCGCGGACCACAAGACCGCCGCGGCGATTGCGCTCTTAGCCCTTAAGTCCCGTTGACCGGAGCAAGGGGCTAGCGCCACTTCTTCAATAGAGCGGAGCGATGATCCCAATCTGAGCCAATTGCGCGGGTCTTTGAACGAGTCCACAGGGTACGAATCCACATGCGAAAAGTTGGTGGAGATGCGACAATAAAGATTCCCCGATGACCACGTCTGCGATCGCTGCCGTTACGCCGGAGATGATCCGGGAGCACGGCCTCACTCCGGAAGAATTCGAAAAGATCAAGCAACTGCTCGGCGGACGCGAGCCCACGCGGACCGAACTCGGCATCTTCAGCGTGATGTGGAGCGAGCACTGTTCCTATAAATCGTCGCGCGTTCACCTGAAGCGTTTGCCCACGCGCAGCAAGCTGGTGGTGCAGGGGCCGGGTGAAAATGCCGGCATCGTTGACATTGGCGACGGCTGGGCCTGCGCGTTCAAAATCGAGTCGCACAATCACCCGTCGTTTATCGAACCATTTCAGGGAGCCGCCACTGGCGTCGGCGGAATTTTGCGCGACATTTTCACCATGGGAGCGCGGCCGGTTGCGGTGATGGATTCGCTTCGCTTTGGGCCGATTCAAGCCGAGCTTCGCTCGGCCGGACAGCCGGGGGCGGTCGTCCCTACGCAGGCAGAGATTCACAAGAACCACTCCGTGATGGAAGGCGTGGTCTCCGGCGTCGCTTCTTACGGCAACTGTTTCGGCGTCCCCAACCTTGGCGGCGAGGTGAAGTTCGAGCCCTGCTACTCTGGCAATCCGCTAGTGAATGCGTTCGCTCTCGGCCTGGTCCGCCGCGACCAGATTTTTTACGGACGCGCAGCGGGCGAGGGGAATCCCGTAATTTATGTAGGCTCCAAGACCGGGCGCGACGGCATCCACGGCGCCACCATGGCGAGCGAGGAGTTCAGCGAAGGATCGGAAGCGAAGCGCCCCAACGTTCAAGTCGGAGATCCATTCCTCGAGAAACTGCTGCTCGAAGCCTGCCTGGAAGCGATGCAAACGGGCGCGATCGTCGGCATTCAGGACATGGGCGCCGCGGGGCTGACCTGCTCGAACTGCGAGATGGGCGCGCGTGGCGGCACCGGAACCGAAATCGAACTCGACCGCGTCCCGCAACGCGAAACCGGCATGACGCCTTACGAGATCATGCTCAGCGAGTCGCAAGAGCGCATGTTGCTGGTCGCGCAGAAGGGCCGCGAGGAAGAAGTCCTCCGCGTCTTCCAGAAGTGGGGACTGGATGCGGTGGAAATCGGCCGGGTCACCTCCGATGGGAAGATGCGCGTGCTCGAACACGGCAAGGTCGTCGCCGAAATTCCGAACGCCGCTCTCACCGATGACGCGCCGGTGTACAAACGTCCGCTCGCGCGCTGGGAACCACCGGTCGAGCGGGAAATGCCGGAGCATATCCGCCTCGCCGAAAGCGGAGACTTCTCGACCCAGCTCAAGCGTTTGCTTGCGAGCCCCAACATTTGCTCGAAGCGCTGGGTCTGGCAGCAGTATGACCACATGGTGCAGACCAATACGGTCGAAGCGCCCGGAGCGGGCGATGCTGGCGTCCTCCGCATCAAGGGCTCCAATCGCGGACTGGCCATGGCGCTCGACGGCAACGGCCGCTGGTGCTATCTCGATCCCCGTCTCGGCGCGATGCACGCGGTCGCCGAAGCTGCCCGCAAAGTGGCATGCGCCGGAGCGACTCCGATTGGCGCCACCAACTGCCTCAACTTCGGCAACCCCGAAAAACCGCACATCATGTGGCAGTTTTCGCAGGTGATTGACGGTATCACCAAAGCCTGCGAGGAACTTGATACGCCGATTACCGGCGGCAATGTCAGCTTCTACAACGAAACTCTCGGCGAGGGAATTTACCCGACTCCCGTGATCGGAGTGGTGGGAATTCTCGAAGACGTCCACAAAACCGTGAAGATGCACTTTGCGCAGCCTGAGCGAAAGATTGTTTTGCTGCGCGCGAATGAAGCTGGCGACGCCGTCGATGCCCAGTTGGAGTTTGGGTCGTCCGAGTACGCAAAAGAAATTCTCGGAGCTGTGTGGGGCTATCCGCCGGAGCTGGATATCGAGAAAGAAGCCACTCTGCAACGTGCTCTGGTGGCCATAATCCGGGCGGGGCTGGTCGAGTCCGCTCACGACTGCTCCGATGGCGGGTTAGCCGTGGCGCTGGCGGAGTCGGCATTGCCGGGCGAAGTCGGTCTGAGCGTAAGATTGCCCAAGCAGAAAGTATCGCTTGAGTTTCTGCTCTTTGGAGAAGACGCGAGCCGGGTCGTACTAAGCTGCGACCCGATCCACCTGCCGCGAATCCAACAAGTAGCGGAAGAGTACGGCGTCATCGCGGATGTGTTGGGCGAAACGGGGACGGATAGCGTTGAGATCACGGTGGATGGTCAGCTTGTGATTTCGGCCAGCATCGCGGAATTGCGGGAAGCGTACGAAGGCGCGCTAGAGAGGGCGCTGCGCACGGAATCAAGCGTTGCCGCTGCGGACTGAGGTTGCCGGGCTTCGCGCCCGGCTGGACGGCCGAGGGCGGCCGGCCCTACGCGAGCGATTTTGAATTGGCTAAGAGCTAAGAGCTAAAGGCGAACTGCTAAATGCCGACTTCTGACAAATTTCGTGAAGAGTGCGGCGTGGTCGCCATCCACGCTCATCCCGAGGCGGAGAAGCTCGCCTATCTCGGGCTCCATGCTCTCCAACATCGTGGGCAGGAATCGGCGGGCATCGTCACCTCGGACGGCGAGCGCCTGCGCCAGCACAAGTCCATGGGTCTGGTCGCCGATATCTTCAGCCACGAAGTACTGGCTTCGCTGCGCGGTATCCTCGCCATCGGCCACACCCGATATTCGACCGCTGGCGATTCTGCTTTGCTGAACGCGCAGCCCATCATGGTGCAGTCCAATAAGGGCACGATCGCGATTGCTCACAATGGCAACCTGGTCAACGCGCACGCGATTCGCGCCAAGCTGGAGGGCCAGGGCTCGATCTTCCAAACCAACAGCGACACGGAAGTACTGGTTCACCTGATTGCGCTCTCCCGCGAGCAGACCCTGCCGGATGCCATCGCCGACGCCCTGCGCCGCGTGGAAGGCGCCTTTTCGCTGGTCATGATCAGCCGTGACCGTATCTTCGCCGCCCGCGATCCGCGCGGGTTCCGCCCGCTGGCCATGGGCCACATCCCGGCTCTGACCAGCGAGAAAAAAGACACGGTCGTCTTTGCCTCCGAAACCTGCGCTTTTGATTTGCTCGGCGCCACCTACGAGCGCGACGTCAAACCCGGCGAACTGGTCATCGTCGGGCCCGAAGGCATCAGCTCGCGTTTTTACTCGCCGTCTCCGGCGCAGTCGAGCTGCATCTTTGAACACGTTTATTTTTCGCGTCCCGACAGCCTGGTGTTTGGCCGCTCGGTCGATCAAAGCCGCGACGCCATGGGACGCCAGCTTGCGCGCGAAGCTCCCGTGGACGCCGATATCGTCGTTCCCGTCCCCGACTCCGGCAATACCGCGGCCATCGGATACGCCGCCGAAAGTGGCATCCCTTTTCGCCTTGCCCTCATCCGCAACCACTACGTCGGGCGCACTTTCATCGAGCCGCAACAGTCGGTCCGCGACTTTGGCGTGAAGCTGAAGCTGAACGCCGTTCGCAGCCTGCTCGAAGGCAAACGAGTGATTCTGGTCGACGACTCCATTGTGCGCGGCACCACCAGCAAGAAGATCGTCCGCATGATTCGTAACGCGGGCGCGAAGGAAGTCCACATGCGGATTTCCTGCCCGCCGACCATCTCGCCATGCTTCTACGGAGTGGATACGCCTTCAAAAAAAGAACTCATTGGTGCCAACAAGACGATCGAGGAGATTCGCGAATACATCGTCGCCGACTCACTCGCCTATCTCTCGCTGGAAGGTCTTAAAAAAGCTTGCGCGGACGGGGAAAAAACCACTTACTGCTCCGCCTGCTATACGGGAAATTACCCTACCAAGATAGACGTGGAAGAGATCCTGCCAGCGGCCGCCTCGCGATAACCGGAACTTACCCCGGGTCTCTGCACGATTTGTGCAAACTTTGTGCCTTTCTTGAGGGAATGCGCTCTCGCTTTCTTCAATGGAGGGGTGCAAGGCACGCCATCGAATGGTATTCTTTTCCGGCAACGACCTTGCGTCCGGCGCACTTTTGAATGACGAAAGCGTTTTCAATTTTCGGGTCAAGGCCTCAGCTGGGTCCTTTCGAGCAGCAGGTGCTGCAAAAGCTTTGGTCGCATGGCAGCGCCACGGTTCGCGAACTGCTTGCGGATGGCAAGATCCATCAGGCCTACACCACGGTGATGACGACCGTGGACCGTCTCTACAAGAAGGGCCTGCTCGACCGCGTAGCCGAAGGCAGGGCGTTCCGCTATACTCCGCGCCACGCACCCGAAGAACTGCAACGAGCCACAGCGCTGGAGAGCATCCGGCAATTGCTGGGATCGGGCGACGCTTCGTCGCTGCCTCTCTCGTATCTGGTGGAAGCGCTTAGCACCCATGACGCGCAACTGCTGGATGAGCTGCAACTCCTGGTCGAACGCAAACGCCGCGAACTCCAGAGCCGAGAAAAGAAGGGCCGGGAGGAACGCTGATGTTTGCCCTGCGCGGAATCGCCGTCTCGCTCACTTTCTTCTTTCTGCTCTACTGTCTGCTGTCGGCGCTGGTGGCAGTCGCATGGCGCTCGCTGCGGTGGCTGCATGCGACGGAACAGAGCCTGGCCGGTTTGCTCTTTGCATTGCGCGTTCTCCCGTTAGCGGCTTCCGTTGTCATTACATTCGTTTTTGTCGTGCCGTCGTTTCAGTTGCTCGAGCCCCGTTCGATTGATGAGGGTATGGGCATAATGCCGCCCGCGCTGGGCATTTGCGCGCTCTTGCTGATTGCTTGCGGCTGCTTCCGCGTGATCGCCGCCCAGACCACGACTTCTCGCGTGGTGGCTCGTTGGCTGGAAGGCGCGCATCCTCTGAATGTGGATGCCGCAGATCAGGCCGATACCCAGACCGTGACGTTCCGGTCCAGACGCGAAACTCCGCCACTCACGCTGGTGGGTGTAAGCAAACCGAGAGTGCTGGTTTCAGAATCTACTGTTGCGCTGCTGAGTCATGACGAACTGCACATCGCGCTCAAGCATGAACTCGCGCATATGCAGTCTCGCGACAACTTGAAGAAACTCGCCTTCCGTTTTTGTCCCTTCCCCGGCATGGCCAAGCTGGAAAGTGCCTGGTCCCAAACCGCGGAACTGGCCGCCGATGATGCGGCGGTCTCGAATCTGGACGACGCTGTTGACCTGGCCGCAGCCTTGGTCAAGCTCTCCCGCCTGGTTCCTGTCGAAGCCGCTCCGGTCTGCACCGTGGGCTTCGTGACCGGATCCATCAGCGCCCGCGTGGCGCGCCTGCTTGCCTGGGACGAAGCTGGCAAAGCTCAACCGATGCGAATTCGCGCGTGGTGCGTGATTCCACCCGTTGTTGTGGTTCTGTTGTGCGTCTTTGTAACCTACGGCCCGGCTCTCGCGCTGACGCATGAAGTTACAGAATGGCTTGTCCGCTAACGTTTCGGCCCGCCCGCAAAACTTCTGTTCTTCTCACCACCTGGTTTTTACGCTACTAGCGCTGGTAGTAATTAGCATGTCCCGCTACTCTCTGTGAGCTAGTCTGCTTCGCCGCGCAGGCCATTTCCCTTAGCAGTCTGAACAGCGGCAATCCCTTTTTTGGCCGGATGGTTTTTTCCATGCTCGCCAGGTTTCCACTCTCCGAAATACGCAGATCGAGTTCGCTGAGTTGCGCGGTTATCCTCCCGATTTTCCTGCTGATCTTCGTCTCCGTTCCTTCGCTCCTGCGCGCCCAGAATCCGAACGGCGCGCTTCGGGGAGAGGTTCAGGACGCGAGCGCCGCGCGAGTGGCGGGGGCGCGGGTCGTTGTGCAGTCAAACGGATCCTCCATGACCCGCGAGGCAACGGCAAATGAGCGGGGAGAATTCCGCATTGAGGGTCTGCTGCCCGGCTCCTATCGCGTCACCGTGACGGCAAAAGGTTTTTCCCAAGCCACGGCCGATGTGGACGTCGCAGTCAGCCTGGTGCGCGATATCGCGGTTACGCTCAAACCGGAAAGCGGGCGCGAGACGGTCAACGTGCAGGGGAATGCTTCCTCGATCACGACCCAGTCGATTGACACGGCGAGTGCGGTGCATGAGGGCGTAGTCGGCAGCCGGGACCTGGAAACTCTTCCGCTCCCGGCACGCAGTTTCGCCAACATCGCTTATCTCGTGCCCGGAACTGAGCCCGTCGAGCCTTCCGATCCCACCAAGGCGCGCATCACCGCCGTCTCCACTGGCGGAAGCTCCGGCTTGAACAACGAACTGTCGGTTGACGGCGCCGACAACTCCGACGACTGGATCGGCGGCTTCCTGCAAAACTTCTCGCCCGATGGCATTCAGGAATTTGCCGTGCGCACCTCGAATGAAGACGCCGACACCGGCTGGACCACTGCCGGATCCGTCGTGATCACCACCAAGCACGGCACCAACGAATGGCACGGCGACGCGGCTTTCTACGAGCGCGCGGCACAGCTCAACGCCCGCTTCCCGATTGAGAATCCGGCGGAGACATGCACCAACGGCGTTTGCGTGAACAATCCCAAGCAGCCGTTCTCCCGGCAGAACTACGTGGCCACCATCGGCGGACCGCTGGCAAAAAACAAAGTCTGGTTCTTCGCTTTATTCGAGCATGTGCATGAAAATGCCAGCATCGCCTACAGCCCTGCGAGCACCGCAGAATTCGATGCGCTTGCGCAACTGGCCTCGGATGGTCTGATTCCTGGCGTCCCTTCCATCGCCGTCCCGCAAAACGTTCCCATCCCCTTCCGCGACTACATCGGCTCGCTGCGTCTTGACTGGGCGCAGTCTTCGAAGTCGCAGTGGTTCCTGCGCACCTCCGAAGATAGCTACCTCACGCACAACGCCCTGGTGCAGCAGGCAACGCTGCCCTCCACCGGACTGACCACGCACAACAACTACTGGAACACGGTGATCAGCAATACTTATGCTTTCAGTCCGACCTGGCTCGGCAATTTAGTCCTCGATGCCAGCCTGTTGCACCTCACCCAGACGCGTAACTCGGATCTGGGCTTCGCGCTGGCGTTTCCCTTCAGCTCGACTGCCTTGACCGTCTCTGGCTACGAAACGTTCGGCGACAACCAGTTCGCCACTCCCATCACTCTTTTCCCCGATCTGCGTAATCAGGAAAAGTATCAGTTCCGCTACGACCTGAGCCACGTCGCGGGAAGTCACGCTCTTAAGTTCGGAGTCAACTTCATTCACGTACCGGTGCTCAGCGGGGCATTCGCGGCGACAGCGGAGCAGTTCATCAAATATCCGTCCAACCCCGATTGCTACGTCAATCCGCCCGGCCTCGATTGCCAGGTCGCGAATTCGTTGCCGTTTTATTACACTCCACCAACCTCGATGTGCAATCCGCCTCCCGATCCGACTTCCGGCATCACCTGCACTTACACTTCGGGCGGCAACGGCAACTTCTCCCAAAGCGTGCAGCGACTCGCGCTCTACGCTCAGGATTCCTGGCGGGTCTCGTCGCACTTCACCGTCAACTACGGCCTGCGTTATCAGACAACCTTCGGGCTCTTCACGGCTTCCGGACAGAGCCAGGCCGCCAATCCTTCCTTCCCCCTGCTGGCGTCGTTGGGATACCCCGAAGCGGTTCCTCATGATTACCGCAAGCAAGTCGCGCCTCGCCTCGGAATCGCCTACTCGCCGGGCGGCAGCGAGAAGACCGTGATTCGCGCCGGCTTCGGCATGTTCTACAACGACCTCGCCCAAAACGGGTGGGCCACCGCATTTCAGGCGGTGAACCCGAATTCGGTCGCGCCCCCAGCGCTCATCGATCCCAACTACAAAACGCCTTACGCCATCCATGTGACCGGGGGCGTACAGCATGCTTTCGACTCGCACTGGATCGTCAGCGCAGACTATACGCATGAGCAGGGAAACCACGGCTATCGCGCCTATCCATATTCGAGTGCAACCGTCTTCCGCTCCGACAACCGCTCCAGTTACAACTCCCTGATGTTGCATCTGCAGGGCAATGTCTCGCGCCGCTTCAGCCTGGTCGCGAACTACACGCTCTCCAAGGCGCAAACCTGGGGCTGCGTGCTCGGCGAACTCTTCGACTACGTGAATGGTGTTTGCAATCCGCTGAATGCTTTTGCACCCGGCGACTACGGCCCGTCCGGCGAAGACGTTCGCCATCGCTTTGTGCTCGCCGGCACCGTGCACATCCCCGGCGGTTTCGAATTGAGCTCCATTACCCAGGTCGAGAGCGCTCGCCCCATCACCATCACCACCGAGGACAACAGCGAACGCATTTCCGTGAACGGAGTGCCGACCAGCCTCGACGAATTCCGCGGAACGCCGTACATCCAGGTGGACCTGCGCGTCACCCGCCCCTTCAAGGTTGGTGAGCGCTGGCAGATTAATCCTTTCGCCGAGTTCTTCAACATCTTCAACCGCAACAATCCTGGCGCGAACTACGTCGCTAATATCAGCAACCTGCCTGTGCCTGAGGCTCAGATCAAAAGCGGCAACGTCACCAGCATTTGCACGGCTGCAGGTTGCCAGGCCGTCACCAGCCTGAAGCAGCTCGAAATACCCGCAGGCGGTTTGGGAGATTTCTTCGGCCCCGGTACCACGGTTGGAATTCCGTTCGCCGCCCAGCTCGGCGTGCGGGTGACGTTCTGACAGGCTTCGTATCAGGGTATCGCTTCAGCGATATCGAAAATTCTTCCGCCCCGTCTCCGAAGACGCGGCAAGCCGCGTCTCTACGGGAAATCGGACGCCCCTCTAGCCGCTTCAGCCCCTCGTGGTTTTTCTCGCAATCGCCACTCGCGCGATGCCCTGCAGATCGTTCCTGATCGCAACCTCGTCCCAACTCGACAACAGGCCGCGTACTCGATCGGCAATCGTCCCGCTGATCTCGAACACCAGCCATCCGCCTGGACGTAGCGCCTGGCGCGCTTGCGGGATCAGGCGTTCGATGACTTCCATCCCGGTTGGTCCTGCAAACACCGCATTGCGCGGCTCGAACTTGCGCACTTCGAGCTGCACCGACTCTTCCTCCGAATCTCCCACGTAGGGAGGATTCGAAACCACGATATCGAACGAAGGCGGTGGCAGCCCATCCAGCAAGTCCGTAAGGTGAAACTCGATTCGCGAAGCAAGTTCGTGCCGGGCTGCGTTGACCCGAGCGACTTCCAGCGCTTCGGGAGAAATATCCGTCGCCTGGATCTCCGCCGATGGCAGCTCTTTGGCCAGAGCCAGCGCAATCGCTCCCGACCCGGTTCCCACATCGACGATGCGCAGACCGTGTGGCGCGGACACTCCTGTCCGCGGCTGTTGATCTCGATCTTGACTTCGCTTTGAATCAGCCCGCGACGCTAGCTCCACCACCGCCTCCACCACGTGCTCCGTCTCCGGACGAGGAATCAGAACCGCCGGCGACACGATCAAGTCCAGGCCCCAGAACTCCTGGTGCCCCGTGATGTACTGCGCCGGAACGCCGGTCGAGCGGCGGGCGAGAGCTTCGTCATAGCGCTGTATTTCGTTGGAAGTCAGTTCGCGCTCCGGATGCGCGTAGAGATACGCCCGGTCGCAATCGAGCGTGAACATGATGAGCAGTTCCGCATTCATACGCGGGGAAGGAACTCGCGCAGCCGTCATCCGCTCGACTGCCGCATTCAGAGCCTGGCGAAGTTGCACGGTTCTATTTCACCACGGAGACGCAGAGACAGGAGAAAAACAAACGAGGGGAAAATTATTGAAGAGCCGCACAAGCCCTAAACTTACCACTGCCCCGCGAACGACCAACGACGGACGACCAACGACGCCTCTGCAATCGCCTTACACCGCCGCGCCCGTCTCCTGCTTCATCTTTTCCGCCTGGAAGTGCGTGATCAGCGCGTCGATAATCGGTTGCAGCTTCCCGTCCATCACTTGCTCAAGCTGGTGAATCGTGAAGCCGATGCGATGATCCGTAAGCCGGTTCTGCGGAAAATTGTAGGTCCGGATCTTCTCCGAGCGGTCGCCCGACCCCACCATCTGCTTGCGTTCTTTCGCCAGCGCGTCCTGCTGCTTCTGCATCTCGACTTCGTACAGCCGCGAGCGCAGCACGCGCATGCCTTTTTCGCGGTTCTTGATCTGCGACTTCTCATCCTGACAGCTCACCACCGTACCCGTCGGAATGTGCGTGATCCGCACCGCCGAATAAGTCGTATTCACCGACTGCCCGCCCGGCCCCGATGAACAGAAAGTATCGATGCGCAGATCCTTGGCCTCGATCTTGACGTCCACTTCTTCCGCTTCCGGCAGCACCGCCACCGTGATCGCCGAGGTATGCACTCGCCCTTGCTGCTCGGTCGCCGGCACGCGCTGCACGCGATGCACGCCGCTTTCATATTTCAGGCGCGAATAGACGCGGTCGCCCTCGATCAGCGCTATCACTTCCTTCAACCCGCCCACGCCCGACTCCGACGTGGACAGCACTTCCACCTTCCACTTCTGCGTCTCGGCATAGCGGTTGTACATGCGGAAGACTTCCGCCACGAACAACGTGGCCTCATCGCCGCCCGTCCCGGCGCGAATTTCCAGAACCACGTTCTTCTCGTCATTCGGATCCTTCGGCAACAGCAGAACTTTGAGTTCTTCTTCAACGGTCACGATGCGCGCGTCGAGCTTGGCGAGCTCTTCTTCCGCATAGGCCCGCATCTCGGGATCGGCTTCCTCCACCAGCACAGCCCGGCTTTCGGCAATCCCGCGCTTCAGATCCTTGTACTCGCGATACTTCTCGACGATCCCTGCGACTTCGCTATGCGCCTTGGCAGTCTTCTGGTATTTCGCCGAATCGTTCGTAATATCCGGCGACAACAGCGCGCGCGTCAGTTCCTCATAACGCACTTCGATTTGGTCTAAGCGTTCAAACATGATTTTCATCTGTAGAAACGGGGCTTGCCCCGTCTCACTTCGCGGCAGGAGACGCGGCAAGCCGCGTCTCTACTTTACTGATTCTAGGTGGAATGAGAAAGAAAACAAGAGTTCGCGGTGGGCACCGCTACGCAATCACCAATTCGCCGCCGCGCTGCTTTTCCAGCTTCATCGCTTCATCCAGCGCAACGATTGCGCATTCAACTTCCCGGTCATCTGGAGGTTGGGTCGTGATCCGCTGCAGCCACAGGCCTGGCGCTGTCATCAGCGCGAACAGCGAGCCGCGATGCTTGGCCGCAAAGCGAATGATCTCGTAGGAAACTCCGGCAATCAGCGGCAGCAACGCAATCCGAATGCCGAATCGAGCCCAGAAAGTATGTACGGGAATCGCCATGTACACGATCATCGAGATGATCAGCACCGTCATCAGGAAGCTGGTTCCGCACCGCGGATGATACGTCGAATACTTCTGCACCGCCGCGGTTTCGAGCGCATCGCCATTCTCGAACGCAAATACCGTCTTGTGCTCGGCCCCGTGGTACTCGTAGACGCGCCGAATGTCTTTCCACAGCGAAACGCCCCACACAAACAGCAGGAACATCGCGATCCGGATCAGCCCGTCAACCAGGTTAAACAGGAACTGCTGCCCGAAAACCGGATTCACCCTTTTCAATTCGGTCGTAGCCAGCAGTGGCAGGTACTTGTACATGAAGATGAAGAAGGCGACGGAGAAAGCGATATTCACTCCCGCCATCCAGCCGGTGATTTCAAACTTCTTTCCCTGATCTTTATTAGCCGGATCGTTATGGCCAGGATCGCTGGCGGATATCTCGTCCAGCGCCGCATTGGCGGAAAACTTCAGCGCGCGGAATCCCAGCGTCATCGCATGCCCCAGCGTCATCACTCCACGCACCACCGGCCAGCCCATCCACTTATGCTGCTCGGAAGGCCGTTCCAGCGGCTCGCTGTGCGTCACGATCTCGCCCGACGGCTTGCGCACTGCAATGCCCCAGGCGTGCGGCGAACGCATCATCACGCCCTCCAGCACCGCCTGCCCTCCGACGAGCGTTTCCTCACCGCTCTCCAGGGCCGGGAGCAACTGTACCGCCGCCAAAAACCGCAACATTTGCCGCCAACGCCGCATGTCCATTGGATGTTACTCGGAGAGGAAAGACTCCAATCACTAGAATATCACAGAAGCCCGCGACTGGCCGCTAGAAAATCACATAACCCATTGTGTTTCATGTAGATACAGATGAATACTTCCGCATTTAGTGGGCGTGATCGTGCTAATCGTGCCCGGAATGGTCGTGCTCAGCATGGTCGTGCTCGCCCTGTCCTTCCTCGCGCACCGCGATCACGCAACTATGCGCCGTCTCGCAGACCACGTGTTCCAACTGGATCGTCGTATGGTGGATGCCAAACCCCTGCCCGAGTTTCTCGTTGATCTCGCGCAGAATCGTATCGCTCTCAGATGTCGCCATATCGGCGATTTTTACGTGCGCCGAGAGCGCGTGATTCTCCGACCCGATGCTCCACAGATGCAGATCATGCACATCGCTCACGCCCGCGATCGTCCGCATCGCCGATTCCACCGCTTCCAGGCTCATCCCGCGCGGAGTGCCTTCCAGCAGAATATTCAGCGTCTCGCGCACGATGCCGATGCTCGACCACAAAATCAGCGCGCCGATCCCGAACGACAGTGCCGCGTCGATCCAGTATTGTCCCGTCCACAAGATCGCAAAGCCGCCCACAATCACCGCCGCGGTCGAGAGCGTGTCGCCCACCTCGTGCAGCAACGCGCTTCGGACATTCACATCCCGCCCGGAACGCCACAGCAGCAGAGCGATTACGCCGTTCATCACCACGCCCGCCGCCGCCACCCCAATCATCACCCGGGCGCGCACATGCGCGGGATGCTGTATCCGCTGAAACGCCTCGTAGAAAATAAAAAATGACACCACCACCAGCGACAGCGCATTCACCAGCGCTGCCAGCACTCCCGCGCGCCGGTATCCATAAGTTTTGGTCGCGCTCGGCGGCCGGCCTTCCAGAAAAACCGCCAGCAGCGACAACAGCAACGCAAGAAAGTCGGACAGGTTATGTCCCGCCTCGGAAAGCAACGCCAGCGAGTGCGCACGGATGCCGGCAACCAC
>Ga0187876_1002160_pt1 | contig 14983 bp, 13 predicted proteins | sample June2016WEW_17_4_FD_133000 | JGI IMG/M metagenome (GOLD analysis project Ga0187876, IMG submission 133000) | Peatland microbial communities from SPRUCE experiment site at the Marcell Experimental Forest, Minnesota, USA - June2016WEW_17_40 | ecosystem: Environmental > Terrestrial > Soil >...
CCGAGGCCGGGCCGCGCATATCACTGAGAAGCAGGACCTCAACCTGAAAGTCGCCGCCTTCGTTCGTTATCCTCAACAGGTCACCCACCCGGACCTCGCGCGCAGCCTTGGCCTGCTGCCCGTTGGATTGAATCCTGCCGAGTTCACAGGCTCGCGCAGCCAATGCTCGCGTCTTGAAGAATCTGGCGGCCCAGAGCCATTTGTCCATTCGTACGCTGGCCATGATCTATTGCTGTCTACGTTTGGCTTAATTCCAGAATGCGCTGCGCCTTGGCATATACTGGCGGGTCCACCAGCTTGTTGTCTACAAAAACATAAAATGAGCCGTCTTTCTCGGCCTGTATAAACGCTTTCACCACCTTCTTAGCGAACGCCACTTCCTCATCCGACGGCGCAAAAACTTTGTGTACAATCGCCACCTGGTTGGGATGAGTTATGCTCTTGCCGTCGAAGCCCAACTGTTTGATTAGCTGGGTCTCCGCAATCAACCCTTCCTCATCGGAAATGTCGAGAAACGCACCATCGATAGCCTTGATCCCAGCCGCTCTGGCCGCAGTTACGAGATGAGAGCGCGCATACAGCAACTCGAGTTCGAGCCCTCTGGTGCTACGAACGGTCTTCATGTCTGTCGTATAGTCCTCGACTCCGATTGCCAGCGCGATGAGCCGTCCCGTGGCCTTAGCGATCGGAAAGGCGTTGATGATTCCCAAAGCGGACTCAAGTGACACGATGACCCTGGTAGCGCCTTCGGGAATACCGGCTTCCTTTTCTATTGTCCCAATCAGTCTGTCCACTTGTTGCATTTCTTCGAGAGTGCCGCACTTGGGGAGACGGACAATGTCTGGCCGGACTCTGACTACGGCGCGCAGATCGTCGACTCCAAACGGCGATTGCCAGGAGTTGACACGAACTCCGATTAATTTGTCCTTCGGCCTTGCGTCGCAGATGGTTCGAACTACCATCTCCCGAGCTTCGGATTTCTTCGCAACCGGAACCGTGTCTTCCAAGTCCAGGACGACACAATCGGCCTTGCACTCCAAGGCTTCGGCAATCTTCTCCGGAATATTGCCGGGCACCCACAACAGGGTTCTCATCGGATTAGCCATGTAGTTCTCCTACTAGTCGTTCTTCCGCGAGCCTTTTGCGGCCACTCGTTTGGGGAGATAAGCGAGATCGCGATTAGCGGAGATTCCGCTCTGCTCGTAAATGGAAGCGAGTTTGGCCTGCATTGCCTGCGTGATTCCATCGACGAGACTACTCCCGGTGCTGTCGATGCCGACAATCAACGGCCCAAGACTGTTGACACGTACTACCCAGATCGCTTCCGGCACGCCCAAATCCATCCAGAAGACGTTCACGACTTCTTCCACCTGGCCGGCGTATAGCGCGCCGCAGCCTCCAGTGGCATTCAGAAAAAAGCCCCCCACGTCCCGAATCGTTTCGCGGGCTTTTGTGCTCATCGACCCCTTGCCAATCGTGCAACGAATCCGGAAAGCCCTCATCAGTTCAGGGCCGAGTTCATTGAAGCGTGAACTCGTGGTGGGGCCGGCGGAGAGCACTTGCCATTTGCCTTCCGTGTCCATGCGGGTGATTGGCCCGCAATGCCAAATGGCGCCGTTGTTCAGGTCGAAAGGCAGTTTTTCGCCACGGTGCAGCATTTCAACTGCTCGCCGATACCCCATGTCTCGCATCGTGTGAACCAGGCCGGAGAGGTAAACGATATCGCCCAAGTTGAGCCGGCGTATCTGCTCCTCGCTGACGGGCAGTTGCAAGTGATGTTCATTCGTCATCGCACGCGGTCCTCTTCCGGATGGGTTATATACTCAACCCGCCCGTCGCTATGAATGCGCGCCTTGGAGTACCGGCAAGCCCAGCACTGGAACACCACTGAGACCGGCGCAACCGCGGTGTGGGAGCCGCTCATTTCTGCATGGACTCCTAACGCGTAAGTCTTGCCCCCCAAACCCATCGGGCCTAATCCCATCGCATTCACCGCCTCGAAGATCTCGGTCTCCAGGGCGGCGACTGTAGGATCGGGATTGTGCTTACCAATCGGAGTGCGAAACAAGGCCTTCTTGGCCAGAACCATGGAAGAGTCGGCGAATCCACCAATGCAAATTCCGATGATCACTGGGGGACAGGGCTCTCCCATGGAATCCTCGGCGATGTCCAGTACGGCTTTAACGGCAGCCCGGCCAACGTCTTCGCTGCTCAGAATCCAGCACTGAGAGGCCCGCGTTTCCGATCCAAAGCCTTTGGGAACCGCCGTAAGATCCAGGTAATCCGACCCGCTGATCATTTCCCAGTGAATATATGGGATACCCCAGCCCGTATTCGTGCCTGAGTTCTGCTTGGTCAAAGGATTGATTACATTCGGCCGGAGTGGGACTTCCGCAGTAGCTCTGATCAGGGCTCTTTCGGCCGCCTGCATCAGGTCTCCCTCAAGCCGGCAGTTCAGGCCAAGATCGGCATAGAACATCGGCATGCCGGTGTCTTGGCACAATCCGACTTGCTTTTCGACGGCAATCCGGCAGTTGTCGAGAATCGCTCCAAGTTGTCCCTTGGCGACAGGGCTCTCCTCGCGGGCATAGCCCGACTTGAGAGCATTCTGTACGTCGACAGGAAGCTCGATCGACGCTTTCTTCACGAGCCTAAAGATTGTGTCTTCCAGCAGTTGCCCGCTAATCGCCACTCAGCTCTCCTCACTGACTATTCGCGCAAATCGTCTGGGTCGACCGTTAGGAGCACTCGCTCCAGAGTCGGGCCGCTTCACCGCGCGCTCAACTACTAAGCATATCCGACAAGTTTGCCTGTTGTGGGAGCATCCAGACGCGTCGGATGATGCGCTCGATCTCCTCGCCGGAAGCGCCCTGATGATAAGCCGCCAGCCGGCGCGCTTTGTCCTCCAGCTCCGAGAAATAATTCTTCCGTGCGCAACACAACGTTTGCCGGAAGATCGGAATACGATAAATCGTGGACGAAGGAGGCCAGCGTCGCCGTGCTGGCGCTTCGCGCCCCACCCGGCTTCATTTCGCGCCTCGTGGCGCCAGACGGGCAATTTTGGGGGCCTGGCCGCGCTTGTACACCAACAGTGTGCGGATAAATTCGATCACCACAGTGCCCTCATGGTTGTAGCCGGTGGTCTTTACCTTCACGATGCCGACGTTGGGGCGCGACTTGGATTCGCGCTTCTCGAGGACCTCCGTCTGGGAATAGATGGTGTCGCCCTCGAACACCGGGTTGGGCAAGCGGACTTCATCCCAACCAAGGTTGGCAAAGACGTTTTGCGAAACGTCCGTAACACTCTGTCCGGTGACCAGGGCGAGCGTGAAAGTGGAGTCCACCAGCGGCTTGCCGAATTCCGTCTGAGACGCGTAGTGCCGATCGAAATGGATGGGAGCCGTGTTCTGCGTCAGCAGGGTGAACCAGATGTTATCGGCGGCGATGACAGTTCGCCCCAGCGGATGCTGGTATACGTCGCCCACCTCGAAGTCCTCGAAGAATCTACCTTTCCAGCCTTCTTTTAGTGCCATTACACTTCTCCTGATGCTTGGTTATCAGAGCTTTGCTTGGAGCGGTTCAGCCAGATGAACCAGCTCGCCATCCCCCTTACCTTTTCGTCATAGCCACGGGCAAAGTCGCCGCTTCCGGGGCGTTCAATCTTAATGACGCGAGCTCCGAAATCGGCCAGTTGCCGCGACGCAAAGGGCGCGGAAACCGCCTGCTCGATGGATACTACCTTGATTCCTTCCAAGGGCAACATTTAGTAGGACCTCGGCAAGCCGAGTACGTGTTCGGCGACGTAGGACAGAATGAGATTGGTCGAAAGCGGAGCTACCAGGTATAGGCGCGTCTCCCGGAACTTGCGCTCGATGTCGTATTCCTCGGTGAATCCGTATCCGCCATGCGTCTGCAGAGCAACGTTGGCGGCCTCCCAGGAAGCCTCCGCGGCCAGGTGTTTGGCCATGTTCGCTTCCGGACCGCATGGCCGGCCGGAGTCGAACTTCCGCGCCGCATCCATCCGCATCAAGTCGGCCGCGCGCGTGTGTATGTATGCCTGTGCCAGGGGGAATGAAATCCCCTGGTTCTGCCCGATGGGACGATCGAAGACGACCCGTTCCTTGGCATAGCGGACCGCGCGGTCAACGAACCAGTAGCCATCGCCGACGCACTCGGCGGCAATGAGAATGCGCTCGGCGTTCATGCCGTCCAGGATGTAACGGAAGCCTTTGCCCTCTTCTCCGATCAGGTTTACAGCGGGCACCTCGACGTCCTGGAAGAACAACTGATTGGTTTCGTGATTCATCATCGTGCGGATGGGGGTCACGGTTAGCCCATGGCCAATCGCCTGATGTAAATCCACCAGGAATACGGAAAGTCCATCGGATCTCTTCTTCACCTGGTCGAGAGGCGTGGTTCGGGCGAGCAGAATCATAAGATCGGAGTGCTGCACGCGCGAGATAAATACCTTCTGTCCGTTGACGACGTACTTGTCTCCGTTGCGTACGGCCCTGGTCTTTATCTTAGTGGTATCGGAACCGGCATCGGGCTCGGTAACTCCGAATGCCTGCAGGCGCAACTCGCCGCCTGCAATCTTTGGCAAATAGCGGCGCTTCTGCTCATCGGAGCCGTGGCGCAGGAGCGTGCCCATCGTATACATCTGCGCATGCGCCGCCCCGGAATTGCCGCCGGAACGATTGACCTCCTCCAGAATGATGGAAGCCTCTACTATGCCCAGGCCGGCGCCGTCATATTCTTCCGGAATCAGAGCGGCCAGATATCCCGCATCCGTCAGCGCGGCGACGAACTCCTCCGGGTAGGCCCGCTCGCGATCCACCTTGCGCCAGTATTCATCGGGATACTTGGCGCAAAGCTCGCGAATGCGGGTGCGTAAGGCGGTTCTTACGGGCGATTCAGATTCAGTTCTTACATCCATTCCAGGCATCAGAATTCCTCCAACGAAGTAAATTGTTCACCATGCCCTCCCCGCTGGCGCTGCTCCTACATTCGCGCGAAATCAATATATCCGCGCTGGACATCCGTGCTCAGTAGCTTTACCCGTAGCTTGTCTCCAACATCCACTCCTTGTTGGCCACGCGCCAACAATCCCTCTACATGGGGCTGCAACACGCGAACAAAGGTTCCGTGTGGAGTCACTCCCGTAACGATCGCATCGAAAACTTCGCCGATTCTGCCGGTCATTGCGACCGCCGCGATCCGCTTCGACATTTCTCGCTCAACCTTCCGCGCCGCGTCTTCTTTCGAGGTACAGTTGGCGGCAATTGCGGCCAACTCATCGTCTGAATATGGAGCAGGCTGGTTCGCGAGCACGGCTTTGATCAGCCTCTGGGTGACAAGATCGGCGAAGCGCCGATTGGGGGCCGTAGAGTGAGTGTAGTCCTGAACGGCGAGGCCGAAATGTCCTTGCTCAGGATCGCCGGGGCGTTCCAGCACATACTCACCCGGCCCCATCAACTTGATCACGGCCAACGACAGATCGGCAAAGTGGTCCGGATCGGCGGCTTTGCGCTTCGTCAAGAACTCGTTCAGGGCCTTGGAATCCGGCTCGGCGGGCAGTTGCTCACCTTGTTGTGCTGCAAGCTCCACGATTCGATTCCAACGCTCGGGAGTTTTTACCACGCGCCGGATGGAGGAAACTTGCAGTAACATGCGGGCGACCACCCCATTCGCCGCAATCATGAAATCTTCAATCAGTTCCGTGGCACGGTTCTTCTCCTGTTTCACCACGCCCACGACTTGCTGGTTAAGCACCACCGGGCGGACTTCGGTGGTCTCGATATTCAGCGCACCGTGCCGATACCGCTCATTCCTCAGGGCCTGGGCGGCCTCATCCTGGAGGCGTAGCTGAGACTGCAATTCGGCTGAGTCTGCTACTTTAACCGGGGCTGCGCCTTTACTCTCGAGCCAAGCACCTACAGCATCATAAGTGAGCTGCGCTTTATTGCGGACGACCGCGCGATATACCTCGCTCGAGTTAACGCGACCATCCCGGTCAACCACAAACTCGATTACCAGGCTGAGCTTATCCGCCCCCTCCAGCAGGGAAGTCGTGCCGGTCGAAAGCTGCTCGGGCAACATCGAGAAATTCCGTATACCCGTATAGACCGTGGTCGTTTCCTTCGCGGCATGTTGATCGATGGCCGTGTTCTTCGGGACGAACGTATCGACATCCGCGATTCCTATCAGCACCCGCGACTGACCGGTGGGCAGCCGCTCAGCTACCTCAATCTGATCGAGATCACGCGAGGTATCGTTATCGATCGAAGACCAGAGCTGATTGCGCAGATCGCGAATCGCTCCTCCCGGCGCCACCTGTGGCGGGTGCGTTGCCAATTGCGAAAGCTGCTGCCCAACTTGCGGAGGGAATTCCGGCTCAAAGCCGTTCTCCAACATGGTTTGCTTGGCTGCCGCCTGAAGGTCGAAGTGGGATACATGACTAGTGTTCATGTGTGTGTGGATTCCTACAGGTGCGTGGAAAATAGTTCGAGGCTGGCTAGGCCTTTATAAGGGTCTGCTGCAGGAGAGCGGGATCACATAAGGCCCTTCAGGGATGACGGCCACACGACAATCGTTATGTGCCTTCACACTCTCCATGACACAGGCCAATGGCGACTCGATCACGGTGACTCCTGTAAGTGCCTGCTGGTCTTTCGTCAGCCCGTCGGTGTAAAGAAAAATATTGGCTTTTTTCATGGCCTTGACCTGCATCTCCGTCTCCCATTCATCGATAGCGGCGTACTTTTTCCCGATAATTCCACGGAGAAAGTTTTCAGGTCCCTGGCTAGTGAGGCACTTTTGCGCTTCAGCATATTCGGGCGATCCAATTCCCTCGGAACATGCGGAAACAATGATGAGGTTACCGCCCGGCTCAAGTATGTCGATGGCGCCCACCATTCCCTTGACTGTCTGGTAATAAGTCTTATCCAGCGGGTAACCCGCGGAACTGGTCACGACGGTCTTGAATTTGGTGTCCAGGCGGACCTCCGCATAGGGCCGCATGAATGAAACCGCTTCCAGGTGACTCGCTTCGATTTCGCCGAAATTGACAAAGGATATCCGACGCTCCTCATCGATGACCGTATTGACAGCCAGGCACCTTCCCACCATGTGCACTATCTCGATCTGGGCGGCGTGCAGAGGATTGCCCTCGATAACACAGTTTGCCGACCGGTAATCCTCCAGGACCCGCGCACAGTGGAACGAGCGGATCGTCGTTTCATGGGCAACGCCCGGGGCGACAATTTTTCTGCCTCCGGAATAACCAGCCATGAAATGGGGCTCCACCAGCCCGACGACGATGCGGAGATCGGCCTGGAGAAAGCGGCGGTCGATCCGGGCTTCGATGCCGTTCGATGTAGTGCCTATGTATTCATGATCCTCATCTCGCCGGGCAAAATGGTTGGCGACGGTGACGGCACCGAGGACCCAGTCGTTTCCGACCAGTTCACGAAGCTCATCTCCTTCATTCGGCCTGTGGAGACCGGTTGCAACGAGAACCGTGATGGAAGCTGAGGCGATTCCAGCCTGGATCAGCTCCTTGATCAGTGGAGTTAGAAAAGGGCCATTCGGTACAGGCCGGGTAATGTCACAGATGAGGATGCAACAACTGCGGCAGCCCTTCGCCTCATCACGCAGCGTTTTGCCGTTCACCGGATTCGCAAAGGCGGCCTTGATAGCTGCCTCAGGCTCCGGGAGGACGGGCATGGCCTTTTTTTGGATCAGCGTAACGTCTATATCCCTAGGAAGATCAAGAGACAGTCCGGTTTTTCCATACATCATATTGATATTCATATCTGGCCTCCATTCACATACCGAGGTACGCCTCTCGAACCATATCGCTCTTCAGCAATTCCTGCCCTTGCCCCTCCATGACGATGCGGCCGGTTTGAAGCACATAGGCACGGGCGGAAATATCGAGGGCCTCATAGACATTCTGCTCGACGAGCAAAACCGTGACGCCGCGGGCGTTGATGTCCTTGACGATGCTGAAAATCTCCGAGACCAGTTTCGGCGCAAGTCCTAGCGACGGCTCATCCAGTATAAGTAGCGAGGGGTTCGACATGAGTCCCCGCCCAATCGCCAGTTGCTGCTGCTCTCCGCCGCTGAAAGTCTCGGAGCGCTGTCCCTGCCGTTCCTTCAATATGGGAAACAGATCGAAGACGCTTTGTAGATACTTTTCGACGTCCGCCTTGGAGCGGACGGCATAGGCTCCTAAGAGGAGATTATCAAGAACAGACAGCCGGCCGAAGAGTCTCCTGCCCTCAGGGACCATGGAGATGCCAATCTTCACGATTTCATAAGGCTGGGTCTGATGAATCGGGGCATCCTTGAACAGAACTTCCCCTTTCCAGGGATGAAGAAGACCCGCAATGGTTTTGACTATGGTGGATTTTCCGGCGCCGTTGGAACCGATAAGGCTGACTATCTCTCCCTTGTCGATCCTGAAAGAAATATCCTGAACAGCCGGGAGCCCTTTGTAGCCTACGGAGACATTATTCAATGTGAGCACTGTACTTTTCCCCCAGATAGGCTTGAATGACTTCCCGGTCCGAGCACACTTCTTTCGGCGTCCCCTCCATGATTTTTTTGCCGCTGTTCAGGACAACTACACGGTCGGATATCTGCATGACAGCTTCCATCACGTGCTCGACTATGACCAGCGTCATCCCTTCGTCCCGGATTTTCCTGATAAGATCGAGGATCTCCCGCAACTCGACTTTAGTGAGTCCGGCCATGGCTTCGTCCAGCATGAGCAACCGCGGTTGGGTGGCCAGCGCCATGGAGACCTCCAACCTCTTTTTATCGGCGATGGTCAGCTCCGTCGCGAGAAAATTTCTCTTTTCATAAAGACCAGCGAATTTCAGTATCTCGCCGGCCTTTTCCATGGCCGGTCCGATCCGGCGATAACGTAGCAACGCACCCGTCGCCACGTTCTCGAGGACCGTCATGTCGCTGATCACCTCTACAATCTGGAAGGTGCGCGCGATACCAAGGTTGCAGACCTTGTCGGACCGCATGCGTGTTATATCCTTGCCGAAAAAAGAGACGTGGCCGCCGTCAGGCTTGTAGAAGCCAGTTACGCAATTGAACAGGGTTGATTTCCCAGCCCCGTTGGGACCGATAACGCTGACGATTTCCCCTTCCTCCACGGAGAAGTGGATATCGTTGTTTGCAGCCAGGCCGCCGAACCGTTTGGACAACCCGGCGACTTTCAAACAGATTGCCTTGTTCATTTCAGTTTTCCCGAGATTCTCCGGAGCTCCATTGAAGCAATTGTACGATCTGGCATGGTTGCTTTCTGGAGGCTCTCTCCTTTTCCTGCCAGGAACTAGCCCGGCCCATTATGGCCGAGGGATGAGAGGTGCCACCTTCTACGAGTTAACGGACCTCCTCGTCTTCCCGCCTATCTTGGACAAAAGCTTCCAGACCCCGTCGGGGTAGTACATGGAAATCAGAGTGATCAATAGCCCATATATCAGCATGTCCACGCCCGTTCCCTTGTAACCGAGAGTGATACGCGTGTATTCCGATGCAGGTATCAGTATAGCCGCGCCGATCACCGGCCCCATTATGCTTCCCGCTCCTCCCAGCATCGAGATGAGAACAATCTGGACAGATGTAGCGAGAACCATGACACTTCCGGGATCGATATAAAGAACATACTGAGCGTAAAATGTGCCTGCCATGGCGCTCAGGAAGGCGCTTATCATAATAGCCATAAGACGGTACAAAACGACATTAACGCCCATGACTTCCGCAATCTTATGACTCTCCTTGATCGCCCTGAAGTAGTAACCCATTTTAGAGGTGGCTACAAAATAACAAACAGCCAGAGACAACAGAAGAAAGGCAAGCATTATGTAGTAATAAGGCAGTTTCGAAGAGTTGAACAAAAAATTGGCGAAGGATTCGTTCTGCATGGACAACGTCAGTCCTTCCGCCGCCCCTACCGTTTGCCAGTTGTTGAAGACGATCCTGACGATTTCAGCAAATGCGATACTGGCGATCGCAAAATAGTGGCCCCTCAGGCTGGAACAGGGATATCCAATAGCTGCCGCCACCAGAGCGGCGGCGCAACCCCCGGCGACGAGCCCTATCCAAGGGTTGACCCCATGGGCAACTGACAAATAGGAAGAAGTATAAGCGCCAATGCCGAAAAAGGCAGCTTGCCCGAAAGAAAACATACCGGCATAGCCGCCCATGATGTTCCATGCTACTCCCAGCATTCCGAACATGAACACAAGGATCATGACGTGAATATGAACGGACTGGCTGATAACCAGGGGAAAGGCAATGAGCAGCAATAGGGTGGCAACTCCAGCAATAACCTGCCGAACAGTGAAATTACGCATGCATTACCATCCCAAGAGCCCTTTCGGCCTTATCCAGATTGTTATGAGATATATACTGAAGACAATGGCGTACTTGTAAGACGGGTCAAAGAAGAAACCACCTAACGTCTGCGCCAACCCTACCAGTATTCCAGCGATAAATGCCCCCTCAATGCTGCCAAACCCGCCAAGGGCCACGACACAAAAAGCGATAGTCCCGAACAGGCCTCCCACTTGGGGATAAATATAGTAATAAGTGGATAAAAAGGCCCCCGCTACTCCGACGAGGGCCGTGCCGATTCCAAAAGAAAGAGAATTGATGCGCTCAGTATTGATTCCCATGAGCAGAGCCGCATCGCGGTCCATCTCGGTCGCCAGAATCGCCTTGCCTGTTATCGTCCTTGTCATGAAAATCAACACGCAGACAGAAGCGATAATGCTCCCTACGGAAGCCGCAACTTTGGGAACACTGAGAGTGATACCGCCGACTTGCCACGTACCCTGGAGTATGGTTGCCGGCAATAGCCGGAAATCCGGCGTCCAGAAGAAAACAGCTAGATTGGAGATAAAGATACTTACTCCGAAGGTCACTACCAACTGGGCCAGCATGGGACCCTTCATCACCTTGCTCACAATGAAGCGGTAGATCAGCGTGCCCATGATAAACATCCCGACAAAACATATGGGAATCGAAAATATGGGGTCGATGCCGTACAGGGTAAAGAGCCAGAACGACGTGAACATGCCGAGCATCAGGAATTCGCCGTGGGCAAAATTCACGATGTTCATGACACCCCAGATAAGCGTCAAGCCGATGGCGACCAGTGAATACATCAGGCCGATTAATAAACCATCGACAAGCTGCTGAAGCAATTGATCAGGCATGGATCGGCTCCGCTCCTACTTTCTACCTTTCCACTCCGGGAACGGCCAAACTACCGGCTTCGAAGCCGCGTCAAAAGGCCAGACCGTTATATATTCCTGATTAAGGACCTGCACCAGCGTTCCCCGCGCGTAGATGTTCTGGTGAGATTGCGGGTCGAACTTGATCCCCTGCCACGGGTAAAGAACCTGGTTGCCGGTTATATTGGTCTCATTCAGCGCTTTTACCATAGCTTCCGGATCCGTGGACTTCGCCCGGTTGATGGCGTCGGCAACAACAAATGGGGCCATGAAGCTCCGAGCGGCGTTTTCACTCATGTCTATGCCATATTTCTTTTTGAAAAGGGTGTTGACCTTGGTCACGAGCGGTTTATTCTTGCCCAGATCGAGGGCAAAGGTTGACCGGACAATTACGTAGTTGCCATCGGCTTTTATCGCATCCAGGTAGCCCGGCTCGATATAACCCGCCATCGTCAAAATGCCTTTGGGTTGAAAGCCCTTTTCCTTGAAAGTCTTGGTAAAGAGAATGGCATCCGTGATATACGAAGCGTGCATCAAAACGTCCGGTTTGCTCACGATGAGCTTGCTCACTTCGCTGGTCACGTCCGTTGCGTTGGCCGAGTACGTTATATCAGCAACGACTTTGTACCCGAATTCCGCGGCAAATCTCTTGTAGGCCTTGCCGGCCTGCGAGCCGAATTCCGTATTCTCGTAAAGCACAGCAACGGTCTGGACTTTCTGTCCGGTCTTCTTTTCCAGGTCCTTCAGGAACTGGAACTGGTCGCGGGCAAAAATATCGTCGTGGGGGCTAACCCTGTAAAAATACTTATATCCTCTGTCCGTTAGTGTGGGAGAGGAAGAATCCGAACACACGTATGGAATCTTCAGCCTTTCGGTAATCTGGCTGGCGGTTTTCGTAACGGCACTCTGGTAGGCCCCGATCATGGCAACTACTTTTTCCGAGGTGATCAACCTTTCGGCCTCGGACATGCCGTTTCTCGGGTCCCCCTTGGTATCGGCATACACAATCTCGATCTTTGCGCCTCCCAGGTTCGGCAGCCCCGCGGTCTTTGCCAAGGGGAGGTCAAGATCGTATTTCCCGTTAATGATATCCACCGCCAGATCGACGCCCCTCTTGCAATCCAGACCGGTTGAAGCGATATTGCCGGTCAGCGGATAGACTGCGCCGATTTTGATGACCTTCGGTGGTGTTTGCGCGGCCACGGAACAAACCAAGATCAGCAACAACGATAATGCGGCGGATAAAACTCTGACGAAACTTCTCGATGCCATCTCGCTATTCCTCCCACTCAAATTTTTTCCTATCTCGAACCGCACACGTTCCCCAGGTGCTTAACAGAAATAATTCCAACTGTCTGGAGCAGCGAAAAGAAATAACACATAAATGTCTCAAAAACAACGGCGGGGATTCTCCGTCGGGCTACCTCGCTCCTGCTTGTTATTACCGTTGTACCTCAACGCCTCCGCTTATCTGGCGATAAGCGCTTCTCGCGATTGTGCCCGAGTTACAGGCCGCACGGAATCCTGCCACTTTTGGGTAGCGCGAAAGCGGTTTCGCGATCCAGGAGACGATCTGCTTTCTTGAGGGCCGCGATTCCGTGCTTCTGGCCTCTGGACCATTTCGGGAAATCGGCGGCGTGTACGACATCCAGCCAGGGTAGATGGGTGTTTGGAATCGGCACGTTTCCATGGATCGATTCACCCCGTTGAGGAAGCCAAAGATTGGCGACGACACGCCCGCAACAGGCGCATGTGCTCGAAAGCCAGCGCCTTGCCCTGTTATTCTTCATTAGGAGGCTGCTGAAAAACTCGTCGCAGTGTCATCCTGAGGTCGCGCCGGTTTTGCGCGACCGAAGGATCTGCTTTTGTTCAGCACGCACAAACAGCAGATCCTTCGCTCCTCCACCCCAGCAACGGCAAAAGCGGCCGTCGCCGGGGACCCCGGCTGCGCTCAGGATGACACCTCGGAGAACAGTTTTTCAGCAGCCTGTTAGGTCTATTTGGAGATGACGGTTCCCTTTGCCTCCCATCCTTAATGCCCAGGGCCTGTCGAAGGCATTCGGAGCGGCGCCTCTGTTCCAGAACGTCTGGTTCACCGTCGCTGAAGGCGATCGCATTGGCCTGATCGGGCCGAACGGCTCCGGCAAATCGACGCTGCTGCAAATCCTGATCGGGCGCGTGCCGCCGGACAGCGGTGAGATCGCCGTCCGCAAGCTTGCCCGCCTCAGCTACATTGCGCAGGAGTCGCAATTTGCCCCGGGCGAGACCGTCCGCTCGATCATTCAACGTGCGCTGCGGGCGGCCGGCGTACCGCACGCGGAATGGGAGGGCCGCGTTGCAGAGACGCTGGGCCGCGTGGGATTCGACGACTTCAATGCGGATGCCACGGCGCTATCCGGCGGCTGGCGCAAGCGCGTAGTGATCGCCGAGGCCCTGGTGCAGGAGCCCGACATTCTGCTGCTGGACGAGCCGACCAACCATCTCGATCTGGACGGCATTGAGTGGCTCGAAGGCTTGCTGCAAAGCGCGCCGTTCGCCTGCGTGGTTGTCAGTCACGACCGCTACTTCCTGGAAAACGCCGCCACTTCGATTGTCGAACTGAACCGCCTTTATCCGGAAGGCGTTTTTCGCGTCGCCGGCAACTACAGCGCCTTTTTGGAGAAGAAAGAGGAATTTCTGGAAGCGCAGGCGAAACGGCAGGAAGCGCTGGAAAACCGCGTGCGCAGTGAGATCGAGTGGCTACGGCACGGTGCCAAGGCACGCACTTCGAAGTCGAAGGCGCGTATCGACAAAGCGCAGGACCTTATCCGCGAACTGGCGGACATGGATGCGCGGGCGCGCAGCGCCTCCGCCAAGATCGATTTCTCCGCCACCGATCGCAAGACCAAGCGCCTGATCGAAATGCGCAAGGTGAGCTTTCGAATCGGCGAACGTGCGCTGTTCGAGGACCTCGACTTCATCGTCACCGCCGGCATGCGCGTCGGATTGGTCGGGCCAAACGGCAGCGGGAAAACCACTTTGCTGCGCCTGTTGCGCGGTGATCTGCCGCCATCGACGGGAGAGATTCGCCGTGCCGACTCGCTGCGTATCGTGCACTTCGATCAGAACCGCGACATCGATCCCACGCTGACGCTGGCGCGTGCGTTGGCGCCCGACAGCGACTTCGTCGTGTATGGCGAGCGTGTGATTCACGTCGCCTCGTGGGCGGCGCGCTTTCTTTTCACCGCCGAACAACTCAACCAGTCGGTGTCGCGGCTCTCCGGCGGCGAGCGCGCCCGCATTCTCATCGCCAAGCTGATGCTTGAGCCGGCTGACGTGCTCCTGCTGGATGAGCCTACCAACGACCTCGATATACAAACGCTGGAGATTCTGGAAGAAAGCCTGCTTGAGTATCGCGGCGCGCTGGTGATGGTAACCCACGATCGCTACCTGTTGGACCGCGTTTCCACTGTGGTGTTAGGACTCGACGGCATGGGCGCGGCCGAGCGCTTCGCCGACTACTCGCAATGGGACGCATGGCAAAGAGCACGCAAACAGTTACTTGTGGCTGAGTCCCGGCGGCGAGATCGCACTCCAACCGCGCCCGCCGCGACCTCGTCCGGGAAAAAGAAGCTTTCCTATCTGGAAGCACGTGAGTTCACGGCCATTGAGCAACGCATTGCCGAAGCCGAGCAGGCGCTGGCGGCCAAGCGCGGCGCTTTTGAGGATCCGGCGATCGCCTGCGATGC
>Ga0187876_1002163_pt1 | contig 14960 bp, 19 predicted proteins | sample June2016WEW_17_4_FD_133000 | JGI IMG/M metagenome (GOLD analysis project Ga0187876, IMG submission 133000) | Peatland microbial communities from SPRUCE experiment site at the Marcell Experimental Forest, Minnesota, USA - June2016WEW_17_40 | ecosystem: Environmental > Terrestrial > Soil >...
GAGCGTTCTCGCCGTCCATCCTCGTCCCGCATCGCCGGTCGTGAGAAGCGCGCTGGCATCGCCGCGCCCCCTCCGGCACGGGACCAAACTCCTTAAATCCCCATAGCCACGGCGCGCAGGGCCTGCGGGTTCGTGCATGGGCGGCTTTCGGACGCCGGCCCACGCCAGCACCCTCGACTTCGGATCCGCCGGCATCCGAAAACCTTCACCATGTTGGCCGTTGCCGCATGGAGCGGCGTACGCCAAAAGCCGCCGTTCCGACCTCCTCCAAGGCTCAGCCCGCACGGCAGCCGATGTTGACGGGCGGCTCATGCTGGGTCCGCTGGATTAGGTCGCTGCGCGGCGTCTCACCCCAAGCCGGCGTTGGTTCGCTACGACCTGAGCGGCGAGCGAGCTGGTTCACGCGGAACTCAGTCATTGAAATGATGCCCACAGGCATAGATATTCCCATGCATGGGAAAACTTACCGCGAGGTGCGACATGACTGAAGCCACCGAAATGCTAAGTCCTGCGGAGGCCGCATTCGTAGCCGGTGTCGCATTGAGCGATGTCAATCGCGTTATTGATCGCAAGATCCTGCCCGAGGGCTTCGTCACCAAAGGACAAGGGCGACGCGTGTCCGCGTCGGCTTGTATCCTCGTCTCATTCTACTTCGGCAGCGCACAAGCGGCTGACTTCGAAAGAGCGGCTGTTCGCCATCCATAAGGCTGTGCCGCGGCTTAAGCAGAAGACCGCCGCCGCACTCTGGACCTCGCTCATGGAAGATTGGGTGGTTCACGATGAGTTTCTTTCAATCGACCTCAAGCCATTTCTGCGCAGCACCTCTGAACGCTGGACGCGTTTTCTGGCAGCGCAGGACCTCGTATCCTCCTCTCCTGACACGTTGGGCGGCACGCCCGTCATCAAGGGGACGCGTATCCCTGTCTATGATGTAGCGGCGTCAGTCGCTGCCGGTCACTCGACCGATCGGATCCTTGCCGCCTATTCCTCGCGCCTCACAGCCGAGCAGGTCGAACTGGCGGCCCTCTATGCCAAGGCAAACCCGCCCCAGGGGCGCCCGCGGTCGACGCTTATGCTCAATGGCGCTACCCCGGTCTCCGAAGAGCGGCTGACACGGCGTAGGAAGGCTGAATGAACCTGTTCATTGACGAGTGCATGAGCGATGAGCTGACCGAAATGGCGCTCGCGAGGGGGCATTGGGGCGCGACTTGTAACCTAATTGCCGAGCTCGCCTCGGCAGATTCTCGCGCAGTAGAAGTGCAGGTCGATTCCTATCTGCCGCCGACCGCCAACACCTTCGGCCGTTACCCGGACGTGTTGGTCCGCAGGATAGGCCTTCCAGCAATGGCCATCGAGGTTCGGCTCTCCCGGACGTTCCAGACTGAGATATCGGCACGTTGTTCGCACTACGACCGGGAGTGTATGCCTCTCGTTTGGGTGCTCTACGGCGTCGATCTCGACTCCGGCGACGTTATGCCAATATCGCAGGCCGATATTAGGAGGCTTCGAAGCGATGAAGCGCGGCAGGCAAGGCAACGGTCAATGGTGCTTCAGCAATGCTGAGTCGGACCGCAGGCAAGATCCCGTCCCGGATGAATGTCTGAATTTGCATCGGCTCTGTGGCGGGAAGGGATTTTGCGAAGTGATCCGCAAAGGCTCGCGAACGCTTGACATTATTCTAGAAAGATCCGGTCATCCGGTCGCGCTTTCGCCAAGCACAAGGTGGTATCGGGTATGCCGCAGCTCCCCCGTGCGACGCAGTGCGCCCTTCTCGACAAGATCCTGAAGATCGCGGGTTGCTGTGGCGCGGGACGTGCCGGTGATGGCGATATAGTTTTCCGCCGAGAGCCCACCTCTGAAGCCACCGATCCCTTCCCTGAACATGCGGGCGATCACCTTGTTCTGCCGGTCGTTGAGCCGGTCGCGCAGCCGCTCGTAAAACTTTGCCTTGGCGACATAGAAATCGACACGTTTGATTGTCGTGAACTGGGCTTCCGTGACGGTGCGGGCGAAATATTCGAGCCAGTCCGTGACCTCCATGTCCTTGTTGTTGCGCTCAAGCGCGACGTAATAGTCCTTACGCTTACGTTCGATCGTGTAGGCGAGCGCGATGAGGCTCGGATGGCCGAGGTTTTGCGCGAGGGATTTTTCAGCGAGTGCGCGCCCGATCCGGCCATTGCCGTCTTCAAACGGGTGGATACACACGAAGTATAGATGCGCGAGTCCGGCGCGCGTGAGCGCAGGCAGCGGCGCCACGCCTTGCCGCGCCGTGTCGTTGAACCACACGATGAAACGCTGCATCTCATCGGGGATGACCCTCGATGGAGGCGCTTCGAAATGCACCGTGCGCTTATGGATCGGCCCGGAGACGACCTGCATGGGATCGTCGTACGTGCGATATCCGCCGATGGTCTTGATGGACGTGTCGCCGCTCAGGAGCAAGCTGTGCCATGCGAACATGGTCGCGTCGGCCAACAGGTCCGAGAAATGTTCGTAGACGTCGACCATCATTTTCGCGATGCCGCGCTCGGCGAGCGGGATATTAGCGGCTTCAGGTCCGAGGCCGAACTGATGGCGCAGTGAGGATTGAACGCTGTCGCGATCGAGAATTTTGCCCTCGATCTCGGAAGTCTTGACCGCCTCCTCGCTGATCAATTCGATGCGGAGGGCATTCTGGTCGTCCGCCCCCACATGGCGGAAGACGCCCATGAACTCGCCAGATTGCAGCAGAAATTGCTGCTCCAAAGCCTCCAAGGCTTTAGAATTATATGTGAATTCAGGCCAATCCGGCTGTTCCCAGTTCCATGTCATGAGTTATAGAATTTCCCCCTATAACTCATGATAGGCGGAAGCTATGAGCTATAGCAAGACAATCTATAGCTCAGGGGGCGCCCTAAAGCCAGGTTTCGAAGCAATGAAGTGTGGCGGCCAAAACGACGGTCAAGTGATGCTTCAGGGCCGGCCGCAGGCAAGATCATATCCCGGATGAATGTCTGAATTTGCATCCGCTCAGTACTCTGATCCAGATGATATGAAATCGCTTTCAACAATGACCCCACTGCCCGCGTTGGGTAACGTATTGGCCTCGTAGGTGAATAGCGGATTTCTTTGGGGTCGCGTTTCGCTTCCAACCGCGACCCCGGACCGACGTATAATCCATTCAATATATCAATGACTTAACGCTAAAATAAGGTGGGGTCGTTGTTGGATGCGTTTTAACAATCAGCATTTACAACAATGACGTAAATGTTGTATTCTGCAGAAAAGGAGAATGGCTTTGCAGGAATTTCCAGCAGCAAGTATGACGCGGGATCCCGTCGCCATCAAGGAGGCGGCCCGGAAGGGGCCGGTCGCCATCACCGAACACAAGCGGCCACGCTTCGTCCTGATGAGCTATGCCGATTACCTGGCGCTGACGGCGAAGACCACAGATCCGCGCCGCAGCCTGAAAACGAACGCCATTCCTGATGACCTGAAGGCACTCGCTCTCGAGGCTCTCAACCAGCCTTACGAGCCTTGAACGTGGTCGGCTCAAAGTTCAAGCAAGGCGATATCCTCTCCTACCCTTATCTATGGGAATGGCAGGCCGAAAAAGGCGAGATGGAGGGCCGGAAAGAACGTCCAGTCTGTGTGGCATTGCCCCTTCGAAGAGAGGGTGTCACCCACCTCTTCCTCTTGGCAGTCACCGGAACGCCGCCCCGCCCAGAGCAAAAGGGGGTCTCAATTCCTGAGATTGAGCGGAGACGTGCAGGCCTAAAGGAATGGAAAGAGGCCTGGGTCATCATCGATGAATGTAATTACGACATCGCCGAAAGATCGTTCCATCTGGACCCATCGCAGAACGCCAGAGGCCGCTTCAGTGAATCCTTCACGAAACGAATAAAGGATTCACTGCGCAATGCCATCGAAGACCAGTCGATGATCCGCATAGATCGAACCGTTGAATAATAAAGTCCAAAACAAGACTTGCCGATCAAAACGCTACGCGGCTTATCCCGTTGGTTCCGGCCAATCTACATTTGGGATAACGGATTCCGGTTGGGGCAACTATTAAGCCGCCCGCAGTGCCTTTTGTACCGCTTTTGGATTGCGGTCGATGACGAGGAGATAGGCGCGGGTTGGCCCCTCTGGAACGCGGCGTCCTTGTTCCCAATGGCGCAGTGTAATTGATGCTGAATCCGAAACGACCCGCGAATTCCTCCTGGGTCATATAGAGCTGGCATCCTAGTCCTGCATCGTCTCTCATAACTCTTTACCGTAGTACGGCAATGCCGTATATAGGCAACGATGCCCACGGTCATCGAAACATCCATCTACCTCAAGCATGTGCAGCAAAATGGTCTAACCTCTGAGGAACAAGATGAGATTGTCTCGATCATCGCGAACGATCCGACCGCCGGTGATCTGATCGCCGGCACAAGCGGCGCGCGAAAACTCCACATTGCCGGTCGCGGCAAAGGCAAGAGCGGCGGCTATCGCGTCATCCACTACTACGCCGCCGATGACGTCCCGGTATTCCTGCTCGCCCTCTACAGCAAAGGCACGCAGACCAATCTGACCAAGGCGCAGAAGAACGAACTTTCCGCGACATTACCACAAATTGCCGCCTCGTATCGGGAGGCGGTCGCAGCCAAGGTCAAACAACTGCCAACGGAGCGGCCATTATGAGTAAATTCGGCGACGATCTCGTCCTATCCGCAAAGCAGGCGTTGGCTTTCGCTAAGGGCGAAGCCGGCCCGGCAAAGTTCCGGGTCACCCTTCCCGCCGACATCGACGTCAAGGCGATTCGCGCAAAACTCAAGCTTACTCAGCCTGAGTTTGCACAACGATTCAGTATTGCCCTCGGCACCCTCCGAGATTGGGAACAGCACCGGCGGACACCAGACGGCCCTGCGCGCGTCCTCCTGAAAATCATCGAACGGGAACCGGCCGCCGTTCAACGCGCCCTCGACACCGCCTCCAAAGAACTTGAGGCAGTCTAAACACAAATCCTTTGTCGGGCGCAAGGCGGACGCCATCCCGCGCCCTCACTGCTCCTAGCACACCAAATCTAGGTCAGCCTGACCCAAGGGGATAAGCTGTATTATTATAACAAGATATGTTGCGCGCTACCATTAAAATCGGGTTGGCTGATTTCCCTCCACGCGACGGGTCAATTGTCGTTCCTTACAGGGCGTCCCCTTTGGGGCCGCGCCGTCATGAACCGAACCCGCAAAGGGGCGGTTGCGGCCCTGCGGACTTCCGTCGCTGACGCGAGGCGTCGGCAAGAGCGGCACAGCATCTTTCTCGCCCCTGCTCTTCCAGCATAACAGCGTGACTGCGCTGTTATGCTGGAGGCATGACGGCTCCGAAGGAATGACGTGAGATGACCCACCAAAGGAATATGGTGATCATTCATAAGCGATCTGAGCGCGTTGGCTGATCTCGGCGATGTGGATTCGAATGAGGCTGGATGCTTTGCCGGTTTTATGTATCCGCGTTCCGTACTTGTCCGGTATTATGGAGCAAAAACATCTAATCGTCTTTTGACGTCTTGGCTCTATAAAGCCAAGACGTTCCAAATCTGGCCCGAACAGTCCTTCAGAAGTTGATCAGCCTTATCGACAAAAGCTCGGCGGCCAATATGACGTGTCCTCCACCTGATCGACACTGAATGGCGGCTCAATAGGGAAAAGACTGACATCCATCTTAGTTTCCGTCGCCGCATCCCGTCTGGCGGAAGCGTAGGCCTTCTTAAAGATATCATGGCACTTCGGCTTCAATCCGGGATTATCATCGAGGACGTCCTCTACATTGCCGCGCTCGCGGTTGATCGTGATTTCCCAACTTGCCGTCGCCATCTCGGGCTGCTTTATCATCTTGAGCAGATGCATTGCGATGAGCTTGTAACTCGACCTCAGGGCAGAGAGCTCCGAACGTCCCAACGTCTCGATCTCCTCTGTGAGGTTTGCCAGATCAACCTTGTCGAGTTGGCCGCTTTTGAGCAGGCCGGCCTGCTCCTGGGTCCAAGTGTAGAAGTCCCTTTCGTAAAGGGAGCTTCCTCTTTCTTCCTTCATCCCGTCCATCTCGCCACCTCTGGGGTTGATGATCTAAAATATCATCTTTTACGGTCTTTTTGCATTCTTATTACTGTCAAATGCCTTGCTTTGTGAATACGCCCGGAAGCGCAATCCCACCCATGAGCTTTCCCAACACATTGATTTTCCTTTTAAAAGATGGAATTTTGTGGGGTCATATTTCGCGCGAAGCATGACCCCTCGCGGAAGATCGATTCACCCATACAATCAACGACATGAGCTCGTTCTTAAGAGGGGTCGCGCTTGGAAGCAATTTTACAGGCAACATTGGCAGGGGCCGCGCCGGGGTTTGTTTCGCGTGGAATCGCTCCTTGCCTTACCTTCGATGGCGGCGCGTTTGGCGAGCGGGCCCGGTTGGTCAAGGACGCGGGCCAAAGGCTCGCGCCGCCGCAAGGCGGGGCTTGCCTCCTTGACCAACCCGGAATCGTCTCGCTGGTAATTCCAGCCGCTGGATGAGAGGCGGGCCGCCGCCCTTCCGGTTGAGCGCGGATCACGACGATTGTTGAAACGCCGGGTGCCGAAAAGTGTCAGCGAAACAAAGGCCAACTTGACGGGGTCTAACGGTCGCGGAGCGCCTTTGCACGGGTCGCGCTGTATTTAGCGGGGATGCCGCGCCTGAGGAGAATCTTCCGGCGAAATCCGTCCGTCCGCAATCCTCAACAAAATCCATGCGATCTCAGGCGTGGCGTGAATCGCCTGCGCGCGGCGCAAGAGGCGCGCAGCGGCGCCGGCATCGCCTAAAACTAGAGAATGTAGAGCGGCCCCCGCGAGTGTCTCGCTCTGTTGCTCCAGCCGCATCACCTTGCTGAGATCCGCCCGGCAGCGCCGGCAGGTCCCGGCGCCGTTTAGCGACGCTCTGCAAATCGGGCAATGTTCCATGGTTCAGGTCTCGAGATAAAAGAGCAAATCGCCGAGCAGCCGGACGGCTTCTGCAAGCCCCGCGCCGCCGTTGTCGCGGCAATCATTAATGGCCTCGATCAAATCGACGATCTCGTCGCGGTCCTCCTCGCTCGCCGTATCCAGTTTGGCGCGCGCCTTGGCGAGCAACGCGTCGAGTCCTGCGTTATTTGAAGCGGCGCCGTCCGGTGGAGCCACCGCTTCGTCACCGTCGCCGAAAAGCTGGTTGATGCGCTCGCGCGCGGTGCCGAGTTCGTTGTCGTCCAGCCGGGACATCGCCTTGTCGATGGTGATCCGGCGCTCCAAGCCGGTCGCCTTTTCCTTGGCGGACACATGCAGGATGCCGTCGCGATCGAGCGCCAGATCGAGAAGGATCGTGTTGCCGGCCCGCGCCTTTCCGAGGCCCTCGATACGGAAATGGCCGATTTCGATATTCTCCAGGGCGTCCTCCGCCTCGCCCTGATAAATATACACATCGACGTCGGTCTGGTCATCGCGCACGGTGTAGAAGGCTTCGCTCTTCCTCACCGGAATCGGCGTGTTCTTCGCGATGATCGGCACATATTTGTAGGGGTACAGCTCCCCGTTCATCTCGCCGAGCGCACTGGTGCCGAAGGTGTAGGGCGTCACGTCGACGAGAACGGCGGAAACTTCCTCTCCGGCCAGCGAGGCGCCCTGAATAGCCGCGCCCATGGCGACGCACAGATCGGGGTCGACTTCGCCGCGCGCCTCCTTGCCCAAAGCCTCGCTCAGCCGCACACGGATCAGCGGGGTGCGCGTCGCGCCGCCAACCAGAAGGATTTCGTCGATATGGGATGAGGTGAGCGCCGCCGACTCCAGCGCCGTATGGATCGCGCCCAGAGTCTCCTCGATGAACGGCGCGATCATCTCCTCATAGTGCTCGCGCGAAAGCTCGAGGGCGAGATGAACGGGCTTTCCTTCCGCCTCGGCGATGTATTCTTCCTCGATGCGCGCGAAGGGATGATCGGAAAGCTGCTTTTTGGCGTTTTCGGCGCCACGCAGGATGCGGGCCATCGCCTGCGCGTCGCCGCTCACATCCACACCGTGCTTAAGCTTCAGATGTTCGAGAATATGCTCGACGATCTTGTGATCGAAGTCGTCGCCGCCGAGATGATTATTGCCATGGCTGGCGATCACCTCGACCACGCCCTCCTCGATCCGCACGATCGAGACGTCGAAGGTTCCGCCGCCAAGGTCGTAGACCAGGATGCGCTTGCCCTGATGCCGGGCCGCTTCATACACTAGCGCGGCCGCCGTTGGTTCGTTGATGATGCGGGCCACTTCAAAGCCGGCGATTTCCCCGGCCTCGCGCGTCGCCTGTCGCTGCGCGTCGGAGAAGAACGCGGGCACGGTGATGACCGCCTTGCGGATGGACCGGCCGAGATTCTGCTCGGCGACATCCTTGAGACGTTTCAGGATGATCGCCGAGATTTCTTGCGGCGTATACTCCTTGCCGGCGAGATGGACCTTGGCGTCGCCGCCCATCATGCGCTTGACCGAACGCACGGTGCGCTCAGGATACAGCATATATTGGTTACGCGCCTCTTCACCCACCAGCAGCTCGCCCGCCTCGTTCACCCCCACCACGGAAGGTAGAATCAAGCGTCCGCGTTGGTCCGCGAGCACGTCCGGCCGGCCGTTGCGGTAGAGCGCGATCTCGGAATTCGTGGTTCCAAGGTCGATGCCAACAATCTCTTCTCCCATCGCAAATTTCCTTATCGTTATCGCTATATCGCAACGGCCGTCCTGTTTCGCACGACCGTCACTTCCGCCGCGCGCAGCAGCTCGTCTTCCCACAGGAATCCGGCGCGCGCTTCGCCGGCCACGATGCCATCGGCGATGGTTGGATCCTCGATCGTCGCCACGGCGCGGGCGAGGGACGGAGTGAAGGGCCGGCCCACCAATTCAACGGGAGTGACACGCCGGTCCGCCAGAACCTGGTCCAGCCGCCGCAAGGTCATGGCCAAACCCTCGCGCCAGGGGTCTTCCGCCGTCGGCGTCTGGCGGCGCCAGCGCGAAAACCAGCCTGCGGCGAGCGGCGGCGCGGCGGAATTCAGTCCGGCGACGAGCCGGTCCCGCACATCGATGACGTCGAGCAGCAGCGGCCGCAGCGCCGCCCGGTTCTGTTCGCGCGCACGCGAGCGCGCATCCTTCAGCTCTTGCTCCATCGCCGCGTGGCTCGCTTGTAGCGTGTCGAACACTCCGCGAAACTGATCGAACGCGTCCTTGGTCAAGCGCGCTTGCGCGCGCACTTCATTACGCGTCGCCGCAAGCTCCACGAACACCGAGAATAGATCGCTCGCCTCGCTCGATTGGTCCATCACGGCCGGCTCGTTGCCGGAATCGCCGTCGTCAAGCCCGTCCAGATAGGTGCGAAACCGGTCGAGCAGTGCTTCCTTGATGTCCGCGTTCAATCCGTCGTCCTTCCCGAAACAAGCCTTGTTCGCCTTCGTTCATCCGCGTTCGAGCGGCGCCCGCCTAGCGCTACGATCCGCCGGCCGTTCGCTCGATCCCGATGCGCAACAGGGCGGCGACGCTGGCTTTCGAGGCGCGGCCTGCCGCCTGCCCGGCCGGCGGCAGGCAGGAGAGCTTCAACCTTGTCAGGGCCGCGCCATTCACCGTCAAGAGCTTGCATTCGAGCCGCTTACGCTCGTCCCGCAGCGCCTCATAGGCGGCCCGATAGGTCTGGAACCGTTCGGGTTCGCGATCCGGAGGAAAAGCGCGCACCAACGCCAGATAGCGCCGCTTGATTTCCTCGTCTCCGGCCGTGTCGTCGACGCCGAGAATGGAAAACGGATCACTCATCCCCTGCTCCCATCGAACAGCAACGCGTTCAAAACAGCGTGCCCCTATTGCCGCCGGCCGCAAAGTCGACCAGCACCTCGGCGAATTCGCTCAAATTGGCCGGGGTCATCCCCGGAATCACGTGGGCCAAGGGCGACTTGCAGAGCCGCTCGGCGATGGCCGCAATCGCCTTCGCACGGCCGAGCTTTTTCACCAGCCGCTGCACCTCCTCGGGCGAAATGTTGTTCATGAGCATGGTCAACAACATTTTGAGCTCTTCCGGCGGCTCAGCGCCGGCGGCGGCCGCCCGGCGCTTGGCGCGCTGCTTCGCCGCGGGATCGTCGCCCCGGCTGTCGAAATAGCGCTCGACGCGGTTGTACCAGTGATAGTCTTGGCGGCAGCGTGCCTGGTCCTGCATGTCCGTTAATTCATCTTCCTCGCGCATGGACAGCAACTCGGGATTGTTTTTCGTTCTTGCCACGATTTCGTAAAAGCGCCACGCTGGCTCCCCGGGCTCGCGGCGCTTGCCAGCGAGCGCGAAGTCCCGCAGCAGGTCGTAAGCTCCCGCGCGAAGCAGCATGTCGCCCAGCGCATGAAACTCCGCCGCGGGCGTGACGAGGCTACAAGCTCGCTGCAACCAGGCGCGAATCCTGAAAACTAGCGCCGCCGCCACCTTCGGCTGGGCACGGATGGACGGGGCGCCCATGGCCGCGACGATGGCGGCGAGTTGCGGCCTGTCCGGCGCGCTATTGGCCGCGCGGGTCAACTCCAGGCCGACGATGGCGATCGGGGACTTTTGCGACGGCAGCAGCAGCGCCTCCTCCAATGCCGCGCGGAACCAGCCAGACAGGCCGCCGCCCGCCACTTCGACGCCCTCGCGCAGACGCGCCTCGGCCAGCGCGCCCTGATCCAGACGCAGGCCGACGAGACCCTGGTTGATGCGAAGACCGGCGTCCGGCGAATCGGCGCGCTCCCATTGCGCGGCGTCGCTCAGCTCCTTCCACGCGAGGCCGGCGCGCTTGCCTTGCATCTGCTTGCGTGCGTGCGAAATCTGCAAGTCGATCATCCGCTGACGCGCCGGCTGGCTGATCGGATCGAGCGTCAACAATTTCCGCGCGAAGCCGGCGGCTTTTTTATAGGCCTTGCGCGCCGTCGCCGAATCGATCGCCTGCAGCAGCACCGCGCTCTCCTCGGGGAAGCGCTGCGCCGCGTCCTCGGTTAGCGCATGCCACTCCTTGTTCTCGCCGTTATGCCGGTGATGCTCGATCAACCGGAGCAGCGCAGGCAGGCATTCGGCATCGCAGTTCAAGCTCGCCTTAAGGTAGAACGCGATCGGATCGGAACCATAGCCCTCGCCTTCGATCGCATCCTCCCTGCGGGCGAGATCGGCGAGGTGACGATAGACCACGCCCGCCGACAGTTTCGCCTCCCTCGACGCATCTTTTTCGAACTCGGCGGCCATCGCGCACCAGTGCTTTTCCGCCCGCGCCCATTGTTCGCTCGCCTCGGCCGAGAGCGCGAAAATTCTGTGCCTCTCGGATTCTCGTAGCGGGCCGAACGCCTTCTCGAATTGCGCAACGCGGTCGGGAATGCGCGGCAACAGATCGAGGCAGGCGCCGCGCGTCCGCCCTTCGGGCAGATGCACGGAGTGTTTGAGCAGAAAGGCGAATAGCGCGGCCGGACCGCTGTTCTCCGCCTCCAGCAGCTGGCTCAATAGTTTGGAAGGCGCGGCCTGGCCGCCGCAGGCTTCCGCGGCGAAGGATCGTTGCTCCGCGCTCGCCCGGCTCCACGTTTCAAGAAGCTCCATAGGCCCGGCCGGGAAGGACGCCTCAACGGCGAGCCGCAAGGGCGCGAAGGGCGACTGCGCCGTCACCGCGTCGAGGAGCCGGCGCGCCCGTTCATGATCATGAGGCGCGGTGAGCAGGCTTTTCACAATCAACCGCAGCGCCTTGAACGGCGAACGCATCGGTATCCGGGCGAGCAGCGGATCAATCTCCGCCTCTGATTTGCCCTCGATCCAGGCGTTCAGGGCCGCCAGCGCGGCGTTCGCCGCTTCGAACCATTTTGCGCGAGCCGAGGGGCCTTGGACCGAAAGGGTTTGGACCGAGGGCTCGGCCTTGGTTGATTGAAACAGGAACAGCGCGGCGGTCAGTTCGGGCAGCTCCGCCGCCTCCATCACCGCGGCTGCCTCCGCGCCGAGATAGATCAACGCGTGGACCAAGGCTTTTTGAAACTGGCCCTGGCGGATCAAGCACTGGAGAAGAAACAGCGGATCCTTGACCGTTCCATCGGAAGCGACGGCGTTGCCGAGGACAATTTCGGCCTCTTTGAACATCCCCTTCGCCGCCAGCGCCTTGGCACGGCCAATATAGGCGTCGGCTAGCGCGGCGCGCCACTCAGGCCGGGGCTCCTGTTTGACGAGCTTCTTGAAATGCTCGATCGCATCCTTGAATTTCCCGGCGCGCAATGCCTCCATCGCTATTTCGGCAAGCGGACCAGCCGGAGCGACGGGGAGGGATTTGTGTTGCAAGTGCCGGGACATGTTTACCGCTCCCTCGCATCGTTCGCGGCGCGTTTCGGTCTACAAAACGGCCGGACACGGACGCGTCCCGTCTTCTAGCCGAAGATAACACATCAGATAGCACGTCGCGGGCGTATCCAAACGCCGGCATGACTGGTATCCCCAATCGTCTTTTTTGCCACCGTAACCTCGGCGTCCCGCAGCTTGCATTCGGACCGGCCAAGCATCATGGGATAGAGCACTCGTAGGGAGACCGTTCGGCAGTCCGGCTATTTCGATTTTGAGGAACAATGCCAAAGATCGGCCAAAAGATCGGCCGATCTTGGTGGCAATTTTAGAATTATCGATCTATAATCAACCGTTTATGATTCACAGAAATCGGCCAACATGCCCGCACTTGAAGTCCCTCAGCGCATCGAACCAGCACGTCTGGAAGAGCCAGGCGAAGCTATTAGCGACGTTGTAGCCGAGCTGTCCGCCGCGGCGGCAACGCTCGGGCAAGCGCTTCATCCCCGCACCGCCGCCAATCTTTCGGCGCTCGTGCGCATCATGAATGCCTACTACAGCAATCTCATCGAAGGTCACAATACCCGACCGAGAGATATAGAACGTGCACTCGCCGGACAATTTGATGCCGATGAAGAGCGGCGGAATCTTCAGCTCGAAGCCGCCGCGCATGTTCGTGTGCAGGCTGAAGTCGATCGCATGGCGGCTGAGGGCCACTTACCTGAACCAGCCTCGGTGGAATTCATCAAGTGGCTTCACAAGCAATTCTACCAAGGGGCTCCTGAAGAAATGTTGCGAATGCGGGGCCGCGATTATGAGTTTCTGATGAAAGCAGGTGAATGGCGTTCGCTGCCCGAGCATGACGTTGTCGTGGGCCGGCACGCCCCTCCATCAAGCGAATGCGTTCCTGCTTTCATGCATTATTTTGAAGAGCGTTACCGCCTGGATCGTATGGGCAAGTCTAGCCGGGTGATTGCTATGGCGGCTGCGCATCATCGCCTCAACTACATCCATCCTTTTCCCGACGGCAACGGGCGCGTCAGCCGGTTAATGAGCCACGCCATGGCTTACACCGCAGGCATCGGCGCTCATGGCCTTTGGTCTATTTCGCGTGGACTTGCGCGTGGCTTGGAAAGCCGGAGCGAATACAAAAGCATGATGGATCATGCCGATATGCCACGGCAAGGCGACCTCGACGGTCGAGGTAATCTCTCGCAGCGCGCGCTCAGTGAGTTCGTTTTGTGGTTCCTCAAGGTCGCCCTCGACCAGGTCCGATTCATGTCGGGCTTGTTTGAGCTTGATACCCTCGCTCGGCGCCTCCGTACATTTGTCGAACGCAGCGATAGGCTAAAGCCGGAAGCGATACGGCTTCTTGAAGAAGCGCTGATACGTGGCGAGTTCGAGCGCGGGGAAATCGCGCGTATCACCGGACTGCCCGAACGCACAGCACGAAGAGTGCTCAATGACGTCATTGCCGCAGGTCTCCTCGCATCTGAAACGCCAAAAGGCACCGTGTCGTTACGTTTTCCCGCAGATGCACTGGAAATTCTTTTTCCTCGTCTGTTTCCTGAATCGTAGGCAGCCGCAAATTGAGCGATAAGTATGGTCATCGTTCGGAAGCGCGATCCCTCTGGATTGGTACACATAAGGCCTATGACCAGATCGACGTGATGGAGGTGAAGCATGGCGGCTGATCTGAAGCCCATCCGTACCGAGACGGACTACGAGGCGGCGCTTGCCGAGGCGGAACGGCTGTGGGGCGCCAAGAGCGGTACGCCGAAGGGTGATCGGCTCGACGTACTGGCGACATTGATCGAGGCATTCGAGGCGAAGCAATATCCGATGGACCATCGCCGTCCTGCACATCTACGGGTTCAGGGTGAAATCCCTGACGTCGATCCGCGGTCGCGCCTGGGCGTCGGCGAGACAGGATCCGCGGTCCTTCGAGGCCGTCATCAAGCGGGCGCGCGCGGCCTCGGAGGCGGCCGGCATTCCCGAATACGTGACGTTCGGGGCGGACGTGCCGTTCTTCGTCCGGCCGCAGGACGAGATGCCTCCACAAGGACCGCGGCCACGTCAGCGCGGCGGCCAGAGCATGTGATCGATTCTGACTTCGATAAATCGAAAGCGCTACAGTCAGGCGTGTAAAAACGCGTCCAACAATGACCCCGCTCTCTTTTGGCGTTAAGTCATTGCCACATCGAAGAGATCACACGTCTATCCAGGGTCATGGTTGGAAGCGAAACGCGACCCCATAGAAATCCACTATTCGCCAACGAGACCAATATGTTAGCAAACGCGGGCAGTGGGGTCATTGTTGAAAGCGATTTTACAGGTCGGGGCTTTGGCTCTGTCCGTCCAATCGGTTGGCATTGTGGCCGTTTCGGACGATACCGCGTCTGCATAGTAGTTGTACGTCTTGAAGAACCAGGATGCTGATCCGAGGGTGGCCTCGATCAGGCTTGCAGTATCTTCCGGATCCTTTGCATCCCGCGCATAGAGGTCGATCTCCGGGGTCATCATAAGCGTCGCCGGTAGATCGTTCCGGGTTGCGATCAGCGCTCCGCTTCCGACGATCACGAAATCCTTGCATTTCGTGATCACGTGCGCCGCTTCCAGCATGTGATGTATCGCAGCTTTCCTGAGCATTACGA
>Ga0187876_1002183_pt1 | contig 14900 bp, 13 predicted proteins | sample June2016WEW_17_4_FD_133000 | JGI IMG/M metagenome (GOLD analysis project Ga0187876, IMG submission 133000) | Peatland microbial communities from SPRUCE experiment site at the Marcell Experimental Forest, Minnesota, USA - June2016WEW_17_40 | ecosystem: Environmental > Terrestrial > Soil >...
CTGTACTAGTCCAATGCTACTGTAGCATGGATCTTGGCGTTGTCAAGGAAAACATTGTGCGCGATGGGCGATACTGGGCCTTTTGAGGGCTTATTGCCCAAAATATCGCGAAACACGATCCGGATAAGTGGCTGAATCGTGCGTTTCGCGTGCCGTGCAAGCGGCGCACCAGGCTGCTGCCGGTGTGGTACACCGCGCCCGAAGCGCCGGCGCTGCTGGCCGATAACCAAGCTGCATGACACTGGCAGAAAGGACGCTGGTGAGTCGTTTGCCGGCTGGCGTGCGACGTCATCCGGATAAGTCGGGTTCATTCGCCAGCACACCATGCAGGGTGCTGAATGCGCTCAGATCGACGTTGGCTGCGAGGTAGGCTTTGACGCCGGCTGCCGCCCGGTCGGCTTCGCTGACCGTTGGCGGGTTTCCGCCACAGTCTGGCGGGATCCCGCCGCGGTTGGAGTTCGCTTGAGGAGGGGCGCCGGCGGGGTGGCGATGAAGGCGCTGCTGGGCGCGGACGAGGGCCGGCGGGACGGCCGCAGTCCCGGACATCGGGTGCGGACGAACGGGGCGAGCACGATGCTCGCGGTCCCGGAGGCGTGCCGCGCCGTGGCGGCGGTGCAGCTCTCCAAGCAGTCTTGCACGCCATCGTCGACGGTGTGGTAGATGTGCTGCTCGCCCACGCGCGTCGCCACGCCGCCGCGGTGCAGCATTAGCTGCGTGGTACTCGCCCGCTGCAGCGGATTGGTGGAGATCGCGGCCTGCGTGCAGATTGTGCGTTCTCCGGTCGGCGCTCGGGTCGCGGCTACTGCCCAGCCGTGATGTGCCAGCCACTCGGTCGTGGGTGGCTCAGTAAGCTCAGGAGCTCGGCGAGCAGAAGTGTGACTGCCGGCACCAGCTGCAAGAGGAGCCTATCCACTGTCACGGTCATGTGCAAGGTAAACGGCTGCCAGGCTGAGAAGACGAAGGTCACCATGTACGCTGCGAGCTGGAGCACGATGAGGGCGAAGAGGCACAGTGCCTCGCTAGAAAGGCGTCGCGCTAGGGCGAGCGCGAACACGAGTCCAGCCGGTGTGAGCCAGGCAACCCCCCACAAGCTCGGGTCGAACATGTGGATCGCGAAGAAGCGGCTGATGCCCGGCAGTCTGCCGGCGTTGGCCAGGAACGTAGCGGGGGTAGCCGGCAGGAATGCGATCGACAGCGGCTGCACGATGTGCGAGAAGACCAGCCACGGGAGATTCAGCAACAACGCCACCAGAAACAGCCCGAGCGGCGCGAGGCGGGCCCTCCTGGAGCCCGTGTCTCCGAACGCTACCGCTATCGCGACGAGGAGCAGCGCGCCAGCAGCAAGATCGCCCTCCTGCTTCGTCCACACTTCTGCCCCAAGAAAGAGCCCGCCAAGCAGTAGATCGACTCGAGCTCCCGAGCGGTACCACAGGAGGAGGTAGAGAACGGCGGCGCCCCCGTACGCCGCCAAAGGCCAGTCGGCATATCCGATGGGGACGAACGCCTGGACGAGCGGCGCGCTGCCGAGCGCGAGCACCGCGATGCAGGCGATACAAGGTCCGTACAGCCGCGTGAGTCCAACGAGGAAGAGGCCCGAGAGCGACGCGAATTCCAGCGGCCCGATTAGCACGGCGAGACTGATTCCGACCTGTCCACCTATGCGCAGGAATAACGATTCCTGGATAGGAACATTGAGGGGATAGTTCTGCGAGGAGAACGTGAGCGACGGATCTCGCCAGTAGTCTGGCGTGAGCGCTCCGGCGGCCAGAAGCTTAGCCTTGAAACCCCAGACGGTCCACGCGTCGCTCACCGAGAACGGTGCCACGAGCGCGTCGCGATACAACAGTACTGCTTGCCATACCACGACGCAGGCGACGGCAGCGAGCATGAGCACCTGGAGCACGGGGATCGGTGCCGATCGAGCCCGCGCGCGCCGGATGCCGATCGCGATTCCAGCGGCGCACAGAGCCCCCGCCACGAGCGCGAGGACCAGAGGCAGCGGATCCGGGAAGCCAGCCACCAACCCTACGAAATAGGTCATGGACGCTACGCCGCTTGCCGCCAGCGGCGCCGTCGCAACGATCTCGCCGGCATCCAGGAGCCTCACGACGGCACCCTGTAGACGGCGACGCCGTTGCGATGCCATACCGGCTTGGGTAGGCTCGGCGAGTCGATGCTGACATTCCAGATCAGCGCGTAGCCGTCGCCCCCGGCGCGTGCGTCGGCGAGGAGCGCTCTCCAGGTTGTCCTGGCCCGACCGCGCACAGTAGCGGGAATGAGGAAGGTGAAGCGACGCGGGTAGAGGTCGACGGCCATGCGCAAGACCGCGACCGAGGGAGAGGCCACGCCAAGGACGTGGGAGTCGGCCGGCATGACAGTTGCGGCAGGAATCACCGCTCGGTCAAACGGCTGCCAGGAGGTCGTGGCCATGTTTGGTACAGCGAGACTATAGTATCGGCCGCAGACTACTACGACCACGCCAATGAGTATGGCGGGAAGCCGGCGCCCGCCGGCATGCTTCCCGGCATCGTTCGGCCCCGGCACGTCGTTTCTCACTATTCGCGCCCGACCTTTCACCAACCTGCACGCGCCCCACCCAGCTTAGAGTGGGGACCGTTCGGGCCATCGTCAATAGGAAGCTCAGCACCGCGCACGCGCAACACGTTGGGCAGGTGCAGCGGCGACCAGCCACGGCGGTGCGGCACGCCATCAAGAGGGTCCGCCGGCAGTGCACTCCACTGGGGCAGGCGCAAGCTGTATCCTGCTACCCAGCGTTGCAGCGCACTGGCGGACATGCCTACGTCGTGCACAGTGAGGCTGGCCGGGCCGAGTGCTTGGGAAGGGGAATGCGCCACTATGAGAGCCTCCTCGGAGACGTTGCGAGCGGCACTTGCGGCGGCGGGACTGCCGTGCGACAACTTGCGTCCACTACCTGGCACAGCGCAATGGCCACGCTACGCGATGCCGGTCGCGCGCAAGAACGCGCAGTCGGTATGGGCACGCGCGCGAGCATGCGCAGACGCGCTGGCGTATTGGCCAATCATCTGCAACGCACGGGACGAGGAACTCCTGTTTCAGGAGGACCTCGATCCGGCCGAGCACAAGCCTGAGTCGATCATCGCGGCAGGACTTGAGATGGAACGACTGCCCACCCGATGACGTGCAGGTGGCCTTTCTGCATCGTTGGCACCGGAGCTACGGTGCCGAGCTCGTCGTCATGACACACGATATCCTGGAGTTCTCTGTCTCGCGACCACCGCGTTCGCGAGCCGATGCCTTGGAACTGGCGCGTGAGCAGTATCGCTACTGCGCAGACATCGTGGACCAAGGCACGGAGAGCGTCAGCAATCTGGCTGCGACTCTTCTGAACGGCACGACGTGGTATTTTTGGTGGGACTGACCGGCGAGCTGGGCTGACCGCATTCAATGGCCATGGTGGGACCGCATGCCGCGCTCTCGGATGGCAGCTGCGGGCGTACGGGGCGAGCACGATGCTCGCGGTCCCAGCGGGGGGTGCCGCGCTCTCGGACGGCGGCTGCGGACGGACGGGGCGAGCAGGGCGCTCGCGGTCCAAGGGCGTCGCGGCGCGGTGGGCTTGGTGCCGAGGGGCGCCCGTAGGCCTGGCTCCTAAGCGGTTGGCGCGCTACGTTGGAAGCGAGCCTTCAACTCGATCGAACCCAATGGCCATTTCCGGCCAGCGCCGGATGAGCCAACGGGTCGCATAGCACTCCCCAGCGGTGAGTACTCCTCAGAATGGCCAAGCACAAGCATTCCCGACTCCGCATCTTCGACCAGATTCGCCAGCCCGCGCCACCGCCAGGTCCCGAGCAGGCCGGCCTGCAAGCGTTCTCGAGCGGCGATCTGCAGCGTGCAATCACGCTGTGGAGCAGCATTCCCAACCCGTCCGCGGCGATCACGGCAGCGCTGGCCGAGGCGTACTTCCGCCGCGCCCTGCTGGCGCGCGAACCTACCGCTCGCCGGGCCGATCTCACCCAGGCCGCGCGGCTCCTGCCCGATGACCTTCGTTTCACTTACCTGCTCGGCGTTGAGTTCCACCGGGAAGGCAACCCCGAACAGGCCGTGGCGCTGTACCGCAGGGTGCTCCACGCCGACCCGGCATGGGCGGGCGCCGGCAACCTGCTGGCCCTGGCGAGCCTGCGACTGAACCCGGACGCCGATCTCGCGACCCTGCCCGGCAGCACGCCTGAGATTCGTGGCCGGCTGGGTCCGGTACAGGCCCTGCTGCTGGGCGAGGCGCCGAGGCGCGGGAGGCCCGCAAACGGGGACGGGCGGGACGCCCGCGCTCCCGGTGTGCTGCACGGCGATGCGCACGCTCCCGGTCTGCCGCAGGGCGTTGCGCGCTCACCGGGTCTGCCGCAGGGCGTTGCGCGCTCACCGGGTCTGCCACGAAGCGATGGGCCGGACACCGCGCTCGACCGCCTGTGGCAGGGGTTGGCCCTGATCGGGGCGGGGGACGGCGCGGCGCGGGCAGTACTCGAAGACAACCGCCCGTTGGCAGGAGCACGCGCCGGCCTCGTGCGCCGCTACTATCGCGGCGTGGCCGCGGCTCAATCGGGCGATCTGGATGCGGCGGCCAAGACGTGGCGGAATTGTCTGCACGCCAAGGAAGCTACTCCCTGGCTCAACGCCAACCTCGCGTCAGTCTTGCTGGCGGACGATGGGGCCAGGCTCGGGCAAGACGACCTCTTGGCCGACTCGGCCGTCAGTGAGTTGCTCCGCGGCGTGGCCGCTGCCGAGCCGGCGCTGGCGGAACAAGCCGTCAAGGTGCTCGACCGTGCCGCGCGCGAGGCCGCGGCAGCTGGAGATTGGCACGCGGCAGCTGTACGCTGGGACAGGGCACGCGACCTGGTGGGCGAAGCCTCCGGTCTGGGTAGCGCGCGGCGTTTTCACCACAACTCGGCAATTGCCTTCGAAAAGCAAGAGTCCTGGCGCGACGCTGCCAATGCCTGGCGGGCGTTGCTGCGTACGCGCCCGCGTGCCGGCAAGGCGAGGCCGGCTGCCGCCGACGCGGACTACACGGAGGCGCAGTGGCGATGGATCCGCGACCGGGTGTTCCGGTGCTACAAGCGCGCCGGTGAGCCGGGGGAGGCAGTAACCCTCTACCGCCAGGCGCTCAAGCAGGAACCGCAAGACGTGGAGCTGCGCATGGACCTGGCCATGGCGCTGCTGGCCAACGAGCAGTACCAGGCGGCCACCAACGAGCTGCAGCGCATCTTGGAGATCGATCCCCAGCACGTAGAGGCGCGCCTGGAGCTGGGAACGTTGGCGCTCGACGACTTCGACTATCCCCGCGCGCTGGCCATGTTGCACAGCGCGTTGGAATTGGCCCCCGACCGCCAGGACGTGCGCGAGTCGCTCGCCCTGGCACTACGCAGCCAAGGTCGCAGCTTCCAGCAGGCCGGCAGGTACGATCAGGCTATTACTTGCTTTGCGGAAGGCGAGCGCCTGTTCCCCAGCGACTGGGAGTTCCCGATCGACCTCGCGCGCACCTATTTCGACAAGCACAAGCCCGGTCCGGCACAGGAACATCTCAGACATGCCGCAGCCCTTGCGGGCACCCAGCCCCAGGGGCACATGGACGTCATTACGACCTGGGCTACCGTCGGCCTGTTCGACGAAGCGCGCGCCGCTTTGGCACGCGCGGAAGCACTGCCAGGGCTACCGGCGAATTTCCACTTGGACGTCGCCAAACTCCTGTTGACGTTACAGAAGAAGACCCAGCTGTTCGCCTTGCGGTCGCGCGCCAAAGGTTCTCCAGAGGCGGAGCAGCTGGTGGATCTTGCCGTGGAGATCGTTCGACGCGGACAGCCCTGGAACGCGGGCAACGCCGCATACTATGAGCGAGCCGCCCGCGCGCTGATGTTCGAGCGGCCGGCTGCGGCCATCGAACTGGCACAGGAGGCCGTGCGCCTGGCGCCCAGCTTGCCTGATGCGTTGGTTACGCTCGGCGTCGCGCAAGGGCTCGACGCCAAGCTCTCGGACGCCGAGCAGGCGTTGCGTGCCGCGGACCGGCTTGCACGCAAGCTGGGTCAGCCGGACCTGGCGGGCACCGCCAACTGGCTGATCCCGCTGGTGCGCAAGGGTGCCACCAGCCTGCGCGAGGAGCTGAGCCTGGCACTGGCATTCGAGAGCCTCAAAGACCTTAGCGACGCCTTCGATGACGGTAGCCCCGACCTCTTCGAGTGATGGAGTGACTCCGCTGATGCAGCCAAACGACGAGAGCCCTTTCGCGCTGCTGGACATCCAGCCCGGCGCCGACGGCGAGACCATCAAGCAGGCCTACTTCAAGCTGGTGCGCGCGCACCCGCCGGAACGCGAGCCGGATACGTTCAAGCGCATCCGCGCCGCCTACGACCAGCTGCGCGATCCAGCCACGCGCGCTGAGCTGGAAATGCTCCTGCCGATCGCCTGGTCGCCACCAGCCCGGCAGCGGCGGCAACCTGCGCTCGACCTGTCGCTGCACAAGGAGGATGTGCTGGCTGCAGCCGAAGCGTTCTCCGACCTGGACCGTACCGACTGGCACGAGTACTATCGCAAGGTCAAGCTGCAATCATGAATCGCGATGATGCCTGGGAAGACTGGCCGCCCAGTCCGTGGTTGAAGAAGCTTCCCGCAGCCAAAGGGACCGACCTCGCGAAGCCCGATGCTGGCGGCGAGGGGGTGCCTGTGGGCGCGGACACCGTGTCCGCCTCCGTGTCCGGGAGCGCAGGCGTCTCGCCTGCCCCTCGCAGCGACGCAGCGCCGCAGCCATCCACAAACGTGCACACCCCGCTCGCCTCCAACGATGGACGGGTGCGAGGCGAAGACGCTCGCGCCCCCAGTAACGAGCAGGTGCCGGCTGTGGGCGCGGACATCGCGCCCCCGAGCGGAGCCGAACCCGGTGCGCCGGACGCCGCGGTGCAAGAGCTCGCAGCCACACTGGCGGAAGCCGCCCGGACTGCCGTCACGACCTTCTTTGCACGACTCGATCGCCTCGAGCAGCTCCTATCTAGCGAGCGCGAAGGCCGCGACGACAAGCGGACAGCCCTTGCCGAGGCGTTGGCCGCGCTGGAGAAACAGATAGGCCGGGCGGGCCGCGAGCAGTTCAAGGCGACAACGCTCGCGGAGGCCCAACGAGATCAGCTGCAGGAGGTGCTGGAGGGCCTGCACGCAGCGGAGGCGGAGCGGGAGCAGGAGGTTGCCGCCCTGCGCGAGTCGGCCGGCGCCACGGCAAAGCAGGCCCGCATGGCGATTGCGCGGGCCATATTGCCGGCGCTCGACGGTTTGGACGAAGCCCTGCGCAGCGGCCGGGGCATTGCCCTGGCCGGCGAGCCTTCCCCGGAGGCGCCGCGCCGGCCATGGTTCCGGCGCGGCGAGAGGCCCGTGGCAGCATCGCCTGCCGGCAGTACGGCATTGCGCTCGGATCTGCGGGCCTGGCTGGCCGGGATCGAGTTCGTACGCCAACGGCTGCTGGACGTGCTGGCAGCGGAAGGCATCAGCCCGATTGCCGCCGAGGGACAGCCGTTTGACCCAGAAATCCATCTCGCGGTCGAGGCCAGTAAGGCGGCGAATTGCCCGCCGAACACGGTGGCGGCGGTTGTCCGGCAGGGCTACCGGCACGAGCAGGGCGTGCTGCGGCCAGCGGACGTGGTCGTGGCTCGGGCCGACGAGGCGCAGTGAATGAACCAGGCAACAGAGCTTGATGACCACGGACACCTGTAGGGACTGACCTACGCGCCTCGGCGCCTGCCTGCCCCTATCGGGCTTTCAAGTCACATCCATGGAGGGCGCGGTGATAGTTGGAATCGATCTCGGGACCACTTTCTCTGCCGTGGCGAGTGTGCGCGAAGGCGTTCCACATATCCTGCCACAAGATAACGAGCGGATCATGCCGTCCATGGTAGGCCTTGCCCCGCAGGGCAGCCTGCTCGTGGGCACCCCGGCCTGGAACCAGTACACGGCATACCCAGAACGCACGATCCGATCCATCAAGCGCAAGATGGGCACAGATGAACGCACACAGCTCGGCGATCGCGCGTACTCGCCGCAGGAGATCTCGGCGCTGATCCTGCGCGAGATCAAGCGACGCGCTGAAGCGCAGCTCGGGCAGCCTGCCGATCGCGCCGTGATCACAGTGCCCGCTTACTTCTCCGATGCCGCCCGCCAGGCCACCGTCCAGGCCGGCGAGCTCGCAGGCTTCACCGTGGAGCGGATCATCAATGAGCCGACCGCGGCGGCGCTGGCCTACGGGCTGGACCGCACCGGCGACCGGCAGCTGGTCGCAGTCTACGACCTCGGCGGCGGCACATTCGACGTTTCAATCATCGAGCTGAACTCCGGTGTCGTGGAAGTGCGCGCCAGCCATGGCGACACGCATCTGGGCGGCGACGACTTCGATCAGCGGCTGGTCGACTTCCTGGCAACACGCTTCATGGGCCAGCATCCCGGCAAGGATCCGCGCGAGGATCGCCGCGCCCTGGCACGACTTACCCGGGCCGCCGAGTCTGCCAAGATCGAGCTCAGCAGCAAGCCGTTCACGCGCGTGCGCGAGGAGTACTTGCTCAGCGACGCCAATCGCCCGCTGCACCTGGACGTGGAAGTAGCCCGCTCCGACTTCGAGGGTCTGATCGATGACCTCGTCACGCGCACCCTCGACGCTTTCGAGCAGGCGCTCCACGACACGGAGCTGGATGTCGACGCCCTGGACAAAGTCCTGATGGTTGGCGGCAGCACGCGGGTGCCGTTGGTGTGGCAGCGGGTCCTCGACTACACGGGGATCGAGCCTGAGATCGCCGTCAATCCCGACGAGGCTGTCGCGCTCGGCGCGGCGGTGCAGGCGGCGATCATTGCGGGAGAGCCGCTGGAGGCCATTTTGGTGGACGTGACGGCGCACTCCCTGGGCATCGAGGTTGCCGAGATCCTGATGGGGCAGGTGATTCCCGACCACTACAGCCCGATCATTCATCGCAATACGACTATTCCCACGGCGAGGTCCGAGGTCTACACCGCGCTTAGCCCACGGCAGACGTCGATCAAGCTCAAGATTTACCAGGGCGAGGAGCCGGTAGCCTCGCGCAACACGCTGCTGGGCGAATTCTCGTTCGATGGATTGCGTCAGGAAGTCCCGGGCCGTCCGCCGCGCATCACCGTCAGCTTTGATTTCGATCTCAATGGCATCCTGCACGTGTCCGCCGTGGATCGCGGAAGCGGCAAGACGGCCGGCTTGCAGGTCAAAGCGGCCCATGCTCGTCTCTCCGCCGAGGAAATTGCTGGGGCACGGCTCAATCTCGAAGACATCGAAGCGCAGCGCATCCTGGATCTGGAAGACGCCCTCAGCGGGAAGGCGGCGGTCGTCAAAAGTGAGCCACCGTTGAGCCTCGAGACCCAAGCCTTACTGAACCGTGCTCGGCGGCTTCACGACCAGCGGCCAGACGATAACGATTTGCAAATGGCCATAGAGCACTTGGAATCCAGCCTGAGCATGGAGGACAGCGCGACAATCGAGGCGGCGCAGGAATCCCTGCTCGACCTGGTATACGAGCGGGAAGAATGAGCCTGACAGGCAATCAGTTCGCCGGAGCCTGCTTGATCGGCTGCATCCCGAGAACTACCGCCTGCGTACTCAAGAAGGCCTGCACGCCATCGTCGACGGTGTGGTAGATGTGCTGCTCGCCCACGCGCGTCGCCACGCCGGCGCGGCGCAGCATGGCGAGCACGGGGTCACGGACGCGGGCGAGTAGGAGGGCGATCTGCTGCGCCTGCAGCTCGGAAGCGATCTCGGCCAGCGTATCCGCGCTGGAGATATCGAGCTCCATAGTGGCTTCCAGGTCGAGGAGCACGGCCTTCGGCGGCGGCGCCGCCCGGTGCACGAGTAGGCGCAGCCGGTCGCGCAGCAACGCGTCGTTGGCGAAGAACAGCTGGGCGTCGAGCCGCGCGACGATCAACCCGGGGATGGTTTCATTCGTTGGGTGCAAGGTGAGATCGGCGTAGGTGTGCTCGCCGGGGAACCTGCCGAGTACCGCGAGGTGGGGCCGGCTCGCCCGGTACATGAGCAGCGCAAACGAGAGGCCCACGGCCAGCAACAAGCCCGGCAGCACGTTGAACACGAGCTCGCCCAGCAATGCCGTGAGCGCCAGCAGGAAGGCTTCGCGGCTCAGCCGGTAGAACCGGCGCATTTCTCCGACCTCGAACAAGCCCCACACGGCCGCGATGACGATCGCCCCAAGGGTGGCCTCGGGCAGATTGTGGAACAGCGGCGTGAGGAACAAGCCGGTAATCACTACCAGGATCGCGGTGGTGATGCCGGAGATCTCGCTGGTGGCGCCGGCCTCGTCGTTGACTGTGGTCTTGGAGAGACTGCCTCCGACCGCGAAGCCGGTGAGCAGTCCCGCGCAGACGTTGGATACTCCCAAGGCGACCAGCTCCTGATCCGGCTGGATCTCGTAGTGGTGCAGCGCCGCGCCCTTGCGGACGGCGCCAAGGTGCTCGGCATAGCCGACCAGCACGAGTCCGAGCGCGCCGGGTAGCAAGGAGGTGAGGCTCCCGGTGGAGATGGACGGCAGCGCCAGGTGCGGTAGCCCGGAGGGAATGCTGCCGACCACCGCGACGCCGTGGTGGGTAAGGTTGAAGACGGTGGCTGCCACGGTGCTGAGCGCCACGACCACCAGGTATGCCGGCGCGCGCGGCACGAATCGCTTGAGCCCAAAGAGCACCGCCAGGCTACCGGCGCCGACGGCGAGCGTCCAGCTGTTGGTCTGCCCAAGGCTGGCCGCCAGGGCTCTTGCTTGGTCGAAGAAGTTGCCGGAGGTGCCAGCGATGCCCAGCAGCTTGTGCAGCTGGCCGACGGCCACGACGAGGCCCAGTCCAAAGATGAAGCCGGTGAGCACCGGCCGCGAGAGGAATGAGGCGACGAAGCCCAGGCGGGCAATACCACATAGCAGGGCGATGACGCCGGCGAGCAGTGCCAATTCGGCGGTCAGCGATCCGTAGTAGGCGGCGCTGTGCCCGGCGGCGAGCGGCCCCACGGTGGCCGCGGACATGATGGCCAGCGCCGAGGTGCCGCCGACCACTGCCTCACGGGCGGTGCCAAACAGCGCGTAGGCCAGCAGGGCTCCGGGCGCCGCGGAGAGCGCCGCTACAGGAGGGACGCCGGCCAGCTGGGCGTAGGCCACGCTCTCCGGTATCAAGATCGCCCACACCGTCAAGCCCGCCAGAATGTCGATACGCAGCCCGCGCGGATTGTACGTGCGCGCCCAGGACAAAATCGGCAGGTAGCGGCGGAGATCCGTGCTCAACTGTTGCACCTCAGCGTACCGATGCCACGTGCTCGGCATGTTCCTCCCAAGCAAGATCGCTCACCTCTCTATCGGAGATACGCGCCTTGAGGGGCGGAACTGCTCCGAAGCTGAGAGCAGCCCGTGACTTCGCGGGCACAACCTTCACCCCGTCGCCGTCCCGGTCGATGCTCATCCGATCGCCTGACTTCAAGCTCAGGGCATGGCAAATCTCGGCGGGGATAGCGATATGCCCCTTCCTCGTCACAACGGATAGGATCCACCTGTCCGCCATAGGTGTAGCCTCCCTCTCGGCTGCATCCGTGCTGCTCTTATGATATGCCTTGCGCGTGACCCTCGTACGCATTTTCAAGACAGCGCTGATCCGCTTGTCCGGAAGGGTATTGCATCTTGCTTGCCAGCTGGGATCGACAGCGTATCTGTCCCGGCGCCGCCCAGCGATCGGCACATCTTAGGCAGCACTTAGCGGTTTGTCACCGGCCTATCATCAGCCAGTCGTAGGCTGGAGATGGTGGCGACGGTGGAGGCACGATGAAACCCGCACGTCACGTTTTGGCGATTGAGGCGCTAGCCGGCACGGCTCAGGGGGCGCGCGACCCACTGCAGTGGGTGCCCCGGCGCGGGCTCCCGGTACGTGTGGCTCAATCCGGATCCTGTTGTGACTTCACCTTGGGGACAAGGAGGACATAATGCAGACAACGGTGGCGCTGCCCCGCCGGCGATTCGTATTGGGCATGATCGGGAGTGTGTTGGCCGGTCCAGCACTGGTCCGCGCCGGTGGCGCTTTGGCCGCTCCGGCGCCGCGCGCCGCGGCGAGCCTTGGGCCACTGATCAACATTCCGCAAACCTACAACAACTGCGGCCCCGCTGCCATCGCGGAGGTGCTCAACTACTGGGGCGTCTCGCGTACGCAAGCGCAGGTGCAGTCTGTCGTGCGCCCAGATGGCGGCATCATCGGGATGACGCCCTACGGCGTGCGATCGTACGCCAGCACCCTCGGACTGCGGACCCTGGTAGGCGTGGGCGGAAGTGACGCGCTGGTGAAGGCCATGGTGGCGAGCGGCTTGCCCATCGTGGTGCACCAGGTGGTAAGTGCCGGCGATTACACAGGCCACTGGCGACCCATTGAGGCGTACGACGACGCTCAAAGCGCGTTCGTCTGCAGCGATCCCCTCCTGGGGCCTGGCTATCAACTGGCGTACGACACGTTTGACCGGCTCTGGGCGCAGCGCGACTACGCTTTCTTCGTCATCTACCCACCGTCCCGGCAAGCCGCGGTCAGCGCGGCCGTGCGTGCCGCGGGCTGGAATAAGGTGTTAGCGTTCGAGCACGACCTCGCGCTGGTGAAGGCTAATCAGCTGGACGTCAATCCCACGGCAGCGCCGGCCGGTCTGTACAGCGCCTACCACTACCTGGCCCTGGCTTGGGACGAGGCGCAGCTGGGCAGATCCGCGCCCGCCCGCCAATACCTGCAGCTGGCGGCGCGCGCAGGAGCTAACGCCGGCGAAATGCGCTGGGTGCAGGCCGAAATCTCCCTGGATGTCATCGAATCGTAACTCCACGATCACGCCCCGGTCATCGAGCAGTCGTACTCTGGTAGACGCAGAGGCGGCACCATGCCACATGCGATCGGCGCCCGGCAGTTGCCAGAGTGAGGGGAGGATCGTACGCACGTGCCATCCTCCACATTGGAGCCACGTGTCTCGCACCCGTCCATGTGCGAGGCCGGCGGCACGCGCACGGCGTCTGCGCGGGCACGGCGCGTCCCTCAATCGTCCGGCGCGTCGCCGGCCCAGCCGCCAATCCCAATCGAGTGCGAGCGCCTGCTGGTGGAGCGAGCGCGGACAGAGCCGGCGGCATTTGCCGAGCTGTATGACCGGCATGTGGGGCGCCTGTACGCCTACGCGCTACGCTGCCTTGGCGATCGCATGGCCGCCGAAGACATAGTGGCGGAGACGTTCCAGCGCGCGATCGAGTACCTGCCGCGCTACCAGTGGCGCGGCGTCCCGTTCAGGGCATGGCTCTATCGCATAGCCAGCAACGCCATCGCCGGATGCGCGCGACGCACGCCGATGATTCCGATCGAAGAGGCGCCCGACATCGCGGATGACGCACCTGGACCGGAGGATGTGGCACTGCGGAGGGAGCGCCGCCAGACTGTACTCGCGGCCATCGCGACGCTGCCACTGTCACAACGCCAGGTCGTGCTGCTGCGGTACGCCGAGGACTTGCCGCACCGGGACATCGCGCACGCCATCGGGCGTAGCGAAGGGGCGGTCAAGGTGCTGTTGCATCGGGCACAGCGCACCCTGTACAAGCAGCTCGCCGCCGGCTCACCGGGGCAGGAGCTCCGAGCAGCAAGCCCCAGAGGAGCAAGCTAGTGCTTATCCAGGCGGCCTCGCCAGAGTGATCCTGCCGATGCCGACCATCGAGCGCCTTGTGGCTAGCGCGAGCGAGGCTCTGCAGGTGTCTGCCGGCGACCTGCCAGGATAGACGCTAGAGCCGCGTCGCCCCTTGTCGCAGCTGCCAGGCGAGTGTCATCAATCCGCGACGCTGCTGCCACGGCCGGGCTAGCGAGCAGTCGCGCGCGCTCACGAGTCTTCTTCTGGCTTCCCGCGGCTCGTAGCTATACTCCCCACGGCCAGCGGGCAGGGGACGCCCTGTCCGTTCACGCGCGCGCAATAGGCCGGAAGGTACCTGGGTTCCAGAGTAGGTTCGCATGATGCATCGGTGGCTGTCTCTCGGTCTGCGCCTTTCGGCTCTTGTCGCGCTCGCCGTGCTGCTCGTGCCACCCTCTCTTGCGGGAGCCAAAACGCCTCCGCCGGTGGTAAGCGTCAGCGTTACCACAAGCGCGCCGGCGGGCACCAACTACCTGCCGACCGGCCCCTTCCTGGTGGGGCACCCCGTCTCGGTCGTCGTCACCGAGGCCAATCCCACCAAAGCTTGGCACTCCTACGTCCGCACCGAGACGCTCACCGACTACTTCGGCAACGTGACGCCCCTGCGCACCGATCAGTCTACCCTGGCTCCCGGCCAGCGCGTGACCCAGACCGTGCTCCTGCCCTTCGCAGGGTCCGGCTACTTCGTCTTCCAGGTGCAGCTCACCGACCGGGTGACGCAGGCGCAGCTCAGCGCCTCGACCACCGTGGGCATCATCCGGCCCCAGCCGGCCGGGCTGGACGGCCAGTCGGCCTACGGGGTCAACGGCGCGCTGCAAGGATCCTACGACCTGAACCAGCGGGGCATCGCCACCACCGTGCGCTCGATGGCTCTCGCCGGTATCCGCTACGACCGGGAGGAGTTCAACTGGGCCACGATCGAGCCCAAGCCCGGCACCCACGCCTACGTCTTTGCCGAGGCCGACGCCGCGGTCATCGCCGCGCACAACGCGGGCATCCACATGCTGGGCCTGCTGGACTACTGGGGCAACCTGCCGTCGCCCGACACCGCCAACACGAGCAGCGGCACCGTGATCACCGGCTGCAGCAAGGGGCCGGCGTGCCGCTACACCCCCGCGGGCACCGCCATGTTCGCCGCCTTCGCTGCCGCCGTGGTGGCCCACTTCAAGCCGGGGGGCACGCTGGCGCAGCGCCTGGGCTGGAAGGA
>Ga0187876_1002194_pt1 | contig 14864 bp, 12 predicted proteins | sample June2016WEW_17_4_FD_133000 | JGI IMG/M metagenome (GOLD analysis project Ga0187876, IMG submission 133000) | Peatland microbial communities from SPRUCE experiment site at the Marcell Experimental Forest, Minnesota, USA - June2016WEW_17_40 | ecosystem: Environmental > Terrestrial > Soil >...
CGCGATATACATCTATTCAACTATGCCAGAATAGGAGCTTGGCCCGAGGAGTCAAGACGCGGTGAAAAACAAACTGATCGGCGTTCTCGTTCTGGCCGGAGTGCTAGTCGGCTGCAATTCAGGCAAAACACAGCGGCGTTAAGCACTGATATCGGTCGTGGTTTCGGACCACGTTGATGTGGCCTGCCATCGGCAGAAATCGTTTTCAGACCTGCGCAATCCGGGATGCTATCTCGGCCGACGTGCGAAAATCAGAAGAGCGAAGCGACGGACCCATAGCGGCATCCGGCAGAGCAGCAGACTGAATTGGATTAGATTTGCGGACGCCGAGCTGCCGGGCTTCTGTCGCAAGCGCCGGGTTGTTCCGTGCCTGCCGACAGAAAGATCACATTGGATGTTCTGGGAGGGTACCTGAAGTGCCCGTATCTCGCTCGCCTCCTCTTGGCAGGCCAAGAGGGTATCAAATCCGACTACGAAATTGTCCTCGCTGAATTAGAGCAGGCGGTAAGGCTCACGATAACAGAACGGCTGCGTAGTCAGTACCCTGACCAGAGTCTCGTCACAGGTGTCGCCATAGACCGATCCACTCTTAGCAAAGGTGCCGCTTTTGTTCTCGATGCCGAGCTGCGCGATGACAGCCTTTCCATCCGTTTCGACGGGCTGAAGAGAGTAGACGGGCGGTCCCAATTGGGCGACTTTCATTACGTACCAACGTTGTTTTGTGGAAACCGCCACATCCGTAAACCCCAGCGGCTTTCAATCCGCGCAGAAGGCTCAAGTCTAGGAGCAGCGGCCCAGCGGCGGAGCAGCTAGGATAGATCCTGCATTGTCGCGAACGGCAGAGTAAATCTGGCTTGTCTGGTCCGTTATCTGTGAATATCACTAGCGGTTTTGTACGATCCCTCCCAGCTTATACGCCGATATTTCGGTCTGCGAACACGGTCACATACACTCGAAGGAGGAGGAGGAGTCATGAGCGACGGTCGCGAGGAGCGCGAAGAACGCGAGATGCGCATCGAGCAGGAAAAGAGAGAGAATCGCGAGGATCGGATCGACCCCCGCGATGCTGATGAGTGGGAGCCGGAGCGGGTTGACTCCTAGGGGCTTGCACCTGTCCAAGTCGGCGTCGCAGCTGGAATTCGGGGATATGGGCCTGCCCAACGCGCCAGCTCGACACGGTTGGGGTAACGGCCCGCCAAGGCGACTTCGCCATTAGCGAGAACCACCGGCAGCGCTTCTTCACCCGAGCGTTCCAGAAAACCCTTCGAGCCCGGCCAGTTGTACCTGAGCCGAAATGCGCCCGGGCCAGAATCCGCGTGTCGCGAGGAAGCGTCCCGCCAGGCCCCACTGGCAAAGGGCAGCCTCGAGGAAGACGGCAAAGTCTTCGCAGTCGCCGTAGAAATTCCCGTGCAGGAGAAGGTCCTCGTCTATTTTCCGTCCGGCGCTTATAATCTTGGCATGTTTACGCTACGAGTGAAAAGCTCAGCCCCCATTTCGGCAGGTAAATTACATCGCAGATACAAGGATCTGTCCGAAGCGGTTACGCAGGCCGAAGAAAGCCTGTTCGATTACCCGGAGATCACGAGCATAGAGGTCTGCGACGGGGACCGAGTCGTGTCGGAAGTTCGACGCGATTCGAACGGCAAAATCGACAAAGCAATGTTCTGAGGAAGAACCACTTCCGGACCCGGAATCGACAGACGGAGCGGAACGATAAGTACCAATATCGGTAGGCATTTTCCGCTGCCAGCCGAAGGAGAGCCCGTTCATTTAAACGAAATGGGCATTATGCGGCTCGGTGAACTAGCGGCGGGCGCCGTTCGCGATTGGTAAACCCTTGCCGACAAGGGAGGACCTATTTCCCCGGAACGTCGTTTCGGTCCCGGCGGGTATCTCATATCCGGGTGGTTTATTTTGGCGTGCCAGGCGCTTCAACAGTTCCGTATCCCCGATTGGTGCCGCTCTCTCTTGCTCGTGCTACCAGACCGGCGAACACTCCCGAATATTCCGGGAAACGCCTCTTGAACCAGGTAAGGAGCTCTTTGTTCCAACCGTCGACCTGAGCATCTGTTTGCCAAGGGTGAACCTCATGGACAATGATGACGTAGATCTTTCCCGCGACGGCGGTTGGGCTGACGCTGAGTACTTTCCACGTGTTGTTGGCGCTCTTCCACAAGAGTGGAGGCTGGCCTTTCAGCTCCGCTGGAAGGGCAAGGGCGGAGATGTCCTTTGATATCGACTGAGTAATCCCCTCCTGGAAGTCAGGCCCCCTTTGCGCCAAACCCGACGCCGCATTGAGTAAGAGTGCTGCATTGAATGCGTGTCCCTGAGCCACCTGGGCTCGTGCGAGCTGCCAGATCTGAAGGGCATCCTTGTCCGCAAGGGTCGAAACACTCGTCCAAAAGCTTTGCACCTTCCACAGGTTTTGTTCCGGGACCAACCAGAACGTGAATGTAATCTCGTTGTTCCTCGCGGGCACTGAAATCAAAACGTGAGCCTGCTCGGGCGCGTCCGAAGCGGCGACCGATACCCAGCCGTCGGGTTTGGACAAATTGCTGGCGCACACGAGACTGCCGGGCGATTTTCCTTTGAGACTGATGAGATATGTCTTTTGAATTCGGGCATCCTTCAGATCGCCAATTCTGGCATCGTGTTCGTCGGTGAAGAATTGCTGGATGACATTGCGTGCCAAAGCCGATACCTCGTCACGGTTCGTGATTTGGCGTCTTTCCGTTGAGAGTCCATCAAACGCCGCGCTCGGGTCGGGGCTAAATAATGTCTGCAGGAATCTGATTGCACTGTTGTCGACTGCCTGGCGCTTTGCGGCTTCAATCTCAGCGTCCTCAGCGCATGAAGACACAAACGGCGCCTGGGACCACGCAATTGAAGACGTCGCCATGAACGCCAGAATCAATAGTGTGTTTTTTATTGCGTGGTTTCTCTCCACACCAAGACAGTAACCTGGGGATGGGGCGCGGGTCGAGATTGACTTTTGTCGGTATCGCTGACGTTTACAGGCGTCCGATGGTGCAGGTGGTGTTTGCTGTCGACAATTCGTGCCACAATTCATGGCAAGATCCTATCTCAAAACCGCGTTTGGTTGAATTCGGAGGAGGGCACCCGGCCATTCGGATTACCCGCGATTAACGCCGTAGTGTTTACTAACTCCACACTGCAACAACCCCGGAACGATATTACTTATTATCGGAAGCTACTTTCGATCCACTCGGCGTCGCTCTAAGTCGGCACGGACCTCTTCTACTTCCTCCGGGGTCGGATCAACGTGCATCGTGGGTTTGCCGGTTTCGAGCAGGAGCGCGCCCGTGAGCCCCTTCTCCGGGTGAACCAGCAGGATTCGCGCCGAAAATGACCATTTCTTCGAAGCTACTACGGCACGCGCTTCGAGCCGCTCAAGACGGCGAGATACGCTGCGGATCAATCTGGCCCTCGCTCGATCGGAAACCTTTCTACGAATCGATCCAGTTCTTCGCTGGTGAACGGATCGTTGCTGGCTTTCAGGTCGATGAACTCCATCAGCGTGCCGTCTGGGCAAAAAGACCGTGTGCAGGTGGCTTTCTAGCCGCTTCCACTCGCCGCTCACGGCGTCGTCGTAGCGTCCGAATCGTCCATGCGGATGATCAATTCCCAGCATCCGATCCCGTCCTTCAGGCTCATCTTGTGTGAGAATCCAGCGCCTGCTTCAGGCTCGTCTTCCGGAAGCAGACTGTTCCTGCCACGGCGATAAGCCCAAAGCAAAGAAGAAAAAACGAACCCATCTCCGGAGTTGACGAATCCTCCGGGGCTGGGCCGACGTAATCGATTGTGGCGTGTCCGTTGCCGACGACGGTGCCCGTCGAGGAGGTAATCAGATTGGTGATGCTCGGATCCCAGTAAGAGCCACCGCCGCCCCCGAGTCCCTGAAGGATACCGTTGACTTGGACCTCGACGTTACCCCCACCTCCACCGCTATAACCGCCGCCGCCTCCACTGCCGGCCCAATCATTGGACTGGTAGTATCCGCCTCCGCCGCCTCCGTAGCCGCCATCTCCAGCGTCCGAAGTAACGCCCCCAGCATTACCTCCTGCCAGTCCCGGAAAAGCACCACCTCCTCCTCCGCCAGGGCAGCTTGTGCCGGCGGCGCTGGTCCCGGCCCCGAGGTATCCGCCTCCACCGCCCCCGCCGCCAAAATAGGGAGGACAAGCATAGACAACTGTAAATGCGCCGCCGCCGCCGTTCGTTCCGCCATTGATCCCTCCGCCAGAGGTGCCAGTATTGGCGTTCAAGCCGTTGTTGATGGTATATGCTCCTCCGCCCCCTCCAGCTGCCAGCAGCAGAGTTCCCGTCGCGGTCTGTACGAAAGTACCACCTCCGCCACCTCCGACGAAGGCGCCGACCGAGCCGATCCCTCCAATGTAAAAGTCGAGGATTTCATTTGCGGAGAGGGTGAAATCGCCGCCGATTTCAGCTCCGTCTCCGCCTAAGCCGTTGAAGAATCAGAGCCCCCAGATGCTCCAAATGCCGTTATCTGGTAAATGCCCGCGGTTGAAACGGTATAGGGCTGTACCGATCCGGAGCCTCCGGAATAGATAATGGTCGCCGCTGGAAGCGATGCCGCGAACCCGAGTGTGCTGATCAGGAGCCTGAGTTTCAAGGCGGCCTCCTCCGCGTGAAACAGACAGCTATAGCTTGTCAGAAGATATCACGAGAGAGATATGTTTCCGCTCTTATCGCTCAGCGAACCATAGGAGCACGCGGGATTCAAATTTGCGTGGTCCATGCCGCAGTATGTCCGGCATTGGGTACAAGCCACAGTCGAACGCCCCGATTTGCTGCGGCGAGTTGACGAGAGTTATCGGGCGTGCGAAGGCCGGTGGTGGTGGCGGCAAGTATGGGTTTGGTCACGCGGGTTTTCCTTCCGGGCGTTGACTGGAGAACAAGAGCGATTTAATCACGACGGGGACGGCGCCGGAAAGATCGAGCATGGCGCCGATATCGATGTAATCGAATTCGCGGAGTTCGAGGCTGTCGATGGAGACGACGGGATGGGTGAGGCCGAGTTCTTCGTGGAAATGGACGCCGATGAGGCCGCCGACGTCGCCATCGCCAGCGAGGACGAGCGGGTGGCCGTGGGCGGTGATGGCGGACATGCCTTCGGAGACGCCGCGGCAGAAGGCGTCGAGCCGCGCGAAGGTGGCACGGCCGCGCCAGGGAGTGAAGAGGGCGACGGGCGTGGCTCCATCGGCAAGGTCGAGGCGGGTGAGCGCGGCGCGGATACCGGAGGCGACGGAGGCGAAGTCGATGATTTCGCGGTTGAGTCCCATGTCGGGCGCGATGACGGGAAGGTTGCGGAGCGGCAGGATATCGAGAGGCGAAACGAAGATGGTGCTGCCGCTGACCTGCGTAGTGTATTGCGATGCGCCGATAACGGTGGCGCGGATGCGCTGATCGGAGGGCTCGATGCGCGGGCCCCAGGCCTCGAGGCGCGTGCGGACGGCGGCGGCGAGGGCGGGGCCGAGGTCGCCGAAGGTGGCGGCTTCGCGGTTGTAGAAGAATTCAGAGACGCCGCCGGAGACGGTGATGGCGTCGATTTGGATGTTGGGGGGCAGTGGGTCGCCGCGCAGGAGGGAGATGCCACTGGCTTCCGGAGAGCCGCCGCGGATGGCTTGCTGGAGGCGCTCAGCCATGAGGTTTGTGAAAGCTGTGACGTGAACGGGCGCCAGTTGTGCGCAGAGGTGCAGTTCAAAGCCGAGGGCGGCGGCGAAGAGGCGGGCGGCGGCTTCGATGCGTTCGATGCGGCCGGAGGGGTCGGTGGCGATGAGGCGCGCGCCCACGTCAACGGCGGTTTGCGCGATGACTTTGCCTTCGGCGCAGATGGCGATCTTGGAGGTGCCGCCGCCGATATCGATGTTCATGACGGTGGCGCGCTCGCGGCGGGAGCGGGCGACGGCGCCGGAGCCGTGCGCGGCCATGATGGTTTCGAGGCTGTCGCCCGCGCTGACGGCGACCATCTTGCCGGCTTCGAGCGCGAAGAGATCGCCGATGGCGCGCGCATTGCTGCGGCGGGCGGCGACGCCGGTGAGGATGAGAGCGCCGGTGTCGATGTCTTCACGCTTGACGTCGACGGCTGCATATTGCGCTCGGATGAAGTCGCCGAGAGCGGTGGCGTCGATGTCTTCACCGGAAAGATAAGGCGTGAGGAGAATGGCGGATTCGTGCAGCATTTCGCGCTCGGCGACGACGTACCGGCTGTCGAGGCGTTCGAGCACGATGCGCGAGAAGACGAGGTGGGACGTGGAGGAGCCGATATCGACGCCGACGGTGAGGATGGCGATCTGATCCTCGACCGAGAGCGCGCGGCCTGCGCTGGAGAAGAAGATGCGTCCGCCGATTTCGTCGCTCATCGGGAGATTATTCGGCGGCGGAGCCGGTGCGGACACCGGGCCTGTACCATTCGGGATCCATGCGGCTGGAGATGCCTTCGGTGGCGAGGGTCGCTTCGTACTCTTGGCGGATGAAGGGATCTTCGAGGCAATAGGGGATGGCTGTGCCGCCTTCATCGACGTCGATGGCGTTGTAGTCGATGAGCTTCTCGCCGGCGGGGCCGGGCTCGCGGCCGGGCGCGTTGGGACCGAACCAGGCAGTGAGGCGGAAGGGCTCCTTTGATACACCGAAGTGCTGATGGAACCAGCGCAGGCCGCCGGGCGCGGCGGAGACCATGCCGCCGGGTTCGTAGTCGACGCGCTTGACCTCGTCGGCGTGACCGTCTTTCCAGGGGTTGAGGCCGAGCTTTTCGGGCCACGTGTAGGTGTAGCCTTTGCCCTTCAGGCAAATCAGCACGGCCGCGGAAGTGTGGGCATGGGCTTTGGAATAGCGGCCGTTTTCATGCTGGCCGACCCAAAGGTAGAATGTGTTCTCGGTCATGAAGGGCTGGATGCGGCGGTAACCGGGTGAGCGTCGGTTATCGAGCGGCAGGTCGCAGTTCACAATGTCAGGAATGAAATTCGTGCGGCGCATGGCGAGACCGCGAAGAGGGTCGGGCTCGATGTCGTCTTTGGGCTGATAGAAATCGTCGGCGCCGCTGAAGCGGTCTTTGAAGAGATAAGGGCAATTGAAGATGGCGTCGACGTCATTGACGAGGTTCATGATGTTGGGCGCGGTGTTGCCGCCGATGAGCATGGCGGGCGCCGAGCCGGCGTTGACGATCTGATACCAGGCGTTGAAGGGAATAGAGAAGAGCGAGCCGGCCTGCCATTCGAAGGTGTGGCGTTTGGAATCGCTGTCGAGCCAGACGTCTGTGGAGCCGCGGCCTTCGACGACGTAGAAGATTTGCTCATACATATGGTGCGCGGGGTTGAGGGCGCCGCGGCCGGGGACTTCGACGACGAAGCAGCCCCACTTGCTTTCGGTGCCGGTGAGCTGGATAAAGCTGGCGTTGCCGCCCATGCGCTTCCACGGGGCGCGGGAGAGGTTGCGGACGTTTTTGATGCCGATGCCGCGGAAGACGGGGATGCCTTCGTAGTCCATAAAGAGGTCGTAGGGAGTTTTGAGGCGGTTGAATGCGCCGAAGCCGGCGCGCTTGTCGCCTTTGGGTTCGTGCCAGTGGGGCTTGAAGAAATCGTGCATGTCGTTCTTTCCTTTAGTATGGCCCGCGGCTTACGCGCCACCGAAGAAGTAGCCGGGGTAGAGTTCAAGGCGCAGCACGACGGCGAAGAGCAGCCAGAGCGCGCCGGTGGCGACGGCCGATACCCAGAGGGATGTGAACCACGAGCGGCGTCCCTGAAATCGGAGCGAGGCGAACATGTAGAGCGGGACGGCGTAGAGGACGCCGATCAGGACGAGCACCACGGCGAAGACGGCGAGCCAGAGGGCGGCGGCGAAGTGTTTGCCGAGGGGGTGCGAGCCTTCCGGGGCGTGTGCGCCCGGGTTGAGGTGGCGGCGAATGGCGTCGCCGACTGCGGTCTGCGTGCGCGAGATGAGGTCGAGGGCGATAAGCGCGAGCGTGACCCACGCCACCGGGGCCGGGAAGGCGCGGGCCTGGGCGGAGTAGCTGTAGGACGTGGCGAGGAAGGCCGCGGTCAAGAGGGCGAGGCCGAGGGCGGGAAGGTAATCGAGGACGGGCGTACCGAGGATCTTCATTTGCCGAGGCCTGCGGTGACGACCGCGGGCGCGCGCTTCAGGCCGCGGAAGAGGGGCGCGATGAGCAGGGCGGCGATGCCTATGAGCAGCACGAGGCAGACGTTGCGGTGGAGATAGATAGAGAGATTGCCGTCGCTCATCATTGTGGTCTGGTGGAAGTTGCGTTCGGCGGCGGCGCCCAGGACGAGGGCGACGACCATGGTGAGGCGCGGGTAGTCGAAGCGGATCATCAAATAGCCGAGGATGCCGAAGATGGCAGTGACGATGACGTTGCCGATGTTGCGGTCGACGGCCCAGGCGCCGACCAGGGCCACGGCCATCACGGTGGGGACGAGGATTTCGGAATCGATGAGCGTGAGCTTCGAGAGGGGCCGGGCAAGGAAGAGGCCGAGGAACGAAGCCAGCACGCAGGAGCCGGTGAGTGCCCAGATGAGGCCGTAGATTTCCAGCTGATGGTCGATGAGCATGAGCGGGCCGGGCTGCAGGCCGTGGAGCACGAGCAGCCCCATGAAGACGGCCATCTCGACGCCGCCGGGGATACCGAAGGCGAGGGTGGGGATGAGGCAGGAGCAGTCTTTGGCGTTGATGGCAGCTTCGGGGGCGATGACGCCTTCAATGTTCCCTTTGCCGAAGGATTCGGGATCTTTGGAGGCCTGGACGGTCAGGCTGTAGGAGAGGAACGAAGCGACGGTGCCACCGACGCCGGGGATGGCTCCGACGACGGTGCCGATGAGCGAGCCTCGCACGACCGTGCGCCAGTGGCGGAAGGTTTCGAGCAGTCCGCTGGTCATGCTGGTGATGGCGACGGCTTTCGCATCCTTCGTGATGGAGCCGCCTTTGACCGAGAGGTTGATCATCTCGGCAACGGCGAAGAGGCCGATGAGAGCGGGGACGAGATGAACGCCGTCCCAGAGGTAGGCGATGCCGGCGGTGAAGCGCAGTGCGCCGGTGATGTCGTTATAGCCTATGAAGGAGATCATCAGGCCGAAGACGCCGGCGATGAGGCCGCGCAGCATTTTGCCGCGCGAGGCGGTGGCGACAACGATGAGTCCCAGGACGGCGAGGAGGAAGAGTTCGGGGGGCCCGAAGAGGAGAACGAGTTCCTTCGCGATGGGGAGGATGGCGAGGACGGAGATGGTGCCGATGATGCCGCCGATGGCGTTGGCACTGGCGGCTGCGCCGAGCGCGAGTCCGGCCTTGCCTTGTTGCGCGAGCGGGTGGCCATCGAGGCACGTGGCCGCGCTGGGGGCGCTGCCGGGGGCGTTCAGAAGGATGGCGGTGATGGATCCGCCCATGGGGACCGCGCCCATGACGCCGCCAGCGAGGGCGAGGGCGGTGAAGGGGTCGAGTCCGTAGGTGAGTGGGGTGAGAAGGGCGAGTGCGGTTGCGCCGCCGAGGCCGGGGATGGCGCCGAAGAAGAGGCCCATTGCCATGCCGAGGGCGAGGAACATGAGTTCCCTGGCCTGCAGCAAGCCTCCGATGCCACTCAGCCATAAATGCAGCATTTTCGATTTTACGCGCGGCTCGTCAGACCATCAGCGAGCTTTTCCACTTCGCGAAGAACGCGGCGTTTTCGCGAATGCGCGCCACGGCCTGCTCGGGCGAGCTGGGGACCATTTCGACTTCGAACTTCTTCGCGAGGCTGACGGTTTGCGGGTCGGCCATGGCTTTGTTGAGCGCGGCGGACAGGATGGCTTTGATGTTGGCAGGCAATGCAGGGGGCGCACCGACGAGACGTTCAAGAAGGATCTGGCCGAGTTCGGGCTTCCCAAGTGCGGCGGCGTCGGGGACTCCGGAGAATGTGCCCTTCGGCTCGAACGTCGCCAGAACACGGACGGTCTTGCTTTGCAGCATGGGGCGCAGAGAAGTGACGGGGGCGATGACGGCGTCGCCATCGCCCCGGATGGCGCCGACCACGAAATCGCTCGACCCCTTGTACCCGGTGATGAGCTGCGCGCGGATTTCCAGCACGCGTGTGCCGATCACCGTTGCCCCATAGGCGGTGCCTTCGGGGCCGGATGAGGTGAACTTGACGGGGCGGGTCTTTGCGAGAGCCTTCAGCTCATCGAGCGTTTTGATGGGCGAATTCGCGCCGACACCGAGGCAGAAATATTCGGGCTTGCCCATGGAGCAGAGCCAGGTGATTTTGTTGAGGTCGAAGCCTGCGCCGCCCTGGCGCTCTTGGAGGATGAAGCTGCCGGGAATGTCGACGGCTCCGATAGTGTAGCCATCGGGGCGGGCGCGATAAAGCTGGCCGATGCCCTTACCGCCGCCGCCGGCCGGGATGTTATCCGGCACGACGTTCACTTTGCGGGGCAGATACTTTTCCAGCGCGGGGGCGATGACGCGGACGAGGTTATCGAAGCCGCCGCCGGGGGCCTTGGGAATAATGAAGTCGATATTTTTGCCGGGATAGTCGAAGTCGACCGCGAGCAGGGACGACGCGGCGCCAACCGCGAGGAAGAAGCTTCTGCGTGTGACCCGATCACTCATCATCGTCAGACTATCACCCGGTGCCCGACTCATTTCCCGCGGGACCTATTTTTTACAGCACGGGGGGATGGCCTGATCGACGCAGCCGAGGTGCATGTGGGTGAGTTGCAGTCCGACGTCGGTGATGCCCATTTTGCCGGGGCTGATCTTGTGGCACATCGCGCAGCCGAACTCTTCGAAGCGGGCGGCCTTCCGGCGCTGCTCGGGTGAGCGGCCGCTGTCGGGCACCTGCGCGATGAGGTTCATGGCGGACAGCATGGAGAAACAGCCTTCGAAGTCGTTGCCAAGTTGCTTTCCCTTTTCGTTCAGGCCGGGTTTGCCGTCGGGGCCGCCGATGTGGCACGTTCTGCAGCCGTGGTTATCGAAAACGTACTGCGTGATTTCCTGTTTGCTGCGGTGCTCGGCGACCATTTTTGTGATGGTGGCGGAGACTTCCCGAGCGGAGGGCTTAGTGGCCGGGGCTGCGGTGGCGCGGCGGGCTTGCTGGACGAGCACGAATCCGCCGATGAGGGCGGCGCAGGCGAGGATGGCGGACAGGGCTTTCACTGGAAATGCACGAACGCTATTCAGTGTATCGACAAATTCAGGGGTAATTGGGAGGCCTGTGACGCGTGCGCTCCCGAGCAGGCGTCGAGACGCGTCTCAACACGGCACGCACGAGTACGGGTGCACGTCGGTGGGCCGACGCTATATGTATGATGGATGGGAAATTGGGAGTGGTATGAATTCCGGATCCATCAACGCTGGTGCGGGCGGGTCGAGGAGGAGCGTTGCGCTCGTCCTTGCGGCTGCTGCGCTGTTGTGGGGCGGACGGTACACGATGCACTGGATTCAGGGGCCGCGCATTGTGGCGTGGGATGCGCTGGCGCCGGAGAATGCGGAGGAGTGTACGGACCCGCCTTCGGTTGTCGCCGAGCAACCGCCGAACTGGTTGGGAGACGTCCCGCTGCGCCAGGCGTTTCTGCAGGCGGATTCGGGCGGGACTGCGAATGCGGCGGCAGGCGACCCCGCGGCGGACATCGCGGGCAGGAAGCCGGTGCGAATTATCCGCGATTCGAATTCGGCGTACAGCGCCGTGGCGGTAGATACTTCGCACAACGAAGTGGTCTTGACGGACGAGAATCTGTTCAACGTGCTGGTGTACGACCGGCAGACCGACACGCGGCCGACGTCTGTATCCGATCCGAAGAGAATTATCGGCGGACTGAATACGAAGATCGAGTTCCAGTGCGGGCTCTATATCGACCCGGCGAACGGCGACATCTACGCGGTGAACAACGATACCGTGGACAGCCTGGTGATCTTCTCGCGGCAGGCAGTGGGCAACGTGGTGCCGGACCGCGAACTGCACACGCCGCACGGAACGTTTGGCATAGCGGTGGATGAAGAAGCCAAAGAGATGTTTCTGAGCGTGCAGCACGATAACGCGCTCGTCGTTTATAACAAGCTGGCCAAGGGTTCGGAAGCGCCGCTGCGCGTGGTGCAGGGCAGCCACACGGGGCTGGCCGATCCGCATGGCATGGTGCTGGATCCGAAGAACAAGACGCTGTTTGTAGCGAACCACGGGTCATATCACGAAGTGGCGCCGCCGGCGCCAGGCGAGAAGCGGCGCGGCACGGTGTATCCCGGATTCCCGCTGGCGCGCGAGGATGCGGTTCCCGGATCGGGCAAACTGCTGCCTCCCTCGATTTCGGTTTATTCGAGAGATGCGAAAGGCGACGCCGCGCCGCTGCGCGTGATTCAGGGTCCGAGGACGCAGATGGACTGGCCGACGGCGCTGAGCCTCGACCTCGAACGCAACGAGCTTTTCGTCGCCAACGACGGCGGTAATTCGATTCTAGTGTTCGACGCCAATGCGAGCGGCGATGTGGCTCCGCTGCGCGTGCTGAAGGGGCCGAAGAGCCTGGTGAGTAATCCGACGGGCGTTTACTTCGACGCGAAGAATCAGGAGCTTTGGGTGGCCAACTTCGGCAACCACACTTCCGCTGTCTACAAGCCCACGGCGAGCGGGGATATGGCTCCGCTGCGCGTGATCCGCAGCGCGAAGGCCGCGGATGCGACGCCGGGCATGGGCAATCCCCATCCCATTGCATACGACACCAGGCGCCAGCAGCTGCTGGTGCCGAATTGAGTGGCCCATCCGCAAATTGCGGTTTTCGCCAGGCTGGCGGAAGGAGGAGCAAAACCGATTCGGAAGGTGGAAGGCCAGGGCAGCATGCTCGGCCGCACGATGCATGGCATTGTGTACGATGCCATCCACGATGAGTTCACCGTGCCACAGCAGTTTGCGCAGGCGATCCTGACCTACCGCGGATCGGCCAGCGGAGAAGAACATCCGCTGCGGATTATTCAGGGTCCGCACACGAGGCTCGATGCGCCGGAGCACGTGGAAGTGGATGCCGTTCACAATGAGATCTTCATGCCGACGCGTAACGGCGGGGTGCTGGTGTTCCCGCGCGGGCCGGCGGGCGATGTGGCGCCGATCCGCGCGCTGGAGGGCCCCGATACGCTGCTGACCGGCGACAATGTGATCGCGGTCGATCCGGTGCACGATCTGCTGTTCGTCGGCACGAGCTTCGGAAGGGGCCAGGTCCGGCTGCTGGTTTTCAACCGGACGGATTCCGGTAACGTGAAGCCGCGCGCCATCATCGGCGGGCCGAAGAGTCATCTCAATGCGTTCGGCGGACCGATTGCCGTGTATCCACCCAAGGGCGAGCTGCTGATCAGCGTGCGCGGCACGGGGCCTTACGCGGAGCTTTCATCGGAAGAAGCCTACGTGGGCGTCTGGAGCATCAACGACAACGGAGACGTCCCGCCTAAGTGGACGATCGGCGGGCCGCAGGGCGTGCTGCGCATGCCGCGCGGCATTGCGCTCGACGTGAAGAACCGGAACATGATGGTGTCGGATAAGCGGCTGAACGCCGTGCTGACGTTCCATTTTCCGGAGTTGTTCTGATTCAGGGCCGCCGGCGGTAGCCGGGGCGGTAGTGCACGTGGCAGCTCTGGCAGGCTTCGTACAGTTCGTCGTTTAACCCTTCGAGTGCGGGGAGGTCGCGGGCCTTGGTGGCTTTGAAGGCTTTGTTTCGGGGCCGTCTGTCACTGTTTGCGGGCGTGTGATTCCATGGTTTAAGAAAAGGCCTTCATCCGTGACCAAATTGGCGATATGGCGGAAATACCTCTTTAGGCGTCGGCGTCCCAGATGTTCGAACATGCTCACTGAAGCGATCTTGTCGAAGCGGCCCTGTAGAGTCTGAAAATCGGTCTCAGAGACGTGAACCCGATTATGAAGGCCACGGTCCGCCAGTGTAGCCCGAATGAACTCGGCCTGAGAGTGGCTCAATGTATAGCTTTCGGATAGTGCGCCATACCGCTCAGAAGCCCGAATGAGCAGACCACCCCAACCGCAGCCTATGTCGAGGAAGCGAGGTGTGACGGAGGGGCATCTGTTCCGCCCCGTCAACAGGGGTGATCAGGTCTGCGGCTACAAGCTAAGCGAGAAGGTGTTCTGGCAGATGCTGAAGACCTATGTCGCGGGGGCCGGTCTGCCGGACATCGCGCCGCACGATCTTCGCCGGACGACCGCGAAGCTATGTCGCGCCGAGGGCGGGGAACTGGAACAGATTCAACTGCTACTCGGCCATTCGTCGGTTCAGACGACGGAGCGGTATCCCGGCACGAAGCAGGATCTGGCACACGCGCCGAACGACGCGCTTCGAACGCGGTTCACCTTCGACCCCGCTATTGAAAGTGACCCGGTATGGTCGCCCGATGGACGCACTATATTCTTCGCCTCCAACCGCGAGGGGCGCGGGAGCCGGAACCTGTACCGGAAATCGGCCGATGGGACGGGCGTCGAGGAGCTTTTGTACAGGGACAAGCTCACCAAAACGCCCAGTGGAGTTTCTCCCGATGGGAAGTATCTCCTTTACGTCGCCACGCGCGATCTGAATTCCACTCTGCAGGATCTTTGGGTGCTGCCGCTGGAAGGAGAGCGGAAGCCGCTTCCAATAGTTCAGACCGCGTTCGCTGAGCGGTTGGCGCAGTTCTCGCCCGACGGGCGCTGGATAGCTTACGAATCCAACGAATCCGGTAGAAGTGAGATTTTTGCCGCCCCGTTCAGCGGCACAAACGGTGCGTCAGGCGGCAAACGGCAGATCTCCACGTCCGGTGGCCAACAGCCCCGCTGGCGGCGCGACGGAAAAGAGATCTTCTATGTCGAGCCGGGCGGGCGCTTA
>Ga0187876_1002197_pt1 | contig 14856 bp, 15 predicted proteins | sample June2016WEW_17_4_FD_133000 | JGI IMG/M metagenome (GOLD analysis project Ga0187876, IMG submission 133000) | Peatland microbial communities from SPRUCE experiment site at the Marcell Experimental Forest, Minnesota, USA - June2016WEW_17_40 | ecosystem: Environmental > Terrestrial > Soil >...
AAAGGGGCCGTCCGTAAACGCTTCCACCTACGAAGCATCGCATATTCTGAAATCTGGTGTTCCCTGATTGTCGCTCATAATCGAGTCAAGGCGCCAATGCCCATGAGGCATAAGAAATTTGTTTGATAATTCAATGAATGTTCCTGGGTCCGAGCACGACAATCGCGTAAAACTTATGATATAGTAAGACGAGAGAGTGCCAATCATAACGAGGAACAATGCCTTCGGCGCCTTGGTATACGCAATACGAGCCGCTTTCAAGACAACTCAATAGCCTTAAGACCGCGTTTGAGGACCGTTGCACTGCCCTTCAGATAAGTCCCAATACCGCTTTATCAGAAATATGGATGGATGTCATCGCAAGGGCCGTACACGAGAGCAATTGGCAGGAAGGAATTCAATTAGAGCGCGGAAGGACACGTGAACTTGCCATACACGTTTTTGATGACCTTGAGGGTGTTGCAGGCCCCCACCTGGACTTTAGCGCCATCCTCGCTAAACACAAGCAACAAGTATTAAAGATGAAGCACCAGGGGGCTCAACTCGAAGAAATTGCGGCCTACAACCTATCAGCATCCTATCTTGCGATTATTTGGATAGGAATGGAATTAGCTCGGCGCCACACAACAGCATTAGCGTACGCCTTAAGACTATTCCGTGAAGTCTACGACAAGAAAGAAGAAAGAGCCTTTTCAGGATAAAGAAGCTATCGTTCGCTTTAAAATCATGAAGAATATTAACAAAGCCACTTTGGAGAGACTCAGAGATGCCCTCGATGACGGAAAAAAGCCCTCACAGCAAGAGGAATCTTTACTTCGAGGTTTTGAGATCATAGACAACCTTATGGTTAGCGCTGCTAAGATCACGGAGCCTATAACAGGCGGTATTGAAACCGAAGGTTCGCTTTTTCAGAGCTTGTTAGAAATACAATTCGAAGACCTCCTTAATCCTTTTCGGGAAGATTATATTCATTTTCTTCACCGATTAGTGCTAATGGGGATTTGTGCTCCTCGCGTCTGTGGAAAGTACCGAACTACGTCTGTGCACGTTGGAAATCCAAATCTATTCTTTGCTCCGCCAAGCGCCGTGCCTGGTTTAATGAAGAACTTCTGCGAGCAGTTCCCAGCAATAATCCCATCGATCGTCCAATATGATCCTGTCAAGAAAGCCGCTGAGGTTTCACATCATTTTGTTCGAATACACCCGTTTCGTGACGGCAACGGCAGAATATCGAGATTGCTGATGAATCTTATACTCTGGCGCCATTATCCGCCGGTTTATTTGAAAGCAGACGCGAAAGGACGACATCGTTATGCTCAGGCGCTACGTCGGGCGGATAACGGGAATATAGAACCGCTCGCTTGCTTAATAGCAATGTCACTGATCGAAATCTTTAAGAAGTTGCTAGATTCCTTAGAGTCTAAATCGTGCGGTTAAGACTCGATAGAGGTAATCGGGGACATCCATCAACTATTCAATAAGGACCGTCCCTTTAGGAGGGACACCCTGAGCGCCCCCACTTCTATCTACTGCATTACCAGTCATAACAAAGCCACGCAACAAGAAACACGAAGTTGTGGATTTCAGGAAGTGAGCATCCGCGCGTCACTGCCAGCCAATACACGACATTACGCGTCGTCGCTCACGGTCTGCCGGCGTCCACCATTTGCCGCAGTCTTGAAACGGCTAATGTGAAAACCTGAAGGGCGTTCCCTCCGCATGACTCCAGAGCTTTCTACGGCTCGGCACCATGGCTTTTGTCAATGCAATTCAGGGCCTCGTCGAGGTTTGGCACAAAGAGCAACTCGGTCAGGAGAGCCTCGTGCCTCTTTTTGCTGTCAAATAGTGCCAGTAAGTTCTTGTCCAAAAGCCGTTTCAGACACAGGCGTGCCAGTCCCTCCGCCTCTGGCGTCCAAGTCTCGACGATCAGAATCGCAGCAGCTTCTTCGTTGGCATCAATCTTGTCGCCATGCGCGATTTTAGAACGAACGGTGTACAGAGAGCGGGCTCGGTTGTACACTGTCAGCTGTTCGTCTTTCATCTCCCAAGAACTTCGCCAATAGGAGGGAGAGACGAAACGCCAACTCTTGAGGCGCGAGGGAGAAGAGGCTTTCAATGGCACCCACGAAGCCAAGCAGCGCGAGATCAGCGTTATCAAGGGTAAGTGACCCCTGATATAGCCGAAGAGCATTGGTAACCCTTGAGTATCTTTCCGGCAAAAGAAGGGACTCTAATAGTGCTGTATGGGCGTTGGCAAACCGAATCGCTTCTTCAGGCAACTCATCGTAGTAGTGTCCCCAAATGACCGGCCTTGAAATGGGCACATAGTTTGAATCCGCCAAGAACCCAGACATTTCTATCCCGCATTCTGAAGCGATCTGAAGAGCGAGTACACCGGCTACAGCCCAATTAAGCTCCCAATGACGCGGAACTCCTTTGACGTCCAGCACACAAGACGCGTGCTGCCGCAGTTTGGAATCATCGCCGTGACCCAATGGTGGCGCGGCCGAGGACGAATATAGTGTCATGTTTTGCGTGATGTTTGCTGATAGGCCAGCCTTGGGGACAGCACCCTGAAGATACGCTCTGAAAAACCTCGCCTGCGGAATTGGGGTTAAGTTTTCGTTTGCGATTCTATTCTCTTTCATTCCGGTGTCCCGGCCCTCATGCTCCCCGTTACAGTAATCATTACCGATTCTAACACTTGCTATCGGCTCGGTCGAGCAAAATCTAGAGTTTCAGGAAGCACGCGAGGACATGGCGGCCGTCGATCTCACCTATGAGTGACTAGAATCGATCGCTCTTTCTGCTTCCAACATTATCAATCAAAAGTGATATTTTTCTTTACGGCGTCGAAAGGCTTCCTTAGAACCCTCCATTATATCCATCACTGCCTGTGTGACATCCTCACGGTCGAGTCCTCCCTCAACTCCACACCAGCCTCGTCCTGCTTCGGCCTTGAGGGCATACACAAGTTCGCAGTCAGCGTTCACGGGTATGTTTGCGTTATGAGTAACAATAATGAGCTGCCTTTCTTCTTTTGCCGTTCTTAGCATGGGTACCAGTTCGTGATACAAGAACTCACTATCCAATTGGTCTTCAGGCTGATCTATGAGGACAGGTCCCTTGCCCCTTGCTAATAAAAGTGAGAGTATGGCCGTATTCTTCTGACCCGTTGAAAGGTCTTCTTTAAGAAAGCATCCTGCAGTCTCCCCGTTTCGTCTGAATAGAATAAAATCAGCTTCATCGGGAAGCCTCGTTGTCGTTAGCTTAAACCATCCGTCCTCGTCACTTTTTATCACTTCTCTGATCCCATCAATGTAATTCTTAGTCAAGTGTGGAAGGGATTCAGGCTTGTCGATGTGAAAGGATAGCCATTGAAAGGGATTTCCTAGAAAGATTGTATTTTCTGCGCTGCCTACCACGGCATCTTCTTCCCTCGTTTCTTGGTCTACCGACACATACGCTTGAAACGCGTCGAACAACTCGTCTCCTATGTTCCGCCTCACTGTTGATACATCATATTCGTCCCATATTCGGCCTAAACGACTGCGCCGATCCGGTGCTATTTCTCCCCAAGCGCTCAAAAACGCTTTTCGATCTCCCGAGAACAGCAAAGTGGCAGCGACAATCGGCTTGCCCTGTAGGGTTTTCGGCATGGTGTTGCTGGTTGATATTTCAGACAGAATAGTTCTCCGCTCCTCGGTCTCATTTTTCCAACATTTAGACAAGTCGGACAGGAGATCCGTTAGCTTTGGCAGCTTTCTTGCCATTTCATCTCTATCGGATTGTTTTTGAGTTAGTTCCGCCTTTTTTGACCTGTGTTCCTGTTCGGTCTCTTTAAGCGCCTCCGCCTCTTCGGGGCTTAGCCCTTTTTCATCGCATGCCAGTTTGAAATCGGATTCGGCTTCTTCGATCAAGTTCTTGATTCTTTTCCATTGGGGATGTTGTAGGAGTGATAAATCCATTTTCTTTCTAAAACTCGTCATTGCTTCTTTGATGACCTCAGCCAACTTCTTGTATCCTTCTGAAAATAGGGCTTCCACCTCCGCTAAATAGGCCTCTTCACCGAAAGACTCGCCAAGTTTTTTTAAGGCAAGCGACTGTGCGGAGAACTGAGCAACGCGGTCCTCCAGATCGTTGATCACTTCTGTTACCTTTGCTTCGGCGGATTCAATGGATGTCTTTATTTCCTGGGCATCTCGGTGTTTTTTCAACTCCGGCTGCACCTGTTTCTTTGCCTCAAGCTGTCGGGCAAGTTCGGTAACCGTCTGTCTAAGAGTTACGACTTCGCCTTCAAGCCTCATGAAGCTACTCTCCTGTTGCCTTGCAACCTTCAACTGACCAACAAGCGACTCGGCTTGCCGACGATGTGGTTCTATGCGACTTCTCCCAAGACTGTCAATGAAATCGACGACACTTCTTTTTTGATAGGAAAGCTGGGTTATCTCCTCCTGGCTAAAAATTATTGGGTTTATTTGACGAAATACCGTAGCAGCATCTTCAACTTCTCGACCCTCAATTTCTGCCTGCGCCGTGAGGCCCTCGATGACAAACCTGTTCATTATCCCGCCATGCTCAACCATAACCCGAATTTTTGTATCGTTTGTGAACGTACTCCTCAATCGTTTGATTTGCCTGTTTGCAACATGATCTTCAATTCCTTCAACACCTTTTTCGGCTCTAAGTCCCAGTCGTAATGCTTCGAGAAGCATTGATTTTCCACTGCCCCGACCACCAATCAGACAATTGAGACCGGCGGAAAAGAACAAAGTCTGATCGGCCAAGAATCGAGTTTTCTCGATGCGTGCTTTTACGATACGAGAATGGGCTACTGAAGGATATTCGGCCTGCAAACGGATGCGTGAAGAGGGATCGAGAAAAGCCTGGCGTAGGGCCTCTATGGATGGTGTCGACATCCTAATCCAGCACCAACGTCTTCCAATGTAGTTGGTCTGATCCTCATCAGAAACAAGGGCCTTGCAGTCAGAAGACATGACAGCAGCCATAGGTCTGATCCTTCGCCAGTCGGCAAGACACTCTTTACCATTTGCAAACAATTTTTGCCAGTTTGAGGTCATTTCAGAGATAGGCTTTGGCACTTCGACCGCTAAGAGATCTTCGTTCTTCCATTCTATCTGCTGCAACCATTCGGAAATGCGATCGTTATCAAAAAGCCCTACATCGAATGGATGCGGGCACACCACCAATCCTTTTACTCTGCCCGTATCATCTTTCTGTTGAACCTCACCAATGATATCCGGCAAACGCTTGCTTGACGGTGCGTGGCTACCGTCTGCTTTCTGGCGCGGCATTGGCACTCCACAGCACGTCAGTACATGCTCCATGTACTCTGCTTCTGTCCCAGGCTCAAATAGAGCTAGTACATGCATGCCCACACCTACGTCTGCTGAAATTTCAAAACCGGGGAGGAGTGTAATTTTGTAGCTGTACAAGGCCGACAACTTTTCAATGCTTTCTTGCATAAGACCGAAGTTTTCGGAGGAAATACAGTTGTGATCTGTAATTCCGATACACTCCAAACCGACGTCGTAGCAACGCCGGATGTAATCATCCGCAAGCTGCTCTTGGCTCAACCCGGTTATTCTTCCACGCCAGTAACGGGAATCGAAAGGCGTATGCATGTGCAGATCGCACCTGAACCATCTCATGCCTTCATATGTTTCACTCATGTCTCACCTCGGTTCTACATCAAAGGTACAGATCGTTTTCCCTTTCCGCTGTCACTTTGTTTTGCCTCTGCCCTTCATAGTAAACGCCGCTTATGACGATCCGCCGGGCCAGAGGGACGTTCTTCACTGGAGAGGGGACGAGGGGGACGTAGTTCCGTTTATTCCGGTATTTCTCACCCTCTTCATAATACCCATCCATCCTCCCATCCTCAACAACGCTCACCTTCCCCGCCAGAAAACGCCGCATCGCCCCCAGTCTCCGACTTCTTCACTATTACCACTTCAAACCGAGTTGTGCAACAAGAAAAACAAAAATGTGGATAACAGGAAGAAGTTATCACGCAACCTCACCACATCAAGCGAAGAATAATATGCTGAGGATCCAGGCAAGCACGATTCCCACGGCAATACCGATTCCCCCAATAATTGGCAGGATCGAGAAAGCATGATCCCTCACCCAACGACGCCAGCTCGTCCGACGCCTAAGCGGTAGCATCGTGAATATGCCGCCTCTCCTCAACCACTCGATGATGGCGGCCTGTACAATCTGGTACAACACGCGACACGCCTCATCGAAGGTCGGGTCCTGAAAGCTGGACATCATCGCGTGTTGGATGAACTCGGAGCCGCGAAACTCGCCACGGTGGAGGTGGGCGCTCCGGACATCTTGCGGCCGAAACCACTGCTCTTGCATTTGATTGGTGATCGTCTTGCCCAACAAAGCATCTACCACATGGTAGATATTGTGGTCCCTAAACTGAGGGTCCCGGGGTTTGAGGGCTTCGCACGCAGCGACCATCCAAGCGAACCGAGCCGTCTGGTAATCGTGGCTGAGCGAGAGAGATAGCTGCCACATGCTGGCCACCTGCAGAAACTGCCGCCGTCGGTCGGGAGGCAATCCCGTAAAGGCCCTCCACAAGTCGAGGATGTTCTCGGGCAGATGTAATTCAAGCTGCATCCCGTCGACGCCCCGCAGGGAAAAGTCGGGCCGGGAAACTGGTTCGAGCGGAATTGCTTGGATTTCATTTCTATCCGGCATCTCCTTCGGCCAGTCCTTCTCCCAGTAACCAAGGTTCCGGATGTCGCATTCCACCTGACCACTGCAGTTGGTACCCCAAGTCCAGCCACGGCCACCGTTGGGCGATACCCGGACATTCGTGCCCATCACGACGGTAAGAAACACAGACAACTCGCAGAGTGTCAGCTCAAAGGTGGAGGACGCATGCAACTCGTCAATGCCGTTAATCAACGCGTTGACTAGGATGATCCGCGGACCGATCAACGCCCGGTCGTCTTGCTGGGAAGGTGGGCCAAGCCTTAGCGTGTCCTCTAACCACAGCTCGCCACGCCAGGGAAGGCCTTCGTAGTAAAGATGCCATCCGCGATGGAATCGCTCCGTGGCACGTGCTGCGCTGCGCTCGTTGATCTGTCGGAAAAAATCCTTGGCTCGGTCAAGAGGTAATTCTGGCGTTCCGGCAGATCGAGCCCTCGTATTAGTCTGAGGACGGGAAAGCCGTCCACATGGCGAAGGGGGGCAGGAGGCCGAGGCGTTTTGAAGCCGGGAGAATACTCTGTGGACACAGAGAAAGGGCTGCTATGGTCCTATCCCCAGCGTGCAGAGAGACGTTCTCAGCGGTGTAGCTGAGGCATGCCGTGGCCTCTGGAGACCCGGATACATAGGGAAACGTGTACGTCCGGTTCGGTGAGGGGCTACGGGAGACCGGCGGTTGAAAGACCCCACGGCGCCCGTAGTCTACTCTACTCATCCGGTTTGGTTCTCCATGTGATTGACTGAAGTGGGTGACCACTCGTACTTGAAGCCATGCAAGGCACGTAAGCTGCCTACGGAATGCCTGGTAATTGTTGGAATGCTGGAGGCCGGTGATGATACTTACTCATGAGACACTTTGAGTCGAAGGAAATCCTATGAGCAGATCCGAATCCGAACAGATGGGGGAAATTCGCGAGCGGTTGATCAAAAAACGTGACGAAGTCTTCGAGGCCCATAGCTTAGCGATGAAGCACGGCTTATCTTGTCAGAACACGATATCGAGGCTGAAGAAACAGCGCAGAAGGAGGCTATGGCTGATGTTCTGGCAATACTGGACGAAACAGAGCAGAAAGAGATCCAGGCCATAAACAGGGCACTGGCAAGGATCGAACTCGGGGAATTCGGCGCCTGTGAGGTCTGTGAAAAAGAAATCGAGGCGGAACGCCTTGAGGCAATTCCCTGGACAACTGTCTGCAGCAAACATGCAAGAACAGAATGAAGGGGCCGGCTGTTACTTTACCCTATTCTTTGCCGAAAGAGGAACCCCAAATTTGCCGAAATTGCCAACACGTCATTCACCGAAGCTCGATCGTCCTTTGTCTGTTCTCCTCTCGTATCCTTTGTTATTGCTGAGACCTGCTGGGAATCGTCATGGCATCGCTGGTGCGGGTCTTTGGGCTTGGCTTCCGCCTTACGACGTCACTGAGATGCGAGTCGGGTGGAATCTCGACGTTATATCCCATCTTCCGGTAGGTGGCCAGCCTTTTCCGGAACATGGTGATGCAGAGGCCTAGGTTGACATCGACGTAGTCGTAGATTCGGACATCATGCTTCCCTGCGCTCTCACGGTGGAGACGACCAGCGTATTGCACAAGGCGCCCCTTGAACGACAGCGGCATGGCCAGAACTAACGTGCACAGTTCCGGCAGGTCGAATCCTTCGCCTATCAGAGAGCCAGTTGAAAGCAGGAAGGGGAACTCTCCCCTCTCCCTCATCGTCCTGATCTCCTCCAGCATCTGGTTTCTCATGCGCTTTCCGGTATCACTGGTGATGAGGAAGCCCGGGACTTGCTTCTCGGCCTGCATCGTGGTGATCTCAGCCAGAAGCAATTCCAGATGGTCCTTTCTATCGGATAGAATGAGGGGAAATCTCTCTTCTCTCAGGGCGGCGATGACATCGGATGCGATGAGGCGGAGGCGGTCTCTATCGGTTACCAGGGCCTGCCAGATTTCGTAGAGCGCCGGTTGCGGACTATCCTCGGGGCTCATCCGGAATCCCGTCTCTCTCGCGACGACCTGCCGAGAAAGCAGCGACTGGGCCTTGGTTTCTTCCATGGTGTGCAACACCTGGCCGCATTGCATGGTGATTATCCTTTCGAGGCCGTCCTTGCGGTAGGGGGTGGCAGTGAGGCCGAGAAAGTGGTGTGCCTGAATGTGCTTAAGCACCGACTCGAAAGAGACCGCAGGAACATGATGGCACTCGTCTATGACGATGTGGTCATACCCATCCAGTAGCCGGTCAGGGTCGCGGTCCCGGGCAAGGGTTTGCAGCATGCCGATGTCCACGAAGCCCTTCCGTTTCGTCTCTTTGATACCGAAAGTCCCGATCTGGTTTTTCTCCAGGTCCGTGAACTGGAGCAGCTGTTCCTTCCACTGGTCCGCAAGCTGCTTTCGGTGTACGAGAATGAGGGTCGGGAGTCTTCGCTTTCCGATCAGGGCACAGGCAATGACGGTCTTCCCCGAGCCTGGAGGAGCGACGAACACCCCCGACTCTTGGGATGAGAGGGCACGTAAGGCTGCTTTCTGGGGAGGCAGAAGAACGCCCGTGAACCTGATGGGGATACGCCTCGTTACGGGGCGGAGATCTGTAAACTCTATTCTTGCCCCGGCCACTTCGGCAAGCTGTGTGCAAGGCGACAGCAAGCCCCGCGGCAATATCATTGAGTCCCCGTCGTCAGACAGCTCGGCGGAACAGATGTAACGGGGCGTATTCCAGGTGGAGAAACGCATGCGCTGTAACTCGAAGAATTTCGGGTTGGCGAAAGTCGCCGTCCGCTTGAATGCCGAGATCAGGCTGGAAGGCAATCCATGGATCCCTATCTCAAGATGGCGGGAATAGCGGAAGGCGATAGCTCCGGGGTAAATGCCCCTGATCTTCTCCTCCGTCATGTCTATTGACGCTTCGGCCTCGACGATGTCGGCATCTGCCTGGTCGGCTTTGCGTTTCGGTGCCGGTGCGTTGTTACGGAGCACAGTAGCAACATCCTCGGCCGAAAGGAGCCGCACACTGCTCAAGAACTCCCATTGGTCCGGATAGGGGCTGAGATCGTCGTCAACAAAGACGCTGTTGCCGGCTCTCCGGGGGATTCTCTGCAGGGGTAAGGCGATGAGGTTGCCGAAGCCTCCGCTCGGCATCGTGTCCTGGCTGGGAAAGAACCGGTCGTAGCTGTCGAATCCGATGTGGTGGCGCCGGTCCATGGCGTGGGTGAGGATGAGTGTTCCGAGCTGTCGGGTAAGACGCGCCTTGATCGACTCCTGGAAGAATATCCAGGCGTGGCCGCCACTTCCTGATCGGGACCGTTCGACATATACCTCGACGCCCATATCTCTTGCGGCGGCCTTGTATGTCAGTGCATCGACACCCCAGCGCTCTTTGTCGAAATCGGCCGCAAGGAATATGCATGTATCATCTTCGCGAATAGTGTAGGTCCCAACGGTAAAGGCGCCTTCCAGGTGACCGCGGATAACCGTCTCGTCGAAGGGAGTGAAGGCGCGCATCCGGCATACGCTGCATCTGGTCCTTGGCTTGTCGCAGACGCCTCGAACCCACTCAGAGCTGCAAGCCGGTGAATATCCTCTTGTCCCTTTTTTCTGGTTCTCCCACATTTTCGGGAAGACGTCGTCGCGGCAGCGGAACAGCCGCATGAAAAGGGCGATACGCTCTTCGGAGGTTGTCAGCGGCTGTTCCGCTGCCGGAACCCCGAACAAGCCACACGATGGGCTGGCTGCCGACAAAGTCTCCATCTCCTGCAGGAGGGAGGCTCTTTCCTGCTCAAGTTCGGTAAGGCGGGCCTTGATGTCGTCGATGCGGGAATTCATGCACTGCTATACCAGATTGATCTGAATCCGTTTGCCCAACGCCTTGGTGACGCGCTTCAGGGTCGAGACCTTGATGTCCTCGGCGTGATTCTCGATCCTCGATATGGCCGTCTTCTTGGTATGAACTCGACTGGCTAGTTGTTCCTGCGTCAAGTCGGCAGCCTCGCGGGCCTGGCGGAGAACTTCCCCGATTTTGAACTGTTCGTAGCCCTCGTCGAACCCTTCGGCGAATCCCTTGTCTTTCTTCTTCCTCTCCTCGATGTAGTTATCCAGGTCGCTCATGGTTTGGACCTCCTCATAAAATCCTTCTTGTATGTTTCCGCTCGCTCTATCTCATTTCTGGGTGTCTTTTGGCTCTTTTTCGAGAAGCCGTGGGTGAGGACGACAACGCCCTTCTCCGAAATAAAACCGAGAAGGCGATACGTGTCGGACCCCAATTGCACCCGGCACTCCCATATGTCGTCCGTCGCCTCAAGTTTCTTAAAGTAGGTCGAGGGGACCACCTCCAGTTCCTGTATCAGCTTAAGAACCCAGACGACCTTTTGGCCGGCCTTTGCCGGGAGGGCATCAAGGAACTCCCCCATCGGACATCTGCCCTCTTCGGTTCGATAGAAATCGATCCTTCACTGATCCATATCAATAGGTTAACACGTCTGTTAACTTATTTCAAGGGGTGCTCTTTCGCGAGTATCCGCCTGCAGAGGGGCACGCAAGGAAAAGGATCTCGGACACCGTGGATCATTCGTAGTACTTAGAGATTCGTTTGTGGCCCCGCCTGGCGTATCTGCCGGTGAGGGTATCGCGGTCCGCTTTGTACGGAATCTTGGAGACAATTCCCAGTGCACGCAGCTCGTCCCGGATGCGGCTTACATCTGCCTTGTCTGTCCAATCGTACGTGTAGACGCAAATCACTTTCGTGACGGGATCGGAAGCATTCGGGTTCGGTTTTGCAGTGGCGACCTTGGCACTATCACCTAAACGACCATGCTCGGTTGCGTGCTTGATCCTGATCCACACCTCATCGATTTGTGAGATTGGTGCGAATATGAGCCATTTCCCTGAGTTCGGGGTGGCTGCCGGGTAATCACCATTTTTTCGTTCTGCATATAGCCAGTACTTGTCAGTAACTTGAGACGGTCTGGGCTCGGATGGGTCGACCGAAGCTTTTCGCCCAGATTTCATCATCAGACCTCCCGATCAGTTTCGGCAAAAGTGCTTTCGGGCTCTTCTCAGCGCCGACCTTGGCGTCCAGCAACTGCTCTTGACGCGCCCTTCTTTCTACAGGAAGAGTGTACCAGACATTCGTCAGGTTTCCAGCATAATTTCGACTCGACGATATGAATCTAGCCTGATCTCGGCCAGGTTTCCATAACCATAAGCAGGAGGTTATGTTCGCTGACGGGAACAGTGCGAGGATGAATAGGCAAAGGAACATCCGCTGAAGACGATATCAGGCACGAGATGCCATCTGGCTCGCATGAACAGTGGAAATGGGCGCGAGCCGAAGAAGCCACATTACTCAAACAAAAGAAGTAGAGGAGACGAACCATTCCATAAAAAGTTTAGCGCTGCATGCTTTGTTGTGGTAATCTTCACCGTTTAGCGTTAGTTGTGCATACGCTCTTTGTAGGTGTAACGAGGTCCGTACGCCCACCAGAACGGGGAGCACATTCAAGCCGCCATGGAAAAACTCGAAAATAGGTTGGAATTTACCGAATAGGGAAAATGGAAGCCCGGACCCTTGACACAATTACACCAGAATTACACCAGGCAAAAAAAGGCTTGGCGGAAAACCGCTAAGCCCTTGATATCATTAGTGCCCCCGGCGTGACTCGAACACGCGGCACCAGGATTAGGAATTGCTTTGTCTTTTCCTAATCCTTTTTATTTGCCATACTTTGAGGTTTGTACCCACTGCATTGACTGTCTCAAAACACTTGTAAATTTGTGGGGTGTTTTTGGGCATTCCCCCAAAATCTCCCCAGCGCCCAGGGGGGAGGCGCCGAAAAGACAAAAAAACAACCACAAATTCATAAATCCCCTTTTGAGCCATGTTTCATTCGCCCTTTTGTGGTATAAATCAATAAAATGCCGTAGAAACATAGCGGGATTCTCGACTTATTTTTGAGCTACGTGGCTCGCAATCGGATTTTTGGGTGATTCGTGCATAAGGATCCAATAGTCTCACGAAATGGAGGATACCATGGCTTCTCCGACGCTCTGGGCACAACATGGAACTTATCCGCCTCGACAGGGCAATGAGGTTCAGATTCTGATTGACGGGCAGGTAGCCTACCGTGAGGTGGCCGCCGCTTTTCACTGTGCGAAGGAATTCATCTATTTAACGCTTTCCTATGGCGATCAGGATTTTCTACTGGTTCCGGAAAGTAACAAAACCATGTTCGACATTCTGAGGTCTCGCCGAAAGGATGGGGTTGATGTTCGCATGGTAGTGGCCTGACCCCCTGAAATTGGTCCAGATGATGCGTTATACTCTGGGCTCAAATCAAGGGAGACAGGATATGAAGAAAAAACGGTTCGCGGCTGAAGGGAAAAATTATGTAGAGAAACAGTGAGCCCGTGGATAAGGAGGTAGTTATGATGCAGGAACTTGTCACAAAGAGCAGGAGCTACAGGCGGTTTCAGGAGAACAGATCGGTTTCGCACGAAACGTTGAAGGAACTGGTCGCCCTTGCCCGGCTGACTCCTTCTGCCACCAACAAACAGCCACTCAAATACATCCTCTCATGGAACCGAGAAAAAAATGATGTCATATTCCCGTGCCTAGGTTGGGCGAGATTCCTGAAAGAGTGGCCGGGTCCCGCCGAGGGTGAGCGCCCCGCCGCATATATTGTCATTCTTGGAGACACTGAGATTACGGAGACGGTGCAATGGGACCATGGGATAGTCGCTCAAACGATAATGTTGGGTGCAGTAGAACAGGATTTAAGGGGATGCATTATTGCAACCATCGATCGCGACCGTTTGAGGAAGGGCCTCAAAATCCCGATCCGGTACCAGATCTTGCTCGTGATTGCCCTAGGCTACCCCAACGAAACGATCGTGATCGAAGAGATGAAAGGCGGGGATTTTAAGTACTGGCGTGACGAAGAGAGCCGTCACCATGTCCCGAAAAGGTCTCTTTCGGAGCTTATTCTCGACTTGTGACCGCTAAACTCGTAGAAGGACCCAAAAGGAAGCCGGTAAGAATGAGGCCTTTCACCTCTTTGCTTCTCTGGGCAAAGCCTTCAAGAATTCTATGGGGCCCTACGTCCTTGTTCTTAAAGAACAAGGTCTCCAATCTTGGCGAGGAGGTGTCGTCCTGGGAGCCCGGTGAGTCGAGAGATTCACGCCGGGTTCTGAGAGAGCGCAGGGGGGAGGCTCCTCTGCGCCACTCGCCTCAAGGACCGCGAGGTCGCAGCTAACTTCCTCCTATGATGAAAGTCAACAAATTAAAAAAGATAATGACGAAAGATAGGGGGCATGGTAAAGTAGACCCATCTCTTTAGGGGGTGTAGGGCCCAATGGAAAAGTTCTGACCAAAGAGTTACTGTCGGACCAAGAGGGCATAGTTTATGCGGATATAAATTTGGAGAGCATTATACTTAGCAAGTATTTGGCTGATCCAGCGGGACATTATTCCAACCCCAGCCTCAGCATGACTTTTAACCAGAATCGCTCACAGTCCGTGAGAAAAGTAGGGATAAACAAAGCCAAAGCGTTGTCTTATGAACAAATCAATGTTGAATTAGCAAAATAAGGTAGATTCCACAACCAAAAGGGTGGCAGGAGCTACCCGGTTTGTTTGTCATACTTCCATCTCTGGAAGAGGGTTTACGTGTTGTAGAGGCGAACGTTAAAGGAGGTGAGAGGCTGGCTTTGTCTTTGAGCAAAGGACGGAAATCATAAAGGAGGGATAGCAGGAACAGTGGGAAAAAGATGGAGGGAGACATATGCTTCTTTTAGACTTGATTACATTCATTGTGGGTTTTGTTGTTTTCGGGGCCTGCAGCGGAGAAGCGGCGGAGAAGAAAGTTTCTAAAGCGACAGAGAGCATGACCCAGGATCAGATGGTTCGTCTCTCTGCGGCTGAAGCGGCCCGTCTGATAAAGTGTGGGGCCCTTTCGAGCACTGCGCTGACTAAAGCGCTATTGGCCCGGGTTGAACAATATAGCGACCTTCACGCCTTCATCACTGTAAACGCTAAAGAGGCGCTCGCTGCAGCTGCCGCGGCAGACCGGCGTGGGAAGGGCCAGAGGAAGGGGCTATTATACGGCGTCCCGTTGGTGATCAA
>Ga0187876_1002201_pt1 | contig 14823 bp, 10 predicted proteins | sample June2016WEW_17_4_FD_133000 | JGI IMG/M metagenome (GOLD analysis project Ga0187876, IMG submission 133000) | Peatland microbial communities from SPRUCE experiment site at the Marcell Experimental Forest, Minnesota, USA - June2016WEW_17_40 | ecosystem: Environmental > Terrestrial > Soil >...
ACATCTTCTTCTTATGCGCAGCGGCAGGGGAGGGTTTCCTGACTGAACGGACCGTCAATCTCCGGAATCATGCACTTCTTTCCCTCAGGGGTGCACATAATCCGGGAGTGAACATAATTTCTAGTATCGAAATATTTCGATACTAGAAACAATTGGATCCATGTCGGCAGTCCACAGGCGGGACCGAAGATCGCGGCGATCCTTTCGATCGTGGAAAGCTGCCGCAGATTGAAACTCCCCGTGCGCGACTATCTGGTTGCGATCCTTCCCGGACTCGCTGATCGCCCGATCCAGCGCCTACCAGACCTTACTCCCGCGGCCTGGGTCGCCCAGCATTCATAGACTCAAACGACCAGGTTGTTGGCGTGAAGGCGATGTTTCGCCAACAATTTGGGAATGTGGCCCATTCCAGAAGGCACACTTCGCGGCACAGGAGACGCGGGCAGCAGGCCAGTGGTGCAAAGGGGGAACGAACTGGCTCTTATTGCCCAAGTTCCGACTTGGCGCAAAATCCCTTTGGAACAATCTGTGGCGTGATGCCGTATATGCCCATATGCGAATCGGAATCGTCCTTCCCCTCCTGTCTCTCTGGACATGGTTTAGTTGTAGCCCGAGTTTCGCGTCCGCCTTCCAAGCCAGCCCTGCAGCAAGCCCGCAAGACAAAAATACTTCACAGCAGGCGCGCGAAACGCTGCAAGCCTCGGCACTCGCATACCAGCAGGTCGTCGCCTTGAGCGATGTTTTAACTTACACCGTGACCACGCCGAATGCGGTGCTGCCGCCAAAGACGCTGAAAGTGACCCTGGGTTCGCGCCCTCAGGTCGCTTTGGAAGATCCGCTTATTGAAGCTGTTGCTTTGGACGGCAGTTTGTTCGTGACCAAGAGCGATGCCCCAGGGAAATATGTGGTTCGGCCCTACTCTGGCGATTTCGCCAAAGCGCTCGATGCGGTCGTAGGCGAGCAGGGCTGGCCTCTGGAACCCTTGCAGATCGCCATGCGGCTTGGAAAGGGCATAGACGGTTGGTTGACTGCACTAAGGTTCAAACAGCTGGCGCCGCTTCAGATCTCCGGCTACGAAAAGAAAACCGATCATGGCCGCTGGATCGACGAGATTCATTTCCGTGCGGAGAACGGATGGCTGGATGCAGATTTTGACTCTACCACCCACTTCCTGTCACGAATCTTGTTCGAAGCTCACCCTCAGGGTGCGCCCAAGGATGTGTTCATCAAGGTTTCGGGCGATTGTGCGCCAAAGGTATTGGCGAGCGCAAAGGACCTCGTCACCTTTGATCCGAGTGGAAAGGTGGCCGTTGCCGACCTAACAAGCTTGGACGCCGCCCAGTTGCCAACGGGCAAGCCTGCGCCGCTCTTTGAGTTGGAGAATCTGGCAGGGCAGAAGGTTTCTCTTCGCCAATTCAAAGGTTCGGTAGTGGTGCTCGATTTTTGGGCCTCGTGGTGCGCGCCTTGCTGGAAGACCCTGCGGGCCACACAGGATTTCTCCGACTGGGCGTCTCATAGTGGCTTGCCGATTGTGGTTTTTCCCGTAGATACCATGGAGCAATTCCCGACCGCCGAAGAGACACGAGTCAAGGCGACCGAATTTTTCCAGTCGCAAAATCTGACCATGTCATCTCTTGTCGATCTGAACAGCGAAACCTTCCGGGCCTTTGGCACGCCTGGCCTGCCGAGCATGGTCATCATTGCAGCCGATGGCACGATCTATAAATATCATCAGGGAAGCTTCCCCGACATGCTGGAAACCCTCAAACGCGAAGCAAGAGACGCCGGTAGGCCAGTAGCCAATTAGCCGCGTCGCACATCTTGCGTTTTGCGCAGAATCAGTATTGGTTTCTGCCGTTCGCGCATAAAACTGGACAAGGATGGAGAACGGGCTATCCGAACAACTGGAGGGCGGATCGTTGATGTAAACAGCGATTTCGCCAACTGAGAATTGCTGGTGAAGTCACGATGTCTCAACATTTGACCGGGCGTGGGTCCCCTTAGACCGCCACGGCGTGTTGACGCTGGCTGCGAACTCGACCCGTCAACCGTGCTTCCTCTGACGTTTACATTGAATAGACAGGCCGTGTTTACTTCTGGACTGGAGGCCGTCGTTTATATCGACAACCCCGGCCATCTAAAGAAGTACAGTTTCACTAGCGGAGCCACCGAAGATTTTGGCGTTGTGGAAACGACCGACTACACTAGCCCCGTGGATGTAACGCCGCAGGGCGACGTGGTCCTCGTGGTGCAGAGGCCGCAGACCGGCAACGATGTTACGTGGATGACACTGGACCCGTTGTCGAAAATGCATGACGTAATTGCGACGCCGCGCGACGAGGTTGGCAACAAGCTCTCGCCCAACGGAAAATGGCTGCCCTACTGCTTCGATGAGAACGGCGTAACTAACCTGTCGGTCGCCGCCTTCCCCGCAGGACGTCCGCCGTGGCAATTGACCACCGCTGGCGGCTGCCAAGCAACTTGGAGCGCCGATGGACATGAGCTTTTCTTCTGTTTCAGATGGATTTCCCAAATCCCCCGGATCGCACTTCACCCCTTTATGACGTGAGCGCCGATGGCCAGCGTTTCGCCGTGCTCACTGCGGACCGCACGAAGTCCTCATCGATTAGCCTCTTGACGAATTGGCCGGCGGAACTGAAGAAATGAGCCTGGACGCCAGGCGCTGCCCGCTTCTGCCGTATCAAATTTTAAACATTTCCACCGGGCAGATGATGGGCAAGTGGGAAGTAATCTTAAGGGAAGGGTAGCCGACTATCCACGCACTACTTAGTTTGTGATCACAAGGGCGTTTAGCCGCCGTGATCTAGCGTGCAATCGGTATTGTCTCTCGACAGTGATGAACACCGCTGGGAAATTCGAGGACGCTGGGAATTGTCCGGAGCTCGCAAAAACAAAAAACGCAACCGGCAAGTCACATGCTGCTCGTCCTCGCGTGGATTCTAGTTCAAACTCATACGGCGAAGAAGGTTTTGAAAACGTGGGTCAGTACGCAAGGTATCAAGCAGCAAGTCAGATTTTAGCGATAAAATTTGGAAAGACTTCTCCGAGCGAGCTTTTTCCAGGGACTCCAACGCTTTGTCGTTTTCGCCGAGCCCGGCGTAAATCGTGGCCACAGTGTAGGGAGAAGCAGTCGCTTTCGAGTTGCTCTCCAAATCACGAAGGATCTTCTCCGCTTCGGCTTTTTTGCCTACGGCTGCATAGGCGTGTGCCAGCGCCACGGTGGGGTCCTGAGAACCGCTCGACGTCTCAATTGCCTTCTGGTACTCCGCGATCGCTTCCTGAAGCTTGCCCGTGCCTTCGTAACCGACGCCGAGAGTGTAGTGCTGAAACCAATCCTTGGGGTCAAAAAGCAGCGCTCTCCGGCTTGAATCAATCAGGCTAGAGTAGTCCCGCAGCTCATAGTAGGTCACTGATTCGGTATGTGCCGCACTGAAACCATAGTCGAGCTGGTCGATCTTTGCGATCTCGGCGAGGGCTTCGGCCCGTCGGCCAACCAAGGCGAGAAAGATGGCGCGATCTTCATGCGCGCAACTATAGCTCGGTGCCAGAGCGATGGCACGATTGAACTCGCGATCGGCAGTCTCCCAATCCCAGTCAAAAAAGGAACTCAGCGCGCCGAGGGTGTCGTGGGCTTCGCCGATGCTGTCGTCCAGTTGCAGTGCTTTGGATAGTGCATTCTTGGCCGACCGGTAGGCCAGATCTTTTTGCAAAGCTCCTGCATACGCCAAGAAGACGTAAGTGTCTGCGAGTCCCGCGTAAGCAAGAGCGAAGTTTGGATCTTTCTGGATCGCATCTTCGAAGTAGCGTTTGGCCTTCCTAAGTGAATCAGGTTTGGTGAATTCGTTAGTAAAGTAAAGGCGTCCCCGGAGATAGTCATCGTACGCCGCCGGGTTGACCACGTGGGCTACGCGAAGCTGAGACTGCTGGTTTGGAGTGAGTTGTGCGCGGACTTGCTGCGCTATGGCGTCCGCCACCTCACCTTGTAGCTTCAGGATATCGTCCAGATCGCGGTCGTACGTCTCGGCCCACAGGTGCTGATCCGTGGGTGCCTGGAGGAGCTGGGCGGTGACACGCACTCGTTGGCCCGAACGAACAACCGATCCTTCAACGATGGCGTCGACGTTCAATTCTCGCGCAATTTCCGGCAGACCCTTTTTGGCGCCTTTGTATCGCATGACGGATGTTCGCGAGATGACCCGCAGCGAGCCGACTCTAGCGAGGTCCGTGATCAACTGGTCCGTCATGCCATCTGCGAAGAACTCCTCTGACGGATCGCCGGACAAATTATCGAGGGGCAGGACAGCAAGGGAGTGTATCGGTGGAACGGCCGCTCTCGCGTGGAGATAGTGCCACGTCGTTGTCCAGGCCACGAGTCCCAGCGTGAAAAGAGCACCCAGAACAAGGACGAGATTTGTCTTCCGCTTTGGAGGTGTAACGAGGGTCACCGGTTGACTCGTATGGTCGCCGGTTTCTGTGCCCAACCGCAGTGTTTGGGAATCTTCCACGGGACCGATGTACCGGTATCCCCGGCGAGGCAGCGTTTCGATGTAGCGAGGTTTCTCAACCGAATCGCCCAGTACTTCGCGAATGCGGGCAACTGCGTTGTGAATGCTATGATCGAAATCGACGAAGGTATCAGCAGGCCAGATTTGACTCTGAAGTTCTTCGCGAGTCACGACGTCGCCAGCTCGTTCCACCAATATCGCGAGGACTTGCAGTGGTTGGCCTCGCAGGTGTAGCTTTACGCCGCGTTTACGCAGTTCACCGGCACGGACATTCAGTTCAAAGACATCGAACCGAAGGGTTCGCGTAACCGGCGCGGTGGCGGCCATGGGAGACTTCCAAGAAACTCAGGAAAGGCTATCACGTTCCCCGGTTCCTCGTCCCCCTTCTGCGCGGGACGCCGGCGCCCTTTCTTCTCAAGAGCTTAGCAATGGACAAAAATTTGGGGATTGATGGGGACGTGAAGGATTGACTGCTTCGAGGTTTCCAGCGAGAGTCGCTGCGGAATCTGACGCTCGAATACGAGCCGGTGGCGACCAGCCAGCGAGCGGGTCAGCCGTACCGTGACGAGCGCACCATCCTGAATAGAGGGCATAGGAGACTACCATGAGAACTGCCATAGCGAAGTTCTGTCTAGTTGCTGGCGGCCTGTTACTCGCCGTCGCGATGCTCGCGCTTGGACAAGCTGACCCAGAGCACGACCATCGATCGCATGAAGATTCAGCGCGTGTCGCACAGGTCGTTGCCTTGGACGAATGCGATCCGACCACTTTTAACGCCGCTCTGGGGCCTGACTTCTGTAAAAACATCGCCCTAGGATATTCCACCACGTTCTCCGAGTTGTTTGCAGAAGCAGCGGCTGGCACTCCGAACCCCAACTGGGACTTCGAACCGGACACGCTCAAGATTAAGGAAGGAACCGTTGTCAGCGTAGTCGACCAGGGCGGCGAACCACACACCTTTACTGAGGTAGCTAAGTTCGGCGGAGGCTTCATACCGGGGCTCAACGACGGACAGGAAACGGTTCCCGAATGTGCCGGTGGCTTTTCAACGGTCGCGGTGGCCAAGACTCGGCTTCTTCAAGGCAGCTCAGTCCAGATCACGGGTTTGTCGAAAGGCACACACCATTTCGAATGCTGTATCCATCCCTGGATGCGGATGAACGTCGAGGTGAAATGATCTACGGGCTTAATGGGCCAGACAGCGAAAACGGAAAATAGCTCATCTTTGCTGACAACAATACATAAAACGTGAGCGAGATCGCGGAAGAATGGTCGGCGGTCCGGAAGTGATCGAAACGAGACTCCACGGAATCAGTACCGATATCGGCTTGTAGGAAGTGATCTCCGCGCGCATTATCCTCAGGTGCCATTTGAGAGGTACGCCGATGATGTCATCGCGCATTGCAGAACGGAGCGGCAGGCTCAGGAAATAAGGAAGGCCATCGCTGCACGATTGCAGAGCTGCGGATTGGAACTCCATCCGGAGAAAACGAAAATCGTCTATTGCAAGGATGATTCTCGGAAGAAGACATACCCAAACGAAACGTTTGATTTTCTCGGCTACGCGTTTCGGCCCAGGAGATCAATGACCCACAAGGGGAAGTTCTTCCTCAATTTCAGTCCGGCGGTGTCGAACAAGGCAGCGAAGGTGATCCGGGACACATTTCGAAGCTGGAAGCTGCCGCAGCGCAGTGACAAAGCGATCGACGATCTGTCGCGGATGTTCAATCCCATTATCCGGGGCTGGATCCAATATTACGGGCGCTATTATCGCTCGGCGCTTTACCCGACGATGCGCGAACTGAACCGAGATCTGGCCCTGTGGGCCAAGCGGAAATACAAGAAGCTGCGTTCCCATCTTCGGAAAGCGAAACACTGGATCGCGCGCATCTCGCGCCGCGCTCCGGAGTCGTTCGCTCACTGGCAGATGGGGGCGCGGCGTGGCTCCATGATGGGAGCTGTATGAGTCGAGAGGCTCACGTACAGTTCTGAGAGAGCCTCGGGGTGCGATTCCCCGGGGTTACTCACCCTTACCTTACGATTAGGGAAGGGTTGCCGACTAACCGCCCAGAATCGTTGCATCCGCTGCAACGCGCTGCACAGTCTATAATTGCGGCGCACGGATGGCTCTCACTTCTGGGACAAAACTCGGGCCTTACGAAATCCAATCGTCGCTGGGAGCGGGGCGTGAACGCCGGAATAGATTGTGGATGAAAGGTCGGCCCGCGGCATGAACTACAACGTGACGGTTATCGGCACCGGACGCATGGGATCCGCTCTTGCGACGGTGCTGTTCCATAAGGGATTTGCCACGACGGTGTGGAACCGGACTGGCGCGAAAACGAAGGTCTTGTCAAGGCTCGGTCTCAGCGTAGCCCAGAGCGTGGAGGAATCGGTTCGAGAAGCGGATATCGTTGTTGTTAGCGTCAGTGATTACAGTTCAACGCGACAGTTGTTGCGACAACCTGACATTGAAACCGCCCTCCGCGGCAAGATCGTCGTGCAACTGAGCAGCGGCACGCCCAAAGAAGCCAGGGAAATGGACTCCTGGGCCCGCCGATGCGGAATATCGTATCTTGACGGCGCCATACTGGGCAGTCCGGAATGGATCGGAACACCAGCCTGCACGATCTTCTATTCCGGGCCGGTGGAAGTCTTCAACCGCGCGAAGCCGGTTCTGATGGTCTTTGGCGATAGGACGCTGTTCGTAGGGCATGAGATCGGTCACGCCTCGGCATTCGATGTTGCTGTCCTAACCTTCGGCGTAAGTGCGATGTTGGGCTTTCTCCAAGGGCAGGTTGTTTGGGAGAGTGAAAACCTGCCCGCTGGAGGATTTCTGGAGACGATCAAGGGGATGATGCCAACCATGGAATCAGTCTTCACCGACATGTCGCGGAGAGTTTCGTCAAAAAATTACAGCGGCGATCAAGCTTCGCTCGAAGCGTATTCTGTGGTCACCAAGCAGCTTGTAAGCTGGTGCCAAGATCGAGGTTCGGACCACACTATTCCTGATGCGTACGTTAACCTCATGGAGCGAGCGATCCAGGCGGGCAAAAGTCAGGCTGATTTCGCATGCCTGTTCGAGATTCTGTCCGACGCCACGAGCAAGCCAATCTGATATTTTGGTGTTAAACGACCAGACCCGCTTACGTGCAGGATTAGCTGATCAGGATGTAACTCTCGGATGACGGGCTACCCTGACATAATCCGGTAAGGGAAGGTTGGCCGACAATTCGGGAGTCTATTAGATCTGTTTGACTCAGAGCCTATTCTCGCATTGAGCCTTGTCGTGAAGAAACTGGATGAGTAATTTACTCACTTCCTCCGCCTGCTCTTGCTGCACCCAGTGCCCGGCCCCGTTCACCAGATGCGTCCCTAGCATTCGAGTGCACGCTGTCTTCTGCATTTTCTCGAAGTCTCCGGGGGTTTGATAGACACCCCAGTCGCTCTTCCCGCCGATAAAGAGTGACGGCACATCGATCGTGCGGCCGGAAAACAATTGCAACTCCGTGTTGTACTTGCTGATCCACCTGAGGCGATAGCCATTCAGGCCGCCTTGGAATCCAGTCCTACCATACTCAGTGCTATAGACCCTGAGTTCGTCATCGGGAAGCCATTTGCACGCGGCGATTGCGGCCGCCGACGGCATCTCCGGGGCAACGGTCTCCGCCATTCCCTTATCTAGATCCATCACATAATACCGTGGCAGCTTGGCCCACTCGCTGGCAGTTCTCGCCTTGAGCGGGAATGGGGCGTTTTGCTTCCAGTCGGCACTCTTCATGTGATAATAGGCGCGCAAAAAGGCATGAACACCTTGCGGCGCATGCCACATATTGTCGTTGGCTTCGCGCCGCGCGTAATACTGCTGGTAGTGCTTCCGTGGAGGCTGCAGCGCAGCCAGTTCCTCATAGATGCGGTCCGCCCCAGCCGGGTTCGCTACAATGTCCGCCTGTGCCGCATCCGCAGTGTTGAACGACAGTGTCGGTGGGCCTGCAAACGGCGCGCTCATCATCACAGCGGAGCGGAAGACATCAGGCCGCGCGACTGAACACCAGGCCGCAATTGGTGAACCCTGGTCGTGCCCGATCACAGCAGCCACGGAGCGGTAGCCGAATGCTGAAACCAGACCCAGCGTGTCCCTGACCTGGTTAAGAGTCCCGAAAGGATCGAGATCATCGTCGTAGCGGACGTCCCAGCCTGAAGTTCTCCCGTAACCCCGCCGGTCTGGGGCGATTACATGAAACCCCGCCGAGGCGAGGGGCAGCATCACCTTTCTCCAGCTGTAGGCGAGCTCCGGGAATCCGTGAAGGAGAACGACGCAGGGTCGGTCATTTGCCTCGAAGCCCGCCTCAAGGACATGAACCCGGAGACCATTGATGTTATTGACGAAGCGCGATCGTATGCCCAGTGGGAGAAGCCCCGGATTGAATGGCACCTCGGTCGCACTCGTGGCTGAGGACTGTTGGGGAGCGGCGATCGAGCGTGCCTCCTTAATTAGTGCGGCAGGCACAAGAACGGTCGCGAGACCTTGAATCAGTCGACGGCGTGTAAGTAAGCTACCGCCAAGCGACTCAACGAGGTTATCAGTTTTCTTATGCAAAGCTCCCTCCCCGGTGCCTAGGGAAAGTGGCATATGAGTGATGGAGCGAAGTATAGTCGATTAAGGACACGGTAACGGGCTACCCTGACGTAATCCCAAGGGAAGAGTTGCCGACCAACCGCCCAGAATCTCGCATCTTCGCGGGCGTGCTGCACAGGCTATAATTGCGCCACGCGTGGCTCTGACCTCTGGCACGAAACTAGGCCCTTACGAGATTCAATCGCCGCTGGGCGCTGGCGGGATGGGCGAAGTTTATCGCGCCAAGGACACATAGCTCGGCCGACTTGTTGCGTCACCGGCATCCCCCCACCTTCGGCACGTCACGTGTGGGTGTGACGAATGCCCTTGCCAGATGTGCGCTGGATTACTACGATGCCAGACAAAATAGTGGCGGGGTGCCAGTCTGCACAGCCAGCACAAAAGGACAAATGTGAATAACGACTCGGCAAGCTTCCCAAGCTTGCGGCGAGCTTCGGCCATCTTTATTTTTCTCGCACTCAGCGGATTGATTCCCTGGTTGGTGCGCTATGGCGTGATTTCGCAGTGGATCCTGTTGCTCCACATCATCGTCGGCCTTGCAGCCATCATCCCGCTCACGGTGATTTTCACCAAGCACGGGCGCGAGGCCGATCGCGACTCGCCCACCCGCTGGTGGAGTGCCGCGCTGTGGTCCGGAATAGGCTGGGCGGCGCTGAGCCTCAGCGGCTTGTGGCTGGTGGGCAAAGGAATCTGGGGAGTCTTCGTTCCCTATCGGATGCATTCCGTTCATCTCGTGGCCGGACTCGCCTTCGGAGCCGTAGGGCTCTTCCACGTCGTCTATGGTGTTGCGCAAAGCAAATTCCCACGAGGCCGCTATGCCCAACTGGCGCGGCCGTTGGCGCTGTGCATCCTGATTTTTGCGGTCGGCGCCGTGGTGATTGGCATCACCCTCAGGCAGGAAACTCTCGCCATTGCAAATTTCATTCCTTCCAATGCTCGCACGGATACAGGCCGGGTGATCCCAGCCAAACTGCTCCTCAGTTCCGAGTCCTGCGGTGCCTCCGGCTGCCACAGCACAATCTATGAGGAGTGGGTCCCAAGCGCGCATCATTTTTCCGGTGCCGACCCATTCTACGCAGTCATCAAGGCCAACTACGTCAAGGCACAGGGCGCGGGCGCGGGCAAGTATTGCGCCGGCTGCCACGAGCCGATCTCCCTAATGTCCGGCGAAAACATCCCCGCGCACACCTCCCCGACTTCGCAGGCCGGCAGTTCCTGTATCTTTTGCCACGCGCTACGCAATCCCGACGTTAAAGGAAATGCAAACTATGTTGCCACCGCACCGAATCCGTACTTGTTCGAATTCTCGTCCTCACCCGCGCTACGCAAGGTGTCGCAAGCGCTGATTCGGTTGCATCCGGAACAACACAAGCTGGATTACGACGCACAACACTCCCAATCGATTGAATTCTGCGGCACCTGTCACAAACAGTACCTGGACAAACGAGTGAATGGCTGGGGATTCGTGCAACTGCAAAACCAGTATGACGATTTGAAGAACGGGCCGTGGTACACGGATGAGTCCAGACGGCTGCGGTGTCAGAGCTGTCACATGCACGAAGTGGCGGCCGAAGATCCTGCCCGCAATGCCCGGGGCGTGATCCACGAGCATCGTATCCTGGCTTCCAATGGTTTCGTGCCTGAGATGCTGCACCTTCCCGGGGCCGGTCGGCAGATCGAACTCGTGAAGCAATGGCTCACTGGCCAAACCGTCATTCCAGAAATCGCCAGGGTCTGGCCCGCGGGCCCGATCATTACCCTGAGCTTGGCGCCGGAAAATCCGCTGGTGGTGAATCGGATGGCCGACATCCAGGCACTTGTCATCAACACCAAGGTGGGCCATGCCTTCCCGACGGGCCCGCTGGACGTGATTCAATCCTGGCTGGAATTCACCGCCACCGATGACAGAGGCCGGCCGGTATTTTCCGCCGGAACTCTGGACGCCGATGGACGGCTCCAGGGAAAGACCGTGGAATACCGGTCGTTTCTGCTCGACCGGCAGGCCCATGTGCTTTACAACCACGCGCTGTGGGACGCCGTAGGCGCGCGTGACAAGCGCGCAATCCTTCCCGGCGGCAGCGATTCGGCGGAATTTCGTTTCCGCGTACCGCGCGACGTCGTCGGGCCGCTGCACTGCAAGCTGCGGCTACTTTATCGCAAGTTCAACCCGGATTCGCTGGCGGCCATTTTCCCGAACACCACTCCACCCCCAGTGCCGATTACGGAAATCTCGTCATTCAGCGTTGATCTTCCCGTGCAACCTGCCGGGGGCACCGCTGTTCGTCGGCAGCCGCAACGCGATCTTTCCGCGCGGCGGCTTTCTGCGAAGCAACCGGTAGGAATAGCCAGGTGATTCGTCGAGAATTCTTGCGCTGGCTGGCGACAGCACCTCTGGTGGCCGCCGCAGCGCGGTGCGAAGCGCTGGCAAACGCGGCCAGTTCGCCGGCGCCCAACACGCCGGCCGGAATTCGTTTTCGCGACGTAACCGCGCAGGCCGGCTTGCACTTTGTCCACTCCGGCGGCCCGCGCAACAGCCTGCTCCCGGAGGACATGGGCTCGGGCCTCGCATGGGGCGATTATGACAACGACGGATTCCCCGACCTCTACGTCGTTAATCAACCCTCAAGATTCGGTTCCGGAAACAAAGACGGGCTTGGGAACCACCTGTTTCATAACAACGGGAACGGCACGTTCACCGATGTAACCGAGCATGCGCGGCTCGAACTGCATCACTTCGGCATGGGCGCATATTGGGGAGACTATGACAACGACGGGCTGCTCGACTTGTTCGTCACCGGCGTCGGCGGGTGCTATCTCTACCACAACGAAGGCAACGGCCGATTCCGTGACGTCACGAAACAAAGTGGTGTTTTCGATCCACTATGGAGCACCGGCGCGGTGTGGGTAGATTTCGACAACGACGGCTGGCTGGATCTCTACGTCCTGCACTACGTGGATTATCCGGTGGACGTCTCCCGACTGCATTTTGCACAGGAGAGCCAGTACGGTGTCGTTATTCCGGCTGCCCTGAATCCCCGCTCGTTCCGTCCACAACCCAACCGGCTGTTGCGCAACAATCGTGACGGAACTTTCACCGACGTCACCCATCGCGCAGGAGTTGTGGACCCGGAGGGCCGCAGCCTTACCGTTACAGCCGCCGACTTCAATCTCGACGGTTGGCCCGAGCTTTACGTCGGCAACGACCTCAGCATGAACCGTTTCTTCTTGAATACAAAGAACAGCCGCTTCGCCGATCGTAGCACCCAAACTCTGACCTCGGAGAACAAGGGAAGCATGGGGCTGGCAGTCGGCGATTTTGACCGCGATGGCGATCTGGACTTCTTCGTTTCGCACTGGCTTTCACTGGGAAATTCTCTCTATCAAAACCTCTTCTTGGAATCGCACCAACTGGGTTTCGCCGATGCCGCCGAGTTTACCAACCTCGCCTACATTTCCCTGCCCATGGTCGGATGGGGTTGTACCTTCCTCGATTACGACAATGACGGCCTTTTGGATTTAGTCGTCGTCAATGGGAACACTCTGGAAGACACGCACAACCATAAGCTGCTGGTCCCGCAAAAGCCTTTCCTGTTTCACTACGACGGTACGCAGTACCAGAATGTTTTGTCGAGCGTCGCGTCCGACATTGACCGGCCGCTGAACGCGCGCGGACTGGCCGCTGCCGATTTCGACAACGACGGCGACATCGACCTGGCAATTTCCTGCAACCGCGGCCCACTGATTTTGTTGCGGGCCGATGGCGCCGAGGGACGCAATTGGATCAAGGTCAGTCTCCAGGGCAGGAAAAGCAATCGCCAGGGAATCGGTTCGCTGGTGCGCGTTTCTGCCGGTGGAGGTACCTGGGTGCAAAGTGTCGGCAGCCAAGGATCATACCTGTCGCAACACGCGACGCCTCTTCATTTCGCCTGGGTTCTGCCACATCGGTGGATCGCATCGAGGTCGTTTGGCCCGGCGGTCACCGCCAAACAGTGGACCATCCTCGCATCCGCCAGCACCTCCATCTAAGGGAAGACTGAACGACTGGCCACCAAGCCGATACGACAAATCCGAATCGCGAATACAAGACCAGATGTGGGTGACAACCACCTCCAGCTTTTTGAATTGCCTTAGCTTCTGGGGGATCGGCGATCCGCGCTTTGTTTCCGATCAGGGCGACGACCGCAAACGACAACTACGTCGTCTGCCTCGATGGAAAGAAATTCCTGGCCAACACCATCACTACCGAAAGACTCCTGCCCCGCTCAGCTTGGTCCTCAACTGGTCAGTGGAGTTGAAGAAATAGCTTTCCAACTCCAGTCCAAGTGGTTGATTGAATCTTCCCGAGTAAAGGCAATTGGGGGGTGCCACGAAGTGAGGGCCGTCGGTCTCGGAAGAAAGCGGGTTGAAACCACTCGTACAATCGGGCTGGTTTCCAAGTTTCCGAAGGAGGCGGATGTGTGGCAAGAGATTCAACGTTCACAGCAGGTGGGCACCACCGGACGCCTGACAGTGAACGCTCTTGCTGACATCTACCGTGAGACAGAACTCCCGCTCAAGTCTCAATCCACACAGGACCTTCACCAGCACGAGCTAGATCGCTACATTCTGCCCCGCTGGGGAAGGACCTACGTGGATGAGGTTCGGGTGCTGGAGATCAAGAAGTGGCTCATCGCGGTTGCCGAAGAGAACAATTTCACGACTGAATCCGTCAGCAAGACCAAGCATGTGTTTAGTCGCTTGTTCACCTTCGGCAGCGAGAATGAACTCATCGCTGCAAACCTTAATCCCGTCAAGGCCTGCAACGTCAAAGGTGTTGGTCGGAAAAGCAAGCACAAGAAGATCGTGGTTCCACCCGAGATTGCGCGGAAGATCGCCATGAGCTTGTCGATCATGCATCGAACGCTGGTGCTGCTGGCGGCGGGTACCGGAATGCGCATGAGTGAACTGCTCGGACTTCGGTGGGGAGACATCGATTTTGCCAACAAGAAGATCACGCTCAATCAGACATGGGTGTATGGCAGGATCGAGAGCGGCAAAACAGAAGAGTCCCGTGAACCTGTTGTGCTGGGCGAGCGGACTACCGAGTTCTTGCAGGAGTGGCACCGCCAGACGCCCTATGCGGGAAAGAGCGATTGGGTTTTTGCCTCTAACAAACTGCGGGGAAAGCGCCCAATAAGCGGGTGCCAGTTTGTGAAGGACTACATCCGGCCACGTTTCGTGGATCACGGCCTCATTGATGCCGACTACGCGGGACGGGCTGGCCTACACGCATTCAGGCACTCGCTCGCTACCGTGCTGATCGTGGAGGAAAAGGTGGACCCGAAGACGGCTCAGGGCATCCTGCGCCACACTGACGCCGGATTGACCATGAACATCTACACCCACGCTCAGGACCCGGCCAAGCGGGCTGCGCGGGAACGGTTCGAGTCACGCTTGGTGCAGTAGAACACAGGTAAAGACAGGCAACACAGGTAAGAAATCACAGGTAAGAACTTCGGGATCAAAATGGCGATGGGACCTAAACCGTTGAGAAGGTTGGTGGACCTGGTCGGGATCGAACCGACGACCTCTTCCATGCCATGGAAGCGCGCTCCCAGCTGCGCCACAGGCCCACGATCGGGAAGCCCGAAGAGTCGGGATCGAGGGAAGTGCTGAATC
>Ga0187876_1002203_pt1 | contig 14812 bp, 11 predicted proteins | sample June2016WEW_17_4_FD_133000 | JGI IMG/M metagenome (GOLD analysis project Ga0187876, IMG submission 133000) | Peatland microbial communities from SPRUCE experiment site at the Marcell Experimental Forest, Minnesota, USA - June2016WEW_17_40 | ecosystem: Environmental > Terrestrial > Soil >...
AGGGCGCGGTAAAGGCTCTCCCGCTCGATGCCGGCGGCTTTAGCGACTTTGGCGACGCCCTGCGCCTGGGCAAGATGGCGCAAGGCGATGAGCAGCACGCGCGGTTCATCCTCGTCTTCCAGTGCCGCTTTGAGGTATTCGGCGGCAAATTCCGGGTCCTTGCGAAGCCGCCGGACCATCGCCTCATCATGGGAAACGCTGGCCCTTCGTGTCATAACGGTTTGGTCCTTTCTTTGTAATCGTTCAAGTACTCTACAGCTCACCACCCATCGCGCAGCTTTCTCTGCTCCTTGACAGCATTGCCCTGCCACTCGAGCCCTCCCACGACGCCGGCGAAATCGTATTTCGATCCGTTCGGCCGGGGCGGCTCACTCACGATGAGGACGAACTCGACGGTGCCCACAGGAAGAAGTTCGCCTCGCCAAAATTACGGCGTAAAGCCGCAGCTACTTGAGATCATTCGCAATCTGCGAAAACTGTTCCAGGGCGGCTTCCAAGTCTTCGGCGATTTCGGTTGCGATCACACCAGGATCGGGCAGGTTGGCGGAGTCTTCCAGACTGTCATCTTTCAGCCAGAAGATGTCGAGGTTCACCTTGTCGCGCTTCAGCAGGTCGTCGTAGTCGAAGGAGTGGAAACAGTCGGAAGGCTTGCGCTCGAATCGGTTCTCCGGATTGTAGCAGGCGACGAAATCGTCAAGGTCGGAGCGCTTCAGCGGATTGGTTCTCAGCGTGAAGTGCTGGTTGGTGCGGAAATCGTAAATCCACAGGGTCTTGGTCCAGGGCTTTTCGCTGGCGGGTTTGCGGTCGAAGAAGAGGACGTTGGCTTTCACTCCCTGCGCGTAAAAGATGCCGGTGGGCAGCCGCAGCAAGGTATGGACATCGCATTGTTGAAGCAGATTGCGCCGCACCGTCTCGCCCGCGCCACCTTCAAAGAGCACGTTATCCGGCAGCACAATGGCCGCCCGCCCATGAATCTTCAGCAATGACCTGACGTGCTGAAGAAAGTTGAGCTGCTTGTTGCTGGTAGTGGCCCAAAAGTCGTCGCGATAATAGATGGCCTTTTCCTTGCTTTCCTCTCCCTCTTCGTTGATCACCGTGATGCTGGACTTTTTCCCAAAAGGAGGGTTGGTCATCACGATCTCGTAATTCGTGCTGGGAGGGGACGCCAGGCTATCAAACGTCGCGACGGGAGAGGTATCGCCGCCGATGCCATGCAAATACAGGTTCATGGCGCAGAGGCGCGTGACTCCGTCCACGATGTCGAAACCGCTGAGCGCCTCAAAACGCAAGTGCTTCTTCTGGTCGCTATCCAGTTCATAACGGCTGCTAAGAAACTCATGCGCAGCCAGCAGGAACCCGCCCGTGCCGCACGCCGGATCGTGGATGGCGTCACCGGGCCTCGGGCGCATCACCTCGACCATAGCGCGTATCAGCGGACGTGGGGTGAAGTATTGTCCTGCGCCCGCCTTCACGTCTTCCGCGTTTTTCTCCAGCAAACCCTCGTAAGCGTCCCCCTTCACGTCCGCGTCCAGCGCGGTCCACTCCTCGCGGTCAATCAGGTCGGAAATCAGCCGGCGGAGCAGTGCGGGATTTTGAATTTTGTTCTGCGCCTTACGGAAGATGACGCCCAGCATTCCGGGTTCGCGGCCTAGATTCTGCAAAACATCGCGGTAATGGTGTTCGAGCGGAATGCCTTCATATTCAAACAGGCTTGGCCAATCGTTTTCGGCGGGGATGATGGAGGGCTGGTTGAACGGCGGTTGGGTCCGCTCATGCGCCATCTTCAGGAAAAGCAGATAGGTGAGCTGTTCCAGGTAGTCGCCGTAGGAGAGTCCGGCGTCGCGCAGGACGTTGCAGTAGCTCCAGAGCTTTTGGACAATCGCGACCGATCCATTGGACATTAAACCTTCTCCGGTGGCACAGGCACTCCTGCCTGTGCTTCATCCGCGCAACTCCGCCACCATCCATTCAAAGTCCTCGTCCGTCTCCTCACCTGGCCACGTGTCGAAGAAGGCGGGCACACCTTGCTGCTGGTGCAAAGCCCGTTTAATTCGCACAAGCGCGGGCCGGACTTCCCGCGCTTTCGGTAGCTTCGCGAACAGCCGCGGCGGCTGCCCGTCGCCGCTCTCAAATCCTTCCGCATCGATCCGAAGCAACTTGCCCGAGGCCCCATATACTGCCCGACCGAGCACGAGCAGCTTTTTGCCAAGGAACTGCTTGAGTTCTTCTATTTGCTCAGGTGTTTTGACCACCCCGCGAACTTCTATGCCGTCCTCCAAGTTCAAGGCAAACGAGCGCGTACTGTGTCGAATCATGTCCAGTACGCCAGTCACACGCACCTGGCGGGCCCGCGGTGTGTGCTCAGTCCTATTTTGGTGGCGGTATTTCACTGTTCACCTGCAAAGCGAGCTGACGCTATTGTAATCATAAACCGTGCGTTATCTTCATTGACTAGCGCGTTTCTTGTTTACCACTTTTCATGGGGTCGGCGGCTGTGGCACAGGCACTCCTGCCTGTGCGCCACCGGACACAGCCAGGAGTGGCTGTGTCGCTTTTCTTTGCCGCACTGGACCACGGCCAGTCCTCGGGCCTTTCGACCAATCCCGCGGTGACGGGATTTCGTTCAATGTAGGTTCGGATTCGCTCCAATTCGCGACCGCTCCGAACCCAATGATCAAACGATTCATCTTCCCAGAAATGCTGCCCCGTGCGTCCCAAAGTCGCGTTGGCATTGCGTGCGGATACGCCCTTGATACCGCCGGTGACGCGATCCATCGGAATCCAAGGCCAGAGGAGCGCGTGCACGTGATTGGGCATTACCACATAAGCGTCAAGCTGATATTGCTTCAATTCATCGCCGCGGAAGATGGTGTCCTCAACAAGGCTGGCGATCTTGGGGTCACGAAGCCAAAGTGGGCCGGTGGCTCCTTTATCGAGCTCGGCATCCATCCGGCGAAATTCCCGGCCTGCGCTCTCGGTAGCACAGGCACTCCTGCCTGTGCTTTCTGGGACACAGCCAGGAGTGGCTGTGTCACTTTTCCTGGCCCAATGACTCCTCTCTGGAGCCACCCCTTTGGGCAGTGACCCAAACAACCGCCACGTAATGAAAATAGCCTTACCCTCAGGGTGCCAATGCGGGAGGTTGCGGCGATAGAAACTCATAGGTTTATTTCTGTGACACAGCCGCTCCTGGCTGTGTCTTTTGGTTTTTCCTGCGACCACGGCCAACTTAGTCTGAACCGGTAGGAGCACAGCCAGGAGTGGCTGTGCCACCAGCAGCCCCAGCATTTCTGATGCGTTCCAGCAGCATGCTGGCAGGTTCGTCGTTCGGGTCCTGGGGCACCAGCTTGCCCTCAAAGGCGCGCTTCAGGATGGCTTGGCGCAGCCGCTCGGCCCGCTTGAGGTTGGTTTCGACTTGCATTTCTAGCTCGTCAATCACTGAAAGGCGGCGCTCGACTTCGGCGACGATGCGTTGCTGCTCGGCGACAGGCGGAAGGAGAACCGGCATCGAAAGTAATTGATCCGTATTGATCCCGGCGCGAGTTGCACCGTGGTTTACATCGCGCACGTATGTCTCGACTGCTTCAGAACCACGCACGTACGCCATGAAGAATCCCGGTAACACAGCATTACGCGAAAGACGGAGGCGCATCAAATGGTAATTGAATAGTGCTCCGTCAAGGGTGTTTGTTATTACTCCTGCACGCCCCACAGTTGCCATACGTGAGAAAAGCATGTCTCCTGTTTGTAGTCGATATCTGTCGAGTTCATTAGCCTTCACCCGCGAAACGAACACTGCTTTGTCTAGGTTGATTCCAGCGTGAGTCAAGCACCCAATCGTGAGCACTGGTATTCCGGAGTCTGTAAAGTCCGACCTACCCATGCTCGTCCCGAACGGCCCGGTGAGGACTGGCTGTTCACCAGCCACACCGAGGCATTCCACTGTGGTCCAGGCCCATCCCTCGGGCAACTTTGGTAAGTCTGTGGTGTCGGGTGCGGCGGGTTCCTTAGAGCTTGCCTTCGGTGGCACAGGCACTCCTGCCTGTGCTTTCTTTAGCACAGCCAGGAGTGGCTGTGCCACCAGCAGTTCGCTGGCGGGCTCGTAGGAGCGGCCTTCGCGCCGGGCGAGTTCGGCTTCGGTGGGGACCAAGCGGCCTTCAACGGCAGCCTTGAGCACGGCGGCGCGATAGCGCTTCAGGTTGGCCTGCACGCGCTTCAGCGCCCCAACGCCCGCCTCCAACCGCGTGAACTGCTTCTCGATCTCCTCCCGGATTCGGATTTGCTCCCTAGTCGGGGGTAGGACGGTGGGAACCTTCTCGGCGAGCATCTCCGAAGACACACTCGCCTGGTTTACATGCTTAACGCATAAATAGCGGAAGTAACCTGACATCCAAAGGAAGTGCAATTGATGTGCCAGGAATTTTGGATCAACCCCCTCAGAGGGACGGAGTCGGGTCATGTGGTTGGAGAATGCGAGATCCAGATCAACGGCAATCGATGTTGTCTTTCCCACCAGTTCGGGGCTGTTAGTGTTGTTGAACAACACATCACCACAGTGAATCCTCAGCGCATAATCCGAGGACACGTATTTGAGCACCGACAGTTCAAGCCGGCCGTTTCGGTCGACATTCATCGGCCGCAAATGTGGCACTCCGACTCCATCTCTGTTATGGGCGCCGCAAGCAAAGCCCGGTTGGATGTCTGAAACGATCCCGCCGATGGAAGATTGTGTCCAAGTCCTTGGTAGGGAAGTTAGGTTGAGCGGGTAGTGGGCGGCTTCAAGACCGTTCATGCCGCCAATACCTCGTTAAGCTCATTTAGCAGGCCCGTAAGTTGGGCACCGAACACCTGATTCACCTTCCCCAATCCTCCACGTTGCATGAACGGGACGTAGTCGAAGTCCTCCATCTCGATGGCGAAACTTGCGGCGATATGGTCGCGGATAGCGTCAAGCCAATGCCGCTGCTCGTCGGTGAACTTCCGCCCTTTCTTTTCCTGTTGTGCAATCCATTGGGCAAAGCGTTCATTCACCTGATCGTGGAAGGGCCGCAGTTCATTGTCTTGATGGAGGGCGAAGCGCACCAAGGAAACGATGTCGGCCAGGACTTTACCACCTGCACCACGCACTTTCGACTTTTCCAGCGTTTCGTAGGCGCGCCATAGCACCTGCGGGGTCCAGCCGCGCGGCGGCTTTTCGATGCTCGATGCAAGGTCCTTGATTCCCTTCAAGGTGAGCCGCTGGCTGTAGGGGCGGCTGTAGAGAATTTGCAGCGCCGTGATTTCGTCCTTATGCTCCTGAATGAACTTCTCGAAGGATTCGACCACGCTTCGGGCCTTGTCCTTGGCGGCGGCTGAAAAGCCGGCTTCCAGTACTTCATCCTTGGTTACCGTATCGATGGTTTGCTCGTAGGACTTCTTCAATTCAATCAGCTTATTCCGAAGGGCAGGATTCGTGGCCAGCACTGTGGCACAGGCACTCCTGCCTGTGCTTTCCATTTCACAGCCAGGAGTGGCTGTGTCACTTCCTTCACAGCCAGGAGTGGCTGTGCTACCAGCGTCAGGGTCGAGGGCATCCACAAGGCCGCGAGTAATTGCGGACAGGGATTGGCCGCCTGCCAACTCTGTAATAATCTTTTGGTCGTCTTTATTAAGCTGGCGGTCGAGCCGCGCCAGCCGCGAAGCCAGCGACGACAGCACATCCTTTTCGCGATTGCCGAAGGCGACAGCATCTAACAGCTTTTCAAAGCTCACGCTGGGCTTCTTTTCCAGCGGGTGCGTATCCACCAAATCGGTTTCGCACACGCCCACCGCATCCACAATGATGAAATGGGTTTTGGCCTCGGCGTCTGGAGTCACTGCCTTCAAGTCCGTCGTGGTCACCACGCGCGCGCCGCGACCCTTCATCTGCTCAAATAGGTTGCGGCTCTTGACTTCGCGCAGGAACATGACACATTCGAGCGGTCTCACGTCGGTGCCCGTGGCAATCATATCCACGCTCACGGCAATGCGTGGAAAGTAGCTGTTCCGGAATGAGGTCAGAAGCTCTTCCGCCGTTACCGCGCCGATGTTCTTGTAGACGAACTCTTCCACCTCGGTGCCGTCGGCGAGTTTCTTCTTCACGGCAACCCTCACGGTGCCAGTCCGGTAAGTGATCTTCTGGCAGAACTCGTTGCCTTTGCCGAATTCCTCACGCACGATGTTCACAATGTCTTCGGCGTGGCTATCATCCTTGGCGAAAATCAGTGTTTTGGGAACTTCCGTGCGACCGGGGAAGATCTCCGTAAAGAGCCTTTCTTTAAACGTGCGAATGATGGTGCGGATCTGATCCGGCGCCACCACGTCCTGGTCCAACTGCCGTGAAGCATAATTGAAGTCCTGGTCGAGCTGCTCCCAACGCACTTTGCGCGACTGGCGGTCGCGCTTATCCACCCATTGGCCGGCGATGACGGTTGATCCATATTCACTGACCACGGTGCGGATGCGATAAACGTCGAAGCCGACGTTAACCTGATCAGCCACTGCCTGCTCGTGGTTGTATTCCATCACCAGGTTCTGGTTGAAGAAGCCGAAGGTTTGCTGGGACGGTGTGGCGGTGAGGCCGATCAGGAACGCGTCAAAGTATTCCAGAACTTGCCGCCACAAGTTGTAGATCGACCGGTGGCACTCATCCACCACAATGAAATCGAAAAATTCCATGGGAATCGCGGGAATGTAACTCACCGGCACCGGCTTCTTAATCAGCGACTCGAGACTGCCCAGGGGCTTTTCTTCGATTTCCGGGTCCAATTCCTCGTCGCCCCTCAGCATGGAAAAGAGGCGCTGAATGGTGGTGATGCAAATCTTGCTGACGGGGTCAAGCTTGTTCGATTTCAGGTGCTGGACGTTGTACAGTTCCGTGAATTTGCGGTGCTCTTCCGGGGTCGAGAACTGCTCAAACTCGTTCTTGGCCTGCCGTCCCAGGTTGTTGCGATCCACGAGAAAGAGAATGCGCTGGGCGCCCGCATGCTTGATGAGCCGATAGCAGAAATTGCACGCGGTGAAGGTTTTCCCACCGCCGCTGGCCATCTGAATCAGGGCGCGCGGGCGACCGTGCGCGAGCGAGTCCTCCAGGTTACGAATCGCTTTGATCTGCGCGGGCCAGAGTTTTTCTTCATTAAGCGGCGGCATGTGCTTGAGCCGCGCACGCAATGTCGAACCAGGCTTCGTGGACTCATCCATCAGCCAGTCGGCCATCGTTTCAGGCCGGTGGAACCCAAACACGGTCCGGCTGCGCGCATCAGGCTCCATGAGGTTCGTAAACCGCGTCTCAATTCCGGTGCTCTGATAGCAAAAAGGCAGAGGCTTGCGGTACGGCTTCAAGACGTCCGGCAGGTCGACACTGTATTTCTCCGTCTGAATCTCGTATCCGGTAAGGGTTTCACCCTCTTTCTTGGCTTCGACTACTCCCGCCGGCGCGCTATCCACATAAAGCAGGTAGTCGGCGAAACCATAGCCGGATTTCAGCGGAAACTCACGGACAGCCACGCCACGGGCCGCGCTGATGTTGGCCATATCGCGGTCCTGGATGGTCCAACCCGCCTTCGACAACAGGTCGTCGATGGTTTTGCGCGCTTTATCCTCAGGCGTGTCCGACATAACAAGTCGACGGCGAATTAATAACGTCAAAAATCAGCGACGCCAGTCCGTCGGCTGACGGATGCTGTCCCTTCGCTGCGCTCAGGGCAGGCTCTTGCCGCCGCTGAAGCTGACCAGCCAGGGCCGCTCGTCCTCCAGATAAAGTCGGCGAAGCGAGTGCGAGATGTCTTGAAACGCCGTCATGGTCAGAGGTGCGATTATACGCCTAATCTCAGGCTGAAATGCAACACGGTACCCAGTCTTTATTGCAACCGCGCCGACCCATCTTCCGCCATTGAGGGCTTGCGCATGGCGGTTCCGTGACTAAGTCGGACTTTTTATGCTCGGCGCATTTTTCACTTGACAAACGGGACGCCATAGGCTAGAGTTGTTCCGTGGGGTTGGGCAGGGGGTCAGGCCCTGCCGGATAGGTTATGCGTCCTCTTTTGTTTTCGGTTCCTGCCTGTGGTTTCTGCCTCCAAGTGCAGTCGAGAAGTCGAGGAGTCAAAAAGTCGAGGAGTTGGGAAGCCAGCCGTCGACCCGATCTTTCGGGTTGCAGCTTGGGGAGACGGTGGGGCATTCCTGGACTTTTCGACTCGTCGATTTCCCGGCCCCGGAACTTAGCGAGCGAACCGGAGGCACGACTCCAAGAAACACAAAATACTACGAACGAAGCCAGTATGTTTTTGAAAACACAAGGAGCGTTTGGAAAACGAACTCAAAACGAACTCAAAACGAACCCCAAAACGAACTCGACTTTGAGCGCCAAATGCACAGGTTGAACCCAAATAGTGAGCTTTCCCAGGCGCGCGTCCGAGCGGGAGGGTTGCGCCTCGAAATGGGTAGGGGCACAGAAGCGATCCGGTCTCGAAAGCCCGGAGCCTCGCGAGAAAAGTACAAAAATAATACGAACGAAGCCAGTATGTTATTGAAAACAAAGGGTGCGTTCGGAAAACGAACTCAAAACGAACCGAAAAACAAACCTAATTTAGTGTGTCTAAGGCGGGAACCAATGGTCTGCAGGTTCGACCACTTTTCCTGCTCGCGCGCGCGCAAAGCGTCCAGAACCCGGCCCGCCAGCCAGCAGGCTTCTTCAACGAAACCTGCGTCATCTCACTGGTGCCTTGATTTGTCGAGCGAGTCGCGGTAGATTGGGTCTTCCGTGAATCTCATGCTGCGCTTCCGAGGCGAGGCGGAAGGGATGAGGGATCCGTGACCATTAATATCAGAACAGTTGAGCAGGCGACCATTCTCGACCTCAACGGCTCCTTCAAGGCAGGTGAAGCTGACAAGGCGTTTCGAAACGCCGTTGGCAACGCACTCTCCAATGGGGCTACCAAGCTTGCTATAAACCTTGGGGGAGTGCCTTTTCTCGATAGCTCGGGCGTCGGTTCATTGGTCCACACCTTTTCGACGCTGAAAGAAAGAGGCGGCGAATTCAGAGTCTTTGGAGCCACAAAACAGGTGGCGCAGGTTCTCCGGATGGTCCGCCTGGACAAAGTCCTCGGACTGGCGGAGGATGAGGCCGCTGCCCTCGCGAGTTTTTAGCGAGGGGCTGAAAAAGTCCTCGGGCCAGCCGGTATAACTGAGTGGGGTGGTTGGAGGCGGGTTATCGTCAGCCTTTGCCAGAGCGCGCGGCACGATTCCAGCGTAGACCCAGCACTTGGCAAGTCGCAGGATGTGTCTCGCGGTAGCGCCAAGAGCGAAGGTCTAAGGGCAGTCACTCCATTTTCGTTCGTGGGCTCGTTTGTGCTCCGTTTGAGTCGTGAAGAGAGCCCAGAGTGAAAACGCGGTATTCTCTATCGCCAGAACGAGGTGCACGGAAACGCTATGTTCTTTGTTTCCAATTTATTGGCGTATTCCCAAGCTGGACGTCAACGCAATAATTGACGTCCCTCCCCAGCACACGAACGATCAGCACGCTCTCCTAAACGGTCTTGAGCAGGCACACATCACGCACACAAGTTCTCATTGATCTCGTGGCAAACGAGACAAAACAGCGGCACGGCTCCTCGGCAACCGCTTGTCCGGCGAATCAGTGGCCCCACTGCCGAATCCGGTTGGGCGACCGCGCTATCTACGGCATAGCTCTATTAAGCCGCGACGGACAAATTCGTCTGTCACTAATCCCAACAATCTGGCTACCTCACAGCCTTCGACTCGAAAGTCTCTTCCAAACCCCGCAAGCCTTGAGCTACGCCCCTCGTGTGAGCGCCATCTGTGCCGCGATAGGTCAAATTAGTGAAACCCCTCTAGCCATTGTGGCATCAACGAGCAAGGTGCAACTCAGAACCAGTACTGGGGCAAGCAGATTGCCCGCAACCACGATTTCGTCCGGCTGAGGAGCCCTATCCCTTGGAGTTCCCCGAGAGCCTACTCCCACACGTCTTCCCATCTGGGTCGGCCATTCGCGCGCCGAAATGGGCATTCAGTGGAGTTCCGATGAATTCCCCCATATTTCCGCCTGGCACCCCGGACGCTCGAAAGCATCAAATCTGAGAGCGCACGTTGTGATGGTGGTCTGTGCTAATATGGTCGGATGCTACTGTCGCAGGCTCGGGCAATGGACGCGGTCGCGTCGAGGGCAAATGAGTGCATAACCTCTTTCTCCAGACGTGGTTGCGTACGCGAAAAACGGCCCCAGTTCTCCCTTGTCTGCGTCGTCGACCAACGGTTTTGAACGAGGTCGACTCTCTGTAAGTAGATGATAAATAAGCCACTTGGGCCTGTAGCTCAGACGGATAGAGCAACGGTTTCCTAAGCCGTTTCAGGCAGTGCAAGCCTTCCAAAGCTAACTTCCTCATAACATTCGGTCGCTAACCCCTTTACTTGATACATGTGGATACACGAGAGCCTCGGCTTCGGCTTTTTTGCGTAGCTGCTGCGATCTGTTCGGTGCATAGTTTGGGCATAGCGGAAGGCTAGTTGGACAAGCAGGGGGCAAAATAATATTTGCCGCCATAATCGATCACTCTGAAGGCGGCGGGCTCGTGGCGCTCAATCTCACCGCCCACGTGGAGACCCAACCCGAGCAGTGTCCACCCTCCCAAACAGGACGCCCGCTCCGTCGCCCCAAGTGTCCCGGAATATGCTTGGCTGGCACTGTATACTGTCAGAGACTCACTCCCGGTTTGGGAGAACGCTTGGCGGCACATCCGGCATAGCTTGGCACCCCCAATGACCCCGACCTGCAAAATCGTCCTTCCCAGCGAGAGGTTCAGGCTGGAGGAGATAAACATGCCCGGGGAGCGGGCGTCTGCTCTGGCTGGGCAGACAGTGGACGCCGAGGTCCATCCCGAAGTCCCGGCCGGGACACTCCGCCTCAACCTTAACGCCCTTCCAGACGGTCTGCCGTTCCTGGTCGGCGATGACGGCATCTTATGGAATGCTTACTGGCCCGCACGGGTCCTATACACGGACGCCAGCGGCCGTGTGTGGAGACTGCCACGGCATTGGCTCACGGAACGCGTGTCGCCTGTGATCGACGCCAGCCGCTACAATGTCACGCACGAGTTAAGCTGGCTCGAAAGCTGGTGCCCGCCGACGTTGTGGGACCTCTGGGACGTAAATATTCAAGACGTGTCGGCCGAAGATGAGGAGCCGGGCGCTGCCTGCGTCGAGGTAAGCGTTGCGCCCGGCGAAATCCCCAAGGTCCTCTGGAAAGGCCCATCAGGGAAGGCGTGGAGGATTCCGCACGATTGGCGGCGAAGGCGCATCAGGCTGCCAAATTGCGAGGGGCTGCTGCGGAACGGCCTGGCCCCGGACGTTGCCGAGGAATTCGGGGGGAAAATCGTGGCCGTCAACTACCATCCCGGCTCGCTGTGCTGCCTGAGCGGCGGGTACAGGCTCCGGGATGGGCGGGGCGGAAAGTGGCCCGTGAGGGCGGCCGACTGCGTGGTGGTCGGATTCGGCAACGAGACGGAAAGGTATGCCTAGCCGTCGTCATCGTTGAGTCAGGCTACGATATTCCCTGCCTTGGCAGTTGGCGGCTCCTTCGCTTTAACTTCAGTCTGGGCGTACTTCAGGATTGCCCTGCTCCACGGCACCGGGCTCACGTACGCCTCGTACTGAAAAAGATCCACTGAATTCAGCGGGGTCGGCTGTGCATGCGTCGCCGGGCATGTTGGACAGGGCCTAACTGGCAGCGCTGCCAGCAGCCTTGGTGTTTTCTAAGCTCTCACTTGCATCGCTGCTTGATTATCACCACTGACGAATACTTCCTGCCCCCATAGGGGAATCGACAAGAGCAGACTGAAAAGCAAAAATGTAAAGCAGGATTTATGCATCGTAATCCTCCCATACAACGTGGTTTCCGGCTATGCCAGGCTCAAATCCGAAGCAATTGGAGCTTCGTCGCTGGGGGAGTTAACGAAACTTCGATTAATGATGCCCGCCACCGCCACCACCGCCGCGAAATCCTCCGCCACCACCAGCCTGAAATCCTCCGCCGCCAAATGACCGCTGCATTTGCTGCGTGTGTCTTTGCTGCAATTGCTGCGTCTGTCCCTGGTGTCGCTGCTCCATTTGCTGCGTTTTCGCTTCATTCGCCTGATGTTTCGCGATCTGCTGATGCTCCTTGTCCTGCTTCTGCTGCAGTTTCTGCCGTTCCTGGTTCTGCTTCGCGATCAGCTTATCCTGTTGTTTCTGGTATTTCTGTTCCGCCTTCGAATTCCCCGTTTTAGCAGCAGTGGGGCGTTCGACGGGCGGCAGGTCCTTGGGATGGACGGCAAGGTTGGGGCGAGAAGTCGCAGCAAGTGCCGGCGTGCCGTGGTTCGCAGAAAGCCTTTGCTGGGAGTTGTTGCGGGCAGCCCACGCATGTTGAGTCTGAGCGGCAACAGGCCCAATATGGCTCCCATGAGCAGTAGCCTCTTCTTGAGCGGTGGCGTGTGCGTTAATTCCGCCGTTACCGCCGTTGTAGCTGACGCGGTTGTTCGCGCCCTCATTCACCCTTGCGTTGTAAACGTTGTGGAAGTTTTGGGTATCCACGCGATTATACGCGGTGTTGTAGAAAAAATGCCCGTTGTTCCAGCGTCCGCCTTCATAACCATTACCGAAGTAACCGAAGCCATAGTCGATCCCACCATAGAAACCCACGGCCATGCCCCAGTAGCCGTCATTGAAAAAATATCCGCCGTCGCCCCAACCCCAATAACCCGGAGTCCAGAGGTACCCTACTTCCGGAGGCATCACCCACGTGCCCGGCACCCAGTAATAGTCATCATCCCAACCCCAATACCCAGGCGTCCACATATAACCGTCGCCGGGACACTGAGGCTGCTCATATACGGGCAACTCAGGTGGCGCGATTCTGACCGATACGCCGACTCCCGCGAAGGACGCTGTCGACAGGAATAGCGTAACTAAGGCCAACAACGGCGAACGAATAGCATGGATACGCATTAGATCTCCTCTTCGACAAACGAGCATCAGACCACCGAAGGCCAGCTCATGGCTTCTGGGAGCCGAGTTCTTGATTTTCGAAACTTCGCCTCCTCCTCGGTGCCAAGCTCAAATCCAGAGCAATTTAGAGCCCCGCCGCTTGGAGCTCCCGATGTAACTTTGGCTTACCCTGCATATCCGCGGATTTCGTGCAGCAGCGGTCGCGCCGATGCAGGAACTGTAACTTTGCCGTTCAGAATTTCATGGCGGTTTACATCGTGGCCATACATGGCTTCGTCTCCACTCTTGTCAGCTTGCATGACGGCGCCATCCAGGCTCACCCCGGCGAAAACGCCTTTGGCCCGCGAATAAGACAGAATCTCCGCATGCAATTTAAGATCGGTGGCAGCGGCGGCGTTCCGACCCACCGGTCCGGCGGCTACAGACGCGTCGGCTCCGAGCTTGAATTTGTCGCTGAGCAGGCTTCCTAAGGCGTGATCGTTCATAAAGAGCATCACGATGTCAGTGGAAGAGCCCCCGATCTGATATCCCACGCTCCCGCCGTCAATCGCCACAAACATGGGAGCACTCCAGCCATGCCCGGTGCGACAGGTTGCGAGTCCCCTGCCGTAGCTGCCGCCGAATATAAAGGCGAACTTCTTGTCCCCTGGAATGATGGCAATACATTTCGCCGATCTCAGGAGATCCGAGGGGATGCCCTGATCCGGAGTGTTCATGATCTCCTGGAGGACCTGGGCAGCTTTGTTGGTGCGATTAACATCATCCTCGCGGTCCGAGGCGACCGCAGTTAGACTTACAAACAGAGCTAGCATAGTACCGATCAAAATACGTTTTAACATTTACTTATCTCCCTCCAAGTGGGTGTGCACACCCGTGAGCTGCAGCCGCCATTTTCTTCTCCCAATCTTCGGATCAGCGGCTGATGTAAATGTTAAACACTGGGGAAGAGCATGTCTGTCCAAGAAGGATCAGGGGCCTGTACAAAAAGGCACACATTCAAGACCGTTCTCCTGATGCATTCGGAGGGCTCAGCCCGGCGCTGGAGTATACGGGCATTCATGGGTGGCATTTGGGATGTATCAAATACATTGCGTCCGACGACAAACGAAAGGTTATCCCTTGGGTCGATAACCGGAATTCCGATGGTTCCTTCACGCCATTTGCCTCCACCGCCACCCCACCCAAGTCCGAACTGCCGGCGCGGGGTGAACGACGCCTGATGGACTGCCACGACCCGCGGCCTTTCACGCCCGCCAGCGCTCGCCGGCGCGGTTCACCCAAGATGAGCGTTATTGACCGACCAATTGTTCCAGGGTTGCCTTTGCAAGCATACCGCCGGCAATTGTATCGACACTCGATTCGGAAAGCGGAATCTTGCCGTAATTGCCACGCTTCTCGGAACTATCTTAGTAGTGTATTTGATTTATACCGCCCGACCGCTTTAGCCAGGCCTTGCCGCCCTGTCCTTGCCCACGCCTCTTACGCCCATTCGATGACTTCCTTGATGGCATCGGGAGGATGATGGCTGACCGACTCTGCGAACTTGGTGGACGGATACCGATTTGTTATCAAGGCTGCAATGTGTGCGCCCCAGCGAAGCTGAGCCTGCGCCAGGTCATCCACGGCCATTTGGAAATGGCCGCGCGCGGCGTTGACGCTGCCCAGCATGACCTGGTTCTGCAACACCAACTGCCGGATCAATTCCGCACCTGGAATTTGTAGTGGCCTATCGCCCTCGGGAATGCCAGTGAGCACATAAAGTCCGTTACGAGCCAGCGCATCCAGGAGGTTAAACTCC
>Ga0187876_1002211_pt1 | contig 14776 bp, 10 predicted proteins | sample June2016WEW_17_4_FD_133000 | JGI IMG/M metagenome (GOLD analysis project Ga0187876, IMG submission 133000) | Peatland microbial communities from SPRUCE experiment site at the Marcell Experimental Forest, Minnesota, USA - June2016WEW_17_40 | ecosystem: Environmental > Terrestrial > Soil >...
AATAGTTCCGCCTTCCTGTGTAAAATAAATCATCTGTGACCATGCATTGCCCAGAAAACACCTTTCAACTATGGTTTGTAAAGTTTGCCATTCCATGATGTTAATACTGAAATTAGAAACGGTGCATTGACTTATGCTGTTGTTTTCGGTAAACCCACTACCAGTAAGTCCGTATCCTAAATAAATTCCAACAGAGTTTGTGTTTGGAATACTTGAGCCAGTTCTCAAAATGGAAACGCCTTGTATTCTAAAACCACAATTCCCATTATGCAACGGAGTTGCTTTTATCATCGCTCCATTTGTGGAGTCGGTTATTAAAGTTCCATTTTCAAGGGTGGTATTTAACGATGTAATCACTGGTAATAGTGATGGATATTTTATGTAATAAGTCTTGCCTAGCAAACTCCCTTCCAACCCATTACCAGAATTGAGATTGTAAAAGAGATTGGACACTGCCAGTGAGTCGTCAGTAATTCCATCTGCTGCTGCGTTCGTGGGAGTAAGAACACCAACCCAATTCGTCGCCGTCCCCGCCGTGGTCGCGTTGCTGACTGCGCCAACGACGTTCGAGCCTTGAAGATTCGTCAACCCCGTGCCGTTGCCGTAGTAGGTGCCAGCCGTGACGGTGTTCGTCACATTGATGTTATTGAAGTTCGTGGTTGAAGTGCCACCACCTCCATTGGCAAGCACATACGGTATTCCTATATCATTCCAGAAGTCGGCCATCCTTGCAGGAGACATATAGACATCTTGTGACACCATATTTGTTGCCTGACCGATGCTGGCTGGTGCTGGAATGGTTTGCGCCATCCCACCAACAGCCAAAAGCAGCAACCCCGCCAGTGCTATTGATGTTTTACCCATGAGTAACGTGCTTGTAAATTAAAGTTTGCCGCAGCTTGAATCGCCGAGATTGTCGTTGGCGACCCGTTTGTGTCTGCAAATGAAATGTGAGTCTCTCCGGTGTAAATCACCGACCATGTAAGGCCGCCATCACTTGTGGTCTGGGCAAACGGTGGACACCCAGAATAATCCGCACCGCCAATCCCTTTTGAATTTAACAACGTCCCAGAAATCATTTTCAGGAAAAGCGGATTGCTGGACTGCGGCACAAGATACAAGTCCTCCCGAATCAGAAGATTCGTTGTCACGCCCAGACCAGTCAGCGACACTGTGTAATTCGTCCGGTAAGTCGGGATGGAAAAGTTCGTGATATAAACCGTGACGAGAGTGCTGTTGACATAGTTCGTCGGTGCAAGGCCATTTGTTGCCGCCAAAGCTGCCGCTATGCCCGCGCCCGCAAGGTCGAAGAAGTTCGTGTTCTGAAATGCCGCCAAGCCGGTTGTCTTGCCCATCCCGTTAGTCGCTGCTGTAGCCGCCGTTGTTCCCGCACCCGCAAGGTCGAAATAACTGACAGATTGATACGCCGCACCCAAAATCCCATTCGTGGCCAATTTTGTCGCTGCTGTTGCCGACCCATTCGTGTCAAACCAGACCGTGTTGTTCGTGAACACGATTTGGTTCGTGGTGACTCCTGAAAGATTCGTCAACGTGGTGGAAGGTGGTTGATATTTCAAGTTGTTCGTGGCCGCCAAAGCTGATGCGTTAGCTACATTCGTTGCCGCGAGTAATGTGATGCCATTCGTCGGCCCGCTCACCAATGCCTGAACATAAGCGTCCACTGTGGCTTGCGAATTGGTATCGTAATAATTGTCCTGAAATGCCGATGCCGCGAATGGCAGCAACAGCCCGACCAGAATTGGAATAAAGCGTTTCATAATTATTGTTCCCATGCTTTCGTTACAGGGTTCCACATATACAGAATTTTGTTCGTGTAATCCCAATAGACCCCTGATGTGCCTGCCGGAACTGGCGGCGTTGTTTGTGAGGCCGGAGTTCCTGACCCGGAGAAAACGCCACCACCACTGCTTGCCGCCCCTTGCAAAACGCAAAGCATGATGTCGCGCGTGGAAAGACCGTCATATCCGGCGGCAATGGCGTTGATTAAAACTTGATCGGCTGTTGTAAGGGCTGTTGTGTATGCTGCCATATTTTTCGTTAGTTAAGGATTGAGGCGAGACACTTTTTGATGTCGCCTGTTGAAAGTGCGTCGTAACCGGCGGTGACTGCGGCGGCAATCTGCGTTGTGGCAGAGTTGCCGCCGCTGTAAAGATACGCCAAGCACAACCAGCAGTCGTGCGGGCTTAACCCGTCCGCGCCGCCTGCCAGCGCACCCGCAAGCAAGGTGGCAGCGTCCATAGGTTGTTACTCCCCGATTTCGAGCCGCAGATAAAGCAAAATGCGCCGGAGATCATCTTCCGACCATTCACGGAAAGCGACCACTCCGGCCAACGCACCAAGCACGTCAACATCGGACGAGATTGCGCTGTAAACCGCTTGGCAGTTCTGCCAATCAATCGCCACAGATGCGCGCGGAATGTCGCCAGTCGGCAGTGGTCCGAAGATTGTGGTTGCGTCCTGCTTCAACGCGATACGGTTTGCCAGAGTGTCAGGATCATACTTCGTCAACGGAGACGAAGCATCGTTTGCCAATTCCTTCGCCCGAAGATAGACTGCCAGAGCAAGAAGCTCTTTCGGATTCAACGCCGATAGCCTGGAAATGTCGGTTTCCAACGGTAGCCGGTTGGCTATGGTCGGCCTTGTGATTTGCGGTAGTGCAATAAGTGTTTTAGCCATAATTACACCATCTCTCCTTCCTCCGCTGGTGCGGCCTTTTTGAGTTCATCGCCCCATCCATCTTCGCTGCCTTCAGCAGCTTGGTGTTCCAACATCACATTGCCATCGGCAACGGATTGAACCTTGAAGGTGTCGCCGGGCTTGGCGTCCGGCAATACGTCCACCGGCACGCTGAAAGTCTTGGTAGCTCCATCGGCGGGCGCGGCGGCGTCCGGCGGCGCTGCCGATAAAGCAGCCCCGGCGGGCATTTGGTTTTGTAGTGGCATGATAAGCCTTTCGGTTTAGAAAGGGTTTGGCGATTTGAAATCGCCAAACCCCTCAAGTTGACCGTTAAATCGGCTCAATGCCGGTTTGGTAGCCGACGAAATCGCCACCACCGATGTTTTGATACGATTGAACTTCCTCAGCGACCGCTTCCGCGAACGAGGTCTGTCCCCAGACATAGGAAGTGTCATTGTCCGGTGACGAGCAGTGCGCGTTGTAGGCAACCAAGTCCTGATACGAACTCGGAGCCAAGGCCGGTGTGACCGTGTTCGGACGGCGCGTGTAAGGCGTGGCCTCACCGAGCGCGAGAAACCAACGCTCGATTTCGGGGAACACCGTCTTGATGCCGATGTCGTATTCGCCAAGGAAAAAGCCCTTGTTGTCCTTGACGTTTTCGATGTTGCAAACAGTGCCGCTCGTCGGGTCGAAGGCCGTGAAGTAATCGGGATGTTTCCACGTCATGTTGCCCATGAACGACCGCGCCAGACCGAACTTCATCTCGGAATTGACGCTGGTGATGTCGCCCACATAGCACTCACGCGCATCGCGGTTGTAGCAATGGTAGATGCGAATTGGAGCCGCTTTCCAGAGCGGAGAATAAAGCGGTTTGATGCCAAAGGTGGCCGGAACATTTTGGAACGGCTGAATCTGTTCCAGCCAAACCGCGCCGGTCAGTGAATTGCCGGTCAAATCCTTGCCGTCCAAATCGGAGCGGAAGTTGAAGCGCAACTGTTGGGGATCGCGTTTGAATAACCAGTCACCGCAACCGGCGTTCATGCCCATTGAGTAGAACGCCCCGCCCTTCTCGAAGTCAGCGGCTTTGTAAAACCCCTTGAGTTCGGGATTGGCAACGAGCAGCCGGCGTCCGGTCGTGTCGTCCATCGTGATTGTGAACTTGCCAGCAACACTCCATTCGCCATCGTGATAGCCCTGACCGGCCAAGTCCTCTTGATGGTTTCCGAGATATTCCATCGTCAACTGCGATAGATACTGCGAAAGTCCGAGTGTCGTTGCGGCGGTGAGTTTACCGGCAGAAACCAACGCCGTTAGCTGGCCGTTGGCGTTGAGATTCATAAACAGCCCGTTCACCGTGCCAGCCTGACCACCATTGGAGATGGCGAACATATTGTCGTTCATGTCAATCGAAGCCGGATTGCCATAGGCGTCCTGAACACCAACCAGCCACAAGCCCGCACCCTGCGAAGCAAGGCCAGACTGACGCAGTGCCAGTTGACGGATGAAACCGCCGGCGACATCTTCGGGAACTTTCTTGTAGCCCTCAACGATGGCGTCCAGCTTCGTTTCGGCTTCCTCAATGGTGTTCAACTGGTCAAGGCAGAACACCGATGACCGGATTTCCTTGCGGAACCGACCATAAGCCAGTTGATCAACACCGTGACCGATGTAGGAAATGCTCATGTCGCATGGCGTTCCCAGGCATGGATCGGCGAAATACTGCGGCCACAGGCCGGGGTCGTTCGGGCGGGCGACATACACCTTCTCGTGGAGATGCACGGTTTCCGTGCCGGGTTTCCACTTCGATGTTTTATACATCCCGACGTAGATGAACTCGCGCGGCTTGCGGTCTTTGGCGATTTTCTTGTCCCACGGGTAAGGCCGTCTTCCCATGAAATCGTTGAATTGTTTGCATTGCGTTGTGCTCAGCATAAATATGTGTTGGTTGTTGGTTTTTGTGCGTAATTGTTGACCGAACTGGATTCCGGTTGCTTTTGGGGAGTGACCCCCAGATTCAGGAGAGGATTCCCGAATCACTTTTTTCCAACCGATACCACCGTAGTCTCGGCCAGTCCGCCCGCGATGAGAGGCGAAGAAATCAATCGCTGATACCCGACCAATACCCCCCTAAAAAATAAATGTCAATTCGCGCTTGACGATTTGCGTTCCTTGTGGGATATTCGTTCCACATGGCAATCGAGCGAATGAAATGGCTGAAATTCCGCGTCACTGAAACGCAATATCAGGATGCGAAAATCGCCTTCGCAAAATCTAAGGAACGCTGGTTTTGGCGTTGGTGTCAAAAGCTGTTCTCAAAAGCCGTGAAAGAAACCGAGCAAGAAAGAGATAAAAAACTATGAACCCGCGAATCGTCACTACTCCCGTTGGTGTCCCGAACATTTCTATTTGGGGTGTTCCAGAAACAAAATTCCTATCTCAATTCGGCTACATTTCGTATCGGGATTGGTGTGAAAAGGACGCCGAGCGTATCAGGGACAATTTCGGCCAAGCCGTTGTTGTCGAATGGCGGGATGAAAAAGGCTCAATGGTCTGTATCGCTAAACGATAAAACGAAATCCAAACCCCAAAAATAACCCCTATGGCAAAAGCATCTCCACCCCAAAACAATCCGCCACCTTTTTGTTGCGATTGCAGACGTTTCATTGAGTCGGATGCCAATAGCCATAACGACGTTCCGCGCTGCAATCTTTCTCAAATGATCGAGGTCGTGCGCGGGACAAGGTTTTACCCGCCGTGCATTGAAATGCGGGGGCAGGGAGCGCCTTGCGGAATAGCCGGAAAGTATTTTGAACGCAAAAAGATATTCAAACCGGAAATCATCACAGACTCGAAACTGAATTGATGGGCAACAAACTCGGCATCCTCTGTTACGTCGCGCCGCCAAATCTGGCGAACGCCGATTCTTTCTTCGCCAACATGAGAAAGTGTCCGGCCAAAAACCGGCTGTTGCTTTACAGCGACCACGATTACAGCAAGGAATGGCCGGGGATATTCAAACTCAATGGGACTGTTGAGGTTGCCAAGACCGACAAAAATAAGATGGCGGTCAACAACCTTGTGTTTTTCACCGGACTGAGATTGGCTGCAAATTATCAGTTCACCCATGTAATGATTGTGGAACATGATTGCCGGGTCAGCACACCGGCTTGGGATGAAACAATCTGGCAGGAGTTTCTCTCAAAAAATCCAGATGCCATCATGGGCGGCACGATGGTTTTCTTTAATCCATGCTCATTTAGCCGTCAGGCGGCGGAACGATATGAATTGATGGTGGTCGAAACAAAACCAAAACGGTTGATGCCGTTTTCAACGTGCGGCACATCCGATCTTGCCAGAAAATATAATTCCTGCATTTTCCCCAATGGCGCGTTTGCCATCTACCGGATGGACTGGCTTCTGAAAACATTCCCTGAAATCATCGGCACGCCGGAACAATACATCAGCCTTGCCATGAATCTGAAAACATGGGATTACGCAATCGGAGTTCGTTTGTGGAATGAGTTCAAAGAGGACACTTACGAAAAGGTGGTCAATCTCGAATCCGTTTATTCCGGTTACGGGAACATAATGTGTTCTGAGGAAGAACGGCGACAGTGGCTTGAAGAAGGCAAAATCGTCGGTGTTCACCAGATTAAAAGCACTTGGGCGGGGCCGGTAAAGAAAGCCGTCCCTGTCATAATGCAGCCAAAGGTCGAAAAGAAAACCCGCTTGTTTATCGTCACCTACGCAAAAGATTTTGTTTATCTCGAATACTGCCTGCGTTCAATCCAGAAGTTTGCCACCGGCTTTGTCGGCACAACCATTCTCGTTCCGACGAAGGACGTTCCGGCATTGAGAATCATCATCAATAATTCAGGGATTAAAAACGTGATCGTCAAGTCCGGTTATGAATGGGCGAAAAAGGGAATGTTGTGGCACTTGGTTCAAAAATGCAGGGCGGACGAATGGTGTCCTGATGCGGATTACATTGCCCATTTTGATGCTGATTGCGTTTTTACCTCACCAGTAACACCGGAAACCTTTTTCAAAGACGGGAAACCACTGCTTCGGTATGAGCCTTTTGCCACCCTGTCGTTAAGACAACCGAACATTCTTAATTGGAAGGCAGCGGCGGAGAGGTGTCTGCCGTTCACTGTGAACAACGAGGGGATGCGAGGCCACCCGGAAGTTTATCATCGCACGCTGTATGCCAAGACCCGCGAGTTGGTTGAGCAAAAGACAAAGCTGCCATTCAACGATTTCGTCAAATCAACGCGCAACGAGTTCCCACAAGAGTTCTGTGAGTTTGTCACGCTGTCCGCCGTCGCGCAGGAATTGTTCAAGGACAATTATTTCTTTGTTGATTTGTCGAAGGAACCCAACCCTGATAAAAGCCCCTATCCGGTTTGTCAGTTTTGGAGCCACGGCGAAATCACAAAGCCTCAAACCATCTGGATTGATGGAAAGACAAAAGAAGTAACTCCAAAAATTCTCATGGAGGAAATTCTGAAAATTAACCTTCTCACCGACAAACACGGATGGCAATTTGCCGTCATCAAAGGCGACACACACGCGGCAAAATGGTGCGAAGAACAACAGCGCCTTGATTATGACCGAAGCGTGGAAGATGTTTTGCAGTATATCAAACCCGGCGACACTGTTATTGACGTAGGGGCGAACATTGGCGCTTACACCGTAAGCATGGCAAAGGCGGTTGGTGAAACAGGCCGGGTATTTGCATTTGAGCCAAACCTTGCAGCGTATGTCTGCCTAGAAATCAACTGCCGCGATCTGCCGCAAGCGACGTTATTCAACGAGGGGCTTTCGGATGTAGAGAGTTTCGCGGGAATAGAGCAGGAGAAAAATGCTGGTGCGTCGCACATTATTTCTTGCTCAAATGGAACGGTAAAAATGATTACACTGGACGACATCAATCTTCCCCGTTGTGATTTCATCAAAATGGACGTTGAAGGTTACGAGCCTTTTGTCATTCGTGGCGCAATGAAAACACTCAAAAAGTTCCGGCCTAAAATGTTCGTTGAATTGAACGATGGACCGTTGGCGCGATACGGATTCACCAAGCAGGACATTCTGAAACCCCTGTTTGACGTCGGTTATATCCTGAAATTCATTGACCCACGCCACAATCTGAATTATGAACAGTTGGACGTTTTGCTGATACCCCGATAATTATGGACTCAAAAACTCAATTCCTTTCAAACAAAACCCTGTCCGAATGGTGGGCAACCATCTCGAACGACACTCGCTTCGACCAGGTGTTGCTCCATTCATCTGCCGTGGCGTTTGAAAATTTACCGTCTGCCGAACAACGCGACGGCATCCTGAAATTCAAAGAGATTTTGCTGACGTTAAGCCAGCCAGACTCTCCGCCGGTCGCCTTTTCGCAACCCGGCCTGTCTCATAATCTCGAACCGAAAGACCGCACTCTCAAACCAAAACAAAAAAGCAAATAGCCTATGATTAACCGAATCCTTCTTGATCCCGTCGCTCCCGCTGGTGGTGGTGGAACACCTGCACCAGCCAAACCCGCCACTGCACCCGCTGCCGCGCCAAGTCCGTCACCGGCACCAGCAGCCGTCGCACCCGCTGCTGCCCCAGAACCAGCCAGTGACGACCCCTTTGCGCCCCCGCCCAAGCCCGCTGGCGCTGCCCCTGCCGCGGCACCGGCGAAGCCCGCCGCTCCGGTTGTGCCGGACGACATTGATAAGCTCGCCCCGAAGGAACTGCGCGAGCGTTACAAGGCGACTAAAGCCGAACGCGATGCGTTGACCAAGGCCAAAACTGATTTGGAAGCCAAAATCAAGCAATTCGAGTCACAGGGCAAGGATACAACCGCCCTCACAGGCCGTCTGGCTGCGCTCGAAAAGGAGCGTGATGCCGCCTATGCCGAGCTTCGTGCCGCCAAGCAAGAGGCCAGCCCGGAGTTCAAAGAGAAATACGACAAGCCTTTCAACACGGCTGCTGAACGGGCGCGCAAGCAGGTTTTGGAATTGCAGGTCGCAAATGCCGAGGATGGCACAAATCGCCCTGCCACTTGGGAGGACTTTTCCGCGCTGTATTCGTTGCCGGTGGGTAAGGCCATTGAACAGGCCAACACACTGTTTGGGACATCGGCACAATTCGTTTTGGGGCTACGCGAAAAGCTGTTGGACTTGGATTCCGCGCGCCAGACTGCCCTTCAGGAAGAACGCGAGCAGTTCAAACAACGCACCGAGAAGGAAATCGCCGGGCGCACTGTGGAACGCGAGAAGGTCGAATCTACATGGACTGAAACCAATACTCGGCTTGCCGAGTCCGTGGCGGATTACAAGAATGACCCGGAAGATACCGAGTTGAACGATGCTCGGAAACACGCCTTGACCGTGTTCGACTCAAAAATCAATGCCGCAGACCGGCAAGACTTCATCCAGAAGAAACTCCTGCGTGATGCTCATATCCGGCAGCGGATTGGGGCGTTTCCTGTGCTAAAACTGCAACTGACAAGGGCGCAGGAGAAAATCACCGCGTTGCAGGCTCAAGTTGACGAGTTGAAGGGGACAGCACCCGGCAAGGTCAAACGTCCGGGCGGAACTGAAACACCAGGCGAAGATGAAGATTGGGGAACGAGCTTGAAGAAGGCCATCCAGCCGGAATAATTTACACACAAAGTCGTTTGCTGGCTACCAAAGGGTGGCCTTGTGTTCTTTGGTCTAAATCAAAACAAAACATAAAAGACTGCCGCAGAAATGCGGTATCTGATAGATACGCTGCCGTTCGTGACCACAACAAGCCACGGACGGTAGCCAACAATCGACTTTACCTCTTAGGCGCTTTCCATGTAGGGAATTTGGGGGCGGCAGTCGCATACCGCTCCTTTTCTGCATCAGTCATCTTTTCCAACAGAGCTTCCTTGTCTGACTCTGGCAGTCGTTTCCACATGAACACATCGGCAGGGATATTGGCTGTTTTGAAAAGATATTGTTCCTGTTTTCGAGTGAGTGTGCCACTCTCTAAAGCCTGTTGTGCAAGTTTTTGTGATGTAGCGGTGTCGCCGCGTTTTTCAGCCTGACGGATGGCTGATTTGATTTCCATTTCCTTTTGCTTTGAAAGTGGTTTTATCCCACCACCAAATCGCCGCTCGTAAAGGTCTGCGATGTCTGCCTGCATCTTCGATTTTGTGATATAAGACGGAGCAGGCATGATGCCAAAGTAAGGAGCGATAAACCGGCCAATCCCCGATCCTTGTTGCGAAGCCTTGCGTGCGCCGCGCGTCCAAAACGGTTCAAAAGATTTGACAACATACTTTCCTGCTTGACCGGCTTGAACGAGGACATTCGCATTTGGGTCACGAATCTCATACCCGTAAAAATCATGGTTCTTAATCAAAACGTCGTCGAGCAAACTTATTAACGGATGCGCCTTGTTCGTCAGTGTTGTCAATGGGTGTAGCGCATACGACAAAATATCCTTCATGTAGGACGGTATCAGAAAACGCTCGTCGTTTCCTTGTGCATCTTTCTTGCCAGTCCTGAAAGCCAGATAATCCATGTTTTTCGGCATCTGCCCTGTGAAGGCGTAAGTCAACGCGCCGTTGATCGCACCAACAGTCATCAATAGGGACATCGTGTAAGCCACACGGTCAGGAATATCCTCTGGCATCTTGCCGGTTTTAATCCATTCCTTCATAAACTTTGCCGCATCAGGAAACGCACCGCCAATTTCCGCAATCGTTCCGGTAGTCCAGCCGGGCGCACGCACCAACCCTTGAACAACATTTTTTGCTGTGTTGTTGGCAAACACGCGGTTGTAACGGACTTGTCCCAAGCGCGAATCAACGCGATTCCATGCCTGACGAAATTGCGGTGTCAATGTTTCCAAGTCTTTACCCGGATTCTGTTCGATGATGCGCCAAGCGAGTTCTGCGAACACCCCGGCCTTCTGGCGCGGCACAATGTATTCCATGATGGGCTTCGCCATTAGTTCAGTCAGGGCAACAGGAGAACGCGCTGCGGCTTTTATTTTACTACCGGAATACCAGTCTCGCATGACCTTCGTGGATTGCTCCGTCATCATGCCGTGTTCCAATTTGAATCCGCCCCCGGCCAGTTCTGCGGCCTTCACCACTTGAGCAATGCGCGGATCAATCACACCGTCAGGATTGCGCCATGCGTTCAAAACTTTGTCGCCCGTCATGGCTGTTTTTACGGATGAAACAGCCCAAGTCTTTGCTGTTTGGGCGAGGTCGGCAGGTGTTCGGTTGCCACGCGCTACACCGTAAATATCTTTGATGAGATTCGCTCCGGCAGAGATTTGAACATCACCCGTCGTAAAGCCGACGTGAAACGCACTGCCCATGCCAAGCTGTGACTGATTCAAAACATTCGCTCCCGCCATCCAGCCTTTATAAAGATTGCCGAAATACTTGTTATTGTAGAGACTGGACGAAAGGTAGTTATTAATGATGTCACCCGTCGCTTCCGGCACGATGCGATAACCCATTATCGGCAAGCCGACATACTTTTCAGTGGAAAGTTTCTTCAACGCCAGTCCTTGATTGATGTCGGCTAACTCTTTCAACTCCGGCTTGGAAAGAATGAACTTATCGAACTTGTCAAACACCGTAGGAGCAACTTTCTGAAATTGGTCTGGCGCGTGAATATAGGCTTCGAGCATGTGCGCCATTTTCTCCGCTTTCTTTCGGACTTTCTGCTTGTAATAGTCGGAGGGAGTTTCACCTTCAAAAGTCAAATCCGATAATGCGCGAAGTTCCTTTTGAATCGGAGATTGCCCTTGCGGTTTTTCAGCACCGGCAATCTTATTCCACAAGTCGTATTTGAAATCCAACTGGTGTCCGAGTTCATGCGCCAGCACGCTTAATTCAGTCGCAAATTGCGTAACTGTCTTGCCGGAAGTGGAAGCGTAACCCAACTTGCCGCGTCCTGCACTAAACACCCGTTCTGGCGTAATCCCAATTCCTTTGGCAACACGCATCAGCCCGTCATAAACATTCCTGTCAACAAACTCATTCAGGTTGACAGTCGGTTTTCCGTAAATCGTGCCGTATTTGTCGTTCACCCTCACCCAACCGGCGGGGACTTCTTCGTAAGGAGAGATTATTTTCAGTCGTCCTTCGTCACGAAGTTGTTTGAAAAATTCATTCGCCATGATGGATTTATCCATCTCCGCGAGCTTGCCTTTTACAAGGTCAATCGGATTGTAGGAGATTGGCCGCAACCCAAACTCTGCGGCGGTCATTATGTCATCGAACACCTTTTGCTTTCGGAAACTTTCCTTGCCCTTCAACGGCGAGCGCGTGAAATACGAAAGCATATCCTTGTCCGATCCCTTGCCTTCTTCGAGAAACTTGTCCACGTCGGCCTTGATTGCCGCCTTTTGCTCCGGTGTAGCCGTGTTCACGTCGAAACCTTCCGGCAACTTGGCCTTCTCCATCGCCGCATTGAAGGCAAGTCGGGATTCGCGTGTCCACATTCCGGGGAAATAGTTTTCGCGGACGGTGTTCAATGGTGCGCCAATTTCTTCAAGTCTCGCTACACGCTCGTCAAACAGTTTTTGAACAAGTCTGCCAACGGCCTGAAACCGTTCTGCCATCGGTCGCCCTTGCGACATATCCGACATGAACTTTATGCCGGGATTATCGGCAGGCGCAATATCCTCGTTGTGAACGCCTAACTTGTCGAAAATCTTGCTGGACTGTTTGAGTTGTGCAGCAGCAGCTTCCGCACGATGATTCGATGCGCCAAGTTTTGCTCCCAAGTTTTCCGCCGCTCGAAGATGCTCCGCGCTCTGGGCGGTCGGCAGCAACAAAGATTGAATCCCATGTTTCGTGTTTGCGGCTACTTCAAGTCCGGGCGTCATGGTCTTTTGAAGATTGACCACTTCCTCTTGGGTATTGGCAATCGGAATGTCCTTCGGGACCCGCTTCTCCGTGCCGCCAAAACCTAAAATTCGTTCTTCACCAGCCGGTTTAGCCCCTTCTGGGGGGGCAGGTTGCTGTTCTTTACTTCTGGTAACAGCGCGACTCCAATTTTGTCCAGCTTTGTCTTTTGCCGCAGATAACTCCTTTAACTTTTGTTCGGCGGCTTCTAGTTCTTTTTCCTTTTCAGCCCATTCAGCGTTCTTTGATTTGTAAAGTGTGTTCGCTTCCTCCATTGAAGAAACGCCATATTGGTCAAGAAATGCCTTTTGAGTTAAACGCTGTTTGCCTTTTGTTTTAGGAAGCGTCCGCGTAGCATCACCGGCCATTTGTTGAACCTCTTGATTTAGTTTGCGAATTTTCTGCCGCAACGGTTCAACCACTTCAACGCTGTGTTTTCCCCAAGCCTCTGTCGCTCTTGTCGCTTCCGAGGCAGCTAGATTAACGGCGGCATTTTTATCCACCCCCTTCGTTTCTGGCGGAACTGGTGAGGGGGGGGAATGATTGCCAGTTAAATCTGAAATATCTTTTGCCTGCGTCTTTGACCATTCTTGGAGAATTGGAATGGCTTCACCGGCAGCGGATTGGCGTTCTGGATTCCAATGGATTGATTCGGTTGTTTTGCCGAGAGTGTTTGCTTGCTTCGCCATCCTCAGCAATTCTGCTCCCCAGTGGTGCGCTTTCATCCCGCTTGCGTTGCCATAAGCCTTGCGAACGGCATCTTGAACGTCCTTTGGGGCGTTGTTCCAAATGTCTGCCAACTTGGATTCAAAATCATCACCTAACGCCTTAATGTGGCCGTGGTGAATCATTTCCTCATTCACCGCCATTTTCAAAACCTCGTCAGAATTATCTGGATACTTTTCTTTGATGTCATCCAGCAGAGTTTGCGATATTTGAATCTCTTTTCCATCTGGCGAAATCTGAATGTCCCCGCCGACTGGTTTTCCACCCCGTCCAGAAGGAATCAGGGTGACATTTATATTCGGGAAAATGGCATTGATGGCTTTCCTTGCCCTTTCAAAATCGTCTTTTGCTTTCTGGTAAAGTTTTTGCAGAGGACTTACTTCCCCCACCTTCGTTTCTGTCGGAACTGGCGAGGGGGATTGTTTGGATTTGAGTTCGTTGTTCTTCGCAACAATCCAATCTTGCGCCTCCTCGATTGAGGCATCCATTTCCAGCAATTCGTGCTCCGTTTCCGGCGTAGCATTCTTGACGTAAATCGTGTGCGAATCTTCTTCGCTGGCAAAAGCTCGGTTGGAATGGTCACGGATTGAGATTTGATGCGACTCACCATTTGGAAACTTGGCCGTGATGTAAATTGACCCACCAGACGTTCGGCGAGCTTCGACCTGAACGCCTGGCGGCGAGTAGATTTTTTGCAGGTCGCTTTCAATCGCCTTTGCAGAAACGAGAAACTTTTCAGTGGATTTTTTGGATGCTGGAATATCTTCATTGTTGTCAATGTCCATGAATTTATCAGCAGCATCCAGCACTTCATTTCTTGATTGGTTCGCTTGAAATATCGCCTCTTTATCCGATAACACTCCCCCCACCTTCGTTTCTGTCGGAACTGGCGAGGCGGTGGGGGTTGGTTTTGAATTTCTTTCAAGTGTGTCAATGAAGTCTTTATAGTGCCAAGAATCGGTTCCTCTAACACCTTCGCTGTCTTTTACCAAGACCGGCTCGCCTGTTTGCTTGTTTGACCAGACACCATTTGAGTTTTTTTCATATTCATAACCAGCTTTATCAACCGCTGTCGCTACGATTGTCGGCTGGGCTGGAACTGGCGCAGTGGTGGCGGGAGGCTTCGCGGCGTCGGGGGGAGGCTCGACGGGTAGTAGTGGTAAAATTGGTGCGGTAAAGTTAGGTTTGGCTCGATTCAACTGCCAAGCCACGTCCTTTGCCAGTGCCTTTGGTCGTGATTCAAGGCCGCGTGTCAACGGCGCACGAACGCCCGTAACGTCCGCGGCAAGATCTGACCCAAGTTTGCCGGCAGCGAGCAAATTGACCAAAGTGCCAAGCGTATCGTCGCTGATCGCCTGCCAGTCCTCTTTCGTTTTGTTCGACTTGAATAGTCGGTAAGATAAATCACCAGCAGCTTCACCGCCGCCAACGGCCATGTCATGCGCCCATTTTGCCATG
>Ga0187876_1002215_pt1 | contig 14766 bp, 9 predicted proteins | sample June2016WEW_17_4_FD_133000 | JGI IMG/M metagenome (GOLD analysis project Ga0187876, IMG submission 133000) | Peatland microbial communities from SPRUCE experiment site at the Marcell Experimental Forest, Minnesota, USA - June2016WEW_17_40 | ecosystem: Environmental > Terrestrial > Soil > Wetlands...
CAACACTTGGTATTGTCCGACTACCTCGCCAGACAACCTTACGGCTACGAATCAAGGTCAGACGCTCAACGGGGCGGTGGGAAGCCCGATCTCCGTGGATTTCAGCATTGAGGACGCGACTACCCTGTTCAACAACAACGGCGGTAACAATACCGCCTTTAGCACGTTAGGCGCTCCGAACACAGGTAGCTTCGATTGGGGGCTGGCGTTCTTCTATGGCCGCAACATGTTTACCGCCATCGAGAACCTGAGCACTCCCGGCGGCGTAGGGCCGTACTACGCGTACTGAAGTCACTTCGGCAAAGCGCATTGAGCGCCCGCTTGCGAATCGGTAGGGCTGGCGGTCCCTTCCTGGCCAGCACTGGTATCGAGTACGGCCCCATTTTTCGGTAGTGTCTGAAATGTGCGTTGATAGATAACAACGAGTGCTCGCTTTTGCTGGCCAAATGAACTAATCGCCGCTGAGTACCTCAAACTTATCCTGTGAGTCTAGACTGACCGCTGCCGTCACCAGTTTGTCGGCAATGCCACGTATTCCATCAGCATCTTGACCTTGAGGTGGATCTATATCGGCATCGGTCATTCCTGTGCTTATGCCGCGCTTTTTCATCTCACCTATTACATTCTGCAATTCAGCTTTGAACTTCTGCTGATACCCAGAAGCGATGGCATCGGCCCAGGGACGTACTCCCCCGACTTCCAGCGAGGGACGAACTTCGGCAAGAAACTTCAAAAGTTGTGCAGCCATTTGTTTCATTTTGGTCGAAAGCGGTAGCTGAATCAGATGAGGAATAGGCTACTTGTTCTCCGTCGCTTCGCGCACGATCCGCAAAGCGTTCTGACTGCTGTCCATAGGCTTGCACTTGTGCGCCTTGAATTGTTCCTGAATAGCGATTCTGTTGGGCGCTCCAAGCGCGGTTGTGGCGCTAAACTGCATGTTGCAGTATTCGCAGATGCCGAGCAGCGGCTTTTCTCGCACAATCCGAAGTTTTCGCTTTGCCATGTCCCAAGTTTACGCCGTCCGAACTGGCATTCAACCCCTGTGGAAATCAAACGGCACCACTACCGGGAATACTGAGACACTACCCGAAATTCTGAGGGTTTCTTCTCCACAGAAGTGCGGTATTATCAATAGCTTCTCTTCCGAAAACAGTATGGCACCCAGCGCGTCGGCCAGCCCCGCTCAGTTCTGCCGGTCGTTCTTCCCGGCCGCCGCTCGACATTATTGCTGATCAAGCCGCTTCTACAGAAGGGAACACGGCCCGACAAGTACCAATTCGACGTGCAGCAGCGTATGGGCAAGTACCTTGTAGGTGGAAGCACGCACGTACTCCACCTGAAGAAGAAGAAAGCCTAACTAATCTGGATGCTGGCGTAGCTGTCCTAAAGCGTGTCCAGGGGACCTGGAACGGCATCGGCGTCAGTCCTGAAAGCGGCTTGCGAAGGTGCTGAAAGACGACGTGCGCTATTATCACGCAGACCGGACTCATCTCGGGTGCCGTTACTTGTGGGCGACTGAATCTTTATCTCTTCGGTGACTATAAGATGAGTCGTCTTTAGGTTCTCGATTGTCCTCATCGTGTCGGTGTCAACAGGATTAGTGGATGCCAGAACTGGGAACTATCAACGCTGCATCAGGGAATCGAGTTCCCTGTTAACTGCCGATCAACCCTTGGCAGCGGACGGAATGACACCGACATCGGCCCCGCCAGTCACTGTGTTCGCCTCTGACCTGACTTACTGCAAGGGTGCGTATCCCAACGCACGAAGCTGGTCTGCGATCACATTGTGGCCAGCATCATTGGGATGCAAACCGTCAACCGCGATCAGTCCCTGGGCGACAGGATCCTGGGTGCCGTCCGCACCGTTGAAAGCCTGGTGAACGTTGGCGGCTGGAATGCCATTTGCCGCAGCCGTGGTGTGGATGTATTTGTTCACCTCGTCCAGATACGGTTCGAGAGTGGTAAAGATCCCCTTCTGCATGTCGGACGCGACATAAGGATCGTAGATGTCCATGGTGCGAATGATGGTGTTGCTGGTGCTGCGCAGGGTCAGCAACTCGGCGATGATGGCGCTCCAGTTCTGCTCAAAAGTAGTGACCGCAGTGCGGACGCAATCCAGATTATCGGTACCGCCGCAGGTGCCCTGCGTGTAATAGTCATGCGCGTTGGCCACATCGTCACCACCGATGTCCCAAGTCACGATTTGCGAATTGGCAATATGGTTACGCAGAATCTGATCGGTTTGAATCGCATTCAGCAGATCGCCGCTGTGCCAACCCGGCACGCCGAGGTTGATCGTGTTGATATTGGAGCCGGTGTCCTGGTTCGCGTAGCTAGCATAACGTGCCACGTAGCCTTCCTGCGCCAGCACGCCGGAAGCCAGTGAGTCGCCGAGCGCCGTATAGTCCCAGGTTGCGGCACCGGGGTTGTTGCCAGTGGTGCCACTGCCGCAACTGGCCAGGCAGAATGACAGCAACAGGGACAGGAATGCGACGAACACCTTCTTGCCACAGAGAGCGGACTGCTTCTCTTTCATTATTTAGCGGGGATTTCCATTTTGTCGCTGCCGTGAGCGATTATGCTTCCGTTCCCCTTGGAAAACAACCTATTTCTTCTCTCAAGTGAGACCCGTGGTGCTGCTCCAACACCCCCATTGTTCTTCAGTCCGCCCAGAAGGGCGCTGGCCCCAGGCGCTTGGGCATACACCTCTTCCGGCATGGCCATTCCTTATACTGGTTTACGATCATCCGAACTTTCGAGCCGTCTTTTACCCGCTTGCCACGGGAGCGCCGCGATCCGCCTCACCATGCTCCCAAGCAGCCGCCTCGTCAACGCGACACAGTAGCCCGCGTGCTCACTTTGGTTCCTTGGAGTCGCGTGCCGCTGCTCGATCGATGCTCGATACCTCCGCCGCCAGAGTTTGAATATGTTTCCCCTCCAACGAACCTCCAGACCTCCAGTTGCAAGCCGAGAAAGAGGCAGCCCGAGCCGTGCGGTGCCCGCTTCACGGCAACCGCTTCAGCGAACTCGCACGCATGATTTATCGACCAATCCGACTCCCGCGACACCTAGATCAGATGTGGAGAACCAGTCACTCGCCGAGGCGTGTTCGCCGCAGTAGGTAGGGGGCGGTCGGCGGATCAGGAGTTCGGCTGTGAGCCCCGCTTGCGCTTGCTCTGCTTCAGGCGGGACAGCGGCGTGATTGTAACAATCAGCATATGGATGCCGAAGAAGCAGGGTCGGGCGTTACATATTCGCGTTGCAGGCGCTGGAGGCAATGGAACAATCACTACGGTAACCGACGATCCCAGCAGCGAGCGTTGCCACCGTCACTTGTTCCGTCACCTCAAGAAACTGTTGTCCGACCAAGGACGATAGTGATGAGATGAGGTTGACGTGTGGCGGCTGGCTGCGGAACGCCTCGCGCCCAGGCGCTAACGTCAAAGCAGTTGGTCGCTAAAGTCCCACACTGCTCGAATGTTCAAATAGCGGCAGATCGTGGAGCCTGTTCTAGTTTCAGTCCGCCGTACTCTTTTCGCCAGCGGTAGTAAGTTTGTTCATTGATCCCGGCTTCTTTGCAGGCTTGGCCGGTGCTTTTATGGTTGGCTGACTCACCTTCGATCTGTCGCAGGAGGGCGACGATCTGTTCTGCACTGTGCTTCTTCCGTGCCATGCTTTAGCTCCTCTTGTACCAGTTTCTCTAACATTTCCCCTGCTACAAAATTCGCCGGTCACGTCACCCGGAGTTGCCGGAAGCGCTGCCCCAACAACTGGCGATGGTCTGGCAGTAGTTGGACAGCAGCCCGTTCCCCAGGACTAGGCCTTGGCCAAATTGGCAGCTTCAGGAGGCGCAATCTAGACAGCATCCATCAGGGAAATCGATTTTCGAGGGGCCAACCTGCTTTGCGCGAAGACAGGAGAGGATGATTATGTCCCGCATTTTCAGCAGCGCCGAGCCGGGTCCTCAGCTAACTTGTACAGCAATGATAACACATAATATAAAGTCAAAAGCTATTGCTCGTTGTAAGTAAGTATCTTACGTTTCTTCTAACCTACACACATCCATCGCGCACAAATTGCAGCATGAAAAGTTGGATTGTTGTCGATGGCCAAATGTTGTTTGGAAAAGTGATTAGGGTTGGGCGCCGAATCATTCCATACAGGGCTTAACGTCTAAATCTGCCGGCGACATTGACATTTGAGCCGTTGCCGCTGGCTGTGCCTGTTCCAGCGGACCGAGCACCTCGGTTGCCCGCACCTGGGTCAGCTCGATCCAGGTTTTTTCCCAGCGTTGAACGACGCATTTGTCAATGCGCGTACCCGGCTTGGGGAACCCAAAACCCTCATAAAACTCCAGAATGTTATTCCGCAACGCATCATCCATGTGGTTGAAATGGTCGTTGGCCAGTCCGTCGAGCAGTTCCCGGTATGTCGCGTCGGCCAGAGGATATTCGCCGCGCTTGGTTGGCTTACCGGTGTCGAGATCGATATTGGGCGTCTGCAGATCGTGATTCTTTACTTCGCCGAGGGCCTTGCTGAAGCCGTCAATCGTCTGGTTTACACTCTTGAAATAGAGGTCCTCGGTTTTGGGGGTCGGCTCTTTGAAGTCAACTGTGCGAAGCGGCCCCACTTTGGGCGCAACCTTGAACAGGACAGCGAGAAAATGGGCACCCGGCCCCGGATTCTGGTATCCCGATCCCCACGACTTGGTGTAGTCGGCCTTCGACAGATGATAGAGAAAGCGCTGCCGGTTAAAGTTTGGGATTTCTCGTTTCAGCTCGTCTCCCTTGACCAACAGCGCGACCTTCGTCATTTCCGGAATGATCTGACTGATGCTTCGGCGATAGGTTCCGATGGCAAGTTGTTCGTTCGGCATCACCTCTGTCAGCTTCAACCCGTAGGTGTCGTAAAAGGCCCTCTCCAGCAGGGAAGCAGAAACCTCGAATCCGATGAAGTTGTGATAATTGTCCGGCGCATAACGGCCCTTGGCGACTTGCAAAACATCAAAGCCGAACTCAGTTTTCAGATGGGCCTTGTGGTCGACGTCATAGGGCACAGCAGGCCCGTACTCCGCTGCGAGCTTGGGGTATTCGATGCCCACCGACAAATTGATGTAGGGATGTCCGTTGATGTCGGAAACGTAGTGGGAGAGCGCCCCCAAAGCGAAAGCGTACTCATTCAGGTCCTGCGCATCGTTAAGCATCGCCTGAACGAAGTCGCCGGTGCGAACATAGTGGGCGAGGTCGCTGAAGACTTGATTACCGAACGGGTAATAGCCAATGTCTTGGACCACGCTCCCGCCGTAGGCGTAGGCATGTGCTTTCACCAGGTCTTCCGGGGTGGCGTCAGGGAATCGCGCCAGCAGCAATGGCTGGATCTGCTGGTTCCACAGCAGGTCGATGATCTCTTCGTGAGTCAGCACTGAGTAACCCGCACAGAGCGGCGCGAACGCAAGGACGCAAATCATGAGAGCGATGCAGACCTTTGCTGTGAGTGGGCGCGGAGTTGCCTGTCCCATCCGGAATTTCCTTCTTGATCTCGAAAACGGCACTATAGTACACCCGTCTCGCCCGTTCGCGACACCGTGAAACGATTTACCATCGGGAGCACTCGCGACGGTCTGCCATCCGCACCAGCACAGCCCAAAAGTACCCCATTTGTGGCCTACTTTTGCAACACCTCTCCCTTACCCCAACCAGCTCATTGACGGCTTGAGTTCCGGCATTGAGAAGGTCCAGGTCATCGAATTGAGCCCCGAAATGGTAAAGGCACAAGCGCACGTCGAGGATATAACCGGCGGAGTTCTGCACAATCCCAAGGTCCAGGTGCGGATCGACGACGGCCGAAATTTTCTCGCCATGACCGATGCATCGTTCGACATGATCACGGCCGATCCCATCCATCCGCGCGACTCGGGTGTCGGTTACCTGTACACGCGCGAATACTACGAAGCGCTCAAGCGCCGCCTGCGGCCGGGGGGAGTTGTGTGCCAATGGATGCCGATGCATCAGATGTCAAAACGATCTTTCGATGTCTCATTTCGCACGTTTGCGGCCGTATTCCCCAATGCTTCCTTTTGGTATGTGCCTCGCGTCGGCCTTTTTGTCGCAACCCAGGGTCCCTTCTCGATCGACTACCAAGCTCTGGCAAAGCGGCTCGAAGATCCGGTAGTGAAAGCCGACTTGGCATCTATCCATATCTCCTCCGACCCCGCCGATTTTCTCAGCTATATGCTCATGGGGCCCGATGAGATTTCCGCCTATCTGGCGGCCAACCCATCAGATACCCTCAATACGGACGACAATGCTTACCTGGAGTATCACACGCCGTTTGAGTTCCTCTCGTTGAACCGCACAGTCGTTGCGGGGCTCGTGCCCTACGCCGGTCTGGATCTTAAGATCATTCGAAATCTCCCGGACGGCGACAAACAGCGTCTGTTGGCGTCCTGGTTGCACAGGAGGGATCAGATTGTTGGAGAGTTGCGGAAATGATCTCCCCTCCGAACGAGGCGTCGGGGCGTGCATGGCTTGCGATTTGGCCGACGTTCCCCGTTCACAGGTGGGGTAGGGTGCAGAGACGGGCAGCCCCCTCGCGCTGAACGCGACCGAATAGACCAAAGCCATTACGGCACTTGCACGATTGAGCAGCTAGTCGGCGAGACGTGGGGCGTCCATCTAAATCGACGCAGACTCCCGCACCACCCGGTCGACGTCGGCGAATGAGGCTCGGTATGTCGGAAACGTCTCTACGCGATGATGAAGAAACGTTGGACAGAGCGAAAGAAGGAGGAGTAGAGCGTTCCCGCAACACGGATTCGGCTGTGATGAAATTGTGATAGGTGCTCGGTCAGAAACTGACAAAACCCAGCCACATGGGTCAAAGCATGGTCCCTGTATCCTGTTGAATGCAGGGACCAAAATATGCCAAGCTCATATCCAGGCAAAATCGGCTGTGTGAACTTCAAAACCGGCGATTGGCGCCTTGCGGTGTCAATGGTGCGTTCGACTCGCACACGCTTCCGCCATTTGTTTTCAGTCATTTGCCTCCGGTAAGGATCGGGCTTTCCCCTCGCAGGGTGGCGGTTGCGAGCGCAACCGTGATGAAGCAGCTCAGCGGACGTTTGAAGAAAAGCGGAACCCCGGAAGAGCCTGTTTTTTTGTCACACAGGACCGTCGGGGGTGTAACTGAAGACCGGGCACCCCTTGGGCAGCGAACGGCAAAAGACACCTTCTTGGACCAGGCAATAGCGTGCAGCGTTTTGAATCCCCTGGTTACGCACGGGCCAAGAATCGGTCGTTAATCGCACGGAAAGGCGGCAAGGATCGACTCTTGGGGGGCAGCAAGCCGATTGCCGAAAAACCTTGAGCCGCCCTTCGTGGTCGAGTTCAAGGCCCGTGAAAGAGCCGGCGCCAAAATCACCGCCTACATCTTTATCACCTTGCCCATCAACTGCTCAAACGCCGGATATCCATGCAGCGGCAGCAGGTCCGGGTTCATCCTCAGCCAGATGTAGTTGGTGTAGCCGTTCTGGATCGCCAGCTCCAGTTGGTCAACCGCTTCTTTCTTCTCGCCGAGAAGGCTGAGCACAGAGGCTACATCCAGGTGAAGCTGGGGTGCTTTCGCCATGGCCTCGCGCAGCAATTGCCGGGCGCGCCCGGTTTCCCCAAGACGCGCGTAGGTTACGGCCATGTCCAGTTGTTTGCCCGGCTCATGCAGCGTCTTTTTCGACTGCGTTTCCAGCTCGTGGCGATAGCGGGTGAAAGACTCGCGCGCTTTCTGGCGATCTCCCATCCCCTCATATACAACGCCCATGTCGTACAACACCGAAGTTTCGCTCGGATCGACCTTCTGGATCTGCTGGAGCGTTTCGATTGCCTGCTGGTAGTGGCCTTGCGCCCGGTGGGTGTGCGCCAAGCGGTAGCGGGATAACGTTCCCTGCGGATTGGCCGCTACCGCTTTCTCGAACGCGGCTTGCGCCTGCGGAAGTTCGTTCTTCGCAAAGTACGACCAGCCCAGACAATCCTGCGCCCAGGCGTTTCCGGTATCAAGTTCCAGGACTTTCTGACACACCGGCATAGCCGAGGCGACATCGCCCATCTGGTACAGATAGGTGCTCCCCAAGTTCCCGTATGCGAGAACGAGTCTCGGATCGATCCTGATCGCTTCTTTGTACTCCGCAAGCGCCTCCGGCACGCGCCCCATCTGAAGGTATGCCCGGCCCAGGTTCACGTGAGAGTGGGAGTCGTCGGGGTACAACGCTATCAGGGTCTTCAGGTATCCGATTGCCTGTTCTGGATTCTTTTCCACCGCCCGGGCATGAAACGCCAGGATGCCGTATTTCTCCCGGTCGGTAAGTCCGTCCACGTGCTTTACCGCATCGCTCAGCAGGCGTTTGCCCTCTTCGCCATCAAAATGAGGCAAGCCGTCCATGGCTTGTTCCACGTGTAACATGCCCAGGGAGGCGCGGGCCGCAGTGAAGCTAGGATCGATGCGCAGTGCGTTCTCGAAATACACCTTCGCTTCGTCCCATTGGAGCGCCGAGGCCCTTTCCGCTCCAATCGAGTACTGCCGCAGGGCGTCCAGCGACTGCGTGGTCACCGAGCTGAGTCGTTTGCTTTGCGAGACGGTCTGCAGGCTCTCGCCCAAGTCCTCGCGAATCGCTGCGGAAAGCGTGTCTACCGCATCGAGTACTTTGTTTTTGCCGTTGGCCTTCACAAACTCGGTCTTTACGTTTTTGCCCGAAGCCACGTCGCGGATACTGGCCGCTACCCGGTAGCTTTCTCCGACGCCGCTGATGCTCGGCAGGACGATCACCTTCAGTCCTTCCCGCACAGCGATCTCTTGCGCCAGCGGTTCGTCGATCCGGTCCACACCGGACTTTTTCATACGCTTCAGCGCCTCGGCGATGCGCAGCCGCGAGTAGATATTGGCGTAGCTCGACTGGCCCAGGCTGGTCGTGAACGCCGTCGTCAACGACTTGTCGAACACCGGGTCACCTGTCTGGTTATCAAAATCGCTGACCAGCACGAAATCTCGCGCCGCAAAAGCCAGGGTCGGGCTACGGCCGGACAGCCAGACCATGCTCAGCAGCGCCGCCAGAATGAACGCAACCGCGACCAGCAACGCGCGATACTGCCGTCGCATGCGCCACTTCAGCCATCCGAGCCATTGCATTGCCGCTGCCGGAGCTACTGCGTCGCTTGGAGCCGCCAGCGCTTGCAGATCGGCCAGCAACTCGCGCGCTCTCTGCTGTCGGTACGCCGGGTTCTTGTCCAGCGCCTTGCCGATCACCGCCTCCAGCGCGAGCGACACCTTGGAGTTCACCTTCCCGGCGGGCGTTGGTTCGCGGTGAAAGATGGCGTCGACCAACTCCCCGCTCTGAGCGCCTGGGAATAAACGCTGCCCGGTTACCATCTCGTAGAGCACCGCTCCGGCGCTGTAGATGTCAGTCCGCGCGTCACAGGCCTGTCCCCGCAACTGTTCGGGTGCCATGTACGGCAGCGTGCCCGCGACGGCCTGACTTTCACCCAGTGACTGTGTCGATTCCGTCCCGCTGAACGGCCCTACCAGCTTCGCCAGCCCGAAGTCCAGGATCTTCACGCGTCCGTCAGCCGTCACCCGCACGTTGCCCGGCTTCAGATCACGGTGGATTACCCCCTGCTCGTGCGCAGCCGCGAGCCCTTCCGCAAGTTGCACGCCTAGGCGGAGGACTTCCTTCTCCGCCAGCGGTCCGGCAGCCACCTTCTCGCTGAGTGTGATGCCGGGGATGTATTCCATCACCAGGAAGTCCACCCCCTGCTGCGTGTCGAAGTCGTAGATGGTGGCGATGTTGGGATGATTGAGCTGCGAGAGAATCAGAGCTTCTTTGTGGAAATGCTTGCGGGCTGACTCGTCGATGAGCGTACCGGGCGGCAGGACCTTGATCGCGACATCACGGGCGAGGTGCTCGTCATGGGCGCGGTAGACTTCTCCCATGCCGCCGGCGCCGATCTTCTCGACGATGCGGTAGTGGCCTAGCGCGATGCCGACAAGTAAATCCTGGCCGAACGCTCGGCTGTCCATGGGGAAGAAGCGCCCTCCCCCTCACCTCACGCACCCATTCTAAGTCGTTGGCGTACAGGAATCGATAAGAAACCGGCACGCTACTCGCGAAACCACGGTTTTTTTCGCTCTTTGTCCATCGTTCCTCGATGCCCTGGACGGTTGCTTTTGAACGACCGCCCTGGTAGGGGCTGTACAAGGTGCCAGGGCGTGCATGGCGTGCGATTTGGCCAACGTTTGGACTTTCGGGGGTGGGGTAGGTGCAGGAACAGGGCTGGCGACCCCTCAGAACCGGTTTCGCGCACACTGTAGTAAAAGTGTAGTAGACGCTTGTTCATCTGGGGTCAAAACGCGGCAGAGAGCGTCCACTGGCCGAAACCGTAAGTGCTTGATAGATAGAGTAAAATCAAAACCCTTCAACAATAGTCAGGTGATACCGGGGAACTTGAAAACCGCTATACCTGAAAGGGTATCGGGGGTTCGAATCCCTCTCCCTCCGCCACGCAGTCTGAACTGCAGAGAAACCCTGCGGCCGTTCTCTGAAAGGCCGCGAAAATCCCCGCAATTCCGCATATTTTGCGCTTAAACCGGACTCGGAGAGAGTGTCCTGCCGCACCGAGAAGCCAGTCTCTGCGGCCTTTTTCTCTGGAGGGCAGACGCGCAGTCCGGTTTGATGATTCCCATCAGGCGAATGCAATGCGATCACAAACCGATCATTCGGCGAATGCGACTTGACTTCTGTCAGCAATGTCGTCCACCGAAACCGCCCTGCAACGCGCGTCCTATCGCTAATCCTGCCTGCCCCATTCGCTGCGCCGAGGGTCTGCATTGCGGGCACGCCTCGGCTCGCCGGTCGAAATGGTAGCTGGCGGAGTCGTTATGGCCGTCGCAATGGTCGGTGTAGCGGTCTGGTCTAAGAGAAAAAAGGCGGAAAGTGCTGCCAGCGTGCTGCTTGGGATTTTTCCATTCGCATCGCGTTGTGGATGATACACAACGGGCCGCCTTCCTGAACTGATCAAAACGAGACAGTCAATCAACGTGGCTACGCTTAAGCTGAAATGTGAGGCACGCTTATGAAACGATTTGGAGTTGTCAGCAGAGCATTTCTGTTGTTTGTGCTTCTCGGAGCCACTGCTTTTGGCTACGCGCAGCAGGAACAGCAAAGCGAAAAGCAGACCAACCAGGAAAAGCAAGCCAAACCAGAACAGCAACACGCCCAGCCGCAGCAACAGCACGCCCAGCAACCACAGCAGAACCAGAACAAGCAGCAGGCCCAGCCGCCGGAGCAGATACGGCACGCCAAGCCGGTCCAGCCGCCGGAGCAGACACAGCACCCCCAGCAACCACAGCAGAACCAGAACAAGCAGCAGGCCCAGCAGCAGCAGAACCAGAACAAGCAGCAGGCTCAGCAACAGCAGCATGCCCAGCAGCAGCAGCAGAACCAGAACAAGCAGCAGGCTCAGCAACAGAAGCATGCCCAGCAGCAGCAACAGAACCAGAACAAGCAGCAGGCGCAGCAGCAGCAGAACCAGAACAAGCAGCAGGCGCAGCAACAGCAGCAGAACCAGAACAAGCAGCAGGCTCAGCAACAGCAGCATGCCCAGCAGCAGCAGCAGAACCAGAACAAGCAGCAGGCGCAGCAACAGCAGCAGAACCAGAACAAGCAGCAGGCTCAGCAACAGCAGCATGCCCAGCAGCAGCAGAACCAGAACAAGCAGCAGGCGCAGCAGCAGCATGCCCAGCAGCAGCAGAACCAGAAGAAGCAGCAGGCTCAGCAACAGCAGCATGCCCAGCAGCAGCAACAGAACCAGAACAAGCAGCAAGCTCAGCAACAGCAGCACGCCCAGCAGAACCAGAGCCGGCAGCAGGCTGCTCAGCAGCAGGCCATTAGACCTGCACAGCTACGGCCCACCCAGCAACAGCAGCATGCCTATCAGCAGCAACAGCAGACTACCTGGCAGCAGCATCGCGCTCAGAACTGGCAGTCTGAGCACCGCAGTTGGCAGCAGCGCGGCGGTTACAACGGCTACCGCATTCCTGACAACTATTACGGCAGCTACTATGGCCAGCGTCATTCGTTCCGCGTCTACAACCAACCCTTCATGGTGGTGGGCGGGTATCCGCGCTTCCAGTACGGAGGCTATTGGTTCAGTATGATTGATCCGTATCCGGAATACTGGGGTAGGAACTGGTACCAGACGGACGATGTTTACGTCGCATACTCCGGTGATGGGTATTACCTGTACAACCGCAGGTATGCTAACCGCCCGGGGGTTGCAATTAGCATCCCGTTTGAAAGCCAGAACAATCAGCAGGCACAGCTAGAGCCCATTCCGCAACAGCAAGGTGACTGGCAGCAGCAACAGCAGACTACCTGGCAGCAGTATCGCGCTCAGAACTGGCAATCTGAGCACCGCAGTTGGCAGCAGCGCGGCGGCTACAACGGCAATCGCGTTCCTGACGACTCTTACGGCAGCTACTATGGCCCGGATCACTATTTTCGCGTCTCCAGCCTCCCCTTCAGGGTGGAGGGCGGGTATCCGAGCTTCCAGTACAATGGTTATTGGTTCAGCATCGTTGACCCGTATCCAGAAAACTGGGGAGACACGTGGTACCAAACCGATGATGTTTACGTCGCATACTCCAATGACGGGTATTACCTGTACAACCGCACGTATCCTAACAGCCCGGGGGTTGCAATTAGCATCTCGTTTTAGGCGGTCTACAAACTGAGACGATAGTGTCCTAAACAAGCGCCCTGCGCAGGATCACTGGGATGGTGCTCCAGCTTTTTTCTCGGGCGAAGAATGGGCGTATTAAGAATCAGAGCAGCAAAATTTGCTGGAGGGTGCCAGAAATGCCACATCTCCGTTTTGCCGAATACACGGGGCAAGGTAAGATTCCCCAGACGAAAGGGTCGGCGATCCACAGTCACCATGACTAAAGATGACATTCAGCTGCTCTACGAATACGACCGCTGGGCGAACAACAGGCTTTTGCAAGCGGTCTCCGCGCTCAGCGCTGACCAGTTCACGCACGACCTGGGTGGTAGCTTTCGTTCCGTGGGGGCCACGCTCGTCCACATCATCGGCGGCGAGTGGATTTGGCTTGCGTATTGGAAAGAGCCGCCCCATAGCTCCACCCTTTTGGCAGACTTGAAAAAGCGACGGGACGCCCGATTTAATCCGGATGCATTCTCCAACGTTGCTGCGGTGCAGGTAAAGTGGGCGGAAGTCGAGAAAGAACAGGCCGAGTTCGTGAATCGGGTGACAAACGAATCCTTGGAAAAAATGCTTCCCTTTCGCACAACACGAATCAGATTGGCACACCTGATGCAACATCTGGCGAACCATTCCACTTACCATCGAGGTCAAGTCGCACTGATGATGCGCCAGCTTAACGCCGAGCCTATGGCTACGGACTTCCATGTGTTTCTGGTGGAAGGCCGCCGCGAGGCTGCGCCTGCATATTTTTCCACCCGATAGCAATTGTGACACCCGATAGTACCGACGTTAGTGGCCGCACGTTCCGGACGTATTGTCGGTAAGCCGGAAGTTGGCAGTGCCGGGATACCCGCGAGAAGCCTCAGCAGCCGAATTCCTCCCAATGGACTAACCGGAAACAATCCAAATGGTCGACGGCTGCTCGCTGAAATGTGGCGCCCGACTCCCCGAAGTCGGCTGAGAAAGCCGGGGCGAACATTGCTGAATTACGCAGAATCCTGCTTTTCCGGACGAGCGCTGCCGGAGATACTTTCTGCACTTCGGACTGTCCGCTGAGGAAGCAGTCATCTGCGAACCATTTTGAGAGTCTAACAGGCTCAACCACAGCGCCCTATCGCCCAATGATCGCTAATCCTTCGCCTTTGAATCGCGACAGAAAGCGGACTACTCGATCGCATGGGCGAGCCTAATTCGTTTCTCCGCTGCGCTCGTTTCTGGGATGGAATCCGGGCAAGTTACTGAAAAACGGGACCTTAAGGGACAATGCAGAACGGTATCGAGAGTTCGAATCCAACTCCCTCCGCCAGACAGTCTCAACTGCAGAGAAACTCTGCTGCTTCCGTCTGAGAATCGCGGGAAATCCCCGCAATTCTGCATGTTTTGCTCTTAAACCGGACTCGGAGAAAGTGTCCTGCTGGAGCTAGAAGGCAAGCTTTACGGCTCTTTTCTCTGGAGGGCAGACGCGCAGTCCGGTTTAACGACTCGCATCAGGCGAATGCAATGCGATCACAAACCGATCATTCGGCGAATGCCGACTTGACTTGAGGTGCCTGATCAGGGGCTATGAACCATCCGCCAGCACCGAGGCTCTGGTTTACCCCAGTTGATCTTCTCTTTGTATTCAGTGTCGCAGTGGCAGGTTAAGATATCCTGGGTAACTGCATTTCCGTCAGCTACGACATTTCATCAGGCTTTTGCCAACGAGAAGGCCGGGCGTCATGATCACACCCGGCCATCGACCCTCAAGCCCTCAGGTTCTAGGTATGGCTGCCGCTGGAACTTACTTCACCATCCCGTCTTGATAAGGGCTTACGAGCTTATCTGGCACTTGCGCGTACCACTGATCGAAGCACTCATCAAACTGCTGCTGTCCGACACAATTATTACTCCGAGCACTAAATTGGTGACACACTGATCAAGCTGCGTATTGGACGTGGCCTTCGTGAAAGTATCTTTTTACCCGTTTCGGACTACCTTGCGTGATGCGGAGATAGGAACGA
>Ga0187876_1002225_pt1 | contig 14709 bp, 9 predicted proteins | sample June2016WEW_17_4_FD_133000 | JGI IMG/M metagenome (GOLD analysis project Ga0187876, IMG submission 133000) | Peatland microbial communities from SPRUCE experiment site at the Marcell Experimental Forest, Minnesota, USA - June2016WEW_17_40 | ecosystem: Environmental > Terrestrial > Soil > Wetlands...
AAAGCTTCCTGCTGCTGCGAAGCGGGGAGCTTGGCGATCAGCAAGGCGTGGCCGATGGTGATCTGATCTTTCAGGAACGCCTCCGCCACAGGCGGGATGAGGTCGGCGAGCCTGATTCTGCCGTAAATGTACGCCTCGCTTTTCGCAGTCCTGGCTGCAATGGTGGCAATGCTGTAGGCGGGTTCTCCGAGTTCAAGCAATGCCCGGAAACCCAGAGCTTCCTCAAGCGGGTGGATGTCTTCGCGTTGGAGGTTTTCAACGCACTGGGCTTCGATGGCCTCCGCGTCCGTGAGTTTGACGATGCGGACGGGAAGGTTTTCGAGTTCCGCGATGCGGGCGGCCCGCAGGCGACGCGCTCCGGCTACGACTTCGTATTTGCTTTCCTCCAGTTCGCGCACCAGCAGCGGCGCGAGAACGCCCTGCGTTTTGAAACTCGCGGCCAGTTCTTCCAAGGCAGCGGGATCAAACCGTTTGCGTGGATTCGTGCCCGACTCGACCAATGCGGCGATTGAGATGTTGCGATACTCGTTGTTGGTAACTGCATTTTGCGTTGCTTGCATGACTTCTTCTCCTCTCATTTGGTTGTATTTCTGGTTGGGGTGGTCGGCGCACACGTTGCGCGTATGCGCCGGAATCTCTGGTTGTTTGCGGTTATGCGGCTGCGGTCGCCGCCGGAGGCTCAGGAGCAATGCCCCCGAGAATCACGGCAGCGGTTTGCTGAACGGCTTCCAAGCTCTCGCGCAGGAGACTGGCGTCTCCATGCCAGAGCGCTATGTAATCCGCCGATGAACTTCCGGTCTCAAGCCCGATGGCTTGGCAGACGACGAAGGCTACGGCTTCGGCCTCGGTTTCGCGGACTTGCTTGGTGGTCAGGGTGCGGCGCTCACCCCGGTGTAAGAGTTCGTGTCCGATTTCGTGCGCCAGCGTGGACAATTCCTCGGCGGGCTGCATCCCTGCAAGCAGCGTGATTTTCCCGCCGTATGACAGACCCTTGGCGGGTCCGATCTTGTCGGAATAATTCAGCATGATGCCGTGGGCTTCCACGAACTTGACCAACCGTTCGCGATAGCCGCTGACATCGCCTTGTACTTCGGTGAGCGTGGGAAGCTCTTTGCCTTCGGTCTGAGCGATGTCAAACACATACACGCCCCGGAAACCGTACAACGTGGGCTGAGTCTCCTTGGCATCCGCATTCTGTTCGGCATTCTCATCCTTCTTGCGCTTGTTGCCGACCATTGGTGCAAGAATGAAAATGCCTTTTTCGCCACGCCGAACGAAGCGGCCAAGCGAGTTCCAAGTGCGGAGTCCTGCAACGTTGGTGGCATCGGGTTTCTGCCTCGCAATCAGCATGATGTTGCCGAAGCTGTAGTTGTGAAACTTGGCCATCGCCCCGAGGTATGCGGTGAGCACTTCACTGTGACCGGACTCCAGAGCCGCGACGAGGAAATCCACGGCCTCTTTGGTTTTGTGGTTGACTTCTTCTAATTTCATGTTTTTTCCCTTCTGCCGGTGTCGGCTTGTTTTTTCTTTCACTTGAGCGGCAGCGAGAAAAAACAAGGCGACACGGGCGAAGGGACAGAACGGAGGCCGGAGGAGGGTGGCAGGGCGTGAGTGAAAGCGCGGTTCGTGACAAACCGCTCTTGGTTTATGGTTTGGCGCGAAACCGGCGCAGTCCGAAACGCCCGTCCGAGCCGCGGCCAAGCGGCGCCCACCCGGAGGAGGACGAAGTGGGAGAAGATGGCGTAGCCTTCCTTTTGAGATTGGTAGAGGGCTCGACGAAGGACGGCGTTGCAGAAAAAAGAGCTATGTTGCGCGAGGTGAATTGTAAGGAGCGGCTGCCGTAACGGGGGATCATAGGCTTCAGGAGAGCCTGAAAAAGGTCCGGGCGGGTGACGGTGATTGGTTAGGTATGGGGAGTCAGCACACAAGAGGCACCACGGGAATTCGCAACGTAGTGCGCGTGGCATTTTCGACTGACCGACAGTCAGCCGAAGTCAGCTGCGGCTACAATATACGGGGTTAAGCGAATAGCGAGTTGTGCTTCAAATGAAGAGACTACGCCCAATTGACAAAGTAAGAGCTTCCAGGGACGGCCATGAATTCCACGAGGCGTGGGCTGCGCGCAAAGCTCTCCAATTGGTGGTCCCTCTCGACGGATTAGTTGGAATCGCCGTTGAAGGGCTAGCACCTGCAGATCAGGAAAACGTTTCAGCAGAGACAGTAGAAATCGCAGACCTTGTCCTCTATTACGGAAAGATCCCGACATTTGATCAAGCAGAGTCGGTTGTCATCGTCCAATTCAAATACTCCAAGGGGCTAGCTGCTGTTCCCTATCGGTCAAGCGAAATTAAGAAGACGATCCGGAAGTTTGCACAGGCCTACAGAAGCCATAAGAAGAAACACGGTGCCAAGGAAGTCGAGAAAAAGCTTTCTTTTGAGCTGATCACCAATCGGCCTATCCATCCCGGCTTGACCGAGGCCATCAAGCATGTTGCATCGGGGGTTCCCATAAAAGGAGACGCAAAGAAGCAAGCCACACAATTTGTGTCAGCTTCTGGACTGGACAGTAAAGAGGTTCGTCGTTTCGCACAGAAAGTCGCGATCATCGGTCGCGCCGGTAGCCTCATGCAAAACAAGCAAGCGCTATCTCGAGTGATAGCTGACTGGTCCGTCGCTCCAGATGCCTTTGCAAGGGCGCGTCTCGGTGCGATGAGACAACTACTCAGGGACAAAGCTGGGCTGGCAGGAGAAGGACGGAATCTCGTAACTCGCACTGATGTGCTAGACGTTTTGGAGGTACAAAGCCCTGATGATCTGTTTCCTTGCCCCGCTAGCTTCCCAAGAGTTGGAAAGGTAGTTAGGCGCGAACAGCTGTCAGCGGCAGTAAAGCTGATCCCAAAACTTGATAAACCCCTCCTGATTCACGCAGCTGGTGGAGTCGGCAAAACAGTATTTCTTCAAAGCCTATCGAAGGTGTTGAGCGAGCGTCACGAAACGGTGGTGTTCGATTGTTTTGGTGGGGGCGCTTACCGTGCTCCCGATGACGCGAGACATCTCCCGAAACGTGGCCTGATCCACATTATCAATAAACTGGCATGCCAAGGTCTTTGTGATCCACTCCTTCCAGTCAATGAAAACGTAGAAGAGCTTGTCAAAGCGTTTCGGATTCGACTCTCTCAAGTCGTCGCAACGTTAAGACGAAGGTCACGAGGTAAGCAGCTTTGTTTGTTTTTGGATGCCATCGACAACGCAGCCGAACATGCCAAAGACAAGGGCGAAGTAGCATTTCCCAGATTATTACTAGAGAGCTTCCACCATAAGGGTCCGCTGCCGGGCGTTCAGATCATCGTGAGCTGCCGAACACATCGGCGTGAAATCTCCCGTGGCAATATCCCATGCGAGGAGTTTGAACTAAAACCTTTTAGCACTGCGGAAGCTGAGACCTACCTTCGTGAACGGATTCCGGGAGTCACTGATACACAAATACACGTTGCTTACTCGCGCTCGGAAGGGAACCCCAGAATTCTTGAACATCTTGCGTTGAGTGACAGAGGGCTGCTCGACTCTTCAGAAATCAACAAGGTTATAAGGTTGGACGATCTTCTAAAAGCTCGAATTCAGAAAGCCTTGCAGGAAGCTCGAAATCGTGGCTACAAGGAAAATGGCATCAACGCATTTTTGGCTGGCCTGTCTGTCCTTCCTCCACCGGTGCCGATCGACGAGTATGCCGCGGCCCATGGGATGGAGGTTAGCGCTATAAAAAGCTTCGCGGCTGATCTAGCGCCTTTGCTGGAACACACGCGGCACGGACTTATGTTTCGTGACGAGCCGACCGAAACATTGATTAGAGAGCTATACGCAGCTAATGCCGCCACACTACGTTCGCTGGCCGAGAACTTGTTTAAGAGACAGGATACGTCAGTATATGCGGCAAGCGCACTTCCTGGCCTTCTTCAGAAGCTGGACGACGGAAGACTTCTCTTCAAGCTGGCATTTGACGAGCGATTCCCGTCTGTCATCACGAGCACTGTAGGAAAGCAGAACATCCGTTATGCCAGGTTGAAGGCAGCGGTTCTCCATGCGGCAGGAAAAAGGGATTTCGACGCTCTCGTTCAATTGCTAGTGGAGTTATCGACGCTCGCTGCGGTAAACGAGAGAGGCACAGACTACGTGCTACAGAATCCCGATTTGGTGATTGCATCACACGATATCGACGCCACAAGGCGGCTCTTTGAGACCCGTACTCGTTGGCCAGGTACGCGTCATGCGAGAGTCGCGATTGGAAATATTCTCTCAGGGGATCTAAACGATGCCTATCGGCATGCCGTGAGTGCTGATGAATGGATTGATCACTTCTACCGACAAGACGACGAATACAGGAGGGATAAAGGAGGGCCAGAAAGGCTCGACATTGCTTGTATTCCGCTATGCCTTATAGCCCAGAACCGAGGTCGTGATGCAGGTCTTTACATACAACGGTGGAAGCCATGGTATGCGTTTGAAGTGGCGGAACACGTTCTTGGATTGTTGCACCAGGCGCAGGCAATGGAGAGCATACCACCGGAGAATGGCCGCAAATTTGTGAGCGACCTAAAATCCCAGCCTGCGATGCTTGCAGCCGCACTGGCTTTTGGCAATCTTGACATTAAAGAACGTCGCCGGCTTGTTAAAGAGCTAGCGGGGCTATGCCGAAACGGGAAACCAATCGAAGCGAACCCGGATTTCTACCGGGAGAGAGACTGCGTCCTCGCAGACGGCCTACTCAAGGCCGCCGCTATCGCACTCGAGATGAAAATGTATGGCGAGGCGCTTGCAATTGTCTCAAGTATTACGTCCGAAACACCGCGTTTGTGGTCCTTTACGGACCGTTTTCCTGACAAGACTGCATTTGCTTTCGTGGTTCGTGCAGCGGTTCGTCTCGCAGCACAACGGCAGCCCATCGTCGAGCACCATCTTCTTCCTCAAGAACTCGCCGATATTGGCGGCCGCATCTCAAGAGAGCTTAGGGGAGAAGCATTCCGCAAGGCGTTGGGCGCTGAACTAAATGAGTGCTACAAAGAGCAACAAAAGCTCGCTGACGACAAGAAAACAATGAGCTATGACGAGAAAAAGAATGCAGAGCGCTTCATCACGGAACGACTTGAGCCACTGGGTGAGATTTGTGAAGCGTGCATCGCTATGTTCTCTTGTAGCACGGGAGCAGCTGACAAAGCCTTTCTGCGGGTTCTTGATCTGTGGACGCAGCTCCGCAAGCAGCGAGGACCGTACTCAGATCCGCATGAAATGAATGTATTCTTTGACTTCTTGGGACGCCAACTGTTGGTGTTTTCCCTCTGGGCACGGGATGATCTCAAGCTTTCATCTGTGGCAGCATTTGTTGCGTCGGTGACCCAGGACTCAAATGTGTCGCCATCAACCGTCGTCCGAATCATTGCGATCCTCGCTAAGAGACCGCACCTTCACGAGCTGGCGGGTAAAGCGGCCCTTCAGGCGAAGGTCCTAATTGAGCGCGAAGATGAAGTTGACCACAGAGCATCTCTGTTTGCTCAGTTATCGAGAGCGATCCTGCCGGCGAGCTTTGACGAGGCCTCAGCCTATTTCAGCGCCGGTCTTGAACAGATGGACACCATCGGCTCGGGAGATTATCAATTCACGAATGAATTGCTCTTATTCGCAGCTTCCCTTAAAGGGAATGAGCTTGAGGAGGCGGACTTTCACACACTTTCGAACATTTGCGAGCTTAACATGCCATCTGAGGAGGAAAAATTCCCATGGCCTGCTTTTGCACGCGCCTTTTCTCGTTGTTCGGGTCTCAAGACTCTCGCAAAACTTGGTCGGTGGAATGACCGCGACAAGATCTCACTAGACTACACATTGTTGCCCTACGTTGCCGCGCTAATCGAAGACAACAAGATCGACCCAGCGATAGCGGTGGCTTTGCTTCGGCTGTCGGACCCTGTCGAACCGTATTCTTGCGGCACAGAGCAACTAGCAGAACTCATCGAGAGGAAGTGCTACTCGAACTCCAAGGAGCTCATGGCCGAGCTTATTTTGCATTTTGAACAGAATAATCCCGGCGTTTCCATGCCCAGTACGGTCGCAGCGCTCAGCAAAATAGCGGAACAGGAATTGGGCAAGCAATCTGAACAGGCTAGCTACCTTTCAGCAGCAGCACCCCTCCACGAAGCGCTTAGGAATGAAGAAAACGAGTGCAGGAACTACCGTGGTCTGCATAATTCTGAGCTTGTTGTACCAAGAGATGATAGCGATACCGATGGTTCGCGAGCGCTGAAGAGGCTTCAGGATCAAACAGATCCAGGAAGTGAAGAATTACTCTCGCGTGCGATAGAGGCGTTGAGTGGAATGCAGCGCATTTACAACCTAAAGGGGCTTTTTCTTGAAAGCATGCGATCAAAGGTCAAGTTTTCCGACAGGGCCAAATACATTCAAGTCATCGCGCGGCACCAAACCCTGGACATCTACACAAAGCTGCACGAGCTACAAAAATGCAAAGTGGAGTGGAGTAGCTCGTCGCTATCTGTCGAAAGCGCATTTCGAGAAATGGCAATTCCATTGCTTCAGGTCAACGCTGATGACTTTGTCACGCATGACTATCTCTCCCAATCCAACCTGAAGCAGCTATCGGACATTTCTGGTATTGCGATGTCGATTCTCGCGCTCGAGTTGATGATAGTGTTTGCGGCACCGGATGTACACGTGCCCGCATCTATCTGGATGGGGTTGGCGACTATTGCTTGCGAAGAGGCAAAGAATGGCGTGGGTCAGGCGGCACTTGGCAGACTGTTGAAAAGCAACGCTGCAAAACTCGCTTCCACGGTCGTGGATGGTGAGTGGACGGATGGCCTTTATCCAAAAGGCGGGCAAGCAGAAATCGCGGCAGGACTAATTTGGCTGCAGCTGGGATCACCATGGGCAGGAAATCGGTGGAGAGCAGCACATGCAATTAGGTCCCTCGCCCGGCTCGACAGGTGGGAAGTAGTCGATGCGCTAGTAGCTAGGTTTGATTCGGTAGACGCCCATCCGTTTCAAGCACCCGAGCTTCGGTTCTACTTTTTGCATGCACGGCTCTGGTTGCTCATTGCACTGGCACGGATGGCTATTGACCACCCGCAAAGTGTCGGGAGGTACGCCGAAGTGTTGAAGGCGGTTGTCCTGAACAACGACCTGCCACATGTTCTTTTCCGGCACTTCGCGACCCAGGCGCTCTTGATTTGTGCGGATAAGGGTGCCCTCACGCTACCAGAGTCCACGGCGATAGCATTGAAAACAGTGAATCGCTCGCTTTTTCCGTTACAAAAAAAGGACGATTACACGCCCGATTCCTTTTATCGTCCGCGCCCCCGTTCGACGCCAGAACCTAAGCCGGAATTCCATCTCGATTATGATTTCGAAAAGACCGATGTCAGCAGTTTGAGCGGCATCTTTGGGAGGTCAAATTGGGAAACGAAGGACGCGATTACTGAATGGGTAAGGAAATATGATTCTAAGATAACGAGCATGTATGAGCGTGGTGGGCGTTCACGCCACGGGCGAGATCGGGCACGAGACATGGACGCCCGACACCATCTCTACGGACAGCAGTTAGGTTGGCATGCGCTCTTCTTTGTGGCCGGAGATTTCCTAGCGAAATATGCAACCTTCCAGAACCCCTACGGCGCATATGATTCGTGGGATGAATGGCTGAGTAGAGAATTGCTGACGCGAAGCGACGGTCTTTGGCTCGCGGACGGAATCGACCGGCCACCATTAGACGCACAAACTAACCTATATGAGAAGGGAGAAACAGGCCTGGTTCTCACTGGCGACAAAAAGAAGCTGCTTGCCCTATTGGGCATTCAGTCTTCCTCGGTTGGCGATCTCGTTGTTGGAGGCTACTGGTACTCGAATGACAACGTTGAAATACGGGTGGGGTCTGCGCTTGCGCCTGCACGACAGGCAAACAAGTTGGCGCGTGGCCTCGCCAAAGAGGAGCCCTTCCGGGTGTGGCTCCCAATGATCGAGGAATACGAACACGGCCAGGAGTTTTCTCACTCCGCGAAAGAACCCTATGCGCCCTGGATTGTGTGGCCGTCCGCTGAAGCAAGACTCGACGGGACGGATCCGCTAGGGGCAAAGTCAGTGATCCGGCGACCGCATTTGGCCAAAGCGATAAACGACGTAGCGGGCCTGCAAACGAGCGACCCTTTTAGGCGAACGTGGATGGATTCATCTCGAAATATCGTGATGCGCTCGGAAGCATGGGGTCGAAACCGAAATCACAATGGGGAAGATCATACTGGTGGCGAACGACTCGTCTGTAGCAGAGATTTCTTAAAAGCTCTGCTTGCACAACTTGAGGACAAAGAACTGCTCTTGCTCCTAGTCCTCCGTCGGTATGAGAAGAGCTCAGGCAATCGAGGTAGTCAGTATTGGCATACGACCGGAATTGTGCAGCTAAGGAAATCTCTTGATTTTGAGTTTTATCCCGGGCCGGTCAACAAACTGCATGAGATCAACTACTGATTGTTCTGATATTGCAGATTCTGAGGTATTGCCTTCCAGCATAGGCCACAGAGTCCTGAGGCCGAACACTTTCAGACTAGATCGCCGCGCACAAGCCGCGCATTTTCCTTGCGGTTTTCTCGCGGAAACCCAGAGTGATGGCTGATGGAATGTCAGTCGTTGCCGTCCCGAATGAACGCGTGATTGTTCTGGACGCCTTGGACAGACTGCGCAGCTCTGCGACGTCCTCGATGCCCGCTATGAAAAGAGGCGTTCTGTGCTCTCACTGAGTACCCGATTTGAGATGGGAGGTCACTTCTAGCCGGGGTTGATCTGCAGCGCTGCAGGCGGTAGAGTCTCAGACGGAGGCAATACCTTCTTAATGACATTCGATACTGAACAAATGCTGGTGGATCGACTCTTGCTTTTATTGGAAACGGATGCAACCTGTTGGGGTCCCGTACGTACGACGTCAGAGTTTTTTTACTCGCGCGGTCGCACAGATGTCCTGGCGCTCGGAGATGGTGACACCCTGATCGCGTTCGAGGCGAAGCTCACCGATTGGAAAACTGCGTTGCAGCAGGCGTACAGGAATACGTGTTTTGCGAATAGCTCTTACGTCGTGCTTCCCAGAGCCACCGCCCTGACGGCACGGCAGTACCTGGGCGAGTTTCAGAAACGCGGTGTCGGCCTCTGCTATGTTGACGGGGAAGATGTAGTTGTCCTGCATGAGTCACCGCTTAATAAACCGCTGGAGCCGTGGCTTGCAAGTGAGGCGATCACAGCCGTAGCACAGGGTTAAAGTCGCAATTTTGGCTCTACATGCCAGATTTCAAATTAGAATCCGTAGCCCGCGCGATCTGCAAGACTGGCGGATTTGAATTCGGCAGCGGAATCGCAGAAGGCTCATTCAAAGAAACGTACCAGGTCGTGAAGTCAGACGGGACGCGCCTAGCGCTGAAGGTACTCAAGCCTGGCTCCTCCCCTGAGCGTAGCGAGCGCGAAGTTGAGGCGATGCAGCGGTGTACCCACGTTAACATCGCCAAGCTCATTGTCCTTGCTAACTTCACACATGAGAGTCAGAAGTACACATTTCTCGTCGAAGAATTCATGGATGGTGGGACTCTCGACGATCATCTCAAATCTGGCCTGCTCGGTCGTGATGCCGTGCTCGATCTGGGTGCAGCCCTGATCGACGCGATTGCGCATATCGCGGCCAAGGAACTGGTACATCGCGACTTGAAACCTGCGAATATCATGTTCCGGACCGCTGGAGGAGCGCCTGTCGTCGTGGATTTTGGCATCGTGCGTGACCTCCGGAAGAGTTCTTTGACTGGCAGCTACCTTGGTATGGGGCCCGGTACACCCTATTTCGCGCCGCCGGAACAGTTGAACAATGAAAAAATGCTCATCGACTGGCGGGCCGATCAGTTCGCCTTGGGCATCGTGCTCTCGTTGGCCCATCTCGGCTTTCATCCCTATGCAGAGGTTGGAGACGATCCAGGGCAGACAATAGCCAGGGTCGCTGCCCGCGCAGGACCGGCGGCTAGGTTTCTAGACGCAGTGGCTGTTTCGGCTCTTCCCATTCTCGGCCGAATGGTCTCCAAGTGGCCGGTAGAAAGAATCCGTACTCCCAACGCGCTTCTCGATGGTTGGACGAAACAGAAGACGAAAGCGTAAATGCCTGCATTCCATCAGATCGGACACGATTCAGAAAACCTGCTATTCGAGTCGGGGCTCGAAAAATTTGCAGGCGCCATCCTCAGCCCTCTCAACTACACGCCTGAGGAATCTGCTTCGCAAATATCGGAGCTAAAGAAGCGAGAGCACTTCCTCACAATTTTGGATCCGCATTTGTATCGCCCTCAGAGCGAGCGTCTTCACCTTCCTACGTGGAGCTATTATCCGAAGGATGTCGATACGGCCGACCTATCATCTGAAAAATGGTGGGCCCAGTTGGTTGATGGCGTGGCGAATGCTGCAATCGACCTTGGACCCGATGCGGTGTGCTCCCCGGCGATAGCACCGAAAGCATATACCGACGAGTTTTTCGCAAACCTCGTCCAGCATGGCAATTTGCTCGAAAAAGCACTGACCGGAACGAAGGTTCGCGCGATCCAGACTGTTATCGTGAACTTACCAGAGCTTGCAGCTGCTAATCGAGCGATGGCTATTGCATCCATCATTTCCGGTTCTCATGTTCAGGATTGCATGTTGGTGATCGTCGGGAACACCGAGCCGCGAAGGGAGTTGGCAGATCCGGAAGAGCTAAAAGGCACTATGCGCTTGATTTCGACTCTCGAAGCTGCCGGCCAACGCGTAACAGTCGCCTCTTGCTCATCAGACATGATTCTGTGGAAAGCGGCAGGCGCAACCAGCTGTGCGACAGGCAAATTCTTCAACTTGCGCCGGTTCACTCTCGCGCGCTTTGAAGAACCGAGCGGCGGAGGCGGTCAATTGGGATATTGGTTTGAAGAGTCCTTGTTGGCATTCCTTCGCCAATCTGATGTACTTCGCGTTCAAGCGCGCGATCTGTTTAGTGACGCCTCGAACTCGAACCCATTCTCGGAGCAGATTTTGGCAAGTATTCCAGCAAAGAAGGCATGGGTCGCCCTGGGATGGCGACACTTCATGTATTGGTTTGCTGATGCCATGTTCCGGCTGGAATCCGGAGCTGTTTCTGGCGAGGATCTAGTCAATACCGCCGACACTAACTGGGCGAACATCGAATCAACGAAACCTCCACTGTTGATGGAAGAACGGCAGAACGATGGCAGCTGGGTACGGCAGTGGAGGCGAGCGTTGGTTGAGTTCCCCTATTTCAAGTAGCTAGCTAGCACCAATCCGAATCGAGTCGAATACGGAATCGCGAACGTCTGTGAGTAGCCATAACTATGCCTCCCGTCTTCCAATACGGCTCGAACTGTGACGCCGAACGGCTGAATGCGCCAGCACGCCTCGCTGGTGACGCTCATGACCTCGGACGCGCCGAGACCATTGAGGAATTTGATATCGCTTTTGATGTCTGGAGCCAGACGAACGGCTGCGCCGCCAGCAACCTGATTCGGGTTCCGGGTAGCGGACGTCGGGCTTGGGGCATTTTGTTCGAAATCCCGGCCGTCCTGATTCGAGGAAGACGAACCGATGGCCGGAAGACACTCGCCCAAATAGAGGGTCCTCGCTACGAAGAAAAACAGATCCGAATTCGTAACGTGGCTGGCGAGGAACTCGAGGTTGCGACTTTCCTTGTTAGGCCTGAGGAGCAGCGACCTGGTCTTTGGACGAGCTTCGAGTATGTCCAGCACATCGTCAACGGTCTCCGCGCTCATGAGGTTCCGGATGAATATGTTGAACGTGTGATTGATATCGCGGTCCGGACCAATAACCTTGCTGCCCAGAGTGCGAGGGACCAGATTCGTTTGATTGAACAAATGCGACGGCCGACGATTCGTCAGAATTCTTTGCTTAGCGATACCTCGTTTAGATTCGCTAGCTATCGCGACTTCAAGCGGAGCCTCGGCAAGATTAATGCTGCTAACGAATGCACTGAACTAGCGATCCGTTCGTTCATTGATGGCGCGCGCAAGGCTCCCTCTGCGGATGCTTACATTCAGCAACTGTCTGAAGTCTATAAGGTTAAAGTAGACGCCGTGGATCTAGATGCCCTGTCCGCGCAGATTGGTCAGTATCATGTCATTTCGGTCCATCAACAATTCGAGCTCTTCCTGAGGGAGTTTCGCAGCGAGCATCCGAATTCCAAATGGGAGAAGGTGGAAGGTGATGATCTCCTCAAAAGCACACTAAAGAGTATAGGCGGCGGATATGCTGCAACAGCCGCTCTGATCGGACGGCTAGAAGTAGACGTTGCTGACTACTATCGCCTCGTACGCAACAGGTTCGTCCATGCGCTAGAGGAAAGAGCGGTACCGGTGCGTACGGAAGATCTGCGCAGTCGCGTACGCGAATCGGAGAAATACGCTCGTCTGACTGCACCCAACGAATACGGGGCTGTAGGATTTGACGATTTTGTTCTGTTCGCTCGTGTAAGCAAGCAAATAGCTCTGCAACTGTGCAAGGTTGCACGTCCAACAGATCAGGAGATCACCGACATGCTCACACAAAACGTGGACCAGAAGCGGAGTGTCAATGAAATTGTCCGGCGCTTCCGCAAAGAGCCGGAACGGTTACACAATGCACTTGCAACCTTCTTGCGATCAAGTTTCAGTTTGGAAAGGCAAGAGTCGGAGCCTATAATCAATATAATTCTTGGGTCGCTAGCTTAATGGCAGAGCACCCCCCTCCATGAGCGCAAGGCCGAATGCGTTGATGAAGGGGGTTGTTGGGGTTCAACTCCTCAGCGGCTCACCTCTACCGACTCGCCCCTACTGGGCGAGTTTGTTGTTCATCGGCAAGGTCATTGTCAGCCACTATGGGCTTACTGCTCTCTCTGCGAATGAGGCACACCGTTGGCACATTGCCAATCGAAAACAATCAGATTTAGTGCAGGTCTTTTGAAAGAACGGCCTGATCGGCCGTCAGTCGGCAATTCTGAACACGAATCGACCTCAAAAATGCCCCTCGCATCTTTGATACGGCGCCAGACCTTCTCGTGTTTATCGTCGGCATCCCAGCGAGTCCAAACGCTAGTGCCGTCAGTCTTGCCCAAATACAGATGTATTTGGGCAATGGAATCTGTCTTGTCGCTGAAATCTCGAACTGGCCCGAAGTGCGCTTCCTGATCGTGCTCACTTTTTGGGGAGCCGCCGACGCTGATCCCAGTGCGTGAATCCGAGTATCTTCTTGATGTGCAGTTCGTATTCTCCGGCACGACGATTCGTCGTGACCTTGTGGATCAGAACGGTAACTTCCGGGGTGGGCGGCGTCATCCCGTTGATTAGGCGCAGCTCAAAAGGCGTCGTGACACTCTTGAGACGTTTGGTCCAATAGGGCTTGATCCCGCGATATTCGATCTTCTTAGTACCTGCGATGATCTCAGCTAGCCACTGGCGCTTGATTGTGGTTGTGATTCGGTCGTGTTCAACCCGCATATTTCACCGTCCCAAATCCCCGGTCGCTCCTCCTGCCTCGTGAAATAGGCAGCGGCTCTGTTTGGAATATCGTTGAGTAGGCACTATCTGCAATTGGGCTGCTGGCCAGAGGATGCGGAAGAATCCCTACACCCCGATCCCTCGCCGTCCTGAAAGCCGGCTTCACACTACTGGCCAATTCGCCGAAAGCACCTCAGCCTGCTCCAAAACTGTGATGGTGGCCTTCTCTTGCTTATCGGGCGGGTAGCCGTACTTGCGAAGGATGCGCTTGACCAGCACGCGCAGGTTCGCGCGCACGTTCTCGCGGATCGTCCAGTCGATGGTCGTGTTCCTTCGGACAGTCTCCACTAGCTCGCGGGCAATTGTACGGAGCGTCTCGTCGCCCAGGACCTTCACGGCGCTGTCGTTTGTTTCGAGAGCGTCGTAGAACGCAACTTCGTCCTCGTTCAGGCCCAATGCTGCGCCACGGTTCTGCTCCTCGCGCATGTGTTTCGCCAGACCGATCAGTTCCTCGATCACTTGCGCGGTTTCAACTGCCCGGTTCTGGTACTTGCGAATAGCTTTTTCCAGCAGTTCCGAGAACAGCCGCGCCTGCACGACATTTCGGCGCGAGCGCGTCTTAATCTCACCAAGAAGCAGCTTCTTCAGTAGTTCCACGGCCAAATTCTTCTGCGGCAATTCGTGGACTTCGGCGAGGAACTGATCCGAAAGGATCGAGATGTCGGGCTTCTTCAACCCGGCGGACTCGAAAATGTCCAGCACTTCCGTGCTTGCGACCGCCTGTGAGACGATCTGCCGTATGGCGTGATCGAGGTCGGCTTCCGCCCGTTCTTGCTGAGGGGCAGTCTTGTTTAGTACCGACCGCACGGCCTGAAAGAACCCAACATCGTCGCGGACACGCATCGCACTCGGGTGTGGCACGGCGAGCGCGAACGCGGCGGAAAGTTGCTTCACGGCGTCCGTCAAGCGCTTCTTGCCGTCCTCCTGCTTCAGGATGTGTTCCTGCGCATTGGGCAACAGACTCAACTTCTGAGCGGGCGAGCCTGTCGTCCACGCGGTCCAGTCGAAGCCATGAAAGAGTCCAAGGCAAACTTCGTAGTACTTCAGCAGCGCTCCAACAGCCTCCTCCTGCGGAACCGCAGTCTTTCCTTTGCCACCG
>Ga0187876_1002226_pt1 | contig 14707 bp, 13 predicted proteins | sample June2016WEW_17_4_FD_133000 | JGI IMG/M metagenome (GOLD analysis project Ga0187876, IMG submission 133000) | Peatland microbial communities from SPRUCE experiment site at the Marcell Experimental Forest, Minnesota, USA - June2016WEW_17_40 | ecosystem: Environmental > Terrestrial > Soil >...
ATACCTACCAAGTAGACGTGGCACATGGTAACTCCCTCTAAGAACTACTTCCAATGACCAGGTAAGATAAAATTAAGCGTTAACGGATACGATTGTGTTCGACTCGTGAATTGCATAGCAAAAGGTGATTTGTAATGAGGAAGTCTGCACTTGATGATCGCCTCGCTGCAAACTGTGCAAGGTCGTGCGTTGAGGGACAATTATGCTAAAAAGAGCAATCCCTTTTTTTAATTTCAAAACAGAACATATTGGGATACAGCAAGAAATATCTGAAGCTATCGAACGAGTTTTCGAAAGCGGACGATTTATTTTAGGGGATGAGGGAACTGCATTTGAAAGAGAGTTTTCAAGCTACATTGGAGCCAAGTACGGAATCGGCGTAAATTCAGGTTCTGATGCCCTTTTTCTCGCTCTCAAAGCACTGGGAGTTGACGACGACAGTGAAGTAATCACCGTCTCTCACACATTTGAGTCAACAGTTGATAGCATCGTAAGGTGCGGCGCAAAACCGGTCTTTGTCGATGTGGAACCTGAAACGTATTGCATCAATACTACCAAAATAGAGGAGAACATCACGAAAAGAACGAAAGCGATACTGCCGGTCCATCTTTATGGCCACCCGGCAGACTTGGACGAAGTTCTCAAAATTGCGAAAGAATACGATCTTTCGGTAGTCGAGGATGCTTGTCAAGCGCACGGTGCAGAGTACGAGGGAAAAAAAGCAGGCAGCCTTGGGAACGCAGGGTGTTTCAGCTTTTATCCCGTGAAAAACCTCGGTGCCTACGGTGACGGTGGCATGGTGACGACAAACGACAGCAGCTTAGCGGAGAAAATAAAGCTGCTCAGAAACTACGGCCAATCTAGAAAATACCATCACGACCTTGTGGGGATCAATAGCCGTTTGGACGAATTACAAGCAGCAATACTGCGAGTCAAGTTATCGCGACTCGATGAATGGAATGAAAAGAGGAGACGACTAGCGGACCTATACAAAGAAATACTGGAGCGAACGGACGTTGTGCTTCCTAGCGAGAGGCCGTATGCCAAGCACGTGTACCATCTGTTTGTAATACGACTTGCGGGAAGGAACAACTGTCAACGATTTCTTCAGAAGAATGGTATTCAAACGCAGATACACTATCCAATTCCAGTCCATAAGCAAAAAGCTTATGCAGCGTTTGAGAGTACAAGAGACTTGTCGGTAACTCAGATGATTTGCAAGGAAATTCTTTCCCTCCCTCTTTATCCCTCATTGACCGATGAAGAAGTTGCCTGCGTAGCGGCGGTGACAAAAGATGCCATTAGTTAGCGTGGTGATGCCCTCATACAATCACGAGAAATTTCTCTCAGAGGCTATTGAGAGCGTGCTAGGGCAAGACTTCGATGACTTAGAATTGATAATTGTTGATGATGCTTCGACAGATTCATCAAGGCAGATTATTCAAGAATACGAGGTGAAGGATCATCGGATTCAGGCGATACTTCACGAGTGCAACCAAGGCATCTCCAAAACCGTAAATGATGGAATTGAAAAGTCAAAAGGAAAGTTCATCGGACAAATAGATTCTGATGACGTCTGGGTACCTGATAAGCTTGCAAAGCAACTTGCGGTCCTCGAACACGACGAGGATTTAATCGTTTGGTCGGAAGGGGGACTGATTGACCACGCAGGACAACCCGTACGAAAAAACTTTAGTGAATTTCAAGGCTTCGTTTCGCAAAAAAAAAGTGGGAACATCTTCCAAGAGCTTGTAAAAGGCAATTACATTTTTGGGTCGACTCTCCTCTTCAAGAAGACGAATCTCGGCAACATACGGTATGACGAGAATTTAGTGTACATGAACGATTACAAGTTCGTATTAGATTTAGCAAGAGAATACGAGTTTTACTACATCGCCGAACCATTAGCCAAGTATCGATTACACGGTGATAATACATTATTAAGCTCTAGTTCTGAGGCAATGAAAAGGAGGCAAATAGCAGACAGAGAGTCTGCTTCAATTTTGGAAGAATCAATACGACGACACGATCACGAAATAGCGCCAGAGACTAAGGCGAATATGTATGCCTCCCTTTCGCGCATCTACTATCATCGGGGCGAAAATAAAAAGAGCTTGCGTTTTCTGTTGCAAGCAGTCCGATACAACCCCTCATACCCAAAACTCTTCTTGAAGCGCACACTATCCGATCTACTAAGTTCGCACACGTGAATATTCGCTCACGTAAGGAGACTACGCAAGTCCGCTTTCATAAACCTTTTCGATGAAAAAGTCCTCTCGATCGGCCTCGAGAATTGCTCCGCTCGAGAGATGTAAAAGAAAGAATTAGACTCACATTTTTTCTTGGACAGGACAATTGTCAACGATTTCTTCAGAAGGGCAGCATTCAAACGCAGATACACTATCCAATTCCAGTCCATAAGCAAAAAGCTTATGCAGCGTTTGAGATTACAAGAGACTTGTCAGCAACACAGACGATTTGCAGCGTCAGCAACACAGACGATTTGCAGCGTCAGCAACACAGACGATTTGCAGCGAGATCCTTTCTCTCATGCTTTATCCCTCATTGATTGTGAAGAAGTTGCTTACACGCGGGGAACTAAAGATGCCATTAGTTAGTGTGGTGATGCTCTCCTACAATAACCAGAAGTTTCTCTCAGAGGCTATTGAGAGCATTCTAGGGCAAGACTTCGATGACTTCGAATTGATAATTGTTGATGATGCTTCGACAGACGCATCAAGGCAGATTATTCAAAAATATGCGGACGAAGACCCCAGAATACGCGTAATTTTTCATGAGACAAACTGTGGAATCTCAAAGACGGCGAACGACGTTATTGCGGCTGCGAAAGGAAAATTTCTGGCGCTCATTGCATCAGACGACGTTTGGATGAAGGATAAGCTCAGCAAGCAGCTTGCAGTTCTCGAATCGAATGAGGACCTAATCGTTTGTACCGACGGGGAGGTTATCGATGCGGCAGGACAGCCGATGGGGTCGACCTTCAGTGAACTGATAACGCGCAGCGTCTCGAAAAAGAGGAGCGGGGATATTTTCTTGGACCTTGTCCTCGGGCCGGAGGCGATTTTCGGCTCAACCGTGATCTATAAAAGGACAAATCAGGGCAGCATTCTGTTTGATGAACGCTTGATATACGTAAACGACTGGAAATTTTATCTGGACTTGGCAGCGAAGTATGAGTTTTATTATATGCCAGAACCGCTTGCCCAGTACCGAATACACGGGAACAACACCTGGGGCGATAAAGGGCCGGAAGGTCAGAAATGGCGGCTTGCTTATCAGGATATCATCTTGCTTCGAGAGTACATACTGAGCCAGTACCCCGATCGACTATCGGCTGAAGCTAAAGCAATCGAGCTTGAGAAGGTGGGTTCTCTTTATTACGCTCTCGGCCAAAACAGAAAGGCGCTGATGTCTTTCTTCGGGGCATTTACATACGCCCCTTTCCGGAGGTCAAACCTTCAATACCCCAAATATCTTTTCCGGATCACGCGGAAGGTGTTGGGACGTGGGAGTGAATAACCCCAATAGTTTGTGTTCGAAACACCTTCGTACCCACCAGCTGATGAAACTATACAGCGACGCCTCTAACTGATGCGAGCAAGCGCTCCGCGGGAGCAGCATTCCCCTCTGTCTTCTTCCTTTGAGCAAAGTTCGCGCGCACCTCACGTTCCCACGAAGTGGCCTTTATGTGGACTCAGTCGCACACGATTGTCCCGCCAATTTGCGTTCAATGTTCGTCATAATGACCGTTGCTTTACTGAGCCAGGAGTTCTGCCGCGCAATTTGTCTCCTTGACTCTTGCCACGCTTTTGCGTCGTACTTCAGAAACGCATGTATACCGTTAACAAATTCATCCTGCGTTTCTGCTACTTTCAAGAGATGACCGTCGCCAAATTTCTTTACTTCCCTTAAACCAGTTGCGACCACAGGTTTGCCCAACGAGAAATAATCGTAGAGTTTTACTGGGTTGCTCGAGTCAGCAATTATGCTGGGTTTAAATGGGATGAGCGCCACATCGAAGATTTGGACGTACGCAGGGAGTTGCCCATACTTTTTCGTTCCTAATATGAAAACGTTCTCTGGTTTATGGTGTGCTCGACGCTGATTTTGCCGGTCAAGTGGCCCGATCAGTAGGAAGTCGACCTCGGTGAGTTCTTGTGCGGCGGCATATAAGAGATCCATGTCGACTCTTTCGTAGGTCCCCATGTAACCTACCCTTTTTTTGTCCGTTCTTGTGTAGTCGGTAATCTCGTACGAGTTCTTGTTCATCTCAAAAAATTCGGCGTCAGTACCGTTTGACACCATTAAGACATCTTTTTCGTCTACAATTGACAGGGCATCTTCTCTCAAGTTTTGAGCCGTTACAAATATGATATCGCTCTTCTCAAGGAGTTTCTTGTGTTGCTCTTGCACCGGGTAAAAGTCGGAAACAGTAAGCTCAACAGCATCCAAGTAATCATAACAAACAAGATCGAAATCATCCTTTGACACAAAAGGCTCCCAGAACGGAGAGGCTACGATTGCGACCTTCGTCTGCGTTTTCCCGAATCGGTGACTCAACGTCCTTCGAAGGGCCGACCCCCGAAAAAAACGTGGGACGCCCGGCCACGTCAGAACAAACGCATCTTCCGCATTCTGGTTGTGCTGGTTCAACAGTGCCGTTTCCAGAGACTGTTTGAGGCGGCGGGACCGTCGGGCCACGAAACGCGCAACCGCCGGGTACTCCACGTAATAGAACGCATATGAGTCCAAAAAGTTCGCGCGCCATTCCCTGAGCAGCTGCTGTGGGCGCTGATCTAAGAAGTTATAGGGAATGCACGAAAAATAGAGAACAGCGGTTTTTTCGCTCATTTCCGTTTAGTAGCCATACCACAATCTTGCTACTTAAGCGTTCCTTACCAGAGGGCGCACCGATTGTTCAGAATAGGGCGGCACACTGATATCGGTGCTGTTCCTTCGGTCTTCTCTTTGGCGCTTGATTTTTCCTAATCATTGCCTGGACGTTGCTGCTCAACTACCTGAGCGCGTCGGGTATCGCGCCGCTCATCGTCAGTGCGGGCGCCCTCCTGCTTGTCATCCTGTGGCTTTGGCAAAGACGGCCGACCGGTCGCCGCGAAGCCCCACTCACCACATTTCACTCTTTATGCAGAGCACACAGCACGGACTTGATCCTGAGGCCGAGCGTTGCGAGGGCGCTCTTTATCCTACTAGTCTTTCTGCAAATTGTTGCGAGTCTCAGCGCGTTTGTGAAAGGGTAGCAGTTATCCGCTTCCCCGTCGCTATACTCACTTTTTAATTCTTCTCGGCCTGTCCACTCTTGCTGCGTAGCACTCGGGAAACTCCATACGTTTAAAAACCGTAAGACCTTAAAGAACCAGACTTAATGTGATGTAGTAATTGCGAGAGCATGATGTTCTGAGATGGCGCTGAAAAGAGGTAACACAAGCACAGTGTTCGGAAAATCAGCCAACAAAAAAATGAACACAGAAAGTTCGCCATTCAGTAATCAATTAATATTTACTGAATAACACCGACGACAATAATATCTGATCATTCCAGCACTCGGTAAAAACATGACGCTAGCGCTTTCGGACATGAACACGCACGAATATGAAGCTCCAAAAATCTCAATCATACTCTTAAACTGGAACAACTGGAAAGATACGCTTGACTGCCTCCATTCGCTTCACCAGATTACATATCCACGTTACGAGGTCATCATCGTTGACAATGGCTCAACTGACGGTTCGCTAGAAAAGATACGTGGGTATTATGCACAAGTCTCAACTGCAGATCGGCTCTCTGGTAATAGCAGTGAGGAGGCGGATCTAACGAGCGCCTCTGACCGTGTGCACAACGGAGAGAAACCGGAGTACAAGCCGATAGGAAACGACGGATTCGAAATACGAGGAGTTACCCTAATAGGAAATGAAGAGAACCGCGGGTATGCAGAAGGAAACAACGTAGGAATACGGCTCGCACGTAAAAGAGGATCTGATGCTGTCGTACTGCTAAACAACGACACCATCGTCGATCCACAGTTTCTGACGGAACTAGTGAAAGCATATGAACACCAGCCGTCAGCGGGTTTCTTTGGCCCGAAGGTCTACTACTGTGAGAACAACGGCAGAAAGGACGTCATCAGCTTTGCGGGAGGAATATGCAAAAAGTGGCCGGGGAGATGTTACCCGATCGGCAAGAATGAAGTAGATACAGGCCAATTCGACGCTATCCGCGAGGTCGATTACGTCGAAGGATCGTGCCTGATGGTGAGGGCAGAAATGATCGATAATATCGGCCTGCTCGACCCGACGTTCTTCGCATATTGGGAGGACATTGATTGGTGCGTACGAGGAAAGCGCGCGGGGTACACATCAATTTACGTTCCAGGCGCCAGAGTGTGGCATAAGATTTCTGCTGCAAATGTGGGGAAAGCGAATATTTATTTCATGGCGCGAAACCGCTTCTGGTTTATGAAGCGACACTTGTCGCCTACCCAATATCGGCTCTTCCTTTTGTATTTCTTCACCTGGCCATTCTGGCAGATTAGCGCAAGTCTCGTTTTCTACCGGCGTTCTTTGCTGTCACTGCAACGTTTTTGGCTTGGAACATTTCACGGCGTACGTCGGCAGCAGGGAACGATTTCTTAACGCGCTTGCCTCAGAAGAACATTCCCCTTTCTAAAACTGTGATACTCGCATAGTTACGTCTCGCCGCTCGCCACGGACTGCTTACAGACGGACCACGTGCGGGGGTCCGACGTGCAAAACGAATGCAACATTCGCATTTCATCCAAACAAATGACATCTGAGGCCGCTCCCCACACCTCAATCACGATTCGCTGACTCAATTTGATGTCGAGCATAGCGATCAATGCAAAGGATTAGCGCAAATTTTGTTAAAAAAGCTCGCAATTCCGCAATCAAGGTGGCTCGCAAATTCAAGAGTATATCTGCGCGCCTCCGTTATCATAAAGCCTGCTGCGACCCGAAGTGATGACGGTAGCGTCGCTATAGGTCCTAGTACCTGCTCCGCTAGAGTATACGACGTCTACTAGCTTGCCTTGTTGAACGTTAAGGCTCCCCAAATAAACGTACGCGCCCGCGGGGAGGGTATTGTTCCCAGGAAAAACGTTTGCGGTCGGGTAAAAGAAACCATCGAGCAACAACTCCCGATACGCGTCTGCATATACGGGGGTTGCGTTGCTTTTCTCATTACTCAGCCAAGCAGCGCCCGCCACTTCCAGGTCGTTGAAGCGCGGAGCATCGAACGTGGAGTTGAGCGGAACGGCTGTAGAAACGGATGGGTCTACGACCGCATAAACGAAACCAGTAGTAAACACCAAGAACACGGCAAGAAAAATCGAAAACCCCTTAAGAAAGTTTTTTTCGCAATTCGATTCGCACGGCGTGCGCATCACGCTACGTGCCACACGAACAATGGCTAAGCCGCCAATGACGGCGAATGGTGCGAGGAAGATCAACCCAATCTGATAGAATCGTGATGTGTTCAGGTTACCGGCGACAAACGGGATTGCGAATACCGCCACAAGCAGGAGAAAACTGGCGACGGCGAACGCGGCGTACTCTTTTTTGAACCGCATTCGTGTTTTTTTTGCCAAAAGCGCGATGATGCCAACTACGATGAGGAGTTCAACGATAATATTCAGGTACTTAGTAATTTCCTGCAACGGTGACGTCGTGACGCTGGTTACGATGCCTGCACCTGTCGTTGATGGATTGAAGAGGTCTGAAAAGCCACCGCCGATGTAGCTCAACGAGGTTACGGCACTGTAAAACACGATGCCCCCCGAGGTGTAGATGTACCAGACCTGAGAAGCGATTATGAACAAAGCCACATACGCCCACGTTATCGGTCGCCGAATCACGTCTCGCGTCGACCCTACGCTTCTTGCGGGCGGATCCTCCACCGCAGATCGAGATTCATGCATTCGCGTAATTCGTTGTATTGTCGGGCTGTCTAGCAGTGCCAACCCAAGGACCGCGATTATCAGTAGAGAGATGTAGACATACGCGAGCGAGTAGTGCGACATTATAAGTGAAAAAGCAAATATGATCGTCAACAAGTTACTTCTTTTGGTCTGCTTAGCGACCATCACGAGCACGATCAAAACGAGAAACAGCTCTGCGATCTCTTGCCGCGGGAGTTGTACCATATCCTCAAAGAACTGCTCAACGGCCACGAAGAGGAAAGCGGATACAAACGCTACTTTGTCGTTCGTCTGCTCCCGGAATACGAGATATAGGGCGACGGGGACGAGAGCGAAGATGAGCGGGTACACGACTTTGAACACCGAAACAATGCTTATACCGCACACTAGCGAAAGGATTGGCCCAAGCAACACAGAACTCAACGCGGAATTGTAATATGAGATCGACAGAGCTGGATTCCAGCTCCCGTTAGCGATGACCAAGCCGGCGAGATAGCGCTCGGTCTGAATGTCCCACCCTAACAAGTAATTTGAGATCAATGACTCGTAGTACAATAGAGAGAGGGCGCTGACGAACACCGCTAGCGGGTACACATGCTTGGGAACATCTCGCATGAAGGTAAGCACGACCACGAGCGCGGCGATAAGCACGATCAGAAGCAAAAGAACGGTATTATTGTTAGTGCCGTTCATCACGTAGGTTCCGAAGATGCTAATGAAAGGGATCAAGCACAGAGCGAGGGTCAAAGGCGATGCAACCGCCCGGAGGTCAAGCGAGTCAGCAGCTGAAAAGGTCCGGTCTCTGACGAATGCTGCCAAACAGAGGGCGTCTACTAAGGCGCTTAGCGTTATCAATAAAGGCAGTACAGCTATCGGTCGCGTTATGCCGAGGTATGGATACGCCTCGTTGATCAAAAGCCCGCTAAATATCAACGTTGTGATACTCAAGCCGACGGCGTATAACGGTGTGGCCAAGGAACCGAGGTTGTGCAACTTCAGGATTCGTAATAGGAGAATGCCTGGAATAAAAAGCAGAAAAATGCAACCAGTCACTTGCTGGATGATAAGGATGGGAACGCCAAGAGCGTTAAGGCCCGCGCTCCCCAGAAGCGCGACCTGAAGAACTGCAGTGACGAACAGCGTTTTTTTCAGGGCCCAGTCATTCATCGTAAGCGGGTTACGCATGGCAGTCACCGGTTTGTGCTCTTTGAAAAATGTGGTCTACTTCCTCTGCTACTCGATTCCAAGAATGGCACTTTTCGACAAATTCTCGCGCACGATCCCCCATTCTCTTTCTCTTGGCATCGTCATCTAAAAGCTCTTGGATGTGATCAGTAAACGCCGCAGGACTGTCTGCGACATAAACGGTATCGCCATGTATAGCATTGATCCCTCGCACTCCGATCGACGAGGTGACTACAGGTTTTCCCATGGCCATCGCCTCCAGAACCTTAGTCTTTGTTCCGGATCCAGATATGAAAGGGGCAATGACGACCGACGCGCGGGCAAGATACGGGCGTACATCGTCGACAAATCCTGTGACGATGATTGACGGGTCACTATCGAGGGAGCGCACCGCCTCTGCCGGCCTCTTGCCAACAACGAACAGCTTGAGGCCCGCAAACCGCTCTTTAAGCGGTGGGTAAATCTGAGAATGAAAGTATTGAATAGCCTTGACGTTGGGACCATACGACATGTCCCCCGCGAAGACGAGCGAGGGCCACTCTTCGCTTAGCGTGCTTGGCTTGAAGAACTCCGTATCGACCCCCAGAGGTATCACTGAACACTTCACGTTCGGAAACAGCGCCTTGAAAGCCGCATATTCCTCGTCGCTGACGACCATGCAGTCATCAAACGATTGCAAAATCTTTCGCTCGGTCCACGTGTTGGCGAGGTACGCGAGAAACCAGTAAGCCTTTGCCGAAGCACGCTGAGCCTCCCTCCATTGTTTGTAGCACGCAACAGAAACGCAATCGAATGCGTGCACCACTTTAGGCGTGCTAAAGGGCCATGCGTAAAATGCAACCTGGTTACTTGCATAGATCACGTCGTATTTGTCACGGCGGAGGGCCTCTTGCACTAATTCTGCCATCAAAGGGGAATACGCAGGCGTGAAAAACCAGCGGTACTCCGAGAGCAGCTTTCGTGCGCTTAAGCTGTCACGGGCGACCGACAGGACTTGTCGGCCGTGCGACATGTCTTCACGAGCAACAGAGTCGATATGAGAACAGTATGGTTCCAAGTCGGGATAATCAGTGGCCGCTTCGGATTTTGTATCAAGATAGATCAGCCGAATGGTATGGCGCTTGCTGAGATGCTTTAGCATGTTGAGCGCTGCTAATTGCAGTCCACCGTAAGGTGAGGGATGAACCTCCCATATCATCAGGATATTCACGTTATCAGCTGCTTAACGAGTTGCAGTGCGTACCAGCTAGCACGCGCCTTGAAGGCCCACACGCTCTAACTCACGATACGATTGGTGGAACCCACTGAGGTTTTGGTTCTGGCAGATGCATAGCATTCCGCTGCGCTTCGCGCCGTCTTGTACCAGAGTACGTCTTTTCTGCTGCGGCCAAGCAATATAACGCTTTTCCCACCTCGCTATCTTGCTGGTACCGATGGTGGGGGGCCTTTGCTTCTGGCCCCGACCTTCACAGCGAGTACCTAGTGATAGTGATGGAAACGCCGTGAATGATATAGTTTCGTCACTAGCGTATTCATGCATCAACTTCTGCCGCACCGCTCATTCCGACCTTATCCTAAAGAACGAACTGCACGATGAGGCGCTTCTGTCAAGCTCGGTGTGCTCACTTTCAAACTGACACTGAACGCATTAGGCCGAGACGTGGTGGTGAAGGTAGTGATGAGGGTGTTGCCATGGATGGTCTTCGTGAGGGCGCTGGAGCAGGGATAGTGATGTTGTCGTAGCTCGGCCGGGCTTGACGTTGTCATTAAAGGTGAGGGTGATAGTGGACTTCAGAGGGACGTTGGTGGCGCTGTTGAGGGGTTCACGTCCCTTCGGCCGCAAACGAGGGAGTAAAGTCTCCAAAAAACGTATTGCCGGCCATACCTCTGTCACCTGGGATAGTTACGTCATGACCCGACCGTCGTTACATAGAAGTCATAGTCTGCCGGCATAGGGGCGCCTGCACTCGATTCGATTGAACCCGCCGGGACGAACACGTGAAGCATGATGCCTTGTGGAAGGTTTTCGAGTGGCGTCATCGTGAGCGTGTTTCCGCTAACGGTCATGTAGAGGGGTCCGTTATATCCTAGCACTTGGATGTCACCAAATCCTGCCCCCGGCTGTATCGCCATGTTGAACGTGACGCTGATACTTTGGTTCACGGGCACGTTTGAAGCGCCAGCTGAGGGATTGGTAGAATTCACGCTCAGCTGCTGTCCGGTCGTCAAAAATGAGCTGCCGAAGATCAGAGTTAGCGAGTTTCCTGATGAGTCAACGACCGCGTTGCTTGGTATAACAATCCAGCACTGGGGGTCGTTGTACAACCATTCGCCCGAGGGCTGAATAAACAGAGTGTTGCCGCTGATCGTCTTAATTAACGGCCCCATATAGTCATAAACCCTGATGTAATTAAATCCTGGCCCCGGCTTTATGGCTGTGTTGAACGTAACGCTGATGGTTTGGTTAACGGAGACGTCAGTGGCGCCGTTGGGAGGGTTGACAGCAGTGATCTGTAGCGTTTGTCCCGCGGTCGCAAAGAAGCTGTTAAATTCCGTCGCGAGGTTATTGCCTGCACTATCACTTACTGCCCCAGCAGGAATCGTAACTGTATAGATGCTGCTGGGCGTCAAACCCGCGACCGGGTTTATCGTGAGCGTGTTGCCGCTGATTGTCGTGACCAGCGAGCCGCTGTAGTCTGTAAACGTACCGTTATAGCTTGAAACGCTGATGTCGCTGAATGTGGGTCCCGCCTTGACGTTCTGGTTAAACGTTATGGTGATTTGGGCGCTCGTGGAAACGTTCGTGGCTGTGCTCCACGGATCGGCAGACGTAACGTAGAGCGTGCCTGATGATGCAGGGGAACTTGCGGTACTAAAAGATGTGTCCCACTCCCCCATCATTGCGGTGCCATTTAACGTTGTCACGCCATTTGGCGGGATGATCACAAACTGCGAAGAGTCGGAAAGCCAAGTTCCTACTGGGGTGAGCGTGAGTGTGTCTCCACTGATGGTTTTGTTGATCGGTACCCACGTATTGCCGTTGAAGATGTTGCTGAATCCCGGCCCGGCCTCGATCGCTGTGTTGAACGTTACGACAATGCTCTGATTAACCGCGACTTGACTGGAGCCATCTGCTGGATTAACATTTACAACATAGAGCGGCGTAGCAACCGTGAACTCAGAATAAAAGCCGCTTGCCATCGTGTCATTATTTGTATCTGTGACGGCGTTGGCGGGAACCCAAAGACCAATGTGTGCACCATACACCGAGGTTCCCTCTTCCGTGGCTGCAAGTCCGCCGACAGGTGTAATCGTCAGTACGTTACCACTGATAGTTTTGTTCAGTCCCGCAAAGCAATTAAAGAGGCGAATATCGTTGAAGCCGGGGCCCGGCTGAATATTGTTACCAAAGGTGAGGGTGACGGTGGTGTTCACAGGGACGTTCATGGCCTCCTCGGAGGGGCTGACGCTAGTAACGGTGAGTGAGGACGTGGCGCTGCCGACCGGTATGGAAAGTGAGGCATACGAGGATGCGTAGGAGCTGTCGCCGCTGAAGCTTGTCTGAAGGGTGTAGGTACCCGGGATAGGGATGCTGACGGTGAGGGAGTACGAGCCATTGGCGGTGGTAGTGGTATTCGCCGTCGTCGATTGTCCGTCGGGATCCATTGTGACGAGGATGATCTGTCTTCCGGAGACCGCGGTGCCTGTTGACGTGACCGTTAAGGTGCCGAACAAGGTGAGGGCCTGATTGGCGGCGGGGTTCGTGTTGGAGGTGGTGAGTGAGAGTCGGGTGGCGGTTAGAGTTGCGTTTGTGGTTACGTTCGGCGTTGGGGTTGGTGTAGGGGTTGGTGTAGGTGTAGGGGTTGGTGTAGGTGTAGGGGTTGGTGTAGGTGTAGGGGTTGGGGTGGGATCGGCGGCAGTGACGGTGACGGTGACGACGCTGCTCGTCGATGTCTGATAGGAGCTGTCACCGGTGAAAGTGGCGTAGAAGGTGGGTGTGCGGGTGGAGGCCCAGCTCGCGGTGAGGGTGATCTGGCCGGCGGTGTTGGTGGCGGTGGTGGTGTCATTGTAGCGGACGCCGCTGAGGTAGTGGTAGATGGTGACGTTCTCTCCTGAGAGGGGCGTTGTGCCATTCGTGAGGGTGGCGGTGAAGGTGACGGACTGGTTGACGGCGGGGGTGGAGTTGGTGACGGAGAGGGAGAGTTGGGTGGGTGTTGCAGTTGGGGTTGGTGTTGGGGTTGCAGTTGGGGTTGGTGTTGGTGTTGCAGTTGGGGTTGGTGTTGGTGTTGCAGTTGGGGTTGCTGTTGGGGTTGCAGTTGGTGTTGGTGTTGCAGTTGGGGTTGGTGTTGGTGTTGCAGTTGGGGTTGCAGTTGGAGTTGGTGTTGGTGTTGCAGTTGGAGTTGGTGTTGGTGTTGCAGTTGGAGTTGGTGTTGGTGTTGCAGTTGGGGTTGGTGTTGGTGTTGCAGTTGGGGTTGGTGTTGGGGTGGGATCAACGGCAGTGACGGTGACGGTGGCGGTAAGGCTATTCACAGTCTGGTTCGATGGGCTGATGTTGTTGAACGTGATGATGGTCGTTCCCTGCTTGATGCCTTGAAAAGTAAAAACTTGCGATCCGGGCACGCCGACAAGATTATGCGAGCTAGGCTCGCTGATAAACACACTGTCCGTAAGCGACAGCGCTGTGCTATCGAACTGCGGTTCCCACTGGTAGCCCGTCGACGGATTCGCTTGTAGCGGGATAGTGAAGTTTTGCCCTTGCGCGACGGTGACCGGTGCAAGCGCCGTTGCATTGCCGGTGGATGTAACTTTGCTTGGGGTTGGGGTTGCCGTTGGGGTGGGAGTTAGGGTTGGGGTTGGCGTTGGGGTGGGAGTTGCGGTTGGGGTTGCAGTTGGGGTGGGATCAGCGGCAGTGACGGTGACGGTGGCGGTCGGGCTTCTTGAGCTCGCGTACGAGGCGCTGCCCGCGTAGGTAGTGCGGTACTGGTAGGTGGCGGCGGTGGTCTCGGTCCGGCTGAAGGAGTAGGTGCCAGTGATGGTCTGCGAGGTGATGGTGGTCCAGGTATTGCGGCTGAGGCGCTGCAACAAAACGACGCATTTGGTGGAAAGAGCGCGGTTGGCGGTGAGCTGGCCGGTGATCGAGAAGGACTGTTTGACTTGGGCTGAGGATGGGGCTGAGATGGTGAGCGCGGTAGGAGCCTTGGCCGTGACAACGGGGGTTTTTGCCTCAACTAAAGCGTTAGCGTTACAAAACAACAATGCACAGATGACAAGCACTACTGCGACAACAATTATACCTTTCTTTTCTCCAAACATCCTCTTCACCTTGAGCGCTGAGCTCCTACTCGCGCGACAAGGCCATACCTACCCTGTAAGTGTGTTTTATTCGCTCTTAAGCCTTCTTTTGCAAAATGACGTCTAAATTACCTTAGATTATCAAAATTGCTTTATTTTGACAAAGTAGTGCCCTAAGGTTCGCCTGCATCGGGGCGTATGGAGATGGTCGAAAAACTGTGCGGAAAATGACTTTAGAACGCACTTCCCCCCATTTCA
>Ga0187876_1002229_pt1 | contig 14693 bp, 15 predicted proteins | sample June2016WEW_17_4_FD_133000 | JGI IMG/M metagenome (GOLD analysis project Ga0187876, IMG submission 133000) | Peatland microbial communities from SPRUCE experiment site at the Marcell Experimental Forest, Minnesota, USA - June2016WEW_17_40 | ecosystem: Environmental > Terrestrial > Soil >...
GCTTCTCTTGCGCGTAGCACCATAAAAGGTGCTATCAATAGAGACGGCTCCCCATGTTCGACATTACAAAAGACATTCATTCGGTGACGACTTTCCGGCGCAACCCGGGCTTATTCATGAAGCAGCTCAAAAAGAGCAAGCGGCCCATGGTGCTTACTGTCAAAGGCAAAGCGGAAGCGGTCGTGCAGGATGCGGAATCGTATCAAAGACTGCTCGACATAGCCGCCCGCGCTGATGTGCATGAGGCGATCCGGCAGGGCCTCGAAGATGTGGCGCGTGGCCGCACCCGGCCGGCCCGCCAGGCATTCGATGAGATTCGCCGGCAGCATGCTATTCCGCGTTGAACTTACCGATCGCGCCAGACGCGATCTTAGTTCCCTCTACGCGCGGATCAATGCTGCGAAGTCGTCAGCTGCCGCCCGCTGGTTTAATGGGCTTGAGGAATCGGTATATGGCCTCGAACGCCTCCCTCACCGCTGTCCCATTGCGCCCGAAGCGAAAAAAGCCAAGCGATCTCTTCGCCATTTACTCTACGGAAACAGCCCTCACATCTACCGCGCCATCTACGAGATCGACCAGGCGAACGAGAAAGTTTACGTGCTGACCATTCGTCATGGGGCGGTAGATTGCATCAAAGGATCAGCTCAGGCGCGTTTGGATGAGCTGTCATGATCCTATAGAGTCCAGTTCCCGCCAGCCTGCTAACATCGCGTTGGTGTCCGACCTTCCGGTTCATCTCCGCTTCATCCGTCACCTGCTGCGGCGATTGAACTATCACCTGAGTCCCAAGCCCGCGGAATCGATCCTGGATCCGTTCGATGCCATAAAGCTGCGCACCATCGAAGCCGCGCTGCGCGATCTTCCGGCAGAGAGTGACGGCGCCCGCCAATATCTCGAAAAACACATCCCTCGCCTGGCGCGAACTCTCGCGCTCGTACCCCCTCCCGAATCGACCGGCCGTGTACTCGAACTCGGCTGCTACATGCAAATCACGCCGCTGCTCGAACACCTTTGCGGTTACCGGGAAGTGCGCGGGGCGTACTTTGGGCCGCTGGGGAGAACCGACCAGAAAACGGTACATTTCCCCGATCGTGACTTTCATTGCGAGGTCGATCACTTCGATGCCGAGCGCGACCGGTTTCCCTATCCGGATAGCCATTTCGATCTGGTGATAGCGGGCGAAATCATCGAGCACATGATCTACGATCCGATGTATCTGCTGCTGGAATCGCAGCGCGTGCTTCGCGATGGCGGTCACCTCCTCGTAACCACGCCCAATATTGCCGGTCTCGCGAGCGTGGCGAAAGCCCTGGAAGGAAAGGACAATCCCCAGATCTATCCCCACTACAAGCGGCCGGATTCCGAGCCCGAGATCGGCCATATGCGGGAATATACGGCCTGGGAAACGGGCGAAGCGGTAAAAGCGGCAGGCTTCGAGATCGAACGGTTGTTCACCACCGTGATCGAGGAGTATGCGGGGCATTGGCCGCTGCTGAAGCTTCTCGAAGAAGAGGGATACAGTACCGAGCATCGGGGTGAACAAACCTGGTGTCTCGCAAAGAAGCGAAGCGGCCTTCCCATCGACCGGTTCCCTTCCTTCATTTACGGGCCCTGACCCCGGACTCAGATGATATCCTCAAATATCGTAATGGCCGAAGGCAGGAAGTCGAGAGTTCTGGTTTTCATCGTTGCCTTCAACGCTGAAAAGACCATCCGCGAAGTAGTCTTCAGAATTCCCCACCGGCTTCTGGACACTTACGAAGTCGATGTCCTGATCATCGACGATTCGTCCCGCGACGCAACTTTTGAGAAGGGACATCTGGTCAGCAAAGATCCCGATCTTCCGTTTCCGATCACCGTTCTCTTCAACCCCAAAAACCAGGGTTACGGCGGTAACCAGAAGCTCGGTTATCACTATGCCCTGCAGCAGGGGTATGACTTCGTCGCACTGATTCACGGCGATGGACAGTACGCGCCCGAATGCCTGCCCGAATTGCTCGAACCACTGCGCAAAGGCGAAGCCGCGGCTGTTTTCGGTTCCCGCATGCTTACGCCGGCGGGCGCGCGTCAGGGTGGGATGCCTCTCTACAAACTGGTGGGCAACCGAATTTTGACCTGGATCGAAAACAAGCTTCTGCGCGCTAATCTGAGCGAGTTCCATTCGGGATACCGGATTTACTCAACCAGGGCCCTTGCGGCAATTCCTTTCGATCGAAATTCAAACGATTTTCATTTTGATACTGAGATTATTATTCAGCTTCTGATCGCCGGCCTTCCCATCAAAGAGCTGCCGATTCCGACCTATTACGGCGATGAGATCTGCTATGTGAACGGAATGAAGTACGCGTTCAACGTAGTGATGGCGGCATTGAGAGCCCGGCTGCAGGAGACAGGCCTTTTTTACGACCGCAAGTTCGATTGCGCGCCGGGGGATTTGCTCCCTTACGTTCCCAAGTTCTCCTTCACCAGCCCACATTCGCTCGCTTTCGAGCGCGTACGCCCCGGCTCTCAGGTGCTCGACATAGGTTGCGCCGGCGGATACATGGGCGCGTACCTTGCTCAGCAAAAGCAGTGCCGCGTAGACGGCATCGATGCCTTTCCCATCGTACAGTCTGGTTTCGAAACGTTTCACCTTCACGACCTGAACTTCGGGTTGCCGTCCCTAGATTTCGAAAAGTACAACTACGTACTGATGCTCGACGTTATCGAGCATCTGGCGAAGCCCGAGGTGTTTCTGGAACAACTTAGAAACGCCCTCAGTTTGAACCCTTCAACCGAGGTGATGCTGAGCACCGCGAACATCGGCTTTCTCGTCACGCGGCTCATGTTGCTGATCGGGCAATTCAATTACGGCCGGCGCGGAATTCTCGACCTTACGCATACCCGTCTTTTCACTTTCGGCTCTTTCGAACGGGCCGTGAAACAGGCGGGGTTTGACATTATCGAAACGGTGGGCGTGCCCGCGCCGGTACCCCTCGCTATCGGCGATAATTTTCTCAGCCGGACGCTCCTGAATATCAATCGCATGTTCATCGGGCTTTCGCGGGGATTTTTCTCCTACCAGATATTCCTGCGCATCAAGCCTCAGCCAACGCTTGAATTCCTGCTGAAGACGGCACAGGACCAATCCGAAAAGCGTGCTCGAGCCATCGAGACAGCGCAGTCCGCGACGCCAATCCGGTAGATGAGCCGCAAGCGAACGTTTCTGTTCGACAGCCTGATACTTGTCTTTCTCGCGGTTCTCCTGGTCAAACCACTTTTCAACCTGAAATACCTCGATAACTGGCCGTCCATCGAAAGCACGTTTATCGCGGATGCGCGCATGCTGAGCGAACACCTCCCGCACCCGGGATGGCAGCCGCTCTGGTACTGCGGCACGCGGACCGACTACATTTATCCTCCGGCGCTTCGTTACGGAACCGTGCTGATTGCGAAGGTCGGCCACGTATTGCCGGTGCGCGCGTATCACATCTACATCGCGGTCTTCTATGTTATGGGAATTGCCGCCGTCTACGGACTGGTTCGCGTTGGATCGGCATCCCGCGGCGCCGCGTGGCTGGCGGCGTTGGCAACAGCGCTGCTCTCGCCTTCGTTTCTACTGATCGGGCAAATCCGCGTCGACAGCGGCTACTGGGTTCCACAGCGTCTTCATGTGCTGATGACCTATGGCGAAGGACCGCATATTTCGGCGCTGTGCGTCTTTCCTGCAGCGCTGGCCGCCGCTTTTCTGGCTCTGCGGAAATGGCGGCCGGCGGCGCTCGCGGCGGCCGGGGCGCTCTGTGCGTTGGTGGTCGCAACCAATTTCTACAGCGCGACTGCGCTCGCTATCTTTTATCCCCTCCTGGTCTGGTCCGTCTGGAATGGCGAACGGAATTCCGGCGTTTTGTGGAGGGCTGCCGCGATTCCCCTGCTTGCTTACGGCCTCTCGGCCTTCTGGCTGACGCCATCCTATGTGCGGATCACTTTGATCGATCTGAAATGGGTGTCTCAACCGGGAACCTCCGGTTCGCTGTTTTTCCTGATCATCGCCGCTGCGTTGTATTGCCTCGTCAGCTGGCGATTCGGCATCGGACGCCCGGATCGGGAGTGGCCTCTCTTTGTTGTGGGGGCGGCACTGATCTTCAGCTCGTATGTCCTCGGGTTCTACTATTTCGGTTTCAGGGCCGTGGGCGAACCCGCCCGCTTGGTGCCTGAGCTTGACTTCGTCCTGATTCTCGCTTGTGTTGAAGCTCTTCGATTCCTGTGGCAGCACCCGAACTTGCGCGTTCGCCTTGTTCTGCTTGTAGCATTGGCCTTTTCTCCCTCAATTCGCTATCTGCGGCACGCCTGGTCGCCTTTCCCGAAAGCGGCGCCCCTGGAAAATGTCTACGAATACAAGACGACTCAGTGGGTACACGAACATCTTCCCGCGGAGCGCGTTCTGCCGTCGGGAACCGTTCGCTTCTGGTTCGACGCGTGGGCGGACAATGCGCAACCGGACGGCGGCTCCGAACAGGGCATGTTGAACCAGATCCTCCCCGCCGCCAACTGGCAGATCCTGCATGGGGACCGAGCCGATCTGGCGATCCTCTGGCTACAGGCCCTGGGGACCGGCGCCGTCGTCGTACCGGACAAGACGTCTTTCGAGTGGTACCACGATTTTCAACGGCCGGAGAAGTTCCGCGGCGTTATCCCGGCCGTCTACGACGACGGCCACGGAACCGTGATCTACCGGATTCCGCGCATTTATCCGGCCATCGTGCGAGTGGTCGACAATTCCCGGCTGAAACAGGTCGGGCAGATCCGTGGCGGCGATGATTCCGAAACCCTTACGCAGTATGTCGCGGCGGTCGAAGATCCAACTCGCCCTGCCGCAACCCTGGCGTGGCGAGGCTCCGATGAGGCAGATGTTCAGGCCACTGTAAAGCCGGGAGAGTCCATCCTCCTGCAGGAAACCTGGGACCCGGCGTGGCGCGCATATGAGAATGGCCGGGAACTACCGGTTCGCGTAGAACCCGTGATGGGGTTTATGCTGATCGAACTACCCCAGGGCACACACAAGATACAGATGCGATTCGAAACGCCGCTGGAAAACCGGTTCGGTCAGGTTCTTTTCGTTATCACGATAGCGATTGCAGCCGGTCTTGCGCTTCAGCCGCGCTTTTCGAAAGCCTAACAGTTTTGCTGAAGAAGTAAGGCGCAGGCCAAAAGGCCTACTCCACACTAGCCGTAAGACACTGAGTTTTCTTGTGGAGTAGGCGTTTTCGCCTGCGTTCCCGGCTTGCAAAGATACTTTTTCAGCACCCTGCTAAAACTTCGGCGCGTAATAGCCCTTGCGCGCACGCACCACGAGATCCTTCCGCCCCTTCGGCTTAACGGTTACCGGATGATAAAGGCCATCCGCCTTGAGCGGTTCCGGACGGTAAAAGATGTTGTACTGATGCCGTAATTCGTTCGCGATATTTTCAAACGACTGGTCGAGATCTTCGATCTTGAACGGGAAGAACGCCTGTCCCCCGGTTTCCTCCGTCAGGTAGCGAAGGACCTTGTCGCCATCCTTCTCCTCGCGCGTGATGTTGGTTGAGATCGCATAGATCACTACGTCGGCCTTCTGTGCCATCTCGAGCGCCTGATCGCGCGAGACCCGGCTTTCCGTGTCCTCGCCATCGCTGATCACAACCATCGCGCGGCGAAACTTGTCGCGCGGCTGATCCATCATGAGCTTGTCCTTGCACGCGAAATAGATGGCATCGTAGAACGAGGTTCCACCGCCCGGCCGCATACTCTTCACGCCCGCTTCCAGCTTTACCAGATCGCCGGTAAGATCGGTCACCAGTTCGGCGGCGCTATCGAAGCTCACCAGCATCAGCCGGTCCTCGCGCGGACGCAGCACGCTCTGCATGAATCGGATTGCCGCCTGTTGCTCGAAGCGGAATTGATCCCGAATGCTGTTGCTCGTATCCACGAGTACGGCAAGTCGCAGCGGCAGGTCGGATTCCGCGGTGAACTGCTGGATGATCTGCGGCTTCTTGTTTTCGATCACGTCGAAGTCGTTTTTCCCGAGGTCGGTCACAAACCGGCCCTTCTTGTCTGTGACGGTAAACAGGATGTTCACGCGGGTGACGTCGAGGATGATCCGTGTCGCGTCATCGGATTCGGTCGCTTCCTGGCTCGCCGCCTGGCCCGAGGGTGCCGGAGCCTTCTGCGCCGAAAGAGCGGGCGCAAGACACAGGGCTGCAGACAGGGCAGCCGCGAACAGGGCGCCGATGCAAGGCAATTTCATATGTGTTTCATTCTATCTGGAGACGCGACTTCAAGTGGCGTCCCGTCTCACATCGAAGAATGTCAAACTCAGAAACATGGAAGCCCCGGTAGCGTTGATCACGGGCGCGTCGAGCGGCATCGGTTCGGTGTTTGCGCGGAAGCTCGCGGCGCGCGGCTACGATCTCGTCCTGGTCGCCCGGCGCGAAGACCGCTTGCGAGCGCCGGCGCTGGAACTTCCCGCAAAGGTCGACATGCTCACCGCCGATTTGTCCCGGGAAGAAGGCATCGCGGCGACCGAGAGCGCAATCCGCGAGTGCGGCCGGCTCGATCTTCTCGTCAACAACGCCGGGTTCGGGACGCTCGGAAGATTCTGGGAGGCCGATATCGAGGGCCAGAAGCGGATGCATGAAGTCCACGTGATGGCAACCATGCGGCTCACGCATGCGGCGCTGGCTCGGATGGTTCCGCGCGCAGAGGGCGGCGTCATCAGTGTTTCGTCCGTCGCGGCGTTTGGGCAAAGCCCCGGCAACGTAAGTTATTGCGCAACGAAAGCCTGGATCAACAGTTTCACCGAAGGGCTGGATATGGAGCTGCGCGCCATCCGTTCACCGGTGAAAGTGCAGGCGCTTTGCCCCGGCTTCACGGTAACGGAATTTCACGAAACGCTCGGGATGGATCCAAAGAAAATTCCCGGCTTCCTCTGGATGAACGCGGACGACGTCGTGGAGACGTCGCTGAAAGCATTCGACCGCGGAAAGGTCGTAGTCGTACCCGGCTGGAAATACAAAATCGGCGCGTTTATGATGAAGCATCTGCCGCACGAGGTGAAACGGCGCGCGGGGCGGCCAGGCGGAGATCGCGTTTGATCGTCGAGTGCGTGCCGAACTTTTCTGAAGGGCGCGACCCGGTGATTGTGGCGTCAATCGCCCGCGCGGTTTCATCCGTGCCCGGGGTCCTGTTGCTCGATACGACTTCGGATCCGGACCATAACCGGTCGGTCCTCACCTTCGCGGGAGCGCCACAGGCTGTGGCGGATGCCGCAATGGCTGCGGTGCATGCCGCAATTGGGAAAATCGACCTGAGCCGTCATGCGGGGGTGCATCCGCGGCTGGGCGCGGCGGACGTGATCCCATTCGTTCCCGTGGACAGTGTCACGCTGGAGCAGTGTGCCGGCTTTGCGCGCGAAGTTGCCGCGCAAATCTGGAACGAATTGCACGTTCCCGTGTATCTCTACGAATCGGCCGCTCTCAGGCCCGAATGTAAACGATTGGAAAACGTCAGAAAGCTCGCTCCCGCGGGACTCCCGCCCGACTTTGGCGAAGGGCGGCATCCCACCGCGGGCGCGAGCGTAGTGGGTGCGAGGAAGTTTCTGGTGGCATGGAACATCAATTTGCGAACGTCCAATCTGACGGCGGCGCGGGAAATTGCACGCGCGATTCGCGAATCTTCCGGAGGCTTGCCTGCCGTGAAGGCGATCGGACTGCCGCTGAAATCGCGCGATCAGGTCCAGGTCTCGATCAATCTGGTGGATTTCGAGCGCACCCCACTCTACGTGGTCTTCGATGCCGTGAAGCGGTTTTGCGAAGAAAGAAACATCGAGATCGCCGGGAGTGAATTAATCGGAATGATTCCTGCCGCCGCGCTGGCGGGTTCCCGCGATCACGATTTGCAGTGGGAGAACCTGCGCCCGGAACTCATCCTTGAGCACCAGCTGCGTGAAGCTGGGATGCTTTCAGGACCTCGACAGCATCCAGAATCGTAGTAACGACGGCCTCGTCGCCAATCCGCGTATTCAACATCATGTTGTAGAGCGTCCGATCGGGAAATATCTTTCCGTAGTATTTGCGGACGAATGCCGCTCGTTCGCGATCCACCGATTCGAGAAGATACTCGGCTTCGCGCTCACTCTCGCCCGCGGCGAGCAACCGCCGCATCTTCTCGTCCCAGGGCGCATAGAGAAAGACATGGAAGGCATCGTCGCGATCGCGCAGGAACCACGGCGCGCCGCGTCCCACGATCACGCAACTGCCGCGCTCGGCGATTTCCGTGACGACTTTTTCAAAGAGGACTGCCAGGTGCTCGGCGTCCAGCAGTTCCATATCGGCGGAATCCACGCTCGGCTCAAAGCTGCCGCGCATGAAGGCTTTGACCAACCTGTAGTAGAGAGAGTCGCAGCGTTCTTCCCGTGCCCGGACCTGCTCGGCCTTGCACTTGAGCCGGCGCGCGATCGCGTCGGTTATCTCCTGATCCCACAACTTCCAGCCCAAACGATCGGCAAGCGTTTGTGCGATATTCGCGGCGCCGCATCCGTATTCGCGTTCGACGCTGATGACTTTGATCACGGGAAAAAACCTCCGCGTGTCTAATATATACGAATCCGATGCATCCGATAGACTGGTAGACGTGCTGGTGACAATTGGCCCGCAGGCGCCGGAGAGGCCGAAGTGGCTTCGCGCGCCCGCTCCTGTGGGCCGGAATTATCGCGAACTGAAAGAGCTCATTTCAGACCTGAACCTCCATACAGTCTGCGAGAGCGCCGCATGCCCGAATGTGGGCGAATGCTGGAATCGCCGCACCGCCACGTTCATGATCCTTGGCAACGTCTGCACGCGGCGGTGCGGCTTTTGCGCCGTGCAAAAGGGTGCGCCGCTGCCTGTGGATTACGACGAGCCCAGGCGCGTCGCCGAAGCAGTCGCCGTGATGGGTCTACGCTATGCAGTGGTCACTAGCGTCAATCGCGACGACCGTAAAGACGGTGGCGCAGAACTCTTCAAAATGACCATCGAAGCCATTCGCGAGCGCATTCCCGGATGCAAGGTCGAGGTTCTTGTGCCCGATTTTCAGGGTAGCCACGCGGCGATGAAAATCGTCATGGACGCGAAGCCGGACGTGCTCAACCACAACACCGAAACAGTGCCGCGGCTTTACCGGCAGGTGAGGCTCGGGGCGCGTTACGAACGGTCGCTCGAAATGCTGCGGTATGCGAAGGAGTTGAGTCCGGAAACGCCGGTGAAGTCCGGTCTGATGCTCGGATTGGGTGAGATGAAGGAGGAAGTCCTTCAGGTGATGCAGGACCTGCACGACCACCGGGTCGATATCCTCACGCTCGGCCAGTATCTGCGGCCATCGCCGAAGCATTTGCCGATCGTGCGTTACATACCGCCCGTTGAGTTCGACGAATACCGGCGCGCGGGCGCGCAAATGGGCTTCGCGCATGTGGAAGCCGGCCCGCTGGTGCGAAGTTCTTATCATGCGGACGACTCGCACGCCGCGGCGGTCTGCTAGTCTTCTTGCAATGTTTCGAGCGTTCGTTCTATCTGTCCTGACAGCGGTTGCCATTGCTTACGGCGCTGAACCTGTGCCATCAGCGATGGATCGCCGTATGGCCGAACTGCGCAAAAGCCCGCTCGAACTCCACGCATTCCTTTACGCAATGCCGAAGGGCGCGGACCTTCACAACCATCTCTCGGGCGCCATCTACGCGGAGAGCTTCCTGCAAGCCGCCGTGGAAGAACATCTGTGCGTGGACCAAGCTGCGCTGGCTCTCATCGCGCCCTCTGCGCCAGGTTCGAAATGTGCACCGGGACAGGTCGATGCCACCACGACGCAGACTGACAACACGCTCCGCAACGCACTGATCGACAGCTTCTCGATGCGTAACTTCGTGCCGGGCAGACAATCAGGGCACGATCACTTTTTCGACACGTTCGACAAGTTCGGCGCGGTCGGCACCAGTAACCTCGTCGCTGAAGTAGCGCAGCGCGCGGCCGATCAGAATGAATCGTATCTGGAGCTCATGGCGCTTTCCGGAGGCGGCCCGATCGCCGCGCTGGGAAAGATCGTGGGACTGACTGACGATTTCGACGCCACGCGCAAGAAGCTCGAAGCAGCCGGCCTGCCGCAACTGGTATCGGCGCTGCGAGCGCGCGTGGATCAAATGGAACAGACGCGCATGAGCAAGCTCGGCTGCGCGCAGAATCCTGCTTCGTCGGCGTGCCGCTTGCGAGTCCGCTACGTGTATCAGGTGCTGCGGGAGTTTCCGAAGGAACAGATTTTCGCGCAGGTGATAGGCGGCTTCGCGCTGGCAGCCTCAGACCCGAGAGTTGTTGCGGTCAATTTCGTACAGGCCGAGGACGGCTATATCTCAATGCATGATTACCATCTCCACATGACGATGGTCGACTATGCCAAACGCATTTACCCCGACGTACACGTCACGCTACATGCAGGCGAACTTGCGCCGGGTCTCGTCCCGCCGGATGGTCTGCGGTTTCATATTCGCGAAGCAGTCGAACTGGGGCACGCGGAACGAATCGGGCATGGCGTGGATGTCATGTATGAGAAGGACCCCGCCGCCTTGCTTGCGGAGATGCGCGATCGCCACATAGCGGTTGAGATCAATTTGACCAGCAACGATGTAATTCTCGGCGTACGCGGCGATCAGCATCCATTTCCCGTCTATCGAAAACGCGGTGTTCCTATAGCGCTCTCGACAGACGACGAGGGTGTGTCGCGGTCGCAGTTGACCGAGGAGTTTGAGCGGGCGGTCCTCACTTACAATCTGAGTTACTCGGATCTCAAGGAACTCGTGCGAAACAGCCTCGAATATTCATTCGCCTCCGGCGCGAGTTACTGGAGAAATCGTAAATACGGCTCGATCGCAACCCCCTGTGTATCCGGCAAACAGACGTCAACGTGCCGCGAGTACCTCGAAACAAATGAAAAAGCGCGGCTCGAGGTTGATCTGGAGGATCGATTCGCGGCTTTTGAACGCAACTGAATTCCGGTTATCATCTAATGAATGCGCGGCTGGTTCATTCACTGGATTCTGAGCGGGATCGCCCTGCTCGTCGTGGCGAACATCCTGCCCGGAATTCAGGTCGATAGCTTCGGCTCGGCTTTAATCGCTGCTCTCGTGATCGGGCTGGTCAGCGCCACGGTAGGTCTGATCCTCAAGATCATCCTGCTCCCCTTCATCGTGCTCTCGCTGGGTGTTGTTTATTTCCTCATCAACGGATTGATGCTGGAACTGGCTTCCGCGCTCGTTCCGGGCTTTCGCGTGTCGGGACTTTTTACGGCAGTGATCGGGTCTATTCTTCTGACTTTAGTCGATTACGTCCTGAACCGTCTGGCCGGGATGTAATCAACCGCGTCGTCCTATTTATCGCCAACGAGGTGCTTTATGCTGGTGTTGTTCTCATTGCAAATGAACTCCATCAACTCATCGTCGGCCATCAGATACTGATTTGCGCTGATGGTAAAGGGCCTCGTATAAGCCTTCGGATCATTGACCGTGATCTCGACTTCCAAAGTCCCGTAACTGGGCCGGCGAATGCGCTCGGTGACCCGCGCCTGGCTGGTCATCGGGCTGCCGTCTTCATCGATCCACGTGTCGTCTTTGAACCCCGTCGATTCCACGACCAGCGTATGCCCGTCCCATCTCCCCACTGAGTAGCCGTACCACCAGGGCTGCACCGAATCTTTGTTTGGCAGCGGCCGGCCGTCGGTGAAGATCTGGCGCACTCCACTGTTCGCTTCCGCCAGCATCACAATCTCACGCGGGTTCTGGATCAGCTTTCGGGGATCCGGGTGAAGCCACATCCACACCGGATTCAAAGGCAGGCACCAGGCGTCCGGATTGTCTTTGGCGTTCGCTGCCAGGCGCTTGTTGTGAAGCTCCAGCGCCCATGGCTGGAAGGGTAGCAGGCAACCGGGCATGAGCGCCGCCAGATTCTGAAACCCGCCTCGCGGAATCGCTGTTGCCTTGCTCGCCGGAAAACAGGCATCGCCAAAGCCAGGCGTGACAAAGTTTGGCGGACTGCCCGGACCTCCGCCTGGTCCACCGGGCCTGTCCACGCTGAGCCAGACACCGGACAGATCTGGTTTACCATCGGCCGTTTTGGGCGCGGGTCCCTTCGTATCCACGCGTCCGTTAGCCAGCCTCGGAGCGCCCGCGGTGGGAAACAACGGCCATTGAGCGAACACGATCGCTTGCGCGCAAATGAGCATCGCGGCAATTCTGATTTTCATCATGAGAATTCGGCCTCTCCTTACAGATTCCGTTTCAGAAACGAAATGATCTGATACCCTACCACGAACTTGAACGGAGACTCGCCCAGCGTGTAATGTCCGCAAGGCATCACGACCAGCTTATGATCGAGCCCCCGCTGCCGGACATGCTCCACGACCTGGCGCGAAAACTCCGGCAGAAACGTCGTGTCATAGGTTGCGTAGAGAAAAAACGAGCGCTTCTTCATCGACGCGAACCGGTCCATATAATGCACCGGGCTGATGCAATCCCATGCCGCGCGCAGGCGATCGGCGTCGATCTGGTCCTCAATCCCCTGCTTGATATGGCGCGTGGAAAGGCCTGTCCACACCACATCCGCGAAATAAGTCGAGCAGTGATTGAACACATTCACGCGGATTCTCGGATCGTGCGATGTGGCGAGAAAAGCGTAGCAGGAACCGAGGCTGGTGCCGACGATCCCGAGATCGGTATAGCCGCGCTGCTCCAGCCAGTCGTAGCAGGAGCGCACGTCGATCACGGCCTGGCGCGTGGCGTCGATCGTGCGGCCGATATTGGCTGAAACCGCATAATCGGCGCGCGTCAGTTCCGGCGGCATGCGGTGGTCGTGATAGGGAAGGCTGATGCGCAGCGCCGAAATCCCCAGCTTGGCAATGCCTTCGCACAAAGCAACGTGCTGCTGCGGGCTGGCGTTCCAGTGGGGCAGCACGACCACTGCCTTCGGGCCACGCTTGAATCGTGGGCTCGCCGGGAAATAGCGCGCGTGCACCGTGTTGTTTTCGCGATACGGAGTGTCCACGGCAGACGTGAAGCGGAGCCAGGAGTTCTCAATGCGGAAATCCCGCGGCGGAACGTAATCGAAAAACTCCTCGCTGCGTGCCATCGCGATCCGGTTCAGCTCGCGAATGCGCATTTCCGGGTCCTGCTCGGCGGATTGAAAGGGCCAGCCCGCGGTCCAGTTGAGGCCCCAGTCGAACGGCCGCACCACGCGGTCGGTGGAGCGCGTCGCGAGATCCAATTCCCAGGCGTTCATGCGACGCCCGTACCAGGCTTTGACCATATCGGCGGAAATTCCAGGTTACCAGACACGCCACCAAACGGAGTTAACGCAGGAACTTCTCGTCGCGCTTCTGCTTCGCCTGGCGCCGCAGCAGCGGCCGATTGAGGAATTCGATAAAGGGCGTCATGACTTCGAGCCGCGTGACGATCTCGCCGAACAGTCTCGGTGTCACGGCGACTTTCGCATCGATGTTCACATCGAGCAGATACTGTTTACGCCTGATCAGGTCTGCCGCCGGATGGCTCGCGTCGAACCCCTTCGGAACGCGCGTCAGGCTTTCCCCCGATAACTCTCCAAACAGCTTCCTGACTTTTGGCGTCTCGAACGTCGTGCGGAACTCTTCATGGTTCTCAGCCACATGTTGCCGAACTGCCAGCAGGACATCGCGATCCGGTGTGTAGATGCCGCCCGCGACTCCGATATTTTCCGGCGATACGGCGAAATAGTAAGCCGCACTGCCCGCATACTTGTCGAAATTGTTGCGCAGCAGCAGGGCCGAGACATACGTTTTGTAAGGCGTCTTGTCCTTCGAGAATCGTGTATCGCGATAGATCCGGTATACGCACTTTGCAGGCTCGCCGACGTAGTCCGGCGCGAAGCGCAACATCTCTCCGTGGACCGCGCTCACAAGTTCGATCATCGGCCGCCGCACTTTATCTTCAAAGATCGATTTGCGGGGCGTGAACCATTCACGATCGTTGTTCTTCTTCAGGGCGCGCAGGAATGCGACCCCTCCCGCGGAAAATCCCGCAAACTGATTCTGTCGACTCGCCATTCCTATAATTAAAACAATGAACCTTGTTCGGGAGAGAGCCCAGGAGAGAGTTCAGGAGACGTTTCAACAACTCTCCGCGCTTCCCGAAACAACCGTTCTCCGCGACGCCTGCCTTTCGAAGTACACAAGATTCGGCATTGGTGGGCTCGCCGACCTCTTCGCGGAGACGCCCAATACCAGTAGCTTTATCCACGCGTGGCAGATCGCGCGGGCAAGCGGACTCGACACCGTAGTGATTGGCGGTGGAACCAATCTCATCGTCTCCGATGCCGGTTTTCGCGGCGTGGTTCTCAAGCTCTCGAACGATCGGATCGCCGCGGAAGGTGTGACGGCATACGTCGAGTCCGGAGCGTCCTTGCAATCTCTCGTCGATTTCACCGTGGACGCCGGATTGAAGGGGCTTGAAACAATGACTGGCATCCCAGGTTCCACGGGTGCGGCGATCTACGGCAATGCGGGCGCGTACGGTCATTCGATCGCGGAACGAATTTCCGTCGTACGTTTTTTCGATGGCAGCGATGCCGGCGGCATCCGGGAATTCAACAACGCCCAATGCGAATTCCACTACCGGGAGAGTGTTTTCAAGC
>Ga0187876_1002239_pt1 | contig 14642 bp, 12 predicted proteins | sample June2016WEW_17_4_FD_133000 | JGI IMG/M metagenome (GOLD analysis project Ga0187876, IMG submission 133000) | Peatland microbial communities from SPRUCE experiment site at the Marcell Experimental Forest, Minnesota, USA - June2016WEW_17_40 | ecosystem: Environmental > Terrestrial > Soil >...
CCGGCAGGTGCCGCGCTCCGCTCGGCGCTGCCGACCACGCGGCATCAATCGCGCGTATCCTCGGCCGACGCAGCGTCGCACTAAACTCGAAGTTCCGTTTTGCATCTTTGTATGCGGCGTGACTACCCTGCAGACGTGCCTGCACGAGGCCGCTGCCGCTGTGCAGGAGGGTCAGGCTACCTCTACGTCGTGAGCAGCGAATCCAGCGTCATTCGGTGGACGGTGACCGGCCGGGGATCCGCCGGCAGCGCCTCGCAGCGCCATCGTGCCCGACTGTCCACGTCGCCGAATTCACCCGAGCCCCAACAAACGGAGGCCGCGTAGCCGGTCGGCGCGGGCAAGTCTTGCAGCTGCAGGTCGCCCACGCGCCCGGCCGTGCCCAGAGGCAGGTGGCCTACGTGGACCCCGGCGAGATCGTCTATCAGGCCGACGCCGAGGGCCTTGAGCACCGCTTCCTTCCGGGTCCAGGCACGAGCAAAGCTCGGAGCGAGATTGGCAGGGTCGTATTCGTCGGGGCAGCAAACGCGGGCGGAAATGTCGGCAGCCGCGTGCGCGTTGAACGGTTCGATGTCGATGCCGACCGTCCCGGCAGGCACCATGCCGATGGCGACATAGGAGGAGGCGTGGCTCAGGCTGAAGGCGAGCGGGCTGCAATGTAGGGCGTGCAGCGCCGGCTTGCCTCGAGGGCCGGTGGCGAGATGGAGGTCATGCGCCGCGCAACCCAACGCACACGAGAGGATGCGGCGCAGGGCGACATGGGCAGCGGCCCACGCCAGACGTTTGCTGGGCTGCATGAACCGGGCGGCGCGAGCCTGCTCCTCGGGAGGAAGCTCGTGCAGCAGTTGCGCCTCGGAGATGCCAATGGCGTCCGCCGCCAAGAACCAGACGACGGGGTCAGTCCCAATTGAGGGAGCAACCGGCACTGGATGCATTGGCTCACTTTCTGGGCATCGACTGCGAGGTATGGCAGGCGCTGCGATGTTGGGGCCGTCGTTCACAATCAAGAGTATAGTCGCTACTCGTAGTCCGCCTGTACCTGCTGCCGGCGCCTGTTCCCGAATGAGTTGAATCGGCGGTTGCTTCGCGGCAGGTGCGGATGGCCGATGTACGTTACGATCGTGTCAGGCGGGCTGGCGACCACAGCCGCACGTCGCGGCCGACAAGGCACGCGCAACGCGGCGATCAGCCCTGATGCTGAGCGACTAACTATTGGAGGAACGTTATGGCCTATGACTTCACTCTTACCGCGCTGATGCCGGTGTCACCACAGGTGATCTATGACACCTGGATTGACAGTCGCGGCCACACGGAGATGACCGGGAGCGCGGCAGAGATGTCCGCTGAGGTTGGCGGCGGCTACACGGCATGGGATGGTTACATATTTGGTAGGAATATCGAGCTTGTGCCACACTCGCGCATTGTGCAGTCATGGCGCACCGCAGAGTTTGGCGACGACGACCCGGACTCAACGATTATCGTGTCCCTGGAACCGGCCGATGGCGGCACGCGGCTGACGCTCGAGCATCGCGGGGTACCCGATGGGCAGACCGACTATGAGCAAGGCGGCTGGGAGGAGAACTACTTCGCGCCGATGAGGGAGTACTTTCTGCGCCCGCAGCGGAGCTGAGCTCTGGCTACGTGCACCGCGCAGCACGCGAACGGTGAGGCCGGGGATTCTGGTAAGTCCCCAGCCTCTGCATCCGCAAGCCTACGGTGGCCGCTAGGCGGCAGCGGCCTGTGGCGTAGGAATAACGCCGAGCTGCTGCAGCATGCCGAGCTGGTCCCAGCTAACCCAGTCTTCACGCCACAGGCCGTTCTCGAAGCGGCTGATAATGATGGCCTGGACCTTGAAGGATTTTCCCGTGGCGGGAATACCCATGAACTCTCCGCGCTGCGTTCCCGTGCCCGTACATCGCCATACCACTTTGTCTTCATTGGCGATCACATCCTCGAGCGCAAAGTGGAGATCGGGGAAGGCTGCTCGGAAGCCGCGGACGAAGTGCAGTAGTCCCTCCGACCCGGTGCCGAAGATGGGGGGCAATTCGGCCCAGGTGTAGGCGGGGGAAAAGATACCGGCCTGCCCATCGAGTCTGCCGTTGTTCCAAGCCTCATCGAGCCACGTCCGTACGGTTGCTTCGTTCTTCTCTGCCGACATCTGTCCTGCTCCTCTCTGGAACTTGTCGTCACACACCTCAGTGCTGACAGATCCATCGTGCACGGAGACAGCAGGAGGATCATCGGCTATTTAGCCCATTTGTTACCGGGGCCGGAGCGCATTATGGCCGTAGCGGCATCGCGCTAGCGGCTGAGGTTGCATGAAGGGCCAGGGCTTCAGCTCAGCAGCTCCTGTTCCATGGCGTACATCGCCGCGGCCGCGCGCGTGGAGACGCCTATCTTGTCGTAGATGTGCTGCACGTGGTGGGCCGCGGTGCGATGCGAGATTACGAGCGCCTTGCCGACATCTCGTTGCGACGCGCCGCGCGAGATTAGTCGCAGAACCTCAATCTCACGATCCGTCAAACTATCCGGCCAAGCAGACCGTGCTTTCCTGGCATGGCCGGCGGCGGCCAGCACCGCGGCGACTGCCTGCCCGTCGAGCTTCCCCTGCGCGACTTCCTGCTCCATCGTCCGCGCGGCAGCGGGCGGATCGACTGCCGCCCGGTATGGCCGGATGCTGGTCATTGCCTGGTAGGTATCGGCCGCGGCCAAGATTCTGGCAGGCAGGGAAATCGCGCCTTTGGCGAGTTGCCGGTGGTAGCCCGTCCCATCCTGCCGTTCGTGGTGCATGCCCGCAATCGGCGCGAGATGTGCCAGGGCAGTGGAGCGGGCCAGGATGCGCTCGGAGTAGTATGGGTGCAGTCGCACGCGCTCCCAGTCCGACGCAGACAAGGGCCGAGTCTTTTCCCACACGCCATTGGGGATACCCACACGTCCCAGATCGTGGAAAAGCGCCGCCCGCGTTACGTTGGTGATCTCGGCCGCATCGAGGCTCAAGTGCACGGCGGCCCCTTCGGACAATCGGGCCACCTCGGCTGAGTGGCTTCGCGTGAAGGTGGTCTTCAGGTCGACCATATCGGCGAAGGCGTGGCCGATCCCATCGAGCTGCGTTTCCGCGGCGGTGCGGTGCGGCGCCGGCTCCGATGCCAGCACGGTGCCCCACGCGTCTGCTTCGTCGAGACCTTCCATGATGCCGGCGCTATAGCGTGTAAACGCGTGGGCGATTTCGGGATCGAGCATGGCGCCGGCCCGTTTGGCGACGACGTCGCAGGCCGACTGCAGGTCCGACGCGTCGATCAGCGCGATCCCAACGTCGGCTACCGTGGTGACGCGCACCGCGAGGGAGAGGCGATCGCCTGCAAGCCGGTGCGGCCAGCCTTTGCCGTCCCAGCGCTCATAGACTTGACTGAGGGCGGTCTGGACCGCCTCGGGGAGGGCGAGGCGGCGCGCGACCATGGCGCCCACTTCGCAGTTCGAGGCTGCCAGCTCCGGCAAGGCGCGCGGCGTGCGCACCAGCGACGCGGCGACGGCTCCGGCCCTGGCAATCGGCCCGAGATGCGCACCGACATGGGAAAAGGTGAACGAGATGGCCTCGCGGGGATTCACGGGATCCATAGTGGCCACGGCGGCGCGAGCGGCGATCTCCTCGCCGGCGAAGAGCGCGGCCTCTTCATGGGCGTACGCAGTGCAGCCGATATGGCGGAGTAGCGAGGCGAAATAGATGGTAGCGCGATCCGTGGCGCTCAGGCCGAGACGGTCGGCGAGGCGTGTGGCCACCACGCAGACGCGCATCGCCGTTTCGGGTGACTGGCCATGTCCCAGGTCCGTCACGACGGACAAAGCGGCCAGGATATCTGCCAAGCGCAGGCGCGCCGTGTCCGGGCCGCGTGGCGGTGCCGGCCAGTTTGCCGCTAGCGGCTGATCACGATCGTCTAGACTGCTGCTCATTGTTACACCCGTGCCTCTGCGCTGAGCGAAACCCAAGCGGGCCTACGCTTCTCACCATAGCACGCCGGCCGAAGTCAGGCGTGTGCGCCCTTCTGTCCCTTTACGAGGGTGGGAATTCTCCTGGCGGGGGTTGGCTGACTTGCATCTGCTTACGCGCGACATGCGTAATCAGGAACGTATACATATGTATGCCAGCCTGTAGGGCGCGGGCGCGCTCGGCTTGGCTGCCGCGAAAGGACGCTGGTGATGCGCTGGCTTCAATGGGGACTCGGTGTGCTTCTGATACTCGTAGGTGTGCTGTGGCTGCTCCAAGGTCTCAACGTGATCAAAGGGTCCGGCATGTCTGGGCAGGGCGGATGGGTCGTGGGTGGACTGATCGCCTTGCTCTTCGGCTTCTGGGCACTTTGGTCGGCTGCCAAGCCGTATCTTAGCCACGGCTAGCGGGATCGGAGTGATGCTGTCATGCCAAATGCACGCGGAACGACCGCACCTGGAAGGGCAGTAGCTCGAAGGCCAGGGTAGTGCCGGCGACGTCCGGAGCCTGAACCGTGGCGTCGGGCTCCTCGAGGATCGTGACGGCACGTGCGGCCTTGATGGGGCCGGCGAAGACGAGCTCCGTGCGCTCGCGGCCGCCGGAACAGTCGTAGACGCGGAGGATCAGCCCGTCGCCGTCTTCTGCCGGCTTCACGGTGTCGATCACGGCGTGCCGGCTTGTGGTGCATACCAGCGATTGCTCCGCGGGAAGCGGCCCAGTACCACCCGTATGGCGTAGTGCCGTCGCCGGCAGGTTGAAGGCGTAGGCGGCCTGCACCGTGTCGGCAACGGTCCAGTCGGGTCCGTGCGGCAGCAGCGCGTAGGAGAAGCAGTGGATGCCCTGGTCTGCCTGTGGATCCGGGTCGATGGCGGACTTGAGCAGGGTGAGGCGCAGGGTGCTATCCAGGCAGTCGTGGCCGTACTTGCTATCGTTCAGCAAACTCACGCCGTAGTCTGCCTCGGAGAGATCGGCCCAGCGGTGCGCGGCGACCTCGAAGCGTGCCGCGTCCCAGCTGGTGTTGCGGTGCGTCGGGCGATCGACCCAGCCGAAGGCGCACTCGTACCGGGCTTTGGTCGCGCGCAGGTTGAGCGGGAAGGCTGCCTTGAGCAGGACCTGGTGGTGGTGCCACTCGATCCGCGTCTGGAAGTCGATGCGCGGCGAGGTGCTATATAAGAGGATCCGCTGAGTGACGGTTGAGCCGTCCCACTCGCGCCGGATCTCCACGCCCGCGCGCAGCGGACCCTGCTCGACGACGCGGAGGTCGCTCACGGCGTCGATAGCCCAGTGCTTGTCGACGTAGTAGCTGTCGATCTCCCAGGCATCGAAGTTGTGTGGCTTGTCTTCAAACGCCAGCAGTTGATTACCCACGCCGCGGGGCGCCAGGATCTCGCGCTGGTACCGCTTATCGAAGAGCCTGGTGATTTGGGCCGCTTCATCCAGCTCGAGGATGAAGAACTGGTTCTCCAGCCGGCGCTCGCGCACCTGCAGGCTGGAATCAACGGGCGCGGGTTCAGGCCGGGCCAACGGCAGGCTGCGGTAGCCGAGCGCGGGCACCGTGGTGTCGAGGAGCACGCGCTCCCGGCCATCCAGGTCGGTGACCGGCTGCACCGGCAGAGGCTTCTGGTCGGTGTCCAGAGGCACGAGACCGCCCAGAGTAGCAGCGTCAAGGGCGAGGTCCCTCCTTGCCCAGGGCAGGCTGTTGCACACGAGCAGGCTATCCTCCACGCCGCCCAGCTGCCGCGCCAGTGCACCCTGGGCCTCCTGCCGCACGGTGCGTGCCAGGTCTTGCACGCGGGCATGGTCGCGCGCCTGGTCCGCGTAGACTTCGCCAATGGAGGAGCCGGGCAGGATGTCGTGGAACTGGTTCAACAGCGCGAGCTCCCAGGCTTCGGCGAGCTGGGATCGCCAGGCCGTGGTGCCGGCGCCTTGCAGTCCGGCCCAGGCGGCCCACAGCTCGGCATCGTGCAGCGCGTGCTCGGCGCGGCGATTGGCCGCTTTGACTCCCGCCTGGCCGGTATACACGCCCCGGTGGTATTCGAGGTACATCTCGCCGTCCCACACGGGCGTGCGCGGGTCGGCGATGAGGCGATCGTGCAGGCTCCGCAGGAAGGCGCCGGCAGGCCCTTGGGTGAGGCGCGGCATGCCGGGATAGCGTTCCAGGCGATCGGCCACTTCCAGCATGTGCTCGGTCGGCCCACCGCCCCCGTCGCCCCAGCCGAACGGATACAGCACGGTGTGGCTCAAGGGCTTGTCGGCGTAGCGTCCCCAGGCACTGGCTACCTCGCGCGGCGTGACGTGCCCGTTGTAGGTGGAGATTTCCCGCAGCGGGTTCTCCGGATCGTACATCTCGGGCTCGGCGGCAGGGTCGATACCCGCAGTGATGAACATGGCCAGCACTTCGGAGCCGTCCAGTCCGCGCCAGCGGAACGTGTCGTGCGGCATCCGGTTGGTGGTATTCCAGGAGAGCTTGCTGGTGACCAGCACGGGCACGCCCGCGCCGCGCATCAGTTGCGGCAGCGCGCCGCTGTAGCCAAAGGTATCTGGGAGCCAGAGGACCTCGCAGCGGCGGCCGAAGCGAGTCTCCGAGGCACGCTGCCCATGGAGAAACTGGCGCACGAGCGACTCGCCTGCGGTGAGGTTGACGTCCGGCTCAACCCACATGGCCGCGGCGGGCTCCCAGCGACCCTCACCCACGCGCGCTTCAACCTGCCGGTAGAGCTCAGGCTCGTCTGTCGCGAGCCATTGGTACTGCTGCGCCTGGCTCGCCAGGAAGTGGAAGCGGGGATAGCGCTCCATCAGGCGGAGCGCGCTCGACCAGGAGCGAGCCACTTTCCGCCGGGTTTGCGCCAGGGGCCACAGCCAGGCGGTGTCGATATGCGCGTGGCCCATGGCCAGCACGTGTGCACTCTGCGGATACTCGTTCGCCAGCCGTGGCAGGCCCTCCGCGAGCAGCGCCCGTGCCTGCCGCACGCCGGCGGCAAAGGCGTCGGAGCCCGGCCGGCGCCGGTCGACGAGGTTTTCGGCGTCGAGGAGCAGTGCGCTGAGAGATGCACGCGCGGGATGGTCTCTTGGGAGAGCGCGCAAGACACCTGCCCCTACTTCCAGATCGTACGCGAAGGCCAGTGCCTCGGCGTCGATGCGCTCCAGGCGGCACGGCCCCACTAGGCACGTCGTGCCGGGCTGGCGCGGCGCGGTGGTCTCGTGGATGGCGTAGGCTTCCACCACCACGCGGTGCGGCCGGCCGTCTCGCACCGATGCCGGGAGATCGACGTGACCATGGTTGGCATCGAGTCCCTGCCAGGGCCGGCCATCGAGGTAGGCCATGCCCTGGCCCCCCAAAGGCAACGCGAGGCGGGCAGGCGTGGCGAGCCACGCTTGCGGGACGTGGAATTCCGCGCGAAATGTCGCCCAGGCGTCCTCGCCGCCCCAGCGTGCACCTTCCATGGCCGGCTGCCAGCCGGTCGCATCCTGGTCCTCGGGTGCGATGTGGCGACCGGGTCGGAACGAAAGCGAGAGGAGCGGCACGGTCTCGCGCACCCCTGACTGCAGCTGCTCGAGCGCACGCTGCTGAAGCCTGCGAACGGTGAGATCCACGGTCTTAGCCTCCTTGGCAGGTATCCAGGCGCACCTGAGTAATCTCGTGCGCGTTGCCCACGACCAGTGCGGAGGGCTGCCAGGCCAGGGCCGTGGGCACCAGTCCGCTCGGGAAGGCGATGGTGAGGAGGGGGCGCAGGTCGGAGGCACGCGCAACCACCAGGTAGCCGGCGCGCACGAAGGCGACCAGACCCTGCGCCTCGTTCACTGCCAGTGGTCCGTCGCCGCTCACCTTTGCCTCGGGCGCGCCGGATGCCAGCGCGAAGGCAGCCACCGTGCCCGCGCCGGCCTGGTAGAGTCTGTTCAGGGCCGGACTGGCGGCTGCCGGGGGTGAGGTGACTGCATAGGTGCGGACCAGGCTCCCGCTGGCGGCAGCGAACAGGGCGATTGTGCCCTGGAAATCGCTCTGGTCGGGCATATACACGGCCAGCAGCCCGTGCCCCGCCGGGCCTACCCACGTGCCTGCGTGGGTGAGTCCCAGCCGCTGGCTCCAACGGAGCCGCAGGACTCCGCCGCCGGCCGGCCGGAACGCGTAGAGCTGGGCTTCCATGGCGCCGGGCGGCTGCCCCACGAGGTAGATGTCGCCGTTCGCCCCGGTGGTGACCGCGGCGGGCCAGCCAATAGGCCGCAGCGCGAGATCCTGGCGTGCCGCCAGGCGGCCGCTGGTGCCGTCAAGGGTGAGCAGCTGTGAATCCAGCACCAGGTATAGCTGCTTGCCGCTGGGGCCCGAGGCGAGGCCGGGTGGGATGACGTACGCCGGCAGGTCGATCGACTGCACGGTCTCCGCGCTGCCATCGAGGCGTAAGAGGTCGAGCGTGTCGTGCGGCAGGAAGCGAATCGGCGAGCCGGGCTTGCCGACCAGCGCCACCACGCCGGCACCGCCGCCTAGGGCCAGCAGGCTATCTGCACGACCGGGAAGCGCCAGCGAACGCACGACGGTCGCCCGGCACACGGGCGCTGCTTGGGCAGCGCTAGTGAAGGACGCCGGCCAGGCGATGAGGCAGGCCAGCACCGCGAGACGGGCGATGCTCATCCCTTCGTTCCGCCTATGTTGATGCCTTTGACGAAGAAGCGGGAGACAAACATGTACAGCGCGACGGCGGGCAGCGTGTAGAGCATGGCGTAGGCGGCGATCTGGCCGTAGTTCACGGCCCCGTAGCTGCTGAAGAAGCTGAACAGCTGCACCGAGGCAGGGAACTTGTCCGTAGTGGTGTAGATGATGAAGGGCACGAAGAAGTTGGTGTAGGCGGCGATGAAGCTGAGAATCCCGACCACGGCGATGCCCGGACCTGAGAGCGGCAGCACGATGCGCCAGAACGAGCCGAAGGTAGAGCAGCCATCCACCCAGGCCGCTTCCTCCAGGTCGACCGACACCGAATCCAGGAAGTTCTTCATCAGCCAGGTGTTGAAGGGCAGGCTGGAAGCCACGAAGAACAGGATGACGCCGCCCGTGTTGTCGATCAGGCCCAGCTGGACGTACATGGCGTAGAGCGGAAAGATGAGCGCCAGGATTGGCAGGCCGGTGCAGAACAGGATGAAGAGCATGACAGACTGCTTGAACCGGAAGGAGTAGCGAGAGAGCGTGTAGCCTGCCCCACAGCTCAGCGCGACTACCAGCACCATATTGCTGATGCCGAGCACGAGGCTGTTTTCGTACCCCTTCGCGTAGCCGTTGTCGAAGATGTAGCGGAAGTTGTCGAGGCTGATGCTGCTCAGGCTGGAGAACCACACCGTGCCCAGGTTGGCATTGGGCGTGAACGAAGCGACGATCAGCCAGAGAAAGGGCAAGATGAAGAACAGGCCCAGCAGCACCAGGATGGCGTAGGCCGCGACGGAGGTTGGGATGATCTTGCGCTTTCGCATGCCCCGCCTCCTATACTTCGACGCGCAAGACGCGGATGTAGAGCAACGACAAGATGGCGCCGGTCACGATGATGAGGAGCGCAATAGCGGTGCCGTAGCCCAACTGGTAGAACTTGAAGGCGTGCTGATACATGTAGATCGTCAGCAGCTGGGTGTCGAAGCCGGGGCCACCGCCCGTGAGCACGGTTACCAGGGTGAAGTCGGAGAGCGTGGCCAGGGTGATCAGGAGCAGGTCGGTGGCGATCGTTCCTTTCAGCATGGGCAGGATGATCAGGCGAATGCGCGACCACAACCCGGCGCCGTCGATGGAGGCCGCGTCCAGCAGCTCAGGCGAGATGCCCTCCAGGGCGGAGGCGTAGAGCAGCATGGAGAATGCGGTGCCGCGCCAGGTGTTGGCCACGATGATCGAGGCCATGGGGTAGTCCTGCAGCCAGGCATGTTGCGGCAAGCCAAAGGTGGTGGCGATGGAGCTGAAGAGTCCGTTGCCGGTGCCGAGGTTTAGCTCGTCGACGTGCAGGTAGGCGTACCAGAGGTAGCCCGCTACCACATCGGGCATGACCCAGCAGGCTACGATGATGCCGCCGAGCACCGTCTTGAACAAGGGGCGCCGGCCCTTCATCAGCAGGGCAAGGAGCATGCCCAGCACTGCCTGGCCGATGAGCGCCGAGCCCACGAGGTAGGTGAGCGAGATCCGCAGGGAATCGAAGAACTGGGAGTCCTTGAGGATCTGGCGAAAGTTGCCGAAGCCCACCCAGGACGGCGTCGCGGCGCCGTTGCCGGTGAGGGCCATGTTGGTGAAGCCGACGTAGATGGCGTACACCGCCGGCCCGAGGAAGAACACCGCCATGACCGCGAAGGCAGGCACCATGAAGAGGATGCCGAGACGAAACCGCTTGTGTCGCTTAGCGAGCGCTGGCGGAGGGGCGGCGGTGGCTTGCACGGCCTTGTTCCTCACTGGTGTTCTAGTGGGAGGACCTCCGGCTGCGGCCGGATGCCAGGGACGACGCCGGCTGCGGCCGGTTGAAAGGCTACGTACGCATTGAAATCAGTTGGGTTTTGATCTGCCGGGACATATGACTGCCAAGCGGGTCCCCGGTGCGTTAGCGGCACCGGGGACCTGCCAGGGGCTATGGGCTATGCCGATGCCACGATGGAACCCGCGGGCTCATTGGCTGCTCGAGCACACAGACGGGGGACGGGCAGGATGCCCGCGCTCCCGGCGAGTGGCCGCCGGACGGGGACGGGCAGGATGCCCGCGCTCCCGGTGAGTGGCCGCCGGACGAGGGCAGGCAGGATGCCCGCGCTCCAGATAGCTGTGCCCGATGCTGGTTCCACCGCGGCTTTAGTGGTGCTTCCGGTATGGCTGGCCTACATCTTCGCGGGAACCGGGGCGGCCTGAAGGCCACGGCTAGCCTAGCAGGTGAGGCTCTCCGGCCTGAAGGCCGGAGTCTCAGATGTAGTGCGAACTTGCCGGATGCACCGTTTAGCATGGTCGGTTGACTCAACGGGTCTCGACGTTGCCGGCGCCGGCGATGCCCCTGACCGCGTCGGCGAAGTTCATCATAGCGACCTTGGGATCGGTTCCTGTCATCACGAGTTCCATAGCTTGCTGGATCTGGTTGGAGATCTCTGGGTACACCGGGAAGCCGGCGCGGAACTTCGAGAACGCCACCAGGCTCGTGAAGAAGGGGTTCATGGGCACTTTGGCATAGGCAGGCACGGACGCTTCATCCTTGCGCACGCCGATGTTGCCTACCAGTACGTCGAACAGGGCCAGGTTGGCCTGGCTGTTGGCAGCCTTGAGCACCGCGAACGCCTGGTCCGGATGGGCGCTCTTGCTGCTGATGGCATACGACCAGCCGCCCGACATTGAGATGTAGCCGGGAGCCTGGCCAAACTCCGTGGGCATCTTGGCCATGCCCATCACCGTTTGCCACTGCGGCCAGGGAGCCGCACCGGTGGGAGACCACACGCTGGGCACCCACGAGCCATCGAGATCGATCGCCAGCTTGCCCTCTGGCAGCAACTGCTGCTGGACGATGTTGGAGGCGTTTCCGCTCAGGGCGATGTCGTCGGTGGGACCCAGGAGTGTCGCCGGGGCCGTGGGGTAGTAGACCGACTTTACGAAGTTGAGAGCGTCGAGGAAACCCGGGCTCGACGCGATCCACTTCGAGGTGCTGTAGTCGTACAGGGGATCCTTGGTGCCGTAGAGCAGCATCTGGAAGCCCTGCAGCGCCGACGCCTCATCCATGGGGATACCGGAGTAGAGGTTGATCGGAATCACGCCCTTGACCTTCGCCTGGATGGTGCGGGCGGCGGACAAGATATCGGCCCAGGTGTGAGGCTGCCAGTTAGTCGGCAGGCCGGCCTGCTTGAAGATGTTCTTGTTGTACCAGATGCCGCGCACGTCGGTGCCGTTCATCACGCCGTAGTTGTTGCCATGGAACGTAGTGATGGCCTGCATGCCGGGGTACCACTCGTTGGCGTAGTCGGGCCAGGTGGCCAGGTACTTGTTCAAGGGCGTGAGGTACCCGGCGGTAGCATCGGAGCCGATGAGGAAGCTATCCTCCTTGACCAGGTCGGGCGCAGTACTGGCAGACCGGAGCATGAGGTCGATCTTGGTGTAGTAGTCGCCTTCCGAGGCCACGATGACTTCGGTCTTGATCGTGAGGCCGGGGTTAGCGGCCTCGATGGCGGGGGCGATCTGGTTCCACCACTTGAGGTCTTCGTAGCCGGCGGGGTTGCCGAGCTCCTGGAAAGCCACGGTGATGGTGACCGAGCTGGCCGCGCGACTTACGCTACTAGACTTGACCATTAAGCCGGGAACGACGAACAGGGCGACAAGTGCCACACGTCCTAGTGTGCTGCGAAATGCGTTCATCGTATCTCCTCGCGACGAAGTACTGTGGCGGATACCGAGACTTCGTCACTGCATCGTAACTATCTCGCTGTTTTGACGCCATACGCTATCGTCCAGGTGTGCGATAGTTCGACCCTCCTTTCCACACCCACGGTCGCGGAGACATTTGACTTAGCAAATATACTTGCGGTATGCTTGTCTCCATAATGGCAAGTCTAGGCCCTCGATAGTTAACGATCAAGAGCAGGAGGCTACCGAGGTGAGCAGCGATCCGGCACCGCATGAATTTGCTAAGGCACAACGTCGCGGCCCCAGCGCCGGACAGGCGCGCTTTCGGCAGATAGCGCAATCGCTGCGGGAGGCCATTGCCGGCGGCGTGTATCGCGCCGGCGACCACCTGCCCACCGAGATGGAGCTGGCGCGCGAGCACCAGGTGAGCCGTGTCACGGCCGCGGCCGCGCTGACCGAGCTTGCTCGCGCCGGACTCGTGACCCGGACGCCGCGCCGCGGCACCATCGTGCAGGGTGGGCTGCCCTACCCCGGCAGTACGCCCCGGCCGCTGGTGGCCTGGGTTGTGATGCGGGTGGAGTCGACCTTCGGCCTCAGTCTGCTGCGGGGAATCCAACTGGGAGCGCGCGACGCCGGCTTCGGGCTCTTGCTGGCAGACAGCGGGGCCACCATGGAAGACGAGATGCAGGCCATCCGCGACGCCGTTACCTCCGGCGCGAAGGGCATCATGATCTTCATCCGGGATGGCGAGCACTACAACGCGGAGGTACTGCGCCTGGTGTTGGGCGGGTATCCGGTGGTGCTGGTGGACCGGTACCTGCGCGGCGTTCCCTGCGCCTCGGTATCGAGCGACAACGTGGAAGGATCGCGCATGCTCGTCAACGAGCTGCTCGACGCAGGGCACCGGCACATCTGCGTGCTGACGTTCCCCCCGAGCGACACCTCGACGATTCAGGATCGCATCCATGGCTACGTGCAGGCGCTCACTGAGGCCGGGATTCCCGTGGACTACTCGCTGCACTACGTGCTCAGCACGCTGGATGACGTCAACAACCCGCCGTGGGACTTGCAGCCCAGAGTCGTCGAGGATTTCGTGGACTTCTTGCAGGCGCATGCCGATGTGACCGCAGTGTACGCCACGAATGCGTTTCTGGGGCTCGTCGCCTGGCGGGCGATCCAGCGCCTGGGGCTGCGCATCCCAGACGACATGTCCCTGATCTGCGTCGATCCGCTGGAGACGATCCCGCTGAGCGTGCCCGAGGTCACGTGCGGGGTGCAGCAGGGCGAAGCGATTGGCCGCACCGCGGTGGCGCTCTTGCAGGACGTCATGGCCGGCAAGTCGCCGCGCACCGTGCAGCTGCAGATGCACCTGAGGCGTGCCGGATCGGTAGGCATGCCGGGCCGGGCCGCCCCGCAGCTTACGGGAGCGAGCGTGCCGGCGCAGGTAGAGTTGGCCTGAGGCCGGGGGCCTGCGGCTGGAGAGCCTGCGACTGCGGTCGCATGGCAGGGACACCGCCGGCTGCGGCCGGTTGCCTGCTGTGCGTGGCTTGGGGCGGCTAGCACGAGCGTCTCTTGGACCGGCGCGAACGCTTGCCGGCACGCCGCGAGCGAGCTGTGCGGTGGGGCGACGTCTCTCGAGCAGTTCGATTGGCAATTTCGCCTTGGCCCAGGCCTGCGACTGCGGTCTGAGAGCCTGCGACTGCGGTCGCATGGCAGCGTACGGGCACTGCGGTGCCAAGTGTGCTGGGGCGAAGGGCGGCCGCGGCCGGTTGGCAGGAGCCTGCGACTGCGGTCGCAGGGCAGCGTACGGGCACTGCGGTGCCAGGTGTGCTGGGGCGAAGGGCGGTGGCGGCCGGTTGGCAGGAGCCTGCGACTGCGGTCGCAGGGCAGGGTACGGCGGCTGCGGCCGGTTGGCAGGAGCCTGCGACTGCGGTCGCAGGGCAGCGCTCGGCGGCTGCGGCCGGTTGGAGGCCGGTGGGGGCCAGTTCGTTTGGCAGTTTTTCAGGCAGTCGGGCGGTGAGCACCGGCGGGGTGTGCGGGCGGGGGGCGGGGTCAGCGCAGGCGAGGGAGGCGGGCGCGGCTACGCTGGCGGCGGCGCGGGCGGCGCGGGCGGCCTGGAGGCGCTCGAACTCGCGGCGGGTGCGGATGAGGTCGCGGGCGACGTGTGCTTCGTAGCGGATTATGAGGTCCGCGGCCTTGGCCTCTGGCACGAATCGTGGGGTTACGGGTTCGGCGGCTGGGGGCGGGAATGAGGTGGGGAGCGGGGGCCAGCCGTCGTCGTCCATGGGGTCGTCGGCCTCGCTGCCCGGTGGGTCGGCGTAGAGCGAGGTGCTGGCG
>Ga0187876_1002241_pt1 | contig 14631 bp, 13 predicted proteins | sample June2016WEW_17_4_FD_133000 | JGI IMG/M metagenome (GOLD analysis project Ga0187876, IMG submission 133000) | Peatland microbial communities from SPRUCE experiment site at the Marcell Experimental Forest, Minnesota, USA - June2016WEW_17_40 | ecosystem: Environmental > Terrestrial > Soil >...
GAACGGATCCCCGGCACCTTGTTCGCGGTAATCGCCATTCCGGCGCCGGTGCCACACACGAGGATGCCGCGCGGAAACTCGCCGCGTGCAACGGCCTCCGCCACTTTGACAGCGATGTCCGGATAGTCGATCGGCATGCTATTGTGCACGCTCATGTCGACGACCTTGTACCCATTCGCGCGCAAATGCTCGGCGAGCGTGTTCTTGAGTTCGACGCCGAAATCATCGGCACCGATGACGATGCGGTTCGGTTCGGTCATGCCACTCAAACCCCTTAATCCCGTGGAAGAACGTAGTGGTCGGCAAATGAGCCCAATATTGAATTCGCCGGCGAGACTCGTGTATCCGGCTGGTTATATATACAAGGTCTCGCGATCTCCAGGTCTCGATCAGCGGATTTCAAAAACTACACTGCCGCCTGTTCAGCGCTAGCCTGTCCGGATAACCCTCGATGGCCTTCCGTTGCCGTGCCTTGCTATCTTTTCCGTCGCCCACATTGGCCCTGGATCGGGCAAGCGAGGGCGGATTCAAGCTGACGCACGACATGATTGGCAAGATCGGCCGCGCAAGATGCCTGGGCGAGGCTCGCGCGGCATGGCCGGCGCCGGCGCGGCATCATCTCGCCTGCTCCCAAACACGTTGTCCGCCCCTTGCGGAGGCGTCTCTAGAAATGCGATGGCGGAAGGCGGGATCGCTCACGCCTTGAGCGCAGCGACGACACTTTCGACAATGGCGATATACCCTCTCGCCTCCCATGCCGACCGTCCGATGAACAGGCCGTCGATATTTTTCTTGGCCGCAAGCTCGCAGCAATTGGCAAGATTGACGCTGCCGCCGTAAATAACATCGACGGGGTTCACAAAGCGCCGCAACGATTCTTCCTTGATGAAAGAATGTTGACGGTCGGCGAAATCGGGATCGGCGGGAACGCCGCCTTCGCCGATGGACCAGACCGGCTCATAGGCGAAAACGATGCGGTCGCGGTCTTGCGCCGTGGCAGCAGAGAGCGCGCTGCGGACCTGCTTAGCCAGCACGGCGGATGTTTGGCCCGCCTCGTATTCCTGCCTTGTGTCGCCGACGCAAACCAGCGCGAGGAGACCATGGGCGAGAGCGGCCTTTATCTTCAGCGCGACCGTTTCATCGCTCTCGGCGAAATGCGTGCGCCGTTCGCTATGGCCGATCTCTATGAGCGTTGCGCCGACATCTCCAATCATCACCGGCGAAATTTCGCCGGTCCACGCGCCGGCATCCGCCCAATGCATATTTTGCGCACCAACTCGCACCGCAGTCCCTGCTAGAATAGAGGCGACGTCGGCAATCGACGTGAATGGTGGGATGACGAAGGCGCGCGCGCGCGTCGACGCAACGCTCGATGCCTTGAGTGTCTCGGCATAGGAGCGCGCCTCCGCTCGGGTCTTGTTCATCTTCCAACTTGTTCCGATCCAGGGGGTCTTCATCGGCCCTCGCGCTCCCGCTTCCACGAAGTATTGACGCGTCCCTCGCGCGACTTAAAGGGCGACCGATTCTCTGATCATGACTCCCTGCCATTGCGGTCGGCGGGTTCTCGCTCGAGAAACGCAAACTCCATACACAATTCGTTGTCGCTGCTGCCGCCCCACCTGATTGCCTCGATCAGTCTTTACGGTGTGATCCGCCTATCGCGATTGTGATGGGTAGTGAACGGCCAATGGCCGCGGAGCGGTGTCCGATGCACCCCGCTAGTTAATCGCGGGCTGTGATCCCACATAGCCATTTGGCGCCGCGTCGATCGAGGCACACTTGATCAGATTTAGATGCAGATGCAGATGCAAAGCTCCCAGATCAAGAGAGGCAGACGTGCGTGGCGTATCCGATGCCCTTGCAGCGATCGGGCTCAGCCTTTTGACCGCGCCACCCTACAGCAGGACATGCCAACAACTCTAGCCCGTATCCTCGATACTGGAATATGCGCGACCACTAGCCGTTTGCCGTTCTTGTTTGCGAAAGGAATCCCGGCTGCTTCTGCCGACAAAGGCATTCAATTCTTGAGGACTCAGACTGCTGGGACTATGGCCGCTGTCAATGCAATCGCTGCGCCTGAAGCCCTCTGCCAGAGTTAAGAGGAATAGCAATGCGCAGCATGATAGTGATGCTGATATTCATGGCCACGATTCGCACGACCAGTGCTTCCAGCGTCCAGGTACCGGGGGTCGCCCTCCACGCGTTCGGACGCACGGCCGCAAACATCGTCGCACACCCTTAAAGACCAGATCTACGCGATCCTGAAGAATGTGATCCTGTCGAGCGACTGAGCGGCGCTTACCGCATCGCCGCGGCGATGTTGCCGCCATCAACTGTAGTGACGCCGGCTGTGGTCTTGAGGGCCAGCGCCTGGTGCAGAAACGCCTGTGCGACGTCCTCCGCCGTCACCTCGCGGCCGAGCAGATTGCCGCTCATATAGTCCTTTTCGCTGAGACCGCGTGCTTTGGCGCGTGCGGCGATCATATCTTCTGTCAGCAAGCCCGAACGGATGCGGTCGGCGTTGACCGCGTTGGCGCGGATCCCGTCGGAGCCGTACTCGAGCGCGTATTGACGCATCAGCGCTAGCAGCGCCGCCTTGGGCATACCGTAAGGGCCGAAATTGGGGCCTGGATTGACCGGCTGTTTAGAGACATTGAAGAGGAGGCACCCGCCGGTGCCCTGCGCCAGCAGGATCTTGATGGCAGCCTGTGCCACTCGCTGATGGCCGTAGAAATTGAGCTCGAAGCTTTGACGCAGGATTGCTTCGTCGACTTCGCCGATGCGTCCTTGCCAGGCCGCGCCGGCATTCGAGACCACGATATCGAGGCCGCCGAAGGTCGCAGCCACCTGATCGAGCGCCGCGCGCACGACCGCCGCGTCCGTCACGTCGCACTGCACCGGCAGTGCGGTCGAGCTGATCGCTTTGGCCTTTTCGCTGGTGGTGGCAAGGTCAACGTCGAGCAGGGCGACTTCCGCCCCGGCGGCGGCGAACGCTTTCGCCGTTGCGGCGCCGATCGCACCCGCGGCGCCGGTGACGGCGACGACCTGTCCGGCGAGTGGCGGCTCCTTTCGTGCGCCGAGCTTGGCCTGTTCGAGCGGCCAATACTCGCAATCGAACATGTCGGCCTCGGAGATCGACTCGAAGCGGCCGATCCGTTCTGCATCGGCGATAACCGCCATCCATTCCTCGGCAATATCGGCAGCGATGGCGGCATCCCGCTTGGAGCGACCGAGGCCGAACAGGCCGAGGCCGCGCACCAGCACGACGCGGGGCAGGGGATCGAGTTCCTGCTTGATGCCGCCGACGCGTTTGTTGTGCCGTTCGAAATATTTCCGATAGTGCGCAGCAAATATGCTCGCTGAGTCGTGGGCTGTGCGCTTGAAGTCATCGAGCTTGCCGGCCTCCGGATACGGCAACACAAGCGGCCAGTTCTTGGTGCGGATGGTATGATCCGGAGTTACCACGCCGCTTTCACTCAAGCGGGCCAAGTCTTTGTTTTTGAGGAAATTCAGCACAGCCTCGCCGTGGCGAAATTCGAGCACCAGCCGCCGCCATGCGCCTTCGATATGGTCGTCTTTTTGGCTGCAGGCGCCACGCACGATCGGCGCTACCTCGGCGACGGGCGCGAGATTGCGTGGCGTAGGCGCGCTGACGGCCACGGTCTTGCACTGGCGCGCGATAAAATCTTCCGCGACCGACACCATCTCGATCATGCGCTCATAGGCCTCGCGCGCGCTGTCGCCGAAAGTGACGATGCCGTGTTTGCTGAGAATGAGACCTTCGCTCGCGGGCGCCCGCTCAAAGATTTCGATCGCCTTCTTGGCGAGGCCGAAGCCCGGCATGAGGTAAGGCACGAATGCCAGCCGGTTGCTGTAAACCTCAGCACATTGCGCTTCGCCGTTCGGCTGATCGATCACACTGAGCACCGCGGTCGCATGGGTGTGATCGACAAATTTGTGCGGCAAAAATGCGTGCAGCATGATCTCGACGGACGGATTTGGCGCCATCGGATCGATAAGATTGGCGCGCTCGATGCCGACGAGCTCATCATCCGCGACCGTGTCGAGTGCGCGCAGCCGGCGCAAGGGGGCGAGCCGCACCGCCGGGAGGCCTTCGGATTCGATCACCGCCATGTCGGCGCCGGAGGCTTTTACCCGCAACACCTCGACTTCTTCGCCGAGGCGGTCGCGCGTACGGGTCTTGAGAGAGGTGTTGCCGCCACCATGCAGCACCAGCTTGGAGTCGCGGCCGAGCAACCTCGTCGTGTAGATTCGCAACGCCAAGTCAGGCTCGACGCCGGATTTCGCGCCGTGCGCAACTATTGCCTCGGCGTCACGGTCGACCCACCCGCTTTTCATGGCGCGCTCGATTTGTCGCGGCGAACCTGTTCAGCCAGCATAAACTTGGGATTCCCCATATGTGGACGGCCCCCTCCTCGCAAGATGATTTGCAGTGCTCCGATCAGATCGCTTGCGTCCATATGTCCGACCTGTTTGTGCCCTCACGCGTGAACGCTGGCAAAAATGGTTTCCGCGACGAGAGCTCCAAAACAGACGAGCGATCTCATAGAGGGTCACTGGGGAATGCGGAATTTCTCTCATCATGGATCGATTGATCACACCATCTGCACATTATCCTGCAAGTTCTGGCACCAGCAGCACGGTTGCAATTGAGTTGCTCCCCGTGTCTGGCTGATCTTTAGGCTACGCCTGCCGACGGGCGAGCGCAGATTTTCGCGGCGTAATTTTCCTTTTAGCCAGCGCCACGGCGACCAACTTCGGCGACTTGCGTTTGAAGAGTGCCGTGGAGAACATGCTCGATAGCCGAGGACAGAAACGGACGAGAAGGTTGTTGGGCATAGGTTCCGTTCCGAATATCAATCCAGATGTCTGTCGTGTCGTTCGCCTGCGTCGCGAGCGTAATCGCGCTGCCCTTGAATACCGTCTCGGCGACTGCCTTCTCGAGGTGGGCACCGACAAGATCATCATATTCACGATAGACTGCTGAACAATCTCGCCAATCGCGTGTAAGAAGTCGTTGCGGGTCTTGTATCTGCCGGTCTCGCGCCCTTTCGCATCCCGGATCTGGCCAAATGTGGTGATCCCTGCGCCCATGTCGCAGTCCTTAGCAGATCGCGAAACCCTTCCAACTCGGATCATTGCGGAAGCATGTGAGTTACTCATAGCGACGCATCGCTATCTGGCCTTTCACGACTGTGGATCTGCCGACTTCGGCGGTGTCCCTGCGGCAGACGACGGTTGCTCGAACACGGTCGCTATCGGGTACGGTCACGCAGCGTAGCAGCAATCGAGTCCATAAGAATGCTGGTCGTCAACGCACCGGGATCGACAAAACCGACGCTCCGATCGCCCAAACTCTTCGCCTTGCCGATTTTCGCGACTAGTCCTCGCGTTGCTCCCACGCCGGCAGCGGCAGCCTTGGCCGCTGCCGCCGCGACGTCCTCGATCGACCCACCGCTGGCGAACGCCTTCCGGGCGGCCTCGGCGGCGGGCGCGAGCGCATCCACCATGGTCTTGTCACCAATACTCGCCTTGCCGCGGATCTGCACGGCCTTCAATCCGCCTTCGAGAGCGAGTACCAAAGCCTCGGCGTCGAAAACATCGCTTTTCAAGGATTTGCCCGCTCCCTGGAACAGCGTACCGAACACAACGCCGGAGGCGCCTCCACTCGCCGTCATAAGAGCCAGGCCGCAGCCGCGGAACAGGTCTTGGATGGTGCGGACATCTTTCGCGGTGGCCTCATCGAAAGCAGCAAATCCACGCGCCATGCCGACCCCGTGGTCGCCGTCACCGATGTCCTGATCTGCCGTGGTCAAACGATCCTTATTCGCAATGACCGCTCGCGCCGCCGCCGACAGCAGTGCTCTCGTGCCTGACAGATCGAGTCCAGCGCTCATTGCGGTGCTCACGGCTTCAGGAAGGATTCGTTGGACGCGGGCTGATCGAAATAGCGCGCCAGCTCGTCGTCGAGCCGGAAAAGCGTGATACTGAAGCCCGCCATTTCTTGGGTCGTCATATACGGGCCGATTCGCGTATCGTGCACCGCGATGCCACGCTGGTCCAAAATCTGGCGTACACGGCGATTGACGATCAAAAGCTCCATCATGGTTGTGGCGCCGAGATCGTCGATCAGAAGCGCGACACGATCTCCCCGTTTGAGCGGGAAGTCTTCGATGATTTGGCCCATCATCAGATCGACGAGTTGATCGGCAGGCATCATCTTTTTTCGCGCGACCCCTCGCTCGCCATGGCCGCCCATCCCGATTTCAAGCTCGTCCTCGCCCAAAGTGAAGGTCGGCTGGCCCGTCTCGGGCAGGGATCCAGGTCGAAAGGCGACGCTCAAGGAGCGGATGTTTTGCTGTGCGTGAATCGTCACGCGCTGCGCCTCTTCCAGGCTCAGGCCGCCGCTGCACGCGGCACCGGCGATCTTAACTTGGAAGAATGAGCCGGCGATGCCCCTGCGTCCGTCAGCTTTGGGGAGCGAAACATCGTCGATCGTCCGGACATATTTGACCTCAATCCCTTCGGCCGCTGCCATCTCGGCAGCGACGTCGAAGTTCATGACGTCGCCTTCGTAGTTGCCGTAGACGTAGAGGACCCCCTTCCCTCGATGGACGGCTTTGGTAGCCTCGAAGATGATCTGTGGCGACGGCGCGGCGAAAATATTGCCGCAGGCTGACGCGTCGGCGTATCCACGGCCGACATAGGTCGTATAGATAGGTTCATGGCCGCTTCCTCCGCCGATCAGAAGCGCGACTTTGCCGTCCTCGATGTGCGCCCGCATGATGGCTTGCACACCCGGCACTTTGACAAGGCGTCCATGTGACGCGAAAATCAGGCCTTCTATGACTTCGTCGACAATTCGTTCTGGGTCATTGATCGCTTTCTTGATCATCTGCGAACGCCTCCGCTGATTTGGTTTCTATCGCCTGTCGCACTCCGCCAGGCACCGACTTCACGGGTTCGGATACCCATTGCCGTTGAAATTGGGCAAATGGTCGAGAGCCATAAACAAGACGACACCAATGAGAAAGACGGGAACCGCATAAGTATGAGCGGCTAGGGAAAACGGCTGACATAGCATGACCACGCCGGCGATGATCAGCCCTGTTGCCAATGAATAGAGTCTGCTCACGATCATCTTGTCACCCCTGCCCCAACACCGTGTCCACTCTCGGGACGAAGACGGTCGCCGTTTGGAGACGTGAACACGAATGCTTTTGCCGGATCGAGGCGAATGAAGCAGCTGGCGCCGCGCGCAAACTCGGTACGGATCGAAATCACCTTGCGGACGCGATTGGCCCCGAAATGTACTTCGACCGCCTGATCCCGACCACGGAAGTCGGTAGCCCACAAGGTCACGGGACTGAAGCCGGGCGTTCCCGTCGTGACAAGTTCAACATCTTCCGGCCAGAAGCCCACGGTCACGTTCGAGCCGTCGGCCAAACACTCCAGACGGAGAACCGAGAGCGGCCAGGACGTCGAATAACCGTCGATGGACAGCATCCGGTCGCGCACCTTGGCTTCCAGCAGCGCCATCGACGGACTGCCAATCAGCTCGCCAACCCTCTGATGGGCCGGATCGGCATAAATTTCGAAAAGCTTACCCGTCTGCAGCAGCCGCCCCTTGTCGATTACGGCGATTCGCGATGCGATCGCCGCCATACTCAGGAAATCGTGTGACGCATAGATCAGTGTCTGGCCACGCCGTCGATGCATTTCGCGCAGTTCGATCTGCAGCGCCTCGCGCAGTTTCAGGTCCAATGAGCTGAGAGGCTCGTCGAGCAGGAAGAGCTTTGGACGACGCACGAGAGCGCGTGCCACCGCCACTCGCTGTCGTTCACCGCCTGAAATCTGATCGGTGTGCCGATCAAGAAGGTGGCCGATCCGTAGATCTTCGGCGGCCCGCGTAACTCGTTCTCTGACTTCGGTTTCCGGCGCTCGATAAAGCGGCGAGCGCAGGGGAAATGCGATATTGTCGAAAACCGACAGCGTCGGAAGCAGGTTGAATCCCTCGAATACGACGGCAATGTCGCGCACCATCGGCGACTCGTGCGTCACGTCGGCACCGGCCAGCCAAATCGTCCCGGCGTCTGGCTTGTGTAGGCCTGCAATGCATCGCAGCGTGGTGGTCTTGCCGGCGCCGGTTGGTCCCAGTATACCGAGAACCTCGCCATCGACGACCGACATGTTGATTTGGTCGATCGCAAACTTCGTTCCAAAGCGCTTCCGCAGTCCTCGCACATCCAGGACGGTTTCCGACATGCGCGTCACCCAAGCCGAGAGCCATCGGGCCCAAAGAAGAAACAGCGCTCCGGCGGCAGACGCAAAACTGTCGTGCCGTGAACGTCGGCGTCGAAAGGCAATTCCGCGATGATGGTCTGTCCATCAAGCGAAAATTCGGCCTGGAGATCGCGGCCGACCAGCACCGCATCGATCAACTGGGCAGGCCATACGTTCTTGGCGACCGTCGCTCCATTCACGAGTTCAACCAAATGCGGTCTGATTCCGAGCATAACTTCGTTGAGCCCTTGCGCGCGACAGCGGTCGATCACCTCTTGGGGCGCCGATACCCGCAGTGTCTGATCGGATGCGACACCAAGGCCGTTGGCCTCGACTTTTAAATTAAGGAAATTCATGCTGGGGGAGCCGATAAAGGATGCGGCGAAGCGATTGGTCGGGTTGTCGAACAGGGCGGCCGGCGGCCCGGACTGTATGATTTTTCCGTCCCGCATGAGCACTACGCGGTCGGCGAGCGACATCGCCTCCCGTTGATCATGTGTTACGTGCACGGTGGTGATCCCAAGCTCTCTCTGGAAGTGCCGTAAGTCCCAGCGCATCTCTTCCCGATATTGCTCTTCGACCCCAGACAACGGTTCGTCGAGCAGCAGTACAGCCGGCTCACGAACGACCGCCCGCGCCAATGCAACCTTCTGACGCGCGCCAGGTGGCAGCCCGACCACATAGCGACCGAGTATGTCACCGATCCTGAAGACCTCGGCAACCCGATCGATCCTTTTTGCGATCTCCGCTCTGCGGGCACCGCGGGCGCGCAATGGAAACGCAATATTCTGCCGAACCGTCAGGTGTGGATAGAGCGATACGAATTGGAACACCATACCGACATTGCGTTGGGCTGGCGCCAGATTGGTAACCGGCTTGCCATCAAACCGGATCTCCCCCGACGTGCAGCTTTGTAAGCCCGCGACGCAACGCAGAGTCGTTGTCTTGCCGCAACCAGACGGCCCCAAGAAGACGACGAATTCACCGTGGCGCAGCGTCATGGTGAAACCGTCTACGGCAGTCACCTCGCCGAAGAGCACTTTGAGATTTTCGATTTCGACCGTGGCCATAGCCCCTTGCCTATATCCGGTTTGAAAGGCTCGTCAGGTAACGCACAAAGACCATGGACAAGCCAAGAATAAGGACCAAGAGAATGATGGCGAAGGCGGAGGCTTGACCCGTGTGAAAATAGCCGAATGCCATCTTGCTGAGACTGTACGCGGCTGTCTCCGTTTCCGACCCCGGACCTCCTCCCGTCATGGCCACGAACAAATCGAATTGCTTAAACGCATCGATCAGGCGCAGCAGAAACGCGATGGTAATGATCGGCAGCGACATTGGCAGCGTCACGTGGAAGAAAGTGAATGCCGGCGACGCGCCATCGACTTGGGCCGATTCGCGGATGTCTGTAGGGATCCCACGGAACGCGGCCGTAGCCAGTAGAATCACGAATGGCGTCCAAGTCCACGCGTCCGCGATCGCGACCGCCCAAAGCGCATTCTCCGACTTTCCGAGCCAGTCGATCTTGGCGATGCCGAGCAGCGAAATCAGCCAGTTCACCATCCCCCACTCGCTGTTGAACATGTATTGCCAAAGGAAGCCAACTACGATCGGGCAAAACATCATCGGCATCAATGCCAGCGTGAACAGCAAGTCCCGACCCCTGAAATCACGCTGGAACCCGTGGGCAGCAGCGATGCCGACAACGAATTGGATCGAGAGCGTGGCGAGCACGAACTTCCCGGTGAATACGAAGCGCTGCCAAATGTCCTTGTCCGTCAGCAGGTCGATATAGTTGCTCCACCCGACGGAGACGGGCGTGACGTCGGGGCGCAACATCGAAAAATCCAATGACGAGTAGCGGATGAGCGAAACGAATGGGTAAAAAACCATCAACGTTAGAATCAACACCGTCGGCGCGATGAATATGGCGCACAACCAGGGATCGGGTAGCGTCCGTGGGCGCTTCGGTCGGGAGCGTGATTCGTCCATTTGTTTCTCGACGCTGAAACGCTCTCTAGCCGTTACCCGGACCTCTTACCCAGGACGCCGAACGTCATGCCGATCAGAAGATATCGGCGGATGAGGAAGAAGAAGATCGCGACCGGAACCACCAGAACAACGCCGGCCGCAAATATCTGTGTCCATTCCATCCCGGTAGCGCCCATCGCCGCGGAGATTTTCACCGGCAGAGGTTTCGCGGTCGTAGCCGCCAAAATGGATGCAAAAGAGAACTCGTTCCATGCAAAGATGAAGCAGAAGCCGGCCGTCGCCGCAATTCCCCCGCGAACCATTGGCAGAACAAGCCTCCAGAAAGCATTGAGCCGCGAGTAGCCATTCACTAGTGCAATATTCTCGACTTCGGTGGGCACTCCGTCAAAAAAGCCCTTCATGATCCAAGTGGCGAGCCCGAGATTGATGAACGTAGTCACCAGTATGAGCCCCACTTTCGTATCGATGAGGCCCAGCCGCGAATACATGACAAGGTAGAACACCAGCACCGCCACGGGAGGGATCATACGCGTCGACAACACGAAGAACATAAAGTCGCCGTGGCCGGGAAAACGGAATCGCGATGTTGCGTAACCGGCGAGCGTTCCGAGTGCGACCGCGAAAAACGTGCCAAGCACAGAGACCAAGATAGAAGTGACGAGCGACTCATACAGGCCCACGGCGATCGCCGTAGTGCTGGCAGCGCCGATTCCAAACACCGCCTGGTATCCCGTCCAGACGGGATGAAACAACACCTTAGGCGGAAGTGTAAACAGGTCCTGGCGGCTCTTCAGCGAGGAGAGGATCAGCCAGATGACCGGACCGTCGGAAAGGACCAAGTAGGCGCCGACGACGAGCGCAGCAAGTGACAGCGGGCTCCGTCTCATTATACGGCCCTTTGTGCTACGGTCGGAGACCGGGCGTGGCGTGGCCACGCCCGGTTCAAGCCGACTCGGTCAGTCGTAGGTTTCCGTTATGACGTGGTCGCTGCCAACTGGATTGACGATCTCATTTGGCACGGCCGGGATATTGGGGGTGCGGGTGATCTTGTACCCCGCCTTCTCCAACAACTGCTCCTGACGTTCGGCTGCCGAATCGAGAGCCTCCTTGACCGTCTTCTTGCCAGAGCTTGCCGCTGTGACCGCATCCTGAAGAATGTCGAGGAGCTGCGGGTATTCTGGCAGATGCCAATAGTCGTGATGCATGTGGGTCATGGCGCGAGCGAAGCTCTTGTTGTAGGTGTTGAGCTCCTGCCACTCGGGACTGTCGATTATCGACTGAAGTCCAGTTTGGCAGACCGCCGCCCACCGCTTCTGTTGCTCGGGATGATAGAACCACTCCAAGAATTTTATTACCTCCGGGATCTTCTTTGAGTACACGTTGATACCGATCCCCTGGCCGCCGATCATCATCTCGCGGCGGAACTTTTTGTCGAGGCCGATCGCTCCCGGCGTTACCCCGAATCCGGTCTTGGCCGCATAGGGATTCACCTTGGGGTCGGAATTCGACCCGTCGAAATAGTACCACTGCATCGCCATGGCAAGATGGCCTTGCTGGAACGCGGAGTTGACTGCGTCCCAGTCCCAGCTCTCGCTCCCGTGCGGCCCGTACTTGAACATGTCCACATAGGCCTGGACGCCTTGGATCGAAGCGGGGGAATTGAGATACCCCTTAACCTCGTGGGTTTTTGGATTCCACAGCTCGCCACCATACGACCACAAGAACGGATTCGAAGCCGACGTCGCAAAGTCGTAGGGACGTCCCCCCATCTGGCCCCAGCCGTAAAGACCCTGGTCCGGCCGGGTGAAGAATTCGGCCACCTGCTTCGCATCCTCATAGGTCTGCGGGAATTCCAGGTCGCGCCCGTATTTCGCCTTGAAGGCCGCCTTCTCCTTGGGATCGTCGAACAGGTCCTTCCGATACATCATGCCGTAGGCGTCCTGGTTGACCGGCAGGCCCCAATACTTCCCGGAATCGTCGGGATATTCGCCATACAGTTTCAGTGACAGTGGCGAGAAAAGGTTGGCTTTGAGGTACTTGGAATCCTCGAAGACCTTGTTGATCGAATAGGCGTGACCGCCGCCAGCGAACTCCGCGGTCGACTGGCTGTCCCACATCGCGAAATCGAAGCCGGCTCCGTGGATGGCGAACTGTGCCGCAATCTTGTCGTGCCAGAGCGGCCCGTACGGAACCAGGTCTGGAACGATCGTGATGTTCTTGTCGGAATAGTCCTTGGAGATCTGATAGACTAGATCTGCGCAGGTCCCTGCATGCCAGACGAATGTCAGGTTTTCGGCCAGTGCGGGGGATGCCATTATCGCTGCCAGGCTGATCGCCCCCGCGGCAGCTGTCAGCGTGCGTTTCGGTACGTGAACACGAATACTCATCTTCCGCCCTCCTTGGGTTAAAATCTTAGTTTCTAACGTCGTAGGTCGCTTCTCGCGGAGACCGATAGGCAACGTAAGCGCGGCACTTGCCGACGCTGCTTCCGACTAAACTCGCATCATCCCCATCCACCACCCAAAATCTGACGCCCCATCCGCCGGAATTGACGCGCGCACGAAGTTCGATTCGTCATCGTGGGCTGTCCTCCATTAGGCGGCGCCCTGAAGCTCATGACAGAGGATCAGGCCATCTAATATATTACCCATACAACAGAGGGGGGTCAATCGAGCCGGCAAGTTCGTCTTTAAAACCCGCATGCCGCGCGGTGTCATTCGGCATGTAATTTTTAATTTTGCGGCATGTAATTTTTGACCCCCTGATGGAGTGCGCCCCTAGAGCCGAACAGGATTAGCATGCGTTTCTCCTTTCAATCCCTATTGGGGCAACCTCACCACCGCAGGTGAGACTGCTCGTTTTCTGCTCCGGCTCCTGGCAGGATGATGCGCTTCATCGCCGGCCTCCGACCTCGTCAATGTGGCGCAGCAAGTCAGCGGGATCTTCATAAACACGGAAAGCACCTGATTGCTGGAGCTCGTCGGGCCCATAGCCTCCGCTCAGAAGGCCGACGCTCAACGCCCGGCAACGCGTCGCGGCGAGCATGTCCCAAATGCTGTCACCGACAACCACTGCCGTTTCGATCGGCGCGGCCAGTCGTTCAGCCGCGGCGAGGAACAGGTCGGGATCCGGCTTGGCATATTTGACCTGATCCCGGGTCACTACCGGTATCCGGTCCGGATCGACTCCGAGCGTCGCGAGATTGACAGCCGCTGTTTCCATTCGGCCGCTCGTTGCAATCGCCCACGGAACATCGATGCTTGACAGCCATGAGAGCAATTCAAGCGCGCCAGGAAGCGGCCGAATCCGACCTGCTTGTCGCTGGTAAGCGGCGGCATGACCCCGCCGCAAACGCTCCACGCGCTCGGCGCTGATTTCAAGTCCGGTTTCGCGAAGAAGCTGGTTGGTGAACAACCCTCCGCTCATACCGATCCTGCGATGAATGCGCCAGACCGATAGTTCGATACCTTCGGCGTCGAGTGCTTCCTTCCAGGCAAGAACGTGCTGGTACACGCTGTCTACAAGCGTGCCATCGAGGTCAAACAGAAAGGCGGGTTCAATGCGCATGGTGTGTGTCCTCTTCAGTTCTGGATCCCAAAGCTCCATCGTCACCCGCCACGCGCTATGTGCACATTTCACTTCCAGAGATAATTGCGATTAATTGCCGCCTTGAGCAACTCCACGGCATGCGGCCCAAGTCGAGCCACATCGTTGGCGAGCGATCGCGCCTCGTCCAACACCCTTTCGTGCGGAACGACGCGCGTCACCATTCCGTACGCGAAAGCTTCCGCAGCGCTCAGCTTGCGCGCTGTCAAGAGAATCTCCCGCGCGCGCATTATGCCGACAATCTTCGGCAAACGCTGCATCGCTAGCCCGGGAACAACGCCGGCGCGGCGGATCCTGGCCGAGCATTGGGCCGGGCCGCCGCCGATTTTCTTTTTGCGAAATTGGCCGCGGCGGCCGAGCTAGGCGGGCGGCTTCGCCAACACCGGATCGCAACAGCACGGACATGGTTGCGACCCGGTGCGCCCCTCGCGCGCGGGACATGCGTGCCATTAAGATTTACGCCGACCACAGTTCAGTGCTGTTTCGATCGGGTGGTGTCGAAGTCGACCCCATGGCTGATTCTGTCCAGCGCCGCGCGGGCCGCCGGCGGCCGCATGATCGTTCGCCCCGAACGCCCGAGCTCCATCGTTCGCCCCCAACCGAAATTGCTAAAAAGTTTTTCACCGGGGGCCCCGACCCGCAGCGCATGAAACTTGATAGATTGAGCGGGCGGTGTCGGCACTGAGGTCGGCCTTTCAGTGGTGCGATCGAGCCCGATAAAAAGTTGGA
>Ga0187876_1002242_pt1 | contig 14625 bp, 5 predicted proteins | sample June2016WEW_17_4_FD_133000 | JGI IMG/M metagenome (GOLD analysis project Ga0187876, IMG submission 133000) | Peatland microbial communities from SPRUCE experiment site at the Marcell Experimental Forest, Minnesota, USA - June2016WEW_17_40 | ecosystem: Environmental > Terrestrial > Soil > Wetlands...
GCGCGTGACCGATAAGCGGGTGCTGAAACTCCTCCGGGCATTCCTGACGGCTGGGGTGATGGAGAATGGGTTGGTGAGTCCGGTGGACGAAGGGACGCCGCAAGGCGGGCCTTTGTCCCCTCTGCTGTCAAACCTAGTGCTGGACGAACTGGACCGGGAGTTGGAGCGGCGCGGGCATCGCTTTGTGCGCTATGCGGACGACTGCAACATTTACGTGCGCAGCGAACGGGCGGGGCAACGGGTGATGGAGAGCGTCACGCGATTCATCACCAAGCGGCTCAAGCTCAAGGTGAACCAGCAGAAAAGCGCGGTGGCGAGACCGGAGGAGCGGAAGTTTCTGGGCTTCAGCTTCACCCGGAACCGGGAGCCGAAACGGCGCATCGCGCCTAAGGCGATGGCCCGGTTTAAGGAGCGAGTGCGGGAACTGACGCGACGGACACGGGGTGTGAGCCTGGAGGAAATGGTGGCCGACCTGAGCGCCTACCTCCGGGGCTGGCGGGGCTATTTCGGATTCTGCCAGACGCCCTGGGTGCTGGTGCACCTGGACTCGTGGATACGCCGCCGGCTTCGGTCGGTGGTGTGGAAGCAGTGGAAGCGGTTCGGCAGGCGCGTGAAGGAGTTGCAAAAGCGGGGCGTGCGTCGCGATTGGGCGGTGCGAACCGCCAGCAGCGGCCTCGGCCCCTGGCGGCTCAGTCACGACCCGACGATCTGCCAAGCCCTGCCCAATGTCTTCTTTGACACGCTCGGCCTGCCCCGCCTAGCCGCCGGTTCTTCGCTTCACCCGCCGAACCGCCGTGTACGGACCCGTACGCACGGTGGTGTGGGAGGGGAGGGCGGGCAACCGCTCCCCCTATCCCGATCCCAGGTGAGCCTGGTCGTGGGTTGTCTCAGTCATAAATCACGCCGATAATTGAGGGAATCAAAAACAAACCCAAGTCTATCCCTGAGCCCCTTTTGTCGGAGTCGTGAACGCGCCGGGCCAGCCGCCGTGGGCTTCGATCACTTTGTCGATTTCGGCCATCAGGCGGATGGTTTCTTTCAGGGCTACGACGATCTTCTGGTAGTGGGCGATGTCTTCTTCGGAAAGCACCCGGCCGCGGCGGTCCTTCAGCCACTTCTCGCAGACCTGATAGCCGCCGATGTGGAAGTTCCAGACGTTTTCGGGAACGCCCTCGAATCCTTTGGTGGGATTAATCCTGACGGTTTCGGCGCTGTATTTCGGATACCCCGCTGCAACCTCGTCGTCGCCCTTGCCCGCGTACTTCGTGATGTACTCCTCTAGCTTGGGGGATTCCATGAGGTGAAGGGCGACAAGGTCTGCACCGATAATCACTAGGCTTAGGAATAGCTTTCGATTGTTCGAAAGCGGGATACGAGGAAAGTCCGACTTCAAAAGGACTCCGTACCGGTCACGGTAGCCGGGCGAGTGCAGGACAGCGTAGATGTAATGAAAAAAGCTTGTTGGATCGGCGTCTGGGGCTCCGGGAATGGTAGAGAAATTGGCTTTAGGCTCGACGCCCTTATGTATCGCAAGGCTGGCGTCGGGGAAGAGAAACAGCGGGAAATAGTAGTTAATTTCCCGAGTCCTCAGTGAAACCGCGTTCTTGTCGCCTAGCTCGCGCGTCACGAACGCGTGTTGGAAACCGTTTTGTGATTGCTGTCGAAAAGCGACCAAGGCAATGTTTTTGCGCCCTATCAGGTGCTGCATGACGTGGAAACTATTGGTCTTAAAGTAGTCTCGTTTGTAGTAGTAGAATCTGCGATCGAAGACTCGATACATTCCCGTCGTCATATGATCCGCGCCGTTCTTTTCGTAGTCCCGTCGGAAAGTTGATCGCATCCGCAGCAACTTACGGGCCGTGCCTTCGCCAATTCCAAATGTTGTTGCGATGTCGGAGTCTGAGGTGGCCGGGTCAAGGAATTCGTTAAGCTGTTGCCGCAGCTCCCTTCGGGTGAAGGCGACCAGTAGCGCATCAAATCCTGTCTCAGTTCCGCTCGAATGAACCGGCATCAAATCGGGAAGGCTCAAGAAGTTACGGTACTCACTCTGAAGAGCGGAGTCGATTTCGAGGAACTGGAAGAGCGGTGTGGAAGGAGTTATCGCTTGCCAACCTATATCCCACACAGAAGCCCTGGCTAAGAATTCATACTTGGCCTCTCGCGACCCTACCAAGTCACGCCTTAGACAACTCTTCGGGCGCGACGAAGCGGAGGCGGTCCTCGCCAGGACAGCTATCGCGACGCCCTGTTGAATGTCGAACACGTTCTCATCGGACGGAATTGGCCTCTTCGTGCTGCCGTGCAAATCCAGAAAGCGGCAGGAGGCGAAGGAATCCAGCAAGTGCCATCGCATGCCCCTAAGCGTCGGCGTTTCTAAGTAGCCGTGGTTGGTAATGAGGGAGAGCACTCCAACAGTGGACTGCAGAATAGTTTGTTCCGACCATGAAAAGAACTTAACGTAATCGTCGTTTAGGTTTTTCTCGAACTGCAAGGCTCCTTTCTCTCTTATGGCAACCCCGTCAACACAACGATACGGATCGATAATGTGTCGGATCGCGGGTTCGAGGTTGGCTGAGATTCCCGAGTAAGGAGGGTTTCCGACCACAACTATAAACGGCGTTGTTCGCTTGACCGCATTGACTCCGTGCGCCTCGTGTGCAAGCGCGGGCGCGTCGAACTCGAACCTGGCAGAAAAATCCTTGGGCTCTTCGAGTGTGTTGGTCAAATAAATTCTCGCGCGCTCGTGCGACCTAAACGAATACCCAGTTTCAAAGAGCTTCAATCCAATCTTCATGTGGGCGATGGCATAGGGCACCATCATAAGCTCGAACCCGTAGAGCCGGGGCAGAAGATGGTCGGAGACGTAATCGTTCCATAAATTCTGAAATTCAAGGGCCATGTGGCCTTGCTTTCGCCACTTGGCTTTCATGGTTTGGTGAATTACATCGATCACTTCAACCAGAAATGTGCCGGTGCCGCAGGCTGGATCGAGAATCTGGACGAACAGGTCTTCAGGCTTGGCCCCGTTCGGAATCTTGATTTCCGGGTGGCGTTTCGCCATTTCGCCCCAGGTGGCAATATCCGCCAAGCCGTCCGCCAGGCCGAAATCCTTACGCAGGATTTCATCCACGTTGCGCACAATGAACGACACCACCGGGCGTGGGGTGAAGAAGACGCCGCGCTGCATTCGTTTCTTCGGATCGTATTCTTTGAGGAAAAGCTCATAGAAGTGAATCACCGGGTCTTCTTGCGGGTTCTTGTCATCAAAGTCCCGGATCACCGCTTCCATGTTCGCGTCGCGGAGGGCTTGGACCACGTCATTAATTCCTACCTCGTCAAAATCGATCTTGCCTTTGCGGCCTCCGACGGTGAGGAACGTGGAAAGCAGATCGCGAAGGAACGGATTGGTGATGGGGACCATGTCGCGAATGTTCTCAGCCACCAGTCCTGAAGGCCGCGAAACGCGGGCCGAAAGCAGCCCATAAGTAATCGTCTGCGCGTACATATCCGCGAAGTCGTCTTCCTTTAGGTCGTGAATTAGGGCTTCGCGGAAGGCCGTCATCAGCTTGCGCATTGGGCCTTTGTCGGACTCGACGGCCAGCACGTTATTGACCCGCTTCCGGATGGCGGTAGCCAGCTCCGCCATGCGCTCCGCCATCTCCTTGGAAGTGCCAATCACTTCGCGATGCTTCAGCGTAAACGCCTGCGACCATGTGTGCCGCCAATTGGCGAGGTCGGCAGGATTGTCGGGCCAGTGGAGTTTTTCCTTCAGAACGTCGTGGGAATAGGCCAAGTGCCGGACCGTGTCCTCATCATCCCAACCCAGGACCTTGAGCGTTGGCAGATCACCAGCCTCCGAATCATCGGAGAAATTGGCCAGGGTGATGTCCCGATGTTCCGACTCACCGTAGGCCGAAATGAACAGCAAGTCGTGAAGCTGCCAGGCAGCCTGCTGCGGCTTATTGGCTGACTGGCGTTTCTTGAGAACGAGTGAGCGCAAAATGCGGCGGAGCACCACGACGGGAAGGCGCTTGGGCTCGAAGTTGACGAAGAAGATTCCCCAGGGCTGGTTCGAGGCCAGCGGGCGGAGTTGCTTGATGTCTTTGATCTTGACTGCTGTTTTCGCGTCCAGGCCCAATTCTTCGGGCTCGTAGTCGAAGGTCAGCTCGTCAAAATCGTCGGAGTCGATAGGCCATTCCAACTCGTCGCGGAGGTATTTAACCAGAGAAGGAAAACTCTTGATGGAACGCAGACGCTCAACATCTACGTCGCTCACGGTAATCTCCTAACTGAGTTCCATCCAGGCTTTGAGCGTCGGCCTTACGCCGATGGGGGCCTGGACCTGCTTTAAGTAAGTATTCTTGATGTGCTTCTCAACCTTGGCTCGAATGTCTGAAAGGGTCTGCTTGGGGATGTCTTGTTTGCGCGGCGTCTCCGGTGTCGAGCGGATGAGTTTGACGATTTCGGCAGGGTCGTCAGCAATCTTTTCGGTCGCCAAGTCGAACAAGTACCACTTTGTGTCTCCCGCCTCCTCCGTCCACGTGCCATTGCCGTCGGCCCTAGTTTTCCCGACCGGCGCGGGCATAGCGAAACAAAAGAATACCCCGTTGGCTCCCGTCGAGGGGTGAGCCTTGCCGCTGAAAACCCGACCGGGGAGAGCAGCGATCCGCTCCAGCAAGCCAGGATGGTCCTTGAGCAGTTTCTGGTATTCCAAGCGCATTTGCTCGATGGGCGAGGTGGTTCCTTCGTAGGCGTGAGTAAAGTCTTTCAGGGCTTCGTAGTCGTCCTCGGGCTTGAGAAGTTTCTTTCCTTCAATGCCGAAGGTTTTGGAAATTCGCAAGACCTTGTGGGACACGCGGCTGTAAAGCTTGAGCAGCTCGTCGATCTCGTCGGGGGGCAGGAAGTTCCAGTAGGCGACCGTGCGGCGGATTTCCCCTTGTTCGGGATGGTCGGCGAGTATTGCCGCCTCTGTATCGGCATTCATGCGCCGGTCCACACGCCCAATGCGCTGCATGAGGCGCACGGGATTCCAGTGCAGATCATAGTTGATAAGCCGAGTCGCATCCTGCAGGTTCAAACCCTCGGAGAGCACGTCCGTGGAGACGAGGATGCGAGTTTCCGAGAGCCCCTCCGCTTTGAGCGCGGCGCTCGACGAGCCGTTGTAATAGGGCGAGAACTGGCGAATGATCTCGCCCCGGTCCCGTTTGGAGCCACTGTCCACCTCATCCACGCCATCGACGCCGGCTGCTTCCAGTTGCTTCTTGAGGTAACGCGCGGTGGCCATGTACTCCGAGAAGATCAGCACCTTATGTTTCTTTAGGATGGGGTCGGACTTGAGCAAGTTGAGGAGGGCTTTCAGTTTGTCGTCATGCGCGGGTTTGAACTTCTTCAGCTCATTCAGAAAGTCAGCGAGTGTATGCAGGTCGTCAATAGTTTCGGCGATAATTTCATCCACTTTGTACTCGTCGCGGTTCAATTGCTCAGCGTCCTCAATCATCTCCTGTGAAACAATGTCCTCATCCTCGTCCTCCTCCGCGCCATCTCCCCAAAACTCTCGCTGGCGTTCGCGGACGTAATCGATGAGCTCCCCATATTTGTCCTTCCATCGCTCGAAGTGCCGGAGCTCTGCACCCTGAGGCTCGTTCTTGACGATCCAAGCCAAGAGTTTCTCAAGGAGCGTGTTACAGGACATCTCAAACGCGTGCGCAGAACTCTCGAACCGCTTCAGAAACTGAATGCGGATCAGGCGCACCACCTGGTTTTGCCGCCCCTTTTTCATGGCAAACTCAACCGAAGTATCGAGGCCCTTGTAGTAAGCGAGGGGATAGTACACGGCCAGCGAGAAGAGAGGCTTTTCCTTGCTGAATGCCTTTTCCACCAATGTGAGCAAGTTGCCGTAGGTCTTCCTCACCGAATAGGGCTGAACGGCCGGGTCTCCTCTCTTGGGAAAGATCGTCTGAGTCCCGCCGTATTGCTGCTGACTCTTTTTGACGTATGCCCGGCTGCGCTGGACGACCAGCGCACGGAAAAGATCGTCATTCGCGAGTACCTTTTCGGCCTCCACCTCGTTGGTTTCCGCAGCCTCGTCTCCGGCAGCGTCCGACTGCTTGTTGACGAGCTTCTCAAGCTCCTTCTCCATCTTGCGGAAATGGCCTGGCAAGGAGTGAATGCCGAGAGGGGCGTCCTTGAAGTAGTCCGTCTGGCGCCGGGAGAAAAGCTCGATCATGTGCTGAAGGTCGATGAGCTGATTGTTGATCGGCGTGGCGGTCTGTAAAAACAGGTCCTTTCCTTCGGCGATGTCGTAGAACTGCCAGTAATGCGATTGGCGCTCTCCTTCCTCCCCCTTGATGCCGGGGTTGCGAAAGTGGTGCGCCTCATCGACCACAATGGCGTCGGCACGCTGCTTGATGTCTCGAACGAGCCCAGGGTAATCCTTCTGGTCACTAGCTTTTCTGAGCAGGTCCGTGTGATTAAGGATTTCCAGGGTGCTGAAACCGCCGGTGAGGTGCGGGGCGTAACGAGCGAGGGTTGCTTCCCAAACCGGCTTTCGGGCAGCCTTAGGAACGAGCAAGACAACCCGTTTGCGCTGCCGCTCGACGAGATACTCAATCACCATAAGACCGATGAAGGTCTTGCCGAGGCCAACACCGTCGCACATGAACGCGCCATGGTATTTGTCCGCAATGCCCATCAATTCGTGGAATCCATCTTTCTGGTACTGGTCGAGGATGGGATAGACTTTAGACTCGTTTTCCAACCACTCCTTGTCGGTCATTGCCCGCTGTCGGAAGAAATCGTGGAGCGACCGGGCATAGACATCGAAGGGAGAGTAGTCCCGCGTGTGGCGCTCAATTGTGCGCAGGATGTCCGCTGTCACGTCCTCGGCCTCGGCCCAGTGTTCGTCGTACCACTCCTGGAGGACGGCCACGGGGCGGCCGGTGATCTGGATGTTAAGCTCGATGTTCTCCGTCAGGCCGGGATACGTGAGGTTCGATGAGCCCACCAGGGCTGAAGAGCCGACGACCTCCAAGCGGCCTTGAGTAATGTAAGCTTTGGCGTGGAATTTCTCCTTGCGATAGACGCGGCAGGTGATTTTGCCGGACCGGATGGCCTCGACGATGGCAGGTACGCCTGCGAGAAAATCGTTCTTTTGCTTCTCGGCTTCAAGGCTCCCGTCGAGACGGGTGGTGACCTTTCTTAACCCCTCGACGAAGGCGTTCTTGGTGCGATGCGAAACCTCGTCGCCCACCAGGATGCGAAGCTGATCCACTTTTTGCCACTCGTCCTTCAGGGCCAAAAGTGACCCGATCTCAAAATATCCTGTGGCGCAGTCAATCGCCTTGGAGATTTGACACCAATCGTGGAGGTAGCGCAGAACCTTCCAGTCGTCGTCGCTGTTGTCGACGATAAAGAGTTCGCTTCCTGTCGTGCTGGTTCGTTTCGGCATTTGCGACTTCTTGCACTCGTTTGTTGAGGATTATCCTGCCACAAGTCGCCCGCGTCGGCAAGCAAAGGAATGAGGCCCTCGAGAGCGAGGTGTTTCCGTTGCGCGACGCCAACCGCGCGCTGAATTCCCTCAAGAACGGTGCGATCCGCTGTGAAATGAGAAGAGAACCGGGCCATTTCTAAGGAGGTCTGACACACTCCACAATTAACGCTTGACAAATTCCGAATGATGAGCTAGAATTGTAGCGTATGAACACGCTGTGGAATGCCCTCAGGAACGAACCCCCCCTCAACACCTCCTCTCCTGGAAACGAAAGGCCGGCGCAGTGGGAAGGAATGATCTGCTTGCAGCCATTTTCTGTCAACCATCAGTTTTCAACTGTGGTCTGCAACTCGAAAAGAATTTTTTTGGGACAACAATGCGAGAATCTCGTTGAAAATAAAGCACTTCACTTTTTGGAATCGCCCGGAAGCGGGAATGTTGCTGATAATAAAGGACATTCGAGCCACGAACGGGAATGTTGTTGAAAATAAAGGCGGTTATTTGAAACGTTGGCTGCAAGTCCCGGTGATGCTGCTCCTGGCTCTTGCCAACTTGCCCGTGCCCGGATTTACCTGGGGCGAGCGAGGGCACAAGTTGATCAATGCTGCCGCGGTTGAGAATCTGCCCGAGCCGCTTCGCTCATATTTCCTGGCGCGCCAAGTGTACTGGGTAGAGCACGCCATTGATCCGGATCTCCTGGCGCACGATGATGCCTCGGAGCGCCCGCATCTACTGGATCGAGGGCAGAGTTCCGGACGCCCTGGCCGAAGAGAGGAAGGTAGCGACCCCAGCGCACGATCCGGCGCTGCTCCACGACCAGGAGGAGATCGCCGCGGCTTACGCAAAATCGGGCCTTCGCGCTGCCCAGCTCGAGGCCGCGCAACTCAAGGAGCGAGGCTACGAAGCCAGTCGGCAGGAGCAGGAGAGCGGTGCACCGTCCCTCGACTCTTATTCCGCTTTATTCGTCGCCTTCCAGTACGGCCTCCTCAAGGATACGGAGAAAGCGCTGCATTGGTTGAATCAATCTTGCCACGACCAAGCGGGCCTCGCCATCTATGAGAAGAGCGCACCCGAGCTCCACTTCCTGCGCTCCGACCCGCGCTTCCAGGACCTCCTGCGCCGTATGAACTTCCCGCCGTAGCGTGCGTAGCGCATACCTCCGCCTTTGAGCTCTGCGGCTTGACTGGTCATCCTGCCGATGGTGCTATAGCCTAGTTGTGTATCGTCCCGTCTTGCGGGATTGCCCCTTTCTTCCCGATCGGTTCTTTTTCGTGACGGTGCGCCTACCCAAGCGGCCCAGATTTCTAGTCCGCGACAATGGTCCAGCGTGAACGAGTATTCCGGCATGAGCGGGGCGCAACCCATGCCCCGCTGCGGGTTAACACTTGGCCGGCTGAGTTTGCCCTTGAATTCGAAAGCGCGAATCTGAGGAAGAATCGCAGCGCGTGGCGCGGACTCCCGTTGTTGGCGTCCGCGGTTCTTCTTGAGGAAAGGCCGCTTGCTATCCAAGCAGATCGCAAGAGGGCAACGGGGAGTACAATCGCCGTACGGTGGGAGGTCGGAATGGAAATCCCCATACCAGAAAATCAGATGCGCAAATCTAAGGCCATCCGGACCCTCGCCAGGTTTATCACTGCTCTGAAGCATGGGGCTGTGATAGCAGTGCTGTTCGCGCTCCCCAAACCGTGGCACGAGATCGCCGGCCACGGTCTTGTTGGGGTCCTCTGCGGCGGAAGGATCACGAGGTTTCAGTTGTTTGGGTGGCAGTGGTTCCCCAAGGTCAGATGGACGGGGGTTAGCGAGGGGCTCGGTGTCTGTGACCATACCGGGATTGTGAGTCAATGGGGCGTACACCTGACTGACTTGGCAGGGTCAATCTCAGTTCCAAGCACGTGCCTCGCAAACACCCCAATGGGTGACCCTTCACACAATGGCTTAGTTTTTCTCTAGGTAAAGCCGCAGACCTCCGCCTTTCATTTCTGCGGCTTTCTCTGGGCAGCTCGGTGGAGGATGAGGGAAGAAAGGATTCAGCAAAATCAAGCGGCGCGCGACCTGGACACGCGATCAATCTACGCGCGGTGCGGGGCGGACGCAACAGTGAACTGAGCCAGCGAGCGCGGGCGGGCGCGGAAAGCCGCGGAATCAACAACACCGGTCCGCGCTACGCTTGCTCCAACAGCTTCGCAACGGCTTCGTCCACGGTTTCCAGTTTGCTCAATTGAAACATCTGAGTGACTTGCATTTGGCCGAACTTCTTGCTTCTCCTGCTTTCGCCGGTGTGAATTTGTAAAGTGCGCGGGCGACCGTCCCCCTATGCCGATCCTTTGCCACCCTGCCAGGGAAAAACCTGTAGCGGCCATTCCCTGTCGCCAGCAAGGAACTTCAGTAGACCTATGCCCAGCCATTTTCTGCGCCTGGTCAAAATATTCATCGAATGGTGGCTTGTTGAAAATAAACTGAAATAAAGCAAAAAAAATATGTAACATTCTTATTAAATGCGCATCGAATGGCCGTGTAAGGCAAATTCGCGGCGATCACTCTTAATCTCGATAACCGTCTGACAGCCCGCTCCCTCTTTCACGCGGACAAGATCGCGGTTAGTTACGCGACAGACGAATGCCCCGGCCAATGGCATTTGGCCTGCACGCGAGCACGAGTGCCGAAGGAAATCGCCGACCCACAAGGGTCTGCGTCCGGCAGCGCGAGCAGCAACAAAAACCCTGCCTGGGGCGGTGAAGTGTGGTGCGTTAGTGGAGCGCATACACGCATGTCTGCGCCACTCCCGGATTGGGTTGCCTCGACGCACTGTTTGTTCCGGGGACGAGGAAAGCGCATACCATTCAGCCTCAGGGCTATTCCACGCCATCCAAACTTTGCGGCGGTGAAGCCGAAACTTGCTAAGGAGGAGAACTATGATGCGAAAACCCACAATGGTATTCCTTCTGGTCGCCCTGGCGGCCATCAGTGCGGCGATGCTGGTTGATTTGTCCCCGGCCTCTCCGCGGCAGAATGTCCCCGCGACGAAACAGACCGTCAGCGGATTGTCTGGCGCTTTGAGCCAGCCCGCTCGTGTGCCTGGCTCCCCCGCCAACCAACTGGTTGCGAATTACGGCAAGCTGCCGCTAGCCTTTGAAGCCAATGATGGGCAGACGGATGGGCGTGTCAAGTTCCTCTCGCGTGGGAGAGGGTACTCGCTGTTCCTTACCGGTGACGAGGCGGTCCTCTCCTTGCACAAGGCGACAGGTGGAGCGCCGAACTTTAGGTCGGCAAGTGCACGTGTAGCGCAGCACTCGCTCTTCGGTGCTGCGGTTCTTCCAGATCCTTTGTCTTTATCTATGCCAAAGGAAGAATCGGAAAACGAAGCGGAAAAACCGCGGGACCGGAGAACGGGTCCCGCGCTACCATTTTCTTCTCCGCGCTTAGCGGACAACATCGAGAGTTCAGCTGTACTCCGAATGCGCCTCGTAGGCGCAAACGCCAGCGCCGCAGTGACGGGCGCAGAGGAACTGCCGGGCAAGAGCAATTATTTCATCGGCAACGACCCCAAGAAATGGCGTACGAACGTGCCGAATTACGCCAAGGTAAAATACCAGGATGTCTATCCCGGCGTGGATTTGGTTTATTACGGCAATCAGGGCGGGCAGTTGGAATATGACTTTGTGGTGGCCCCCGGCGCCGATCCCGAGACAATTCGGTTCGCACTCAGCGGGGGGCTGCAAGAAAGCAGTAGACAGTCGGCAGTAGGCAGCAGGGCTCAAAACCAGACGCTGCGCCAATCCAAAATCCAAAATCTAAAATCCAAAATCGATCCGAGCGGCGACCTCGTGATCGAAACCGACGGCGGCGAGGTTCGTTTGCACAAGCCTGTGGTCTACCAACCCGCGATTAGTAATGGGCAACGGACGACGGACTACGGACAACGGGCACCCGTTGAGGGCCACTACGTCATGCAAGCTAACAATCAGGTCGGATTCAAAGTCGCTTCCTATGACCACACGCGACCACTCCTCATCGATCCCGTGCTCAGCTATTCCACCTACCTCGGCGGCAGTTTTACTGACCTCGGCTACCACATCACCGTCGACTCCTCCGGCAACGCCTACGTGACGGGCGACACCTTGTCGCAGAACTTCCCCACCGCTAACCCGTTTCAGGCGACCAATAAAGCTACCCCAACCACGTCAAACCCCACTGCGTTTGTAGCCAAACTGAACTCGACCGGCTCGGCCCTGGTTTACTCCACCTACCTGGGCGGCAGTAACGAGGACGTTGGCACAGGCATTGCCGTCGATTCCTCCGGCAACGCCTACGTGACGGGCTACACTACCTCGACGAACTTCCCGACCGTGAACCCGCTTCAGGTGAGCAACGGCGGCGGCTACGAGGCGTTTGTGTCGAAGTTGAATGCCGCCGGCTCGGCCCTGGTCTACTCCACCTACCTTGGCGGCAGTGGTTCGGACGCTGGCGGGGGCATCGCCGTCGATTCCTCCAGCAACGCCTACGTGACGGGCTACACGAACTCGACGAACTTCCCGACCGCAAACCCGTTTCAGGCGAGCAACGGCGGCGGCTACGACACGTTTGTGTCGAAGTTGAATGCCGCCGGCTCGGCCCTGGTCTACTCCACCTACCTGGGCGGCAGTGGTTCGGACGCTGGCACAGGCATCGCCGTCGATTCCTCCAGCAACGCCTACGTCACGGGCTATACGAACTCGACGAACTTCCCGACCGTGAACCCGCTTCAGGTGAGCAACGGCGGCGGCTACGACGCGTTTGTGTCGAAGTTGAATGCCGCTGGCTCGGCCCTGACCTACTCCACCTACCTGGGCGGCAGTAATGAGGACGTAGGCACAGGCATCGCCGTCGATTCCTCCAGCAACGCCTACGTGACGGGGTATACCTCATCGACCGACTTCCCGACCGTGAGCCCGCTTCAGGCGAGCTACGGCGGCGGCAACCTCGACGCGTTTGTGGCGAAGTTCGATGCTGCTGGCTCGGCCCTGATCTACTCCACGTACCTGGGCGGCGGTGGCACTGACCGTGGCTACGGCATCGCCATCGATTCCTCCGCTAATGCCTACGTGACCGGTGAGACCATCTCGAACAACTTCCCCACAACGCCTGGGGCCTTTCAGCAGGCCACGGCCGACGCTTGTGCTCACTTTCCGCCCGGGTACATTCCGTTTACCCAGGTGTACTACATCAGCGACGGAGTTCTAGTCGGTGAGATGACACAAGCCTCGTACTCAACTCTCTTAGCGGCGGTTCCGCTTCCTATCACCCCTTCCCCGTATGGCTTCTGCGAGGAGCCGATCCAACTGGCCCCCGGCGTTTTCCAGCCCGCACAGGTCCCGACCGCGGCAGAGCGCCACGGGGACTTCAGCTCTTTCCTTCCTTTCAACTTAACAAATCCATTAACTGGGAACCCATACATCAACAATATGATTCCACTTAGCTTCCCTGGCCCTATGGCTTGGCCGGTCGGCTCGGACTTCCCCTTCCCCGGCCCCGGTGGCGACGCCTTTGTGGCGAAGATTGACGCCGTCAACGCTGCCGCGCTGGCGATCTCCGCGCAGACCCTTTCCTTCACCGCGGCCGTGGGCAGTTCCAGCTCACAAAATCTCACGCTGCGGAGCACGGGGAGCGAAAATCTCCGGCTGCTGGGGATGCTCGCTTTCCCGCCGTCCTTCTCGGCCGCCACGGATCCCTGCAGCAGGACCTTGTCTCCGGGTGAGACCTGCACAATCACGGTGACGTTCAGGCCGAGGCGGGTGGGGGTACAGCAAGGCTCCCTGCTCATCTTCGACAATGCCTACCGCAGACCCGAAACGCTGATCCGCCTGACGGGGACGGGCGAGTAAGTTTGAAAACAGGCGGCCCGTGGTGGCACTGCGACATGTGACGCCCAGGTCCGCGCTACGCTTGCTGCGGCGCCCCGCTACAGAGGGAGTTCTCGCGGCGCTCGGGCCAGCGGTGCGGCCCGCGCAAACGACAATTCCACACGAGCTTACAACAGCTTCATTGCATCCGGATCCCAACGGGCCGGCTGGCCGCTTTCGTAGCTGACGTTGCTGAGCAGGGCGGTGCCGGCGGCGCGGAAGCCGAAGACGGGATCCTCCACGATCGGTTGGCGGGATCGAATGGCGTCGATCCAGTTCTTCACGTGGTCGTAGTGGTCACTGTAGCCGCGGGGAGCAACGTATTTTTCTTCGCCCAACAGGGCTTCCCCGGTCGGATGCGTGATCGGATATTTCTCGTGATATATTTCCAACATACGAGTCTGAATCGCCTCCGCAAACGGTTCGACGCGAACGCCCGGCTCCTTCTCTCGCGGCACCCGGGTGATGGTGACTCCGTCGCCAGCGATGATCATCGAGCCTTCCGAACCGGTAAAGACGAAGCCTTCACTTTCGGAGCCACCATCGACGAAATTCGTGCGCACGCTGAGGTTGAAGCCCTGCGCGTAGTCATAAAGTGCCATCATCACATCCGGCACATCCCGGCCGTCTTTCCAAAAGCGCAAGCCGCCCGTCGCCAAGGCGCGCGTAGGACCATGCGTATCCGTGATGAGGTGCACGCCACTGAACAAGTGGACAAACAAATCGCCCGCGACGCCGGTTCCGTAGGCCTTCCACTTGCGCCACTGGAAGAAGTGTTCGCCGTTGAACGGAATCTTCGGCGCCGTGCCGAGCCAGCGCGGCCAATCGCAGGTGGTGGGCGAGGCATCGTAGGGCACCGTATATTGCCACGCGCCTTGCGCCGAATTGCGGTCGTACCAGACCGTCACCATGTTGAGCGTGCCGATGGCTCCCGCGGCGAGCAGTTCTTTCGCCTTCTTGTAAATGATCGAACTCACCCGCTGGCTGCCCACCTGCATAATCCGGTTCGTCTTGCGCCAGGCCTCAATGATTTTTGGCCCATCGCAGTAGAGGTGGATCATGGGCTTTTCGCAATAAACGTCTTTGCCCGCGTTCATGGCATCCACCGACGCCTGCATGTGCCAATGATCAGGAGTGCCGATAATGACCGCGTCGATGTCCTTCCGCGCAAGGATCTCGTTGTAGTCGCGCGTGGTTAAGATATCCTTCCCCCACAATTCCTTGGCATGTTCCAGACACCCGTCGTAACAGTCTGCC
>Ga0187876_1002243_pt1 | contig 14625 bp, 12 predicted proteins | sample June2016WEW_17_4_FD_133000 | JGI IMG/M metagenome (GOLD analysis project Ga0187876, IMG submission 133000) | Peatland microbial communities from SPRUCE experiment site at the Marcell Experimental Forest, Minnesota, USA - June2016WEW_17_40 | ecosystem: Environmental > Terrestrial > Soil >...
CGGCCTGGCGGCGCCAATGGCGGCGGCGATCGCGCTCATGGCTGGTGCGTCCCTCCGCGCTGGGTACTATCCTCCACCCGCGTCGGCACGCCCGTGAGCACGCCGCGGTACTGGGTGAATGGCTCCAGCACCTGCAGGCCGCTTGCCTCGATGCGGAACCGGCGCAGTTCGGTCTCATGCTGCACGCCGCGCGCCTTGAGCACCGAGATCGCCCGCTCCAGCCGCGCCTCTACCTCCACGAAGCGCAGCAGCACCACGTTGTCGCCAATGGAAGAGACGCCGTGGCCGGTCAATTGCGACGTGCCGAGCAGCTCCGCGATCTCCATGGTGAGGATCGAGGTCACACCCGCCACGCGCAAATGCTTCGTGAGCGCGTAGATCAGCTCCTTGAACCGGCGCTCGGAGGCCACGCCCAGCGAAGCGCTCGTCACACTATCCAGCACCACCCGCTTCGCGCCCCACTCCAGCACCTGCCGGCGCGCGACGTCGAGGAAGCGGTCGGTGGAGAGCTCGACCGGCGAAGTGTAGTTCACCCGCAACAAGCCCTGCGCCTCCAGCGACGCCAGGTCCCAGCCAAAGCCGCGGGCAATGCCGCGCAGCTGCTCCGGCGTCTCTTCCAGGGTGAAGAGGATGCCGCGCTCGCCGCGCCGGGCGCCTTCGATCAGGAAGCTCAGGGCAAGCAGCGTCTTGCCCGTCCCGGTGCCGCCCTGCACGATCGTGGAGCTGAAGCGCGGCACCCCGCCGTGCAGCAGCGCGTCGAGGCCGGCGATGCCCATCGGGAGGCGATCGGCGATACCCTCGGGCGACGCAGCGTTGAGCTCCGGCGCGCGCACGCGCGGGTAGACCTCCACACCCTGGCCCGTGATCTCGAAGAAGTGCTGCCCGGTCACGTAGGCGGCCCCGCGCAGCTTGAGCACCTCCAGCACGCGCACCGCGGTCAGCTCCTGGGGCTCGTTGCCGAGGCGGATGATGCCATCGGCGATAGCAAACTCGGGCGCCACGGCAAGGTCCGCCGCCGCGTACTCGCCCACCAGCAGCGTGGTGGCGCCCCAGCCGGCCATGGAGACGGCCAGATCGTAGACGAACGTGCGAGCGGAGCTGCGCGTGCCCATGAGGTCGTAGATAGCCTTGAAGCTGTCGATGGCCACCATGTCCGGCTCTTCGCGCTCCACCCGGGCGGTGATCTCGGCCAGCGCCTGCGCTGCGCCCTTGTCGCGGATGGCCGAGCCCAGGTCAACGAACACGATGTGCTCATCCAGCAGCTGCTGGTCGAAGAAAGAGAAGAGCTGCATGTAGTGGATGAGCTTGAGCGCGGGCTCCGAGAGCGTGGTGAAGTACAGGCAGCGCTTGCCCTGGCGCGCCAGGTGGAAGAAGATCTGCAGGGTGAAGACGGTCTTGCCGGATCCGGGCTCGCCGCTGATCACGGTCACCGAGCGCGCCGGCAGCCCGCCGCCGAGGATGCGGTCCAATGCCGTACTTCCCGTACCTATCCGCTCGATGGATGGTGTCAGCGTGAGATCACTCATTGTTGCAGCTCCTCCAGGTGGCTGATACCGGCAGCGTGTAGCGCGTGCACCTGCCCAAGACGGCGCAGGACGACCGGTCCGGTCATCTCGAGCAACAGAGGCCGCAGTTCCTGGCCGAGGATGCGCAGCGCGTCCATGGCCTGCGGATCCGCCGTCTGCTGCCAGGTGCTGGGCAGCGTGTAGCGGTACGTCAGGCCTTCCTGGCCAATGCTCACCTGAGCCAGAGAGCCATCCGATGCAGCGCCACGTTTCGCGGCGCGGCGCAGCAGCGTCGCGGTGGCGGCGGTGCCCAGGATGTCGGCCATCGTCTCCCAGAGCAGGTCGAACAGCTCATGTGCGCTGAGCGTGGGTGATGGCTCCGAAAGCGGCGCATTCATACGGCCGTACCCTCCTCCGGTGCACGCGTTCTGTGCATCGGCAGCGCTGGCGAGCAGGCCCGGGAGTGCGGGCATCGTACTCGCCCGTGTCTGGCAGACTACGCGCTGGCGTCTCCAGGCTGGGACGAATTGCCTCTTCTCAAACGAAGACTCAGTGCGCTCGATTAAGGCGTACAATCATAGCTTTCGCCCCTCGAAAGTATACTACAACCAACCCCCCCCCCCCGCAAGAGTTGGCTAGTTTTCGGCACGGCCACGCCTGGGACCGCGGGCATCGGGCCCGCTCCCGCCCGACCGCCAGTTCCTGGGAGCGCGACAATCCTGCTCGCCCCGGGCCAACCAAGTCCGGACTCCATCGCCGCGTCGCCGACCCCTGGCTCCGCCTCGCGCAGGCCCGCCCCTCGCTGCTTCACGGGTCGCTCCGAACGGTCGCGCATGCTAGGCTTGCAATAGCGGAGCCTGTTTTCCGGCGTGCACGCGAACGCTTATATAGAGGAGATCTCGTGAACAGATGGTTCCAGCAGCTAGCCACGGTAGCAGTGGCTGCCATGCTCCTGATGCTTCCGGTTTCCACAACCACGTTAGCTGGAGCCAGCCAGGCCGGCAGTCAGTCCGCCGCGCCTGCGACGAACTCGCCAGTAGGCGATTGGAGCGACACCTACAGCTACTGCACGTCCGGCTGGTGCAAGGGCCAGAGCTTCCATAATCCCACCACCATCACCGCGTATGCTCCCAGCAGTGGCGACTTCTCAGGCGTCGATGCCGGCTTTCGCGTGGTGGGCCAGATGCATGGCGCCGCGTTCACGATGACTATTGGCGGCGGCGGGGGCTACACGGCCTGGGTCACCGGCTCCATCACGTTTTCCGCCGAGAAGACGACCTGGGACGGCACCTGGACCGACTCCAACCACGTGGGCGGCACCTGGAAGGGCACCCGCGCCCCAGTTGACCTGACCATCGCCGGCACCATCGTGGGCCAGCAGTGCGGCGCGTCCTCGTGCACCACCACCGGCATCGCCGGACAGGCGATCCTGGCAATCGGCACGGCGCAAGACGGTACGGCCGTGTCCAGAAGCGATCGCAGCGACGCCGCCGGCGCCTGGTCGGTGCAAGTGCCGCCGGGCACCTACACCGTGGGGCCATCCGCCGATGGCACAACCATCGACGGCACGGACTTTACGCCGCCCGATGTCCAGCTCACCGTCACGGCCGATGTCTCTGACCTCAAGTTCGTGACCTGCGCCGGCAGCGCGAGCTCCGAGAGCACCGTCAGTCTCAGCGCGGCAAGCCTCATGAGCGTGGCCGGTCCCGCCGTCAGGCCAAACGGGGCCGCCCTGGCAGATCAGCATGCCACGGCGAGTGACACGGCGCTCACCTGCCCACCGGACAGCATTGACTGGAAGATGCTGGGCGATACGACCACGGACGTGCCCCGCCTGGCTGGGTCCGACCCCTTGGGCATGCTGCCGACCAGCGACATCTATCAGCCGCTCGTCGTCCACCTGTTCCTGACGCTGCACGGCAAGCCGTACGACACCTGCTCGGCCAAAACGGACTGGAAATGGCAGGTCACCGCCAAGTCTGCGGGTGCCAAGGTGCTCACCAAAGAGTCCGGGCCGCTGGTCGGCTGCAGCGTGAACGTGCTGGTCACCACGAGCGGCACCTACCATGTCGTCGCCACCGAGTACCCCAAGGGCAAGACCAAGGCTTTGCGCAAGCCCGTCGCAGGAGACGTCATGCCCAAGAACCTGCTCATCGTGGCCATGGGCGACTCCAACGGCTCGGGTGAAGGCTATCCGCCGTTCTACTTCAACCAGTGCGACCGGGGTGTGGCCTCCTACCAGTACCAGGCCGCGCAGCTCCTCGAAGCACAGTCGGGCGGCCACGCCACGGTGACCTTTGTCTCCGCCTCCTGCTCGGGCGCGCGCACCCAGCACCTGGTCGATACCAACTATCCCGGGATCGTCGCGGGCACGCCGCTCGCGCCCCAGATTCAGCAGCTGGAGGACCAGCTGGCTCCGCCAAGTGGCGCCGCCGAGCGCAAAGTCGATGCGGCCGTGATCTCCATTGGGGTGAACAACATCGCCTTCGGCCCACTGCTCGAGTACTGCGTCAAGTACACCGCGACGAAGACAGCCTCCGACCTCGCGCGCGCGCAGCAGCGATCGCAGGGCGGCGCGGCGCCTGTCCTGCCGCCAGACCCATATCCCTGGCTGGGCTGCGAAAGCACGCCGGTGTCCGTGGTCGGCGACGGTACCGGCGGTGTGGCGAAGATCACCCTCGACAGGACCAGTCACAAGACCCTCTCCCAAGCCATAAGCCAGCTCGTCGCCGCCTTGCCACAGCGCTACGACGAAGTGGCGGCAGCGCTGGACCAGAGTGGTCTCGTGGATCCCGGCGAGGTGTATATCTCCCAGTACCCAGCGTTCTGGTACGCCGATTCCAACGACGTCTGCGGCGGCCCGCCGGCATCACCGTACCCCTCGAACACCTGGGAGTGGCTTGGCGTCGAAGGCCTCAAGCTGAACGGCGCCGTCGCCAGCGCGGCGGCAGATCACGGCTGGAACGTGATCCGGGTGCCCGGCTACTACTTCTACGCGCACGGGTATTGCAAGTTCACGGACTCGTGGTTCGTGCCGATCTACAAGGGCCTGTACTACAACGCGGCGGGCGCGTTTCACCCCACGGAACGCGGCGCTCACGTAACCGCCGTCATGGCCCTGCACCTACTCTGCCCGCTTCTTGGCGAGGCGAAGCGGTGCACCTCGTTCCCGGAGCCATAGATTGAATAGTCGTGAGGGTGTATGAGCATGGGCATGCTGATCGTCACCATGTGGGTTACGCTGGATGGCTTTTCTTTCAGAACATCCAGCAGCGGGTCAACCTGAAGCTCGTTAGCACCAAGGCAGATCCCTCGGGAGTGGTGCTGCTGAGCTACCAGCGATGAGGCGTTCTACTCCAAAATGCTCTTGCGTTAGCAGACCTCACTCTGCGTGGCGGCCGGAAGGCCGCTCCCATCGACGGGTGCTGCACCCGGCTCTACAATTGTGTATGGGAAAGCAGACATCCAAGGAGTGAGGCGCAAGATGAACAAGGGCATGCTGGCCATACTCAGCGTCACTGCGGTCGGACTGGGTGCCTTGGTTGTGCGGCTGCAGCGGGCATTCGCCCCCATGCGCGGGGTGTGCGCCACTGGCCCGCTGGCCGAGGGCCTCTGGGCTATCCGGGATAGAGGCGTTGCCGGGTTCGTCGTCGGCGACGGCACCACGGCTATCGCAATCGACACCGGCGTGAACGCCGCCCGCTTCGCCCGGGGCTTGGCCATGCTGCCGGTCGACCCTGGCACGGTCGAGGCCGTCTACCTCACGCACGCCGACAGAGACCATATTGCCGGCATCGGCCTCTACCCCAAGGCTCGCCTGGTGCTGCCCGAGGCCGAAGTGCCGGTGGTCACCGGGGCGGTGCCGCGCCGCATTCTGGGCCTGCCGCTCAAGGCGCGCCACTCGTTCGCCCACCCCTTGGCCACGATTGCCGATGGCGAGACCGTCACCCACGGCAGCATCAGCATCCGGGCTATCCACACACCCGGCCACACCCCGGGAGCTACCAGCTACCTGGTCAATGGCCGCTGGCTACTCACCGGCGACCTCCTCATGCTGCGGAACGGCGTAGCGGAGGTGACCTGGCCGGCGATCAACGACAACACCGCCCAATCGCTTGCCAGCATCCGGCGTCTCGCCGGCGGCATGGACGGCCTGCTCGACGGCGTGCAGCTGTTGGTCACCGCTCACACCGGCAGCACTGGGGACCTGCGGCGAGCCCTCGCCCCATTCCGGTCACACTGAACCCGGCCGGAACGGCTGCGGGCGAGCAGGAAGGTGCGGCCTACTGCCGCAGTAGGTCCTCAATGCTGTTGGCGGCCAGCGCTTGGTCGAGCAGCGCGGCCAGGTCGGGCTCCAGGGCGACGGCAATGCGCGCGTCCAGCGTCGCCGGTACCTCGCCGAAGCGCAGTCGCAGCACCTGCCGCAGCATCGCGCGTTGCCCCTCGCGGCCCCTCTCGAGACCCCTCTCGAGGCCCCTCTCTAGACCCGTCTCCAGCCCTTCCGCCAGTCCCTTCCGCAGTCCTTCCGCCAGGCCTTCCTCGTGCCCGATTCGCTCCCAGCTCGTCATGTGTGGCATCTTCCGTTCCTCCTCGATTGCCTCGATGGAGCTGCAAAGCTGCGCGCACCAGACTCAAATAGCCATATGCGTGTATACTCAAGAACCAGCACCGCTCCACGCGCGGCGCCCGGCTCGAGTCCAATCCCCATTGCTCCAGGAACCCCGCCATGAACACCGCCACCACCAGCACCGCGAGCGAGCGCGAGGCGCTCGACGCCTACTCCACCCTCGTCAGCACGGCCGCGGCACGCGTTGGTCCCGCCGTCGTCAAGATCTCCGCCAGTGGCCAGGAGCGCCCAGACCGTGGTCGCGGCCGCGGCCGGCGCGGCGATCCCCCGCCGGCCCAGGGCCTTGGCTCCGGCGTCATCTACTCGTCCTCTGGCGAGATTCTCACCAACGCCCACGTGGTTGCCGGGGCGCACAGCCTCGACGTCACATTGCCGGATGGCCGCCAGTTCGTCGCCGGCCTCGTCGGCGCCGATGCCACCGCCGATCTGGCCGTGCTGCGCATCGGCGCGCGGCAGCTGCCGGTGGCGCACCTCGCCCTCTATCCGCTCCGCGCCGGACAGCTCGTGATCGCCATCGGCAACCCGTTCGGCTTCGACTGGACCATCACCGCGGGAGTCATCAGCGCCGTCGGCCGCAACCTGCCCCTGAGCGCCGGCGCGGGACTCGTCGACCTGATCCAGACCGACGCCGCGATCAACCCCGGAAACTCCGGCGGCCCCTTGGTGGATGGGCAGGGCCGCGTCATCGGCATCAATACCGCCAAGATTCCCTTCGCCCAGGGCATCGGCTTTGCCCTGCCGATTCGCACCGTGTTCGACGCCATTGCGCGCATCGGCCGGCGTGATGGCCGCGACCAAGGACGGCCACACCTGGGCATTGGCGGCATGAGCACCGACATCGACGGGGCTACGGCCGAGCGCAACGGCCTGTCGCAGAGGACCGGCGTGCTGATCATCGACTTGCCCGAGGACGGACCCGCGGCGCTGGCCGGCCTGCGCCTGCTCGACATCGTGGTGGCAGTTGGCGACAAGCCGGTCAGCAGCACCGCCGACCTGGAAGCCGTGCTCAGGGCCCACGCCGTCGGTCAGAGCATCGCCGTGGACTTCCTCCGCGATCGCCAGCGGCGGCGCACCACGGCCGTGCTCTCAGCCTAGCGCACGGTACGGCGCCGCGCCGCTCCCGGGACCGCGAGTATCGTGCTCGCCCCGGTCCTCCTTGGCATCGCGTCCATCGCCGCTGCATCGCGACAATCCCGCACGCCCTTCAAGGCCCGCACCCGTATGTCGAGCGTCGCGCCGCAAGCGGGATTGGGTTGTCGCTTAGTCATGCATAGCGCGTGTAATACTGCTCGGCAACGCGTAGAACACCGCGAGGAGTACGCAGAGCGCGAGACTGGCCACCGCACTGGCAAACGCCAGGCCAAACGCAGCCAGGTAGAGGATCGGTCCAAAGCGGAATTGGCGCGTGATGTCCTGCACCTTGCGCACGTCGATGCGGTCGCCGAGCAGGCGCTTGCCGGCCGACGCGTAGCGCCACATCGCGTTGAAGGTAATCGCCATGAGCAGGTACACGCCGCTGAACATCACCTGGGCTGTTTGCTTCTCCGACCCCACGAGGTAGACCGACAGCACATTTGTGGCGAACGGAATCGCAGTAATGACCATCAGCAGAAACCCATTGAGCAACAGGAAGAAATGGTCGGTCCGCCGGATGACGATGAACAGGTGGTGGTGGTTGACCCACATGATGAGAATGCTCAGAAAGCTGAGCGCGTAGGCAAGGTACTGCGGCCACTCGCCGGCCAGCGCCCCAGCCAGACCGTGAGCATTGAGCACGTCCTTCTGTACCGGCGCTCTGAGATCGAGGGCGAGCAGCGTGATCGCCACCGCGAACACGCCATCGCTGAATGCCTCCAGCCGGGCAGTCTCCGTCGCTTCCAACTTGGCGGTCTCCGTCGCCTCCAACTTGGCAGTCTCCGTTGCTACCGCTTCTTCTGCCCGCGAACGATCGTCTTCCACGTGTCTCCCCCCACCGCTAGACTGGGCCGCATTGGAGACCGGCCCCGACCGAGCTCCACCCTTACGATCATACGTACTCCGCACGAATGTCCACCGTGGCCATAATCAGGCGCCCGCACTACCGGCAGCGCGCTTTCCGGGGGCGCGGGCGTCTCGCCCGTCCTCGATCTACCCGCGACCGTGCTCTCCCTCGGGAGCGCAGGCATCTTGCCTGCCCCCGGATGTGCCCACGGTCATGCCCATCGCCACGGCTGGACAAGGGCTTGTGCTACTCCGGCCCGTTGCCCGATGATCTGACGTGGGCGTGGGGATCCGATCTTGGAAACGAGATCGCTCCGTCGATTCGCATCGTGTATACTCCCTCTAGCCGCTGATTCGTGCTGAGTTGAGAACTGACTTTATCAAGGCTACGCCGTGTGCGCGTATCCCAAACACTACGACTACGGAAGCGTTGGCTGAGGAAGCGTCTAGTGGATATTCCAATCGAGTTTGGTGAGCATTCCCACTCCTTCAGCACCGGGCGGCGCGTATTGTTGGTAAATCCTCCTGCGGTTGACCTCCGCCTGCCCTGGGCGGAGTGGATCGAACCGACCGGCCTTCTTAAGCTTGGCGCCTTTCTTGAGACTAACGACCACGATGTTCGCCTTATCGACTGCTTGCGTGAGGCTCCGCGACAGCGTGAGCGTGATGCCATTGTTCATCGCGGCGGGCAAGCACTCAACCGATGGCGTTTTGGCCTTCGTGCGCCAGAGCTGCGGCGTCGGCTTGGCACGTTGGTCGGATCCGGCTGGCGTCCAGATGACGTAATTGTCAGCTCTTTGACATCCTTCTGGTGGCGCGGCGTGCCGTTTGTTGTTGAGATCGTACGTAAGCTGATGCCAGATGCACGCATAATCGTGGCGGGCGAGTACCCGATGCGCGCATGGACGCACGCCGTCGCGCATCTTGAGGCGGATGTTGTCCTCGACGGCAGACTTGGCCGGCCCGTTCTCGCCTGCGCGCCCGCATATCACCTTTACGCCTCCAAGGTGCACAATGCTGCGATATGCGACCTTCCCGCCATGGGCGTCGATGGCGCGATTGCTCAGATAGGCGATGCTGTACGAAAGGGCGTCACTAGGCTCCATTTAGCGGACCACGGGCTTGCCAGCAGTCATCGCGACCTACTTGCCGAGTTCCTGGCACGTCTAGCAGTTGAGCATAAGCGCACGCGGTTGAGCGTGCTTGGGACCATCACGGCTAAAGGAATCTGCGCTTGGCCCGAGCTCCCATCATTGCTCGCAGCCGCGCGGTGCAGCTACCTGGCGCTCGCCGACAATCGAAGCTATGCCGTGACGCCAGCTGGCCGAGATGAATTCCTCGAAGATGCTCGCGCTGCCACCGAACTCGTACTCGACGCCGGCCGTCGATCTCGTACTGACGACTACGCAATTGGGCTGGCAATCGGTCGCCCAGGCGAGACTGCGGGCGACGCCGCGGCGCTACTGGCCGACCTCGGTCACATTGCGGGCTCGGTCATTCCTACCCCGTACCAGCCCCTGTCCGTGAGGGAGGGTGCCGACCCTTGGGACCAGAATGGCAAGCTGTTCCCGTGTGCCTTGAAAGACGGCGAATTCATGGACTTCGCTAGGGTCCTTGGCCTGGCTGCAATTGTCAACGCTAAGCATCGCTCTCGCACGTTCGACTTTGGGGCAGAAGACTCTCGCGTGGCACGGTCTGTGCGACGCGCACTAGCTGATCGTGCGTGGGATCCGCACTACGATGCGAATGCGCCGGGGCGATCGGGACTAGCTATCTTGCCGCTCATTGGCCCGGAGGACGAAGGCTGTGGCTGAGATTCAGGACGAGCATACCTACCCGATTCCTTCTTACGCGAAAGGCACACGTCGTGCGTTGCTTATCAACCCTCCAGTCTATGACGCTCAGTATTGGGCGCGATGGAGTCAGCCGGCTGGCCTCCTAAGGATCGCGGCGCTTCTAGGAACCAAGGGCTATGACTTGCAGTTCATCGACTGCATGGAGACCAACGCACAAGGGCTTGTGCCGAAGCGAAAGCGGAGGGTCGACGGTAAGGACGTCACCATTAAGCGTGACGATATCGAAAAACCGCTCTACGATTTCGGCATGCCACTTGAAACCCTTAGGCAGCGCCTTGACGAATGTAGAGATGACCCTCCGCATGAAGTATGGATCACTTCGGTCATGACATATTGGTGGCAGAGCACGTGTGATGTCGTGAATCTCGTGCGGTCTGCATTTCCGCTGGCGACCATTCTAGTTGGCGGCATCTACCCTACGCTTGCCCCTGAACACGCACGTGAGAATCTGCCGAACGCGGACGTCATCTTCAAAGGTGAGATAAGCGCGGCAAGCGACCTTCCAACAGACCTATCCCTATATCGGCGAAGCCCAACCTACGCCATTCTTACGACCAGCCGTGGCTGCCCGTGGGACTGCGTTTACTGCGCAGCCCGAGCCCTTAACGGTGGCCCAAAGCTGCGGCAACGCCAGGCAGAAGATGTTGTCGCTGAAATGGAGGAGAAACGTGTCAGGTTTGGCATACGTCGCTTTGGCTTCTACGAGGATAACGCACTGATTGCCAAAGATCGCCATTTCGAACGCATACTGGAGGAGGTCATCGAACGGAACAGCATTAGGCGAGGGTTACAACTCTACGCGCCAGAGGGCTTTGAGACACGCCTGCTTACCCCGGACCTGCTCGTCAAAATGCGAATGGCCGGATTCGAGAAGATCCACCTCCCTCTCGAAACTGTCAAGAACGACAACAACCGAAAGTGGAATCGCCGTCACTCGAGCGTTCAGTCCTTCGAAGCGGCGCTGCGCGCGGCTGTCGCCGCAGGATTCACCGAGCGTTCTGAAGAGATCAACGCGTTCGTCCTCTTTGGCCTGCCAGGTGAAGACATAGACGATGTCGTGGACAGCATGCTCTACGCCCACGCGACCGTGGGTTCGATTGTTCCTATGCTCTTCACGCCCGTCCCCGGCACTCAGGTGTTTCGCCAACATGAATCCTACCTTCGAACCGAAATGGGCTTCGACCTTCACCACCTGAATGGGAAGTTCCTACCATTCCTAGAGTACAACCGCGGCAGGAATCCTGGACTCCATGCCTCCGACTATCTCGAGCTTGAAGGATTGATGGCGATTCTGAACCAGGGCAAGATATTCTCGCGCTCGGTTAGCATCTGCGACGATCGCTCTCCCGCTGCGGACTTCCGGGCGGTACTGCTGTCCGAGGACTACTTGTCGTCACGCGCCTACCGTCGGGCTGTGTGAAGACGCTCGGGTCGCACCTTCAGCCCTTTCGCAGTCCCGCCGGGCGGAGCGTTATAATCCCATGCGACTCTTGATATACACCTCGAACCAGAATCGCCGTGCGCAGTGCAGGCATATGTAGGTCGGAGGCAGGATCAGCATGGCAAACCCCATTGGTTTTGACAGGAAGGACATTGGGCCGGAACTTCTACCCATCCTCACCGTCGGCCTCTATCGAGATGTCCTGGACACGCTTCGAGAGTATATCCAGAACGCGATCGACGCCGGGTGCAAATCGATCCGAGTAACCATCGCGCCCGAGAGCGTCTTGATCCGTGATGACGGCGACGGCATGACCGAGGAGCGGGCGCGGGCGGCGATTCGCTTGGGAGTCTCGGACAAGAATCCACGCGAGAATGTGGGATTCCGCGGTATCGGTATTTACAGTGCGTTCAACCTTTGTGATCAGCTGACCTTGTATACCTGCGCCGCTAATCCGAGCGATGGCTATCGGGTAGCCTTTGATTTTCAGAAGATGCGCAACCTATTGCTAATAGAACGCGACCGTCGGAAGCAAGGCGACCCGCCGGAGCTTGATCTCGAGGGTATGCTCGAGAAGACCGTGAGCATCCGGGCCGCGGATGTCACCGACCAGTTAGGCCGGGCTGAGCCTGCTGGCTCAAACGGCCACGGTCCGATCAGTGGCAAAGGCACCCTCGCCGAGCTTGCGGGAGTATTGCCGGACGCACGGGATCGACTTCTGGACGAGCCGGCGGTCCGAACCTACCTGGAGAACAACGTGCCGCTACCGTTTCACGAGAGCTTTCCTTACAAAGACGATCTTGAGCGAGAGTTTACCCAGCGGTCGGGTCGGGTAGTCCCGCTCAAGCTAAAGGTAGGCGTAACCGAAGCGCGCGACATGTACCGCCCCTATATTCCAGAAATGTTCACGAATCACCGGGGATATCCCCCCAAGATATATGAGGTGAAGCACGCATCCCGCACGTTCGGATTCGCTTGGATCTGCCACAACGATTCACGAGTAGTGCTTCCAGCCGCGTCCCTACGCGGACTGCTTATCCGCAGGTTGGATTTCGCCATTGGCTCTCGGCAACTATTGGAGCCGTTCTTCGGACGTGTTGTGTTCAGCCGCCGGATTACGGGCGAGATAATCGTCACCGACCCGGCGCTTATCCCAAATGCGTCAAGGAGCGATTTCGAGCCGAACGCTGCACGGCACAGCTTCTTCCAGTATGGCATTGGCGGGCTGCTCAAGCAGGTCGAGGCCTACTCCGACAAGTTGCAAAGAGAGGACAAAGCCAAGGAAGTCCTTGAAGAAGTGGCGGCCCAGCTACACGCGATTCGCACAAGCCTACCAGCTAAACAGGGCAACATTGAGCAACTGCTCAAGGACAGTGCCGCTGTCGCGGACCTAAGTAGGCAACTCCAGACACATCGCAGGACAGTCAAAGACTTACTCCCAGGGGAATTGGTGGCAACTGAGGAGCTATTTCGCGAGTGCACAGCTGCGATCCAGCTAATGCTGGAGGACCGACGGCGATCCCAAACTCAGTTGGAACGGGAAGTCGCGCGCGTGGCGCAGCGACGCGAAGCCGGCCCACCGGCAAAGCGGCCAGAAGCGCAGCGTGCGCAAGGCCCAGCAACCCTGGTAGCCCTGTTCGAGGCGTATGGCCTGCTTCGAGATCCTGAGGTGAGGCAAGTCATACAGATACTGGATGCCGACATACTGCGCGTACATCTCGACGACACCATATATCGCGACTCCCTGACACAGCTTCGTGATAGGCTCGAGGGTCGGGAGTAGCATGGGCAGCGCGTTTGCGGATTCGGCGGGCAAACGTACCGTCCGCGAAAATTGGGACACACCCCTGCTTCGCTATCTGCACGAGACCTATGGTTTTCGCTATCGCTATTTTGGGCTGCCGGGCGAAGATTGCCATGACGTTCGGTTATGGAGGGATATGATTGACGAGGTCATCGCCTTTGAGGTTCCCGCGAAGAAAGGTGTGCCGACCAGCACCATCGTCAAGCTCCGCAGCACCCTGGAGGGTCTGAACCTTCCCACGTATAACGCGTATTATGGCGCGTTTGAGTCCGTCGTTACCTCACGATTAGCCTTCGACGGAACCCCCTACAAACCGTCTGGCATCATCACCCTATACAACCTCGATTTCTGCAACCGGCTCGACAGCAAGATCCCAACACCCCGCGGCGAGGAGCTTTTGCGGTTCGCTGGCATCAGGCAGATCCTACTCGATCAGGCGGAGCAAAACGCAGAGCACCAGCGCCCCTGGTTCATTCTTATGATTACCGTGCGCCACCAGATGAGTCTGACCGGACTCAGCGGCATCGTGCACCGGCCCGATGTTGGAGCTGACGTTGCGTCCTACGTGGCAAGCTGCCTCGCGCACGTGCCGCTGAACGCTGACCCAGCAACCGGGCAGGTAAAGGGACAGCATGCATGGGCCTTCAAGGCCGGACTATTCGACCTGTTGAGAGGTTATCTTAAGGGTCCCCACATTGAGGCACTCTTCTTCCCGCTGGTGAAGTACATCGGCAAGACGGAAAGCAGCCCCATGCTGCACTGGCTGCTGTTCTGCCAATTTGGCCGGACACAGCAGCACAGTCCTGCGTTCCATCCCGCCGGCTTCCTTACGGATGTATGCTCGCTTCGGGCAGACGACCAGCATAACCTAGTCGCGGACTGCGAGCCGTGCGAGAACACGACTGAACCATGCACCGGCTCGGTTGCCTGGTTCAAGCAGCATAGCTCGCGCTTCGTGCTGCCACCAACCCAGGCAGCTGCGGCACACACACCGTAGGCTGATACTGGCCTGGCGGGCAGCGAGCGTAGGCCGGTCCCGTTGAATTCGGCCGCGCCAGCGGGCTGCCGGAGAGGCCCACATGTTGTGGATTTCGAGGCCAGCCGTAGATCAGTCGCTCCTATGGGTCGTGTGTACCAACCCTCTCTCCAACAGACTGCCAGATGACGCCAGCGCATATGAGTTGTGCAGGGCAAGTAAGGACGCCACCTTCATCTCCAGCGGGCAGGATAGATGTCAGCCTGCGAAGCGTTGTTTGTCGATCGCACAGTCGACGACGGTCAGGTTTGAGCGTTGTCCATGGCCATCTGGAAGTACCCACTGGTGGCCAACAAAAGTATCCACCCCAAGCGGCGCGTCAGGCCAGTGGGAACGCAGCACCTCCGGAGCGTGATCGCGCCTCACGCAGGCGGTA
>Ga0187876_1002245_pt1 | contig 14608 bp, 15 predicted proteins | sample June2016WEW_17_4_FD_133000 | JGI IMG/M metagenome (GOLD analysis project Ga0187876, IMG submission 133000) | Peatland microbial communities from SPRUCE experiment site at the Marcell Experimental Forest, Minnesota, USA - June2016WEW_17_40 | ecosystem: Environmental > Terrestrial > Soil >...
CAAGCCCCGCGAAACAGGCCAAGAACCCTTCCATCGACCCACCCTCTCAAGCCAAAAAGCCTGAGCGGCGCAGAATCGATCACCAAATCACACGCAAGCGAATTCGATATGCGATTCCCCTGCCATTTACATCCCATCGCATTGACGCGAGAACCAAAACGCTATAGGCGATCCAACTTCTCGAAGGCTTTGGCCCTCGAGTACGCACCCGTGGCCCGCCCCTTTTGGCGGCTGGCCTGTCGGCTTGCCAATCGTCATATCCCAGGATTTCATCCCAAGACAGGATTTATCCGCGGAATAGGTACGGCTGGCTCAAGCAAAGGAGGGCGCGTTCCTCCGCCACCTAGCCGGCGGATGACGCGATTTCGTGGCGGCATGCTCAGCGCGTGCTTTTGCCCGGCCGTGTCCTATTGCCGGCGCCACATTAGAGGACACGCGATGACAAAGCGCGCCGAATCCAAGTATAAAATCGATCGCCGCATGGGGCAGAATATCTGGGGCCGCCCGAAGAGCCCCGTGAACCGCCGTGATTATGGCCCCGGCCAACACGGCCAGCGCCGCAAGGGCAAGCTTTCCGATTTCGGCACGCAGCTCAAGGCCAAGCAGAAGCTCAAGGGTTATTACGGCAATATTTCGGAAAAGCAGTTCCGCAAATATTACGCCGAAGCGATCCGCATGAAGGGCGATTCCGGCGACAATCTGATCGGCCTCCTCGAGCGCCGCCTCGATGCCGTGGTCTATCGCGCGAAATTCGTGGCAACCGTCTTCGCGGCCCGTCAGTTCGTGAACCATGGCCATGTCAAGGTGAACGGCCGCCGCGTCAACATCGCCTCCTATCTGGTGAAGGTCGGCGATCTCATCGAGGTCAAGGACGCCTCGCGCGAACTCGCCTTCGTGATGGAAGCGACCAAGCTCGCCGAGCGCGACGTGCCGGATTATTACGAGGTCGACCATTCGAAATTCTCGGCGAAGGTCACGCGCATCCCGCTGCCGTCCGAGGTCCCCTACCCCGTCGTGATGGAACCGAACCTCGTGATCGAGTTCTATTCGCGGTAACCGGAACTGACGCGAAGGCCTTCCCCGCACGCGGGGGAGGCTTAGCTCTCTAAGTTACAGCAACGATCCCCTCCCCCTGAGGGCGCGAAGCGCGTCTCGAAGGGTGAGGGCTATTGGATTGATCCGAAAGCCCCCTCAAACCCGCAAGCTTCTTCCACCGGTTAGCGCATCGTAGACCATGGTTTTCACCATGGCGCGCAGCCGCAGACGCTGACTCGGCGCCTGCGTGAGCAGGATCACGAAGAGATCCTCGACCGGATCGATCCAAAATCCGGTGCCGGCAGCACCGGTCCAATGGAATTCGCCTACCGAGCCCGGCGAAATGGCCGCTCCCGGCTCCAGCCGCACCGCGAAGCCTAAGCCAAATCCATAGCCAGGCCCCGGCATGTAACCCGGCTGTTTCACGATGCCGGTCGTAGGGCCGATATGATCGGAGGCCATGAAACGCAGCGTCCGCTTGCCGAGAATCGTGGTCTTGCCCAAAGCACCCCCCGCCAACAGCATGCGCGCGAAACGCGCGCAATCGTCCCCCCGTCGAAACCAAGCCCATGCCGCCGGCTTCGAAAGCGCGCTCGCGGCGCGGATCGAACAACGCGCCGCGTCCATTGACCGTCTCGCCGGGCAGAGGTTCCGCGATCCGGTTGTGTCGGGCTTCGTTGGCGACGAAAAAGCCGGTGTCGTACATGCCGAGCGGCGCCAGAATGCGTGTTGTCAAAACAGCCGACAGCGGCCAGCCAGAGGCAACTTCGACCACCCGGCCGAGAATTTCGGTGGAATGGCTATATTCCCACACGCGCCCCGGCTCGTGAGCGAAGGGAAGCGCCGCAAGCCGGTTGGCGAATTCCTCGTTGGTCACATCGGCGGAAAACAGCCCGGCCTGGCCATAGAGATCCCCCACCGCGCCGCCATTGGACTGATAGGTCAGGCCGGAGGTATGGCGCAGCAAATCCTGGACTGTGGGCTGATTCGAAGGCTCCGCCAGAACGCCATCCCGGAAAACCTTGGTGTTGGCGAAGGCCGGAATGAAATCGCTGATGGGCTGGCCGAGATGGAGCCGCCCCTCCGCCGCCAGCATCATCGCGGCAACGGACACGACCGGCTTGGTCATGGAATAAATCCGGAAAATCGTTATCCGCCGTCATGATGGTGCCGGCTTGCCGGTCGCGGTAGCCCCAGGCCCGTTTCAATACGGTCTCGCCTTGGCGCTCGATCAACAGCATGGCGCCGGGAATACGCCCCGCCTCCACCTCGATCCGCATGGCCGCATCGAGGCGCATCAGCCGCTCGCCGGAAAAACCCGCGACATCGGGAAAAGGCCCAAGATCCCCGCTGGTCATCGCACCACCACGAAAGGCCGGACGCTGCCATTCGCATGATTGCTCGATGCCATTTTTCTCGATGCCATTTTTCTCGGCGGGAGCGGAATGAAGCAAAACTCGAGAGGCTCGTCAGTGCATGTGAGCAAAAATCGTTCCGCCATATCATCCCCCGAAGAAATCAAACATCCCGCGCCGCGAATCGCCCCGGCGCGGAAAACCCTCGATTGAATGAAATGATAGTTACACTTTATAGCGTCTTTAAGAACCCCGCGAAGCGCATCAGCCCCTCCGGCCAAGGGCCATGGCCACTTTCGTCATTGATATGTCCGGATGCGCCGGCATCGACAAGCTCGGCGTGCCAATCGTGGGCAAGCTTCTCGCTTTCGAGATAATCCGCGTAGCTATCGTCGCGGCTCGCGATCAACACCGCCGGGAACGGCAATGGATCGCGCGGCACATCGGCAAAGGCCGGGTCGATCGCGGCAATCGACAGCATGACCTCGCGGGACGGCGGCGCCACGAGAAAGGCGCCGGCAACCTTTGCCGCGATCTCGGGCGCCGCATGGGCGATGGTGATGCAACCGAGACTATGGGCGACAAGAATCGCCGGGCGCCTGGCCTCCTGGACCGTCGCGATCAAACGTTCCGTCCAGGCTTCGAGATTGGGATTGTGCCAATCGGCCTGCTGCACCCGCCGCGCGGTGGGGAGCTTGGCCGCCCACCGGCTGTACCAGTGATCGTCTGTCCCGCCGCTGAGGCCTGGCACGATGAAAATGTCGGCTTCCGCAATTCGCATGGCGCAACTTTACCAGCCACGCGCGCGCAGGCAAAGACGTAAGACGGATTTTCCCCCGGCGGACCGTTTTCGAAATCAACCATGCCGACTCAAATCCCTTCCAAAAAGATTATGCCCGCGCCGCGCCGCTTTCGTCTCCAGGGCGACAGCGCCGGGACATCGCGCCGGCAGGTCGAAATGTGTCGAATCCAATGGCGCGCATGGATGAAATCTCCTTGTCTCCTCGGCGGGATATCGTCATCTTCGCGCAAATTGGCGGCATCGCGCGCAAAGATGCGGGCAACAGCCTCTCCACCGATCGGACAGACCCTGACCGCTCCGAAATTCTCCCCCTTCGATGCCGCCGCGATCATTGTCGTGCTGGCGGCCGTGCTCAGCACGATCAACGCCCGCTTCGTCAGGCTGCCGCAAACCATCGGCCTGACGATCATGGGCGCGATCCTCTCCGCCCTCATCATCGTGACGGGGCGGCTATTTCCAAGTCTCGGCCTCATCCACATGACCCGCGGCTTCGTGGATGGGCTCGATTTCCGCACCACTCTGCTCGACGGCATGCTGTCGTTTTTGTTGTTCGCCGGTGCGTTCCAAATTAACCTCCGCGACATGCGGGAGGGACATTGGACCATTTTGATCCTTTCGATCCTGGGCACGGTGCTCTCGACAATCATCACCGGCTTCGGCCTCAAACTGCTTTTGGTCTTCAGCGGCCCCGATGTGCCCCTGATCTGGTGCCTCGTATTCGGGGCGATCATCAGCCCGACCGATCCCGTCGCGGTGATCGCCATTCTGCGCAAGGCGGTCTTGCCCGAAGCCATTCAAGCGACCATCGCGGCGGAAAGCCTGTTCAACGACGGCGTCGGCGTCGTCTTGTTCTCCATCCTCTTTGCCGCCGCGAATGGCGAGGGTGGCCTGTCAATCTCCCATGCCGCGGGGTTGTTTGCGATACAGGCCGGCGGCGGCGTGGCTTTTGGCATCGTGACCGGCGCCACCGCCTTTTACGCCCTGAGCGGGATCGACGATTATGCCGTCGAATTGCTGATCACTCTCGCGGCCGTAATGGGCGGATACGCCGTCGCGCAAGCGGCCGGCGTCAGCGGCCCCGTGGCCATGGCCGTCGCCGGGCTGATCATGGGCAATCACGGCCGCCATTATGCGCTGAGCGATATTTCCAGGGATTACGTCGTCAAATTTTGGGAACTGATCGACGAAATCTTGAACGCCGTGCTGTTCCTGCTCATTGGCCTAGAAGCCATCTCTGTTTGGAACGAGAGCCGCACCATGCTGATCGCCGCCGCCACGATCCCCATCGTGCTCGCCGCGCGCTTGATCTCGGTGGCCGTACCCTTGGCGCTTCTGCGTCCGTTCCAGAGCATCGGCAAAGGCGCTCTGCCCCTGCTCTGGTGGGGCGGCCTGCGCGGCGGCATTTCGATCGCGCTGGCGCTCTCGATCCCCAGCGGCCCGTACCGCGAGCTGATCTTGGCTTCGACCTATGCCGCGGTGTTCTTCAGCGTCCTGGTTCAAGGCGCGACGATTGGGCGGCTGGCGGCGCGGTATCGGGTGGAGGCTGATCCTACGCCCCAAATACCCGCGCAAAAATCATATCCACGTTCTTGAGGTGATACGCCAGGTCGAACAAAGCCTCCAGTTCCGCCGCGCTGAGCGCCTTGGACACATCCGGATCGGCCTTGAGCAGCGTCAAGAACTCGCCCTCGCCGCGCCAGACCGGCATGGCGTTGCGTTGGACCAGGGCATAGGCGTCCTCGCGGCTGACGCCTTTTTGCGTCAGCGCCAGCAACACCCGCTGCGAATGTACAAGCCCACCGAGTCGATCGAGGTTCTTTTGCATATTGGCGGGGTACACGACCAATTTCTCAATCACGCCGGTCATCCGGGCTAGCGCGAAATCCAGCGTCACCGTGGCATCGGGGCCAATCATGCGCTCGACCGAGGAATGCGAAATATCGCGCTCGTGCCACAGCGCCACATTTTCCATCGCGGGCATGGCCATGCCCCTCACGAGGCGCGCGAGGCCGGTGATGTTTTCGGTGAGCACGGGGTTGCGCTTATGCGGCATGGCGGAGGAGCCTTTTTGCCCTTCGGAGAAGAACTCTTCCACTTCCAACACTTCCGTGCGCTGCAAATGCCGGATCTCGATCGCCAGCCGCTCCAGACAGGAGGCCACTACCCCGAGCGTCGCGAAGAACATGGCGTGCCGGTCGCGCGGAATGATCTGCGTCGAAACCGGCTCCGGCACGAGACCGAGCTTTTCCGCGACATGCGCCTCGACGCGCGGATCGATATTCGCAAACGTGCCGACCGCGCCCGAAATCGCGCAAGTCGCGATTTCCTTGCGCGCCGCCACCAGCCGCTCGCGGCAACGGGCAAATTCGGTATAGGCCAACGCCAGTTTGAGACCAAACGTCACCGGCTCGGCATGAATGCCATGCGAGCGCCCGATCGTGGGCGTGAGCTTGTGCTCGTAAGCGCGCGTCTTCAGCGCCGCCAGCAGCGCGTCGACTTCGGCAATGAGAATATCCGAGGCCCGCGCGAGCTGCACGGCAAGGCAGGTGTCGAGCACATCCGACGACGTCATGCCCTGATGCACGAAGCGCGAATCCGGCCCGATGAATTCGGCGAGATGGGTCAAGAACGCGATCACATCGTGCTTCGTCACCCGCTCGATCTCGTCGATCCGTTCGACATCGAACGTGACATGCCCAGCCTTGTCCCAGATCGCCTTGGCGGATTCCTTCGGGATCACGCCGATTTCGGCCAGCGCATCGCAGGCATGGGCCTCGATCTCGAACCAAATGCGGAACCGCGTCTGCGGCTCCCACACCTTGACCATGGCAGGGCGGGAATAGCGGGGGATCATGGCGCGACCTTTTAAATGAGTTCGCCGCGCGCGCTCAGCGCCGCGTGACGGATGGCATCGATGTTCTTTTTGTAGCCCGTGGGGCCATCGCGGAAGACGGCGCTGCCCGCGACCAAGCGCGTGCCGCCCGCGGCGGCAACGGCGCCCGCATTGCTCGCATCGACCCCGCCATCGACCTCGATATCGATCGGGCGGTCCTCGATAAGAGCCTTGATGGCCCTGATCTTCTCCAAGGCCGAGGGGATGAATTTTTGGCCGCCGAAGCCGGGATTGACGCTCATGACAAGCACCGCATCGACGTGATCGAGCACATAGCGAATGGCCTCGACAGGCGTCGCCGGATTCAGCGCCACGCCGGCCTTGAGGCCGAGGCCGCGAATATGTTGCAGCGAGCGATGCAGATGCGGCCCGGCCTCGGCGTGGACGTGAATGGCATCCGCCCCCGCCTTGGCGAAAGCGTCGAGATAGGGGTCCACCGGCGAGATCATGAGATGGACATCGAAGGGCACGTCCGTGACCCCTCGGATCGATTTGATGATATCCGGCCCAAAACTGATATTGGGCACGAAATGCCCATCCATCACATCGAGATGCAGTTCGTCGGCGCCAGCCGCCACAATGGCGTGGACTTCCTCGCCGAGCCGGGAAAAATCGCTCGACAGGATCGAGGGGAGGATATGCAGCGGGCGCATGGGGTCTCGCGGGGTCAAAAAACCAAGTCCGGCGGTTAGCACAGGCCGGGGCCCCACGTCCATGGCGCTGTAACTATGAAAGCTTAGCCCTATCCTCGGCTTCGCCGCGCCCAAACGGCGGATTGATCCGCACGATCACGAAATTGAGGAACGCGGCGAAGCTGACCCAGAGAAAATAAGGCGCGAGAAGCCAGCTCGACAGCGGCGAGAACGGCGCCAAAAAGACGATGAGGGCGAGGATCGAGGCCCACAGAAACGGCACTTCCAGCAACGCCCAATCCGGCCGTTTCAGATGGAAAAACAACGGGCTCCACAATATGTAAAAGACCACGTTGGCGCCAAAGAGCCCGCCCACGAGCAATTTATGCCCAACATCGGGCGCGGCGTTCCAGGCAGCGATGCCGGACCAACAGGCCAAGCCAAGTATGAGCGTCCAGACCGGCCCGAAGATCCAATCCGGCGGGTTCCAGCTTGGCTTGCGCAAATCCCGGTACCACGGCCCAACCTCAGTCATGGCCCAGCCAATCCCGAGGAGCGCAAGGGTGATGAGCACCGCGACGGCGATAGTGAGCAAGGTAGGCCTCTCACTTGGCAAGTCCAGCGCTTTGAAACGCACCCGAAAACAGCAGCATACCGGCGATCCCTTGGCAAGAGGCACCACCACGGCCGGCGAGGGGTCACGCTCCAGCGCTTAGGGATAAAGCGGGCGCACCTCGCCCGTCTCCGGGTCACGATACATGACGACCTGCTTCGGCAATGATTTTTCAGCGCCTTTGCCCACATTCAAATGCCGGGTCGCGCGGCCAATGCGCCGGGCGGCTTCGAGATGGACGGGATTGTCCGTCTTGAAAGTCTCGGTCGTCGCGGCGAGGAAAAGCCCGCCATTGGGCATCGACTCGACGACGGGAATGTCAGGCGGTTGAACCGTTTTCGCGAGATGCGGGGGCACATAAAGCATCCAAGCCTCGTGAAATGGACCCCTTTGCTCGTAATGGTCAATCAAATCGCTGGTGCGCGCCCCGCAAGTGAAGGGATCCCAGGAATCAACGGTCGCCGTCAGAATGGCCTTGAACACGGGATATTCGATAATCGCCGGGTCTGGCCACTGACCCCAGCTCGTCTCTACGTCGATCCCATTCCAATGATCATAGGCGGCAACCGCGCCAGCATTCCCACCGAAGTGGATTGTTTTATCGGAAGGCTGTTCCCTCACATAGCCCCCAAGCGAGTAACCTTCGATCGCACAAGGCCCCTCGTCATCGACATTGATCAAGCCCCGGATTACCGGCGCCAGATCGTCCCTGATCGCTTCATAGAAACGTGCTCGTCGTTTGGTGGCAATTCGCCATTTGGCGAAACAGGGGCTTGTTTCGACAAGGCGATCGACAAAGAGCCGGAGCCGCACCGCGATCTCTTCCGGCGTTTCAAGTCTCGGGCCCCATTCGGAATAAACATGGTAAGAAATTGCCAATCTGTCGTGTTTCATCGAACCACCGCCTCGACATCTTGGGTGCGGATTCCCTTGAGTTCTTCACTTTTATTAAAAAGCCTTCTCGCAAAATCCGCCGCTTTTTGGTCCGCGAAATACCATTCTATGTCGCGCCCGCCGGAAGCCGCAACTTGACGAGCCGCCTGACCGGTCCACCGTCTTCCGATCTTGTCGCGCATATAGTCTGATCGGAGCATGTCGCCGAATCCTGGCCCTTTCGCCTCGATCATGGTGCCGTCGAGTTCCCGGCAATCGTCGTAATAGACACGCCGTCCCGTTCTCGGGTTGATCATGCTGACAGCCCACCCGCTCGGCAGTGGCCGTTGCGGATTGTTCAAGGCGCTGATTTGCTCTTGATAGGCATTGGCGCGATCGCATGCCCCATGCGGAGCGTCCGGGCCAGGGTCTTCGCATAATTTCGGGCCCTTATCTTTCGACGCGGGAGCTGCCGCGCTCTCCCTTTCGTTGTCGGAACGGGCCGCCGCGTCGATCTGATCTTGATCGAATGTGAGGACATCGCCGAGATCCCGCGCAAAGGGGAAGCCGGTATTAAAATCGTAGAAGACCCCATTGCGATCTCGCAGGCCCGCCGCGATGACGACCGGCGTGCTGCCGGTCGTGTCGATCAGGCGCAACGAGCCGTCCTCCCGATTGAATTCGTAACGGGTTCCGGATTCGCCGGGAAGAACGCCGCTCGACGAATCCGAATGCTGATAGGGGACAAAAAGGAGCCCGAGGACGGCAGTCGCGCCTGCTACGGCAACGAGGGCTCCGGCGAACTCAGCCAATGCGGCAAGCCGCGCCGCCTCTTCCGCAGCCTCGAACAGAGCAGGAACAGCGGCGGGCGGCGCCAGCGCCTGCCACTTGGGCGGTTTCGCTGCTTCCGCGCTTTGCCCGCCTCCCCCGCCGCTGGTCCAACGCCCGCTTTCACCTCCGTTTCCAGCGGGGACACGCGGCTGATCGGGGTTATAATCGCAAGCCAACGTCTCCGGCGGCTCGAGATCTAGCTCCTTAAGCAAGACCCCGGCGGGCATGCCGCCCGACAAGAGCTTGTCCGCCAAATCGAGCCGCAGGCCTATTTGGGCAGGCTCTGGAATATAGGTGAGCCACGCCATCGCCAGGCGAATGTTGGCTTGGACGTGATCGCCCCGGCGCGAATGGGCCGCGGCCACCTCGATGTGCCGCAGCAAATGTGGCGCGAGCTTTTTCCGGAAGGCCAGAGCGAGCAGCGCGTCGAGACGGTCGCTCGCCACTCGATCACCCACGGCCCGGTCGAGCGCCGTGACCGGATGAGGTGCAATGAGGCGCCCGCCCAGCGTCAGCCCCGCCCCGGAGAAATACAAGGCATTATCCGGGAACACCGGTGGCGCAATGCGCGAGCGCCGGGAAAATAAGTCGTTTTTCAAACCAACATCGCAGCCTTTATCGAGGCCGCGAGATTACGCTCGATCATGAAAAACGCCTATACCACGGCAACAAATGCCACCGGACAACCCTGCGCGTGCTTTATGTCCGATCCGCGCGACGAGCCAGGCAGCCCGTCAATGCCGCCAAAAAACCATCTGTCCGATCGTCAGCAGGATTTCGGCGACGATCAAGATGACCACGGTTGTTTCCAGCCGCGTCGCCCGGTCGGCGTCGATGATGTCGGTGAGGGCACGGGCGGTTTCGGCGATCACGTCGAGTTTGCGTTTGAGCGTTTGCGCGCGCTCCTTCAGCTCGTACTCGTCTTCAAGCCGGGCGTAGAGGCGTTCGAGATCGGGGCGGTCCCAGAGCACGTCGGGCTTTTCTTCCACCGCCACGCGGCCGGAGAGGCGGTGCTGCACCAGCAGCGTCTGGCCGATGAGTTTCAGCATCGAGCGGCGGCGCCAGGGCGGGCTGCCTTTTTCGAACAGCTGCGCGGCGAACGGCTCGATCTCGTCGAACACGGCATTGACCTCATGCTCGTCGCGGCCTAGCGAGACGGTTTTCGCCAAGGCATCGGCGACCACGAGCAGCCGCGCGGGCGAGAGATCGCGCAAATGGATGGTGCCGCCGGCGGGAATCCGGTCCTCGTTCTCGGCGGAAATGTCGATCTGCGCGATTTCGTCGTCGACATGCTCATGCTGGCCGGAGACGCGGAGCTTAACCTGGTTGAGAACCTCGTCCTCCTCCAGAGGCGAAAGGCCGACGAAAACGGCGACGCCAAAGCGGTAGAGCGCGACAAAGCCCGAGGCGCCGGCGTTGAAGGCAAGCGGGTTCGAGGACAGCATGTCCGAGCGCTCGAGGCCCGAGGCGTCAATTCGGTCGCCCAGCAGCAGCGCGCGCGCCGTCACGCGGCGGTAGGGCTGAGCCTCGGTGAGGGCCGGTGTTTGGTCGATCATGGTCATAACGCGTTACGCCTAACCTCACTGCGCTATAAAGTCACGCAAAGCGGCTCCGCCAGTCCGGCGCCGCGCCCGGAAAGGGCAAAGCCTCCGCCTCGAAAACCGCACGGGCCACCGCGCGGGCGAGGCAATCGGCCGCGAGCGCGCCAATCTCCAAAAGGCCGGCCGCCGAGGGCGGCTGGGACGCGCGGGCGGTGGCGGCAACAAAAACCGTGTCGCCGTCAAACGCGGTATGGACAGGCCGCAGAGCCCGGGCCAGGCCATCCTGCGCCATCACGGCGATGCGCTTGGCCTCCGCCTTGGTCAAGACGGCATCGGTGGCCACGAGCGCGATGGTCGTATTTTCCGGCTGCGCGCCCTTCACCCGCAAGTCCAAGGCGCCGGCGGGAAAAGGTGCCGGCCAGCCCAAGCCCCCGAATTCGCCCGCCCGCTCGTAGGGCGCGGCCCAAAAATGCGGCCCGTCGCCGATGGTCGCGCTGCCCAGGGCATTGACGGCCACGATTGCGCCGACCGTAAAACCCGCTGGTGTCACCGCGCTGGCGGAGCCGAGGCCGCCCTTCCACGTGGCGGTCATGGCGCCAAAGCCCGCGCCCGCCGTACCGAGTTCGAAATCGAGCCCGGCCTTGGCGGCGGCTCGATAGCCCAAGCGCCAGTAGACCGGCTCCGGCCCCCAATCTTTATCGCCCCCATTGAGCAAATCGAACAGGATCGCGCCGGGCACGATGGGCACCGCGGCATCGCCAACCCGGAAGCCCCGCCCCCGCTCGCGTAAAAAGGCCTGCACGCCGCCCATGGAATCGAGGCCGAAGGCGGAGCCGCCAGACAGAACGACGGCATCGATCCGCTCAACGGTCATGCCGGGCTGCAACAGCGCCGTATCCCGCAACCCCGGCGCGCCGCCCCCCACCGAGATCGAAGCGATGCAAGGCGTATCGAACAGGATCGCGGTGACGCCGGTCGCGATAAGCGCATCCGCCGCCTGCCCGACACTCAGGCCCGGAACATCGCAAATGGTGTTGCGTGTCAAATCGCAAACTCCTCGCGTGAAAACCCTTGGAAATAGAGCAGCGTGGTGAGATCGCCATGATCGATCCGCGCATCGGCCGCGGCGGCGACGGCAGGCTTCGCATGAAAGGCGACGCCGAGCCCAGCCACTTGGATCATGGCGAGATCGTTAGCGCCATCCCCCACCGCGCAAGTCTCTTCGAGCGAAAGTCCCTGGGCATAGGCGAGGCTCACCAACACATGCTGCTTGGCCTCGCGGCCCAAAATAGGCTCTTCCAGCCCGCCGGTCAGCTTGCCCTCCTCGATCAGGAGGCGATTGGCAAAATGGGATTCGAAGCCGAGCGCCTCCGCCACACGCTCCGTGAACAGGGAGAAACCGCCGGAGACGACGGCGGTCACGGCACCCTGCTTGCGCATGGTTTGGGCGAGCGCGCGCCCCCCCGGCGTCAAAGTGATGCGCTGGGCGAACACCTCGCTGACCTGATCAAGGTCGAGGCCGCGCAACAGAGCAACCCGCTCGCGCAACGCCGGCTCGAAGGCGATCTCGCCCCGCATCGCACGCTCCGTAATGCCGGCGACATGGGCGCCAAGCCCAAGGGCAGCGGCCAATTCGTCGATACATTCCTGCGCGATCAAGGTGGAATCCATGTCCGCCACCAAGAGCCGCTTGCGGCGGTTGGCGGCGGGCTGCACCGCAATATCGATGGGCTCGCCGGCAAATAAGGCCTCGAGCTCCGCGCGCAAGCGCGGCTTGAAGCCCTCCGCGAGGGGTGCGAAAGGAAGATCTGCCGCGATGCCAGGCGCAAGCCAGCGCGGCTCGCCGGGATTGGGCAAGAGTCCAGCGGCGCGGCGCAGATGCTCAGCTGTCAAGACAGGCGCTGCCGGACTTGCGGCAAAGGTTACGACATAAGTCATTTCTTCGGGATCATGTTTGGTTGGACGGGTGAGAGCTGACATGAACAAGCCGGACGCTATTCTCATTGCAGGCCCGACCGCCTCGGGCAAGTCCGCCCTGGCGATCCGGCTCGCGCAAAAGCTCGGCGGCGTCGTGATCAATACGGATTCGATGCAAGTCTATCGCGATCTCCGCATCATCACCGCGCGCCCCAGCGTCGAGGAGGAAGCAAGCGCGCCCCACGCTCTGTTCGGCACGGAAGATGGCGCGGAAAATTTTTCCACCGGCCGCTGGCTCACCGCCGCGCGGCGCGAATACGAGCGCGCCCAAGAAACGGGTCTGATCCCCATTTTCGTGGGCGGCACGGGGCTTTATTTCAAGGCCCTGACGCAGGGCCTATCGGACATCCCGGCCGTGCCGGACGAGGTGCGCGCGCGAATTCGAAACGAAGCCGAGGGCCAGACGCCGGAACAATTGCATGCGCTGCTCGGCTCCATCGATCCCTTGACGGCGGCCCGGCTTCGTCCGAGCGATCCCCAAAGGATTCTGCGCGCCTTGGAGGTTCACGCGGCGACCGGGCAAAGTCTCGTAAGCTTCCAGTCAAGCCGTGGCGCGGCGCTGCTCGACCCGTCGCGATGCGTTTCCGTCTTTTTGACCTTGGACCGCCCGGCGCTGCGCGAGCGGATCGACAGCCGCTTCGATCAGATGATGCAAAACGGCGCGCTGGACGAGGTCGAGCGTCTCTCGGGCCGCCAGCTCGATCCCCTTCTGCCTGTCATGCGCGCGCATGGCGTGCCGCCATTGCTACGCCACATCCGCGAAGACTTTCCGCTCGCGGAGGCGATTGCGGAAGGAAAAGCCGATACGCGGCGCTACATCAAACGTCAGGAAACATTCGCCCGCCACCAGCTGCCGGGCTTCCGTTTCGTGGAAGCCGCAGAGGCGGAAGCTTATATTTTAGCGAGCTTGAGCGCGCCGTGAAAAATGAATCGCAAAGAGCCGAGTCCATGGCGCCGGGTCCATGTCAGAATTGAACATTCATGACCGTGGGATCGCACTCTCGCATCCAGCCCGTTCCGGGATAACCAGAATCTGGAAGAATGGCCCCGGTTTTCCGGTAAAACTTTACGCTAAAACAAAGACCTGAGCAGCCCTAAAACGCAAACGCCCCCGGTGAACGGGGGCGTCCTGCGAACTTCGATGACCGGGCAGTTAAACGAGAGGACGCGTGCGCGGCCGTCCACGCAGCTTTTTGACCGCGGGCTCCTCTGACGCCGCGGCGGCTTTCGCGCTGAGACGCTGGCCATTCAGCCGGCCGAGACCGGAATTTTTTGCCAGATCGGACCGCGCGGAAGCATAGGCCGGCGCGACCATGGGATATTGCGCGGGCAACGACCATTTATCCCGGTATTGATCAGGCGTCAGCCCATGGGCCGTCATGAGATGGCGGCGGATGGATTTGAATTTTTTCCCGTCTTCGAGGCAAAAGACATGGTCATTCGTCACCGATTTGCGAATGGGGACCGCAGGCTCCGCCAAAACAGGAGCGGCCTCGACGGGCGCGGCACCCGAAAGCTGCAAAAGAGACGTGTGAACACTCTCGATCAGAGAACCGAGATCGCTCACCCTCACCGCATTATTACTGACGAAAGCCGAAACGATTTCCGCGCTTTTCCCGATGAGCCTCGTGTCATTTCTTTCCATGATTTTTCTTCGTCCCAGAAGCCGGGCATCCGGCAATACAAGCATTTCAGTTGCTATTATCTAGACAGCAAAAATCGCTTTCCGCCAACCTGTCAAGTAACAAAAGAAGAAATTTCACGGAAGCGCCCTGGGAATATTTGGAAACTCGCTAAAAAACAGGGGTATGGCCAGGCTTTTAAACAGTCCAAGTTGTGCATAAGAGGCATGCCGCGGACACGGGAGCCTTCATGATGTATTTTTTAATCGAAGTTCCGTCACCTGACGGAATATTGAATTTTACAAGGAAAAACGTAAGAGGGGCAAAACCCCGGGCGATTAAGCTGTCGCGGCGCGGGTTTTGATTATTTCGGGCAGCATCGCGATGCCGGCGTGGTTCGGCGCGCCGAGCCTCGCGCCGACATAATCCCAGAA
>Ga0187876_1002246_pt1 | contig 14607 bp, 14 predicted proteins | sample June2016WEW_17_4_FD_133000 | JGI IMG/M metagenome (GOLD analysis project Ga0187876, IMG submission 133000) | Peatland microbial communities from SPRUCE experiment site at the Marcell Experimental Forest, Minnesota, USA - June2016WEW_17_40 | ecosystem: Environmental > Terrestrial > Soil >...
CTCGGAATTGGCTCTACAGAAGTCGAATCTCAACGTCCGGCGTGAAATCCTTGGCGAGCCCACGAACCCGAGTACGCCGCTGGCCGTGCCCAAAATCAGCTGCTTGCACCACAGGCTGCTAGCTACTTTACCGTGCAAATCGCGCTTGCTAAGAAGCTACCTCCCGTGCAAGAAGCCATCACTCAATTCGGCAGGTGAGCGAAATCCTCGGTCACATACAATTGGCGGCCGCTTCTGATAACAGCCACTCCGACCGCGTTGTAATTGGGATTCAGGATGTTGTCACGATGATCAGGATCATCCATGAGCCCTTTATGAGCTGAGGGCAGATCCCGGTCGACGGCAGTGTTTTCCCCTAACTGGTCGGAAGGCAGATTCTCATTGGCGAAGCGAACGTCCAGAGGAGGCTCTCCCTCAAACTGATGCGAGACAGTCTTATGTGCGACCAGTAGCTGGGTATGTTTGCGGGCGGCATGTATCAGACGTGGATCCACGGCCAGCGGCTGAAGCCTCTGTTTGATGCGTTCTTGATTGATCAGCTCCACTAATTGTTTCTCACCGGCGGGATCAAACGGCCCCGGGGGTTCCTCAATGGAGGTATAAGGTGGTCCCGCCTGAGAAGCACGAGGAGGTGGGGGTGCTCCCGCGCTCGGAATCCATCCATCCTGAAGCTGCTGCAGAACTGTGGGATCGTTATTGAGCGGCAAGTCGGCGCCGGTTTGAGCATCTTGCATTCCAATGCCGAAGTCCTCAAGGTCGTAATGAGTCCCAAAGACCACGCCCTGGCCCTGGGAAAGCAGGGTAGCTCGTGCGATGGAGGGAGCCGTAAACATCGGATTGCGGCCGCTCTCTATATCCTGGTGAATAAGGTGGTTCGCCAGCATCAGCAATTTTTCCTGCTCGTCAGGCTGGCGTCCGATCCGCTGTTGGAAGGCCGCAACGTCATTCGAGAAATTCTGCCGCTGGCGGATGATGGTGTTGGCTCCGTGGGCTTCGGCCACGTCGTAGCAAAATGCCAGCGCCTGTTCTGACTGTAGTCCAAGCGCATTTGCCGCGTTTTGCGCCGAACGCATCCATGGCATCATCTGGTCGACCTGCACCCGCTGAAACGAGTGCTCGTATCCCAGCTTCCGGAAGCGGTCTCTCCAGGTTGGTTGCAGGTGTCCGGAGTCGTCAAGTATGCGCTTCAGAACGGCTTGGGAAGATGCCTCACACGGTCCGCTGATGGTCTTGCTCAGCCACTGCGTGTCTGTACCGAAAATCTCGGCAAAACGTTTCTGGTCGCGCTTTTGAAGTTTCAACAGGAGCGGCTGCAGGCTGCATTCGCTGAGACTCCAACTCCCGGCGCCAAAATACAGGTCTTGGGGTGTCGCATGAATGGCCGGAAATGGATCGGTCCCTCCGGTCTCGATGGTGGCAGTAAGCAGGATCAATTTCCATACCAGAGGGTCGCCTCCCCAGCTTGCAATGGCTGCCTTGATTTCCGCAACGGATAATCCAAACTTCTGCGCGGCAGCGGCTAAAGCGGCCTTTTGCAATTCCTCATTGGTCGGTGAAGCAGCGGGGGAATGCGCTTGCGGACTAACGATGTTCCATGCAACGGTCAGCAGGCGCGGACTTCTGTAATCGAGAGGGGAAGGGTAATCCCAGCGATTTCGGGATGTGCGCGGAGACGCCTTTTTTTTCTGGGCCGCCACGGAATGATTGACGTTGGCGTGTATGGCCAGCATGCCGGAGCCACTCTCCAGCATGGCCTTGTCGCCGTGTTTCGCTAGCACGACGGGATCGTAGTTGTCTTGCTCATTATCGAAGGGCGGGACCCGGATGCGCCCGTCGTAAGGAGAGATGAACGCCAGGTCCAGGCCATTCGGCGTGCCCATCAACTGCAGCGTGACCCATACGGCCGGCTTGGTGTTGGGCGCGAGCCTCAGCCTGGCTTTGCCGTTCTGATCGGTGAACTGTGGAGACCCGCCATCTCCTGCCGCCCCGATTCGGACATTGGCAAAAGGATGTTGCTCGGTGTCCATCACGACCAGCACCAGCACACCTTCTTCGGCCAGCATGGTGCAGGTCACGAGCAAAAAAACAATAAGCAGCAAGATAGCCCGCCAGCGATAGGCGAATCCGTCGACGTGCATTGGGGCTTCTTTCTTTTTCGCCCTAATTCTTTCCAGACGAAGTTAGTCGTGTTGCAACAAAATGGTGCACGGCGTGTCTCCCGCCGGACACCACGAATTGGCCGCGTGGTATCCGGCTTTTTCGGCATGCAACTGCACTTGCTGTCCGTCAGTCGCATGCGCCGGCAGCGAAAAATTACCAGACGCCTTGGTCACCTGGGCCTCGGAATCGTAGCCGATCACGCTCACCGTAGCGCCCGCAATAGCGGTCTGCTTGTCATCTTCAATGATGCCGATGACCTTGGCCGCACGGTCGTTCTGCAACGGCACCGTCACACTGGGATTGTGGTCTTCGCCCAACTGAAGCGGCATCTGGCCCTTCAGAAATGCCGCATCCTTTGAGGCATAGAACGTCACCTTGCCGTCGAGAGGCTTGGTGTCCTTGGCGATGACGAACAGCCAGCCGCCTTCGACCTTCATGGGCTCCCCGCCAATCGAGGACCACACTCTGGCGTCGCTCACTGGCGTCTGGTGCCCGTCCACCACGATGACCCTGACGCGGTACGACTCGCTGCCGACGTTCGACGTGGCGCGCGAGATTGCCGCCCCATAGCCGATGACGCCACCCAGCATGGCAAGGTACATAACAGCTTTGATCTTCGCATCGGCGTCCTTGAAGAAGACATATCCGAGAACACCAAGGAACAGAATCATGAGCGCGAGAATGCCCAAAGGGCTCTTTGAGGCAGCTTGGATTATGCCGGTCCAATCCTTTGGCATCAGATCAGACCCTTGCAGCAGTAGCATGGTGATCGCCACGGCTTCCTCCTCGGCGAGCATCGTAAGCGGAAGTTGGATTTCCTGGGTCTGAGAAACTTATCCCGATCCGTCCTCGCTGTCAATCCAGTTACACGAATAGGTAACCCCGATTTCCGTTCCTGTCGTCGCCAACATACAATACGACATCGCTTCTTTGGGACCTGTTTATGACTAATCTTGCCGTGATTCTGGTCGTAATCGCCGGTGCATTGTTGGGTGGCACGTTCGCCGCGCTGCTGGCGCGCTCCAAGATCGCCGCTCTGGCCGAACGGCGAAACGGCCTTGAGCAAGAACTTTCGGGCGCCAGGAACACCATCGAGCAGCAGACAGCCGATATCAAGTCACTTTCCGAAGCCAGGGCGGCTTTGAACGCTACGTTGGAGAGTGAACGCCGCAACGCGGAAGAAAAACTGCGCCTTCTCGCCGAAGCCAGCGAAGAGTTGAAGACGCAGTTTAAGGTGCTGGCGGCAGCGGCCTTGGAAAGCAACAACTCGAATTTCCTTCAGCTCGCGCAGACGACGCTGCAAAATTACCAGACCCACGCCGCCGGCGAATTGGCCCAGAAGGAGCAGGCGGTCAAGAACCTGGTCGATCCTATTGCGCAATCGCTGGCGGAGATGAGTCAGCAGATACAAGGTCTGGAGCAGGCGCGCAGCCAGGCGTACGGCACCCTCACGACTCAGGTGGCGTCTCTGCTCGACACCCAGAAAGCTCTGCAAGCGGAGACTGGCAATCTGGTGAAAGCGCTGCGCGAGCCGCAGGCGCGTGGACGTTGGGGCGAGTTGCAACTGCACCGCGTTCTTGAATTGGCCGGCATGCTGGAACATTGCGACTTCAAGGAGCAGGAGTCCATCAGCAATGACGAGCGGCGGTTCCGCCCTGACGTAATTGTTAACTTGCCGGGCGACAAGCAAATCGTAGTCGATTCCAAGGCCCCTTTGGCGGCTTACCTGGCGGCGCTCGAAGCACCCGACGAAGCCACTCGCACCGCCCGCCTTGCCGACCACGCGCGCCAGATAAGGCAGCATATCGATGCGCTGGGCGGCAAATCCTACTGGGCGCAACTGACCTGTACGCCGGAGTTCGTCGTCCTGTTTCTGCCCGGCGAGGTGTTCTTCCGGGCGGCCATGGATTCGGACGCCGAGTTGATCGAGTATGGCGTCAGCAGGAAAGTCATCGTGGCTTCACCAACCACACTGATTGCGCTGTTAAAAGCCGTGGCCTACGGGTGGAACCAGAAGAATCTGGCCGAGAGCGCGCGCAAAATTAGCGAAGCGGGGAAGGACCTCTACAAGCGGCTCTGCACCATGACCGGGTACATGCACGAGATGGGCAAGAAGCTGGGCGGTGCGGTTACCGCTTACGACGAGATGCTGCGTTCGATGGAACGCCGCGTTTTCCCGTTGGCGCGAAAATTCCCCGACCTGGATCGATCGCTGGCGGTGGCAGCTTTGCCGGAACTCGATCAGTTGGACAAGACTCCGTTCGAACTGCAATCGCCCGATTGGCACGAAGGCGAGGAAGAAGAGTCGGGGCTGCCGGTTACGAGCGACGAGGCTGCGAACAGCGCAAAGGTGTGAACCTTCAGCATTCCTAAATTCATTCTGAACGCAGTGGATCTGCTGCGGAATCGACCGACCCGGCCTTCCCGCTGGAGCGAAGCTGTTGGTGCAAGTGAAGTACCTGGCCATGCAGAGTCTGGCTGAGTTCCTTGCGATCGCCGGTTGCTGGCACGGGATCACCAAACGCGATGGTTGCACGAATAGTCTTCTTGGCCAGCAGATTGAGAACGTGGGGAAGCAATGCCATATCGCCCCACCAGCAGACTTCCCGCTCGACGGTGCCATCATCCAGTTCGTAGCGGATGGAACAGGGCGTTACCTGCGCACCTGCATCAATGGCGGGCTGCAACATGGTGGAGTGAAAGCGCAGGACGCTTTGGCCGTCGGTCGTGGCGCCCTCGGGAAAAAGCACAACCGGAACTCCGATCTTCAGGCTCTCGGCGACACTGGCGTTGGCGCGCGCCGCATCGGCCTGGTCGTGGCGCTGCACGAATACGCTCCCCGCCCAGCGGGCATAGCGGCCGAAGATGGGCCATTGCTCGACCTCCGCTTTCGACACGAAGACGCAGGGTACCGCCGCGCTCACGACGAGAATATCGAGATAGCTGAGATGGTTGCTGACGATCAGTCCGTGGGACGGCAAGACTCCGGTGCTCGATAGATGGACGTTAATAGCCGACAGCCCGCGCGCGCAACTCTGGTGCAGCCATTCGGCGCATTCCGCGCGAGAAGCATCGCGCCGCAGTTTGCGATGTTCCCAAAGGCCATACACGGCTGCCGCCGCGAAGGCCGGCAGTCGAATGGATTTTCGCAACTGTCTGGCAAGTAATTCGCCCATTTCACCACAGAGCGCATGCTGGCTCCTATCGCAGTCTACCCGCAATGGCAATTGGCAGCGAAATGTGATGGACAACGATTCGCACCAGACGTTCTCCACGCCGCTGATCTGTCGATGCTCATGAAGCTGATGGAGAAGTCAGATGGGAAAAGGTAAAAGCCGCAAAAGAATTCGTCTGGAATTCATCCTGTGCTGGAAGCGGTCGCACGAAGAATTGCAGGAAGTTTGCTCTAGGGAAACTCTGAACCAGCGATGTTCGGGTAGAGCCGGCGTTCTCGTTTTGACACTGCTTCTAAGCGGCTGCTAGTATCAACCTGTTCAGACGCAAAGTTCCCTCCACGCAAGCGTCCCCGTCGTCTAGCCCGGCCTAGGACATCGCCCTTTCACGGCGGTAACACGGGTTCAAATCCCGTCGGGGACGCCAACAATTCAATGCCTTAGCGGCGTCCGGGCCGTTCTGCCCACAACATTCCACAACGATCATGCATGGCCTACCTTGCCCGTGCGCATGATCAGGTCCGCCAGTTGCTCCTGCGCCTGGCGCTGCGGTTGTTCCAGTACCTGCGTGTAGCCGTCCATTGTCGTGCTGAAGGAAGCATGTCGCAGGAGTCCTTGCACAACCTTCGCGTCCACGCCCAGTGACTTGATAAGAGTCGAGAACGTGTGCCGGAAAGTGTGCCAGCCGATTTTCTTGTTGATGCCGGCGCGACGCGCCGCCGGCTGGATGTAGTACCGCATGATGGTCGAGAGCCACAACGGCTGCTTTCCTGCCATCTGCGTTGAAGCCCACACCCAATCGGCCGGGGCCGTGTAAGTGCTCTCCTGTCGCCACGCGATGAGGACTTGTGCAATGTGGTCATCCATGACAACAGGTTTGCGTGAGGCTTCTGTTTTGCATTTGCCGATCGCCTGGTCCACCACCGAGCGCAAGATGTTGATCCGGCGCCCGATGAAGTCCAGGTCGTGCCACTGTAGGCCCATCAATTCGCTTCGCCGCATCCCGGTCAGAGCGTCACAGACAATCATGGCCCGCTCCCGCAGCGCCAGCTCCTCAAATAGCCGATGCAGCTCCTCGACCTCAAGGATCACCGGAACCGTCTCGCGCCTACTAGACTGCCGCACCGCGGTAATAGGGTTTCTGTCTGCCATCTCATACCGGATCGCATGACTAAATAGCCCTGACATAATGTTCCTGATTTTGGCCTTGCTTCCGTTGCTGAGCTCACCGAGAGAACGGAGCCACTGTTCGACAACAACAGGCTTGATGTTGTGCAGGTACTCGCGTCCCCACCAGGGAAGTATCCACTTACGTAAATAGACCAGGTACGTCGCTCTGGTCTTCTCAGTTTTGTTTTCCGCCAGCAGTTCGGTCTGGCGGTAATGATCGACCAGAACCTCGAACGTCATCAGTGCCGAGGGTGCCACATCCCGGTTGATGTTCGCTCTCAGGGTCTGGATATGGTTCAGGGCGTCCCGCTCGGTGTGAAGCTCTTTTACGTTCCCGATTGTGAGCGTCCGCTGTCTGCGCTTGCCGTTCGGGCTGCGCTCTCGCCAGAGAAACTCCCACACGTCGGGACCGCGTTTGCGCTTCGCTCTCCTGAGATGTCCCTGCTGATACCTTTGCGCCATTGGTCTTCCTTTCATTGGCGCACAGGCGGGCGAGCAATATCTATACCATGTTGCATGTGCTTGTCCAGTTCGGAGAGTTTGAACCGCCATTGACGTCTTCTACCTGTGCCGAGAGGATATGCAGGCAAAGCCCCTGAGCGCGCCATGCGGATTATCTTCAGGCGATTTGTCTTCAGAAACTCTGCAGCTTCCTCTGGACTGGCGTACCGTTCTAGGGACTGATTGTTCATATTTGTTCCTCTGCAATGAATCGGAAAGCCAAAAATCCGTAGCCGCGTTAGGTCTTCGGGCCTGACTCTGCTTTTAGCAAGAAACACCCACGGCCGCCGGCAAAAGGATTGGAATCAGCGAGTAATTCAGGGGCGGTGCTGCGGAGCGGCGACCAGGTGCTGCGCCGAGGCACGAAGGTCACTTCAAGTGGTGAGTAACTGGTGAGTGGAGAGCAAGTGGTGAGTAGGTCCTTACCGCTTAGGCAGCAATCCTTGCTCGCGCAAATCTCGCCTCACTCTGCTTATGGCAGCCTCGACTTTGTGCCTTCGGCTAGGGTCCGAATAAGCGTCGGCGAAACTACGATCAGTCGGTTTGCCCCTCCAAGCCTTCGGTAGCTCCAACAATCCATCGGCATCCAAACCGCGGCAGATTTCTAGATTGTTTCCACGGGGATCATGGCTTATTTGGATCAGGATGGCGCGCTTTACTTCAGAGCGATACCTCGCCAAAAGAGCACCCGAGGGGGGGATTGTGACTTTTCCCCCGCCAGTGCCTCCGTCCGTCGTTTTGTGGGGTTCGGTGTTTTGAATTGCCTGTTGCTGCGATATCTCGCCGGCTGGCGACTGCGGTGCCATGCTTCCGACCTGCGAATCGCCGTGCGTCGAAGCGGCTTGGTCGCTGACTCGTGAAGCATGGTCCTCCTGACTGCCGTTCCCTAATACACTCTCGATCTCCACCGGAGCAGCTACGGACCGGCTTGATAGGTGGGAGCATATCATCGTTACATCTGCTTGAAACCCCGCCAGGTCGGGCCTTTCGTTGATTATGTTTTGAACGAGGGTCACGTCGTTCCACAGTTTCGCCTTAAATTCAGCAATTGTTTCTTCGAGCTTCGTCACTTTTCTAGTACGTTCTTCCCCAGAGTCGGACGCCCCCGGGCGGTCGGTGCTGCGCTGAGCCTCGTACAACTCCAATCTCGCCTGAAAAAACCGCTGCGCGGTTTCAAACCAGCGCCACAGGATATCATGATCTGGATCTTGGGATGGTACCGTGAAAGAACGAATGTGTTCTACAAATGAGGCCAGGGATCGGAAAGACATTCTCCCGAGAATTTCCCCGCATCTCTTCAATTGCCGGCACAGTTCTCTGTATTCAGCCGATTCCTTGTAGTGCTCAACCGGAGATGGCATTTGTCACCTTCCCGTGACTCCCGCTTATTGGGGATCAGCAGGCGCGAGGGGAAGCCCGCGCCCTTTTCCGCTGGTTGCGCTACCAGCAGTAGCCGTCCACAAACTATGCTAGAGGACTCTTGGTTAGGCCCGCAAGAGGGTAGGTAGCAGATAGTTCACGGAAGGGACGCCCAAGCCCCCCGCGCGCGGCTGGGTCCGCAAATTTTCCGGTTAACCGGAAATTGTCCCCAAGGCTGGTTGAGCCGGAAGAGAAATCGACCAGGTTTTAGCGAAGCGTACTGCATCCCAAGGATGTTGATTTTGGCGTCTTCTGCTGCGGGCCGATATGCGAAGCCGCCTCCCTTGTCGCCGAACTCTTTAAGTTCCGCCATTGCCGCCGCCGTTCTTGGCGGGGTCTTTGTCGGTTGGGTCGCTTGCCGCGGGATCGCCCAGATAAGGATCGCCGCCGTAAGTAGCAACCAGATCCTCATAGTGCTTACCGATGGCTTCGGTGAGTTTGGCGAGCTTGTCGGCTTGTCCTGGCGGTGCTGGCTCATTTCGTTGTCCCAAGTATTGCTTTCCCAGCTAGATCGACATGCCGACGTTTCCCTGCAATGCGACTTCAGTCTCGCGCTGGCGCAGCAGGCGCTTCCGAAGCGCGCGACCTTTTTACAAGGAGCCTATTCACGCAAGCGTTCATCGCGTGGATGACCCAGACTCTTGCAGAGGATGACCAGATCATGCGGCGGAACATTGGCAGGAGCGGTGCGGTTGCAAAGTGACCGGCTGACCTGTGAGCAATCACTTCCTCTCCTTCCCCTCGCGCCTGATCTGCTTGCCCCTTTTCACAATCGCGCCGAGCATTGCAAGTCGGCTCCGCCAATCATCGGGGTCAGTCGGAGCCGGAGCGCACGGAACCTTGCTCTCCGTTTTGTCCGTGCTCTACAACGGCGAAAGCGCTCCATTCTTGTCTACGCGAGAATATTACTCCCCGGCGAGTGCTTTTAGTAGCAGATTTTTGTCCGACCGTTTTGCAGCACAGCTGCCTCTTGCTAGACTCGCGCAATGCCGTTTCGCATCCACCCGGTGGAGCTCGACAAATCTGCTGGCCCTTTTCGCTGCGCGCTCCACTACGTCTCCTCTGCCTTGTACTACGCCTACTACGACTGGACGCGCGAGATGCCGAGATCCAAACGCCTGATCACATGGGCTGGCATCTTGATGCAGGGATATGCCATTTATTCCTTTTGGGCTCGATCTTTAGTGTGGCCTGTGATGTGGCCGAAAGGGATCCCCTTGTATGCGAGTGCGTGGCTTCTTTACATCGTGGGCGCCAGCCTGATGAACGGAATGCTGACCTCGGAATTTTTCCGCAAGACCCAACTTGAAGCCGACCAGATTGCCGCCCGGCAGATCCAGCAGACGCTCCAGCCGGAGAAGCTGGACCCCTTGCCGGGCTACCAAGTGGAGACATTCTACAAGCCCTTCCGGGACGTGGGCGGCGACTACTTTGACGTTATCGCCCTCCAAGACAACCGAACGTTGTTCACGGTAGCGGACGTGTCCGGGAAGGGAATGCCGGCGGCACTGCTGGCGGCAAACATACAGGCTCTGGTTAGGAGCATCGCTAATGTCGAAGCGGACCCTCTGGCACTGGCTCGGCAGATTAACCAGCATCTGAGCCGATACACCCCGATTGATCGCTTCGCGACGGCAGTGTTTGTCGCGCTGAACCGCGATTCGGGAGAATTGACCTATGTGAATGCAGGCCACAACGCCCCTATCGTGTTTGGTTCGGGATCAACAACATTGCTGGAGGCCACTGGCATGCCGCTTGGGTTGTTTGCCGACGCGGACTACGAAGCTCGTACTGCGGTTATCGAGCCGGGCGGTGCTCTCCTTTTATTCACTGATGGATTGACTGACTCAATTTCCGGAACAGATCCCGCAAACCGGTTATGCGATGCTTTTGCTAACGGTTCAACACGAACGATGTCTAGCCTCAAATCCTTAGTGGAACCGACACGCAATGAAGATGACATCACTATATTGCTAGTGAAACGTAGTGCAGATTGCTCTTCGAGCGCCGTGTTCGCGTAGGAACCGTTTGTCGAGCTCCAGCAGGCGATGGCTCCGGATTGTCCAATGTAAAAGTAATCTTGGGACCTTTCAGCGCTTCGCATTGCGGTCCAGAAACGGGCTCGTGGGAACTGTCGGATTAGGGTTTCGCCCGGAAGGTCGGCTAACCTTACCTTGGAATTACTTCCCGCTTGCCCGTGATCCCCCCGAAGGAATCTTGCCGCCCGTCAAACCTCACGAGGCGATCCGCTCCACCAGTAGAGGCAAGTGCGTCTCGGTAGTAGGATGTTCTCAGCTCCCGATGCGTTCCACGCGGATCATCACCGGGCTGGTGTTCGTGGCCGCCGGGGCTTACGCTCTGGGGTTAACGGCCCTGCTGCTATGGCTGTCGGGCGATTGGCGCTGGGTGGAGGGCTGGATCTTCGGCGTCTGGTGGGTGTCCTTCATGGCCGCCATTCTCTTGTGGCTTCACTACAAGGATCCTGCGCTGCTGGCCGAGCGCATGCGCATGCCCGGCAGCGGCGGTGAATCGCACGCCGATATGGCTATCCTCATCGGGGTGAAGGCGGGTTTCATCGCCTGGATCTTCCTATCGCCGTTGGACGTGCGTTTCGGTTGGCTGCCGCGCCTGCCGCTGTGGGGCGAGGTCTGCGGATGTATCTTGCTCCTCGGGGGTAGTTTCTTCGCGTTCCGCGCGCTCGCCGATAACACCTTTGCCTCACCGTTGGTGCGCATTCAGACTGAGCGGGGCCAGCATGTCATTGACACGGGTGCCTACGGCTTTGTGCGTCACCCCATGTATCTTGGGGCAAGTCTAGTGTTCGTTGGTGGCGCGTTGCTGCTCGGCTCCCTTTGTGGCCTTCTCGTAGGTCTGGCCATGGTCGGGTTGCTCATTCTGCGCATCTTTGGCGAGGAGAAGCTGTTGGCACGCGATCTGGAGGGCTACAAAGAATATCTCCAGAAGGTGCGTTACCGGTTGGTGCCACACGTCTGGTGATCACCCCGTCAACGGATTTCCGCTCTTGATCAGGCAGGTGTTGTCGGTATCCGACTCACTGGGCGGATCGTCGGCAAACAGGAAACTACCGAGGCGGAACATCTCGAGCCTTCACAGGCGGGCGTGGGCTGGTCGAGATAGCGCATGAAGGTGGAAAACTGCACCACATCGCTGGGGACGGCGGGCCCGTCGTCGTCCTTGTCCATATTGGTGGCGTCTTCCGGTGTGGGATTGAATAGGCAGTTCGGGGGCGGCGGCGTGGACAAGGTATGCCCCCCGATGACAACCAAGATGGCGCGACCCAGAACTTTCTACGAAAGTTTGTATTCCCAGTTGCCACGTTCCGTCCGGGTGCTAGCCAGGTCAACATCACACAGACCATTAAGAAACTTCTTCGCGGACTCAGGGTCCGTACCCGCGTGAGCCGCAAGCACACTCAGTGGAACCCAGTCGTCGTCTACTCCGTGCAGGTATGATCGTCTGTCTCGTTCTGGAGAACTCATGGATGTTTCGGAAGTGTACGTAGAAATGCCCGATTCGCCCCTGCCCTGCGCTCTGCCGAAGGGTTGGACGGTCTTCCGCCAGTCAGAGCCGCTCACCGTCGTCGGACCGGAACTCGACTTGAAGATCGCTTTTGTCGGTGGGCCACTGGCCGGAAACGTGGACGATCTAGTTCGCGCCGCATGGCGTCAATTGGACTCCGAATTCAATGCGCCCGTCCGACAACAGGCCGAAATGCCATCGACCGATGGCTGGGATAAGGCGCTCCAGATTGTCTACGATACGCCCGCCAACGAGAGCCGGCTCGCGGTCGCCTTTGTACGTCTGCTCGGCGAGCGAGCGTATATCAATCTGATCGACGGAACCAAAGCCGCCTTCAGCCGTCGCCTTGCCCAGGTATCGGAGATCGCCAACGCATGGAAGCCCGCCGGTCTCCGCGAACCCAGCCTAGCCGGGGCTGAGCCAAAGCACATCGGCGATGCAGAGCGCCAGGCCATTGGCGACTTTATCCGCTCTGCCATGCGCCAACTCCGCATTCCCGGTGTTGCGGTCGCCGTCGTTCAAAACTGCGAGATTGTTTACGCGGACGGCTTCGGCGTGCGCAGGGCGGGCGGCAACGAGCCAATCACCCCGGACACCCGCTTCATGATCGGCTCCTCGACCAAACCACTGACAACCCTGATGATGGCAAAGCTCGTGGACATGGGCCGCTTCGCCTGGACGACTCCGGTCACCCAAGTCCTACCCGGATTCTCGCTCGCCGACGCTGAAGCCACCAGCAAGCTCGAGATGCGGCATACCGTCGGTGCTTGCACCGGCATGCCGCGCCGCGATGTCGATCTGATCTTTCGGTTCCGGGGCATTCAGCCGGAAGACCGCATACTCGAGATGAGGGCGATGCGGCCCACCACCGGATTCGGCGAGACCTTTCAGTACTCCAACTACCTGGTGGCCGCCGGAGGATATGCCGCGGCTCACAGTTTCGCTCCAGGCTCTCCCTTGGCTGAGGCCTACGACCGCGCGATGCGGGAGCTTGTCTTCGACCCCCTTGACATGAAACAGACTTCCGTTCTCCGCAACGACTCGCCCGACGAGGCAGCACCCCACGGTGCGGACCTCGAAGGGAACTCAGTTCCTATCGACCCGGTTCTGGAGCAGTTTGCAGACGCTGTCGCCCCGGCGGGATCGGTCTGGTCCACCGTTCTCGACATGGCGAGCTATGTGCGATTTGAGCTTCGCAACGGCGTCAACGATGACGGCCAACGAGTCGTCTCGCTGGAAAACTTCATGGCGCGCCGTCAGCCTGCGATCAAGATCGATGGCAAAAGCAGCTACGGGCTCGGCCTGATGCTCACCGAACAGCAGGGCATCGAGGAAATCGCCCACGGCGGGAACACCCTCGGCTTCACTTCGGACATGCTTCTCCTGCCGAAGCACGGAATCGGAATGGTGGTTCTAACCAACATGCGCGCGGCCAATTCATTCCTTCTTGCCGTTCATCAGCGCCTGTTCGAAATCCTCTTCGGCGCGGCCGTCAAGGCAGACGCCATGATCGCGGCAGCTTCAGCGTCGCTCGAATCCTCGATTGAAGGAACCCGGCAACGAGTGAAAACCACCTCTGACGAAACGTCCTGGATCGAGAAGTACATCGGAGCGTATCGGTCCGAGGAATTGGGTCCGGCGCGGATATTCCAACGCGAAGGGCGCTACAGCGTCGAGTTCGAGTCCTGGTCGAGCGACCTCGGCACGGAAGAACAGTCCAGCGAGAGCCGACAAATCGTTCTTACCTCTCCCCCGTGGCAGGGCGGTCTCCGGCTCCAGACCTCCTGTGACTCCACCGATTTGATTCTCGATGGCGGCCAGACGAAGTACACGTTCAGGCGCATCGATTAGATCCGGTGCTCAGGAAACCTCCTCCGTCAGAATAATGCCGATTCATAAGATGCCGACCCGCACTCCCGAACATATTTCTGGTTACGCGATCGACTTATGTCGTAGCGTCAACGGCACAGCCCCGCGCGCCGGCTGGCGCATTGGCTGCTCGGTGATGCAGGACACGGCGAAACGCTCTAAGGGGCGCCCAGCGCGTTTTCCTTTGCTCCCGGTGAGTCAATAGACGGATTCCGCTCCTGTCATTCATCAAAACATCGTACACCCGCAATATCAATGACTTGGCACCAAGCTCGATTGGCAACGTTCCGGTAAGATTCTGAGCATGATCGTATGGCTCCGGCACTTCCTCGGCTGGGTTGTTGGTGCATTCAGGTCCCGCGAGGATATCATCCTCGAAAATCTTGCCCTGCGTCAGCAGTTGCTGGCTCTTCACGCCCAGCGCCCTCGCCGGCGACTCACTGCGTCACACAAGCTGTTCTGGGTCGTATTGCGAAGGCTCTGGGATAAATGGAAGGAACCTCTCATCCAGGTGACACCCAGAACCGTTGTCGGCTGGCATCGTGCCGGTTTTCGGCTGTATTGGAAATGGCTTTCAAGAGCCCAGGCGAGGGGCGGTCGCAAGCCGGTGAGCAAACAGATTCGAGGCTTAATTTTTCAAATGGTTGCCGAGAATCCAACTTGGGGAGCGCCCCGCATTCATGGCGAGTTGCTCAAGCTCGGCTTCGATCTATCGGAACCAACGGTTTCGCGCTGGGTTCGGCGAGCCCCAAGACCTCCCGATCCCGCCAGGCGC
>Ga0187876_1002249_pt1 | contig 14597 bp, 14 predicted proteins | sample June2016WEW_17_4_FD_133000 | JGI IMG/M metagenome (GOLD analysis project Ga0187876, IMG submission 133000) | Peatland microbial communities from SPRUCE experiment site at the Marcell Experimental Forest, Minnesota, USA - June2016WEW_17_40 | ecosystem: Environmental > Terrestrial > Soil >...
CGCGATCAGCCTTGGTCAAGCGCACGCGAAGACGCCGATAAGCCCGCATGCCCCAGTATAGGCCAAAACATCTTGGATTGGAATTGTTTTAAATAACTTTTTCAGGCGGTCAAGGACCTAGCTACGCTAAGCCACCCACGGCGAGCGCGTCCCCACCTCCAGCGCCAGACGGCGGCTGTGCCGCAGCGCCCCGAAGACGCGGCTCAGATCCTTCTTGGTGGTCGCTACCGCGCCGGCGGTGACGACCTCGCCCTCCTGATTCAAAATGCAGTAACGCGAACTTCGGTCCCCCAGGTCGATTCCTACCGTTAGGCTCCCGGTGCGCTGACCGCGGATCGGTCGATTCTTCTTCGGCGTTTCGGTGATATTCTTTCTCATGGCTGGTCTCCTTTGCACCTCGAGTGCGTTCTTAACGGGAGCATATCGCATCCCGCCGGGAGACCGGCCTTCTCATTCCATCTACTGTCTTTCGCCCTCCGGGCTGGCGCCGCCGCCTTGCGTACCTATACGCTCAGATACCGGCGGATCTCCTCGGAATGGAAGACGCCACCATTTTCATGTCGCGCGACCTTAGTCCACCGCTCGGACCACCATACAGCCGGTTTGCGTTATTGTAGCCAGATGAGTTTTATTTCACTGCAGTCAGTTCGGTACCCTGCCGCTGCGAGCATGCTCGCCGCGCTCCTGCTGGCATTCGGCGCTTCCAGTGCTCGCGCCCAGGAGACGAAGCCTGCGGCTCCGCCGGCTCCCACCGAAGCGAAGGATAAAGAGAAAGCCTCCGATAAGGAGGCTCCGCTGCCGGCCGACGCGCATGTGGCGCAGACCATTCAATTCGAAGGCAAGCCCCTACCCTACACGGTCACGGTGGGCACGCTGCCGGTCTACGACAGCGGCAAGAAGATTGGGGAGGTGGTTTTCACCGCGTACACTCTCGAGGGTCAGGACCGGCCGGTCACCTTCGCGCTGAATGGCGGTCCGGGCGCGGCGTCCGTTTTTCTCAATTTCGGCGCCATCGGGCCCAAGCACATCGAGTTCGGCGATGAGGGAGACAGCCCTTCCGATCCGGCAAAGTTAACCGACAATCCGTCGACGTGGCTCGATTTCACCGACCTCGTGTTCATCGATCCGATCGGCACGGGATACAGCCGGTCGCTGGTTCCGGTGATCGATGCCAAGAGGCTGTTTTATAGCACCGACGCCGACGTTCATTACCTCTCGCGCACCATTTACGACTGGCTGGTCAAGAACGGGCGCGTGAGCTCCCGAAAATATTTCGTCGGAGAGAGTTACGGCGGCTATCGCGGCCCGCGGATCACGCATTACCTGCAAACCCAGCTCGGCGTGGCGATGAACGGTGTCGTGCTGGTCTCGCCGTACCTGAACCCGGCGCTGAATGAAAGCCGCGACATTTCCCCCGTTCCGTGGATGCTCACCCTGCCTGCGATCACGGCGGCGCACCTCGAGCGCGAGCACAAGCTCACCCCGGAAGCCATGGCGCCGGTGATTGCGTACACGCGCGGCGAGTATGCCACCGACCTGCTGAAAGGCCACTCCGATCCGGGGGCGACGTCGCGGATCGTGAAACACGTGACCGAAATGACCGGCCTGGAAGAGGAGTTTGTGCGGCGGGCCGGCGGCCGGTTGGACACCGGCGCCTATCTGCGCGAGGTCTTCCGCGAGCGCGGCAAGATCGGCAGCGTCTACGACTCGAACGTGACCGGGTACGACCCGTACCCCTTCGCTCCCGAGCAGCGCACCAACGATCCGATGCTGGAAAGCATCATCGCGCCCACCACCACGGCGATGGTGGATTTTGTGACACGCGTGGTCGGCTGGAAGACGGATGCGCGCTACAACACGCTCAGCTACGAGGTGGGCTCCCAGTGGGATCACGACAGCCGCGCCCTGCGCATGGGCGCCGTGCCCGATCTGCGGCAGGCGGTGGCGGCCGACCCGAAGCTGCGCGTCATCATTGCGCACGGCTGGAACGACCTCTCGTGCCCATTCATGGGCTCGGTGCTGACCGTGGACCAGATGCCGGTGATGGGCGATCCGGCCCGTGTCGCCGTGCATGAGTATCCAGGCGGCCATATGTTCTACAGCCGTCCCGGCAGCCAGGCGGCCCTGCGCAAAGATGTGCAGGCGATGTTTGCCAAACACTGAACTGCCCCAGCAGAGCCGTCAATCCGCGTTCTTCGCTGTCTTCTGCGCAGCCTCCTCGGGCAAGGCGTAAATGGGGGGCGGATTGCTGTTGAGGCGCCGGCGCAGGACGGGGCCATCGCCCCGCCGCCTGGGCCCGGCAAGATCCTCGAGCTGCTCCAGCCGGCCGCGGACGTCCTGGAATTCGGAGGTGTCCACCACGTATGCGGATCGCGGGGCCAGCCGGTGCTGAATCAACTTCTGCGCAGCCTTGATGCGGCTTTCGGTCAGGGGATGCGTCGAGAACATGCGGGCCACCAGATTGGGCTTGGTTTTTTGCATCGTCTCGATGCGCTCGAAGAAGTCGACGAATGCCAGCGGGTCGTAGCCCGAGCGGTAGAGATACTCCAGCCCGAGCGTGTCCGCCTGCTTCTCCATGCCGCGGGTAAACTCCACGAATCCCATCGGCACCGCCAGGCCCACCAACTGGCGAACGGCGTAGCCCAGCCAACCGCCGGCAAAAACCAGCGGCAGGCTGACGTAGTTGAACAACTCCGCGCGCGTGGCCTGCTTGGTGCCATGCCGGGCGGCGACGTGAGCGATCTCATGCGCCAGCACCCCGGCGAGTTCGGCCTCGGTTTGCGAGCGCAGGATCAGGCCGGTGTTGACAAACAGGAAGCCGCCGGGCAGCGCGAAGGCGTTCACCTCGCTCGAATCGATCACTTTGACGGTGAAGGGCACCCGTGCGTCCGAGTTGCGGACCAGGTTCTGCGACAACCGATTAACGTATTCGACCACTACCGGATCGTCGAGCAATCGCGCCTGCCGCTCGACTTCGGCCGCCATCTGCCGGCCGAGCTCGACTTCCCGCTCGAGCGAGTAGACATTGACGCCCCTGCCGGGATTGTCAGTGTCGCCGGTGGCGAGGTGGCTATGGTCCTTCGCCGCCGCGGCGCAAGCCAGCAACACTCCGGCCGCCAAAATAGCCCAGGCGCGTTTCACGGCAACTCTCCGGTTCCCAGGTTACACCGTCCGGCGCCGCTTGCCTATGGGTAGCCGGTTTCGGGGTGCACCCATGCCGCCTGTCGCTCCGGGAGCTGGTCGCACAACGCTCCGCAACAACCGCTTGCAGGCTGCGCGAAACGCGCTTAGTTGAAGTTCATCCCGCACATGCCGGGGTTCGAGCAGCGGCCGCTGGGGCAGACCGGCGCCTCGGACGCGTGCGAAGAGCTCCCCGAGTGGGCGGCGAAGGTGGATAGCTCCTGCTCGAGATGTTTCTGCCCGCACGACGGGCATGCCAGATCGGGCTCCCCGGAGCGTCGCACCAGCTTCTCAAACTTGGTTCCGCAATCCTGGCATTTGTATTCGTAAATAGGCATGGCGTTACTTCCATATTAGAATACAAATCTTGTCCATCACGCCACGCACCGCGGCGGCGCTTTGGTTCGAGTTGTTCACCAGAATCGAAAACGCCACCCAACTGCCATTGCGCCGCTGCGCGTAGCCGGAAAGCGCGTTGACGTGGGCCAGCGAACCGGTCTTGGCGTGAATGCGGCCGGCCGCGGGCGTGCCGTTGAAGCGGCCGGCCAACGTGCCGTCGCTGGCGGCCACCGGGAGCAAGGAAATCCAGGTGTCGCGCTCGGGCGAATCGTACAGGTAACGCAGCAGCTTCACCACCGCGGCCGGGCTCACCAGGTTGGGGCGCGAGAGGCCAGAGCCGTCTTCGATGTTGTAGGAAGCATCGTCAAGGCCGGCTTCGTTCAGGAACGCGCGTAGCTCGTCAAGGCCGGCGGCGCGGCTGCCCACGCCGCGGCGCGCGCGCCCCACCGCGCGCAGCGCCATCTCCGCATGCAAGTTCTGGCTGACTTTGTCGGTGATGCGCAGATCCTCGAGCAGCGGAGCGGAAACGCGCCGCGCCAGCACTGCGGTGTCGCCCCCGGCCAATAAGCCACTGGCTTCACCTGACAGCAGATGTCGCGCGGCAGCTCCGCCGCGAACCGTGATGCCGCGCTCTTCCAACAATTGCCGCAGCGCCAGCGCGGCATACTGCGCCGGATCTTCGATGCCCAGCTCCAGAAGCTGCGCCGGCGCGCCAAGCGGAATCGTCCCTGAAAGTTCCAGTTCCAGGCTGCCGGGCCCGCGGTGCACATGGATGGCGCGTTCGCCACTCCCCACCACTGTCCGGATGCGGTTGTCGATGGCGTAGTATTCCACGGCGGGTTGCAGCGAGATCGCCGCCGGATCGCCCTCGCGCGCTCCGGGCGAGACGCTCACGGTGAGCGTGTTGTCGTTGACCGCGATGGCCGAGACCGCGGTGCCGTACTCGTAAGTCGGATCTTCGATGCTCCATTCGCCGGCGTAAGGTTCCCAGACGTACCAAGTGTCGTCGCCGATGATGTCGCCATCGATCGATTTCACGCCTTTGGCAGCGACCTGGTCCGCCAACTCCGCCAGCGCCGCCAGCGCGTAACCGGGCGCCGGCGCGGCACGGGCCGGCTCGGGCTGGTAAGGAACGGCGCGCGCCGAAAGGTTCGGATCGCCGCCGCCCACCAGGCGCAGCGGGCCATGAATGCACCCGTCCGCGTCCGGCGGGCGCTCGGCCGTTATCCGCGTCTCGAACGTGAATTGCGGCCCCAGGCGCACCAGGGCCAGCGCGGTCGTAAACAGCTTGGTGTTGGATGCCGGCGTGAAGAGCCGGTCGGAATTGAGTTGATAGCGGGTGCGGCCGGTTTTCAAATCGGTGACTTGGATTCCCCAAAATGCGCCGCGCGCCTCCGGAGACGATGCCAGCAGCCGGTTGATGGCGTGCGCCAGGCTGGCGGCCTGGAGCGAAACGGCCAGCGTCAGCACCAGGAGAAAACGCGCGGCCTTCATCGGCCGGTGACCTTCGATTCGAGCCAGATGAGCAGCAGCAGCGCGATCACCATGAAGGTGCCGAGCAGCGGAATGCCCACCACCACTCCCACGCCCCAGTATTGCGCCGCGTAGCCCAGCGTGGCAGGCGCCAGCAGCCCGCCGAACAAAGCGACGGAGAAAATGCCGTTGAAAAAACCGGGGTGGTAATAGGGAAAGCGGCGGCCAATGGCTTCGAGCACCAACGGATAAATGCTGGCGTAACCCGCGCCGAGGAAGAAAAGGGCGCCGCCGGCGCCAAACGGGTTATTGGTGAAAAACAGCACGAAGCAGCCGAACAGCGCCAGCGCCCCGCTGGTCAGCGCCAACTTGCCATGACGCACGCGCGGCAGAATGGGCACCGCCAGCAGCCGGCCCGCCATCAGGAAAAGCCAATAGAACGCCAGCAACAAGAGCGCGCCCGGAGGGCTGACGCCAAGCCGCCGGATGAGGAACAGAGGCAGCCAGCCGGCGATCGAATATTCGTTGCCAAACTGGAAAAACAGCAGCAGGGCGAACAGCACCGCGCCGGGGCTGCGGAAGTCACTCAGCGCCTGGCGCAGCGTGGGATGCGCGCCCTGCTCCGCGGCGGGAAGCGTGGCCTTGGCATAAAGGACCACAAACACCGCCGGCACTGCCGCCATGAACAGCAGGATGGTGGGAACTGAGTAGGCATAGAAGGCGCCGAAGACCAGCAGTGTTGCCGCCAGGCAGCCCAGGCCATACCAGATGCCGACGCGAATCACGGTGGATGCGGCGTCCCGGCGATAGCTGGCCGAAATGGCCTGAAACAGCGCGCGGTTCAATGCGCCGGCGCACGCGCCCAAAAACAGCAGGCCGCCGATGCGCCACCAGGTCGAAACCGGCGGTGAGGCGGCTGCGAGATAAACCAGCGTCACGCACGCCGCTGCGCAGGCGCCGATCATCACCCGGCGCAGGCCGCGCCGCGCAATCAACCCGCGGCCCAGCCAGGTGGCCAGCACCACGCCGATCGCCACGCTCAGAAAACAGTTGCCGACCGCAATGAAGTCCGCCGGATCGCGGTGGTAGCCCCACGCCGGCAGGATGGCGCCCAGCAAAGCCAGCAGGAAACCGGTCAGGAAAAAACCCGCCAGTGCCGGACCGCAATGTGTCTCGGACTGCACCATTTCGTGCCTCGTGGTCACTGGGCTGGCGCTCACGCGTTTGATTGTACCGCGCGTCCGCCGCGGCTTGGGAAACTGCGGCCGGTTGTGGGAATCCATAGCCGCCGGCTCCCGAATCTCGTAGGAGCGCGGCCCGCCGTTCTATAGGATCAACAGGTTATGGGTGGCAGCCCGATTGCACGCACAACCGCAAGTGATCAGCGGTTTTTCGCTTTGGTGCGTTGCCTCCTAAGGGGAGGTTCTCAGGCCCCGCGCCGGTCCCATCCACCGGACGGGGCTTTTTTTCAGACGCGTTACAATCCCGCTCGCTTCCATAGCTCGTCCACCTTTTTCTTCACATCCGCGGACATCTCGATCAGGCCGGGCCAGGGGCGGGTGAAACCCTCGGTCGGCCACTTGCGGGTGGCGTCGATTCCCATCTTCGAGCCGTAGTCCGGCAGACGGCTCGCATGATCGAGCGAATCGACCGGCCCCATCGCGAATTCGATATCGCGCTCGGGGTCGATGGCGTTGAGCGCCTTCCAGGCGACCTCGCTCGCGTTCTGCACGTCGACGTCCTCATCCACCACCACGATGACTTTCGAAAACATCGCCTGGCCAGTGCCCCAGATGGAGTGCATCACTTTGCGCGCGTGGCCGGGGTAGGATTTGCGGATCGAGACCAGGATCAGGTTGTGGAAGATACCTTCCGGCGGCATGGCGATATCGCGCACTTCCGGCAATTGCAGCCGCATCAGCGGCAGGAAAATGCGTTCGATGGCCTTGCCCATGTAGTAGTCCTCCATGGGCGGAGGCCCCACGATGGTGGTCGCGTAAATCGGCTTCTCGCGGTGGGTGATGGCGGTGAGGTGGAAAACCGGGTACTGATCTTCCAGCGAATAGTAGCCCGTGTGATCGCCGAACGGCCCTTCGGTGCGCAACTCACCCAGCTCGACGTACCCTTCGAGCACGATCTCGGCCTGCGCCGGAACTTCCAGGTCCGAGGTCTGGCACTTCACCATCTCGACGGGGCTCTGCCGCAGGAAGCCGGCGATCATCATCTCGTCCATATCCGGCGGCAGCGGCAGAATGGAAGAGTACATGCTGACCGGGTCGGCGCCGATGGCCACTGCCACATCCATGCGCGTCTGCCCGTGATGGCGCATGCGGCGGTAATGCTCGGCGCCCTGCTTGTGGGTCTGCCAGTGCATGCCGGCGGTGACATCGTCGTAAACCTGCATGCGGTACATGCCGCAGTTGCGCTTGCCGGTATCGGGGTTGCGCGAGAACACCATCGGCAGGGTGATGAAGCGGCCGCCGTCTTCGGGCCAGCATTTGAGAATCGGGAACTGCGCCAGCGACATGCCCGAGGTGCGCACCACTTCCTGACACGGGCCTTTGGACACGGTCTTGGGAAAAAACGCGCCCATCTCGGCCAGCTTGGGCAGCATCTTGAGCTTGCCGATGAGGCCTTCCGGCATACGCATCTCCAGAAACTCGACGATGCGCGCCGCGATCTCTTCCACCGACTCCACTTCCAGCGCGATTTCCATCTTGCGCAGCGAAGCGTAGGCGTTGATCAGCACCGGCACGTCCGAGCCTTTGGGCTTTTCGAACAGCAGCGCCGGCCCGCTGCGCTTCACCGCCCGGTCGGCGAATTCGGTGATCTCGAGCACAGGGTCTACTTCGAAGGGAATGCGCCTCAGCTCGCCATTGTGCTCGAGCGCCGCAATGAACTCCCGCAGATCTTTGTAAGCCATAGTTTAAGCTTGAGTGTAGCGTGTGGGGCGGGTCCCCGACCTGCCGCAGCCGGGCGCCAGCCCGGCCGTTGCCGCTCGTGCCGTCTCTCCCACCCTGTCTCTTGCTCCCCCTATGACTATGCTATACTCACTCTATGAGTAAGCGGCTTCAGGTCCTGCTTCCCGAACAAGAGATGGCCGACTTACAGCGTCTGGCCAAGCGTGAACGTCTGACACTGGGTGAATGGGTTCGGCGCACGCTTCGCGAGGCTCGCGCCAGCCGCCCGGCAACTGAACCCGAAGCGAAGTTGAAATCGTTGCGGCGTGCCGTGAAATACTCGTTCCCCACCGCCGACGTGGAACAGATGCTGAGTGAGATCGAACGAGGATACCAGGATTGATCTTTGTCGACTCGAATATTCCGATGTACCTGATCGGAGCCGCACATCCGCACAAGACAGAGGCACAAGTGATTCTGGAACGCCTGATTGCAGCGGGCGAGCGTCTCGTTACTGACGCCGAGGTGCTGCAAGAGATCCTCCACCGGTACACCTCCATCGAGAAACGGCAGGCGATCGGACCTGCGTTCCAGGTGACCTTAGCCATAGTCGACGAAGTGATCCCCATTGAGAAAGCAGAAGTCTTGCGTGCGGGGGAGATCGCGCGGAACCGCGCACGAATGTCCGCCCGCGACGCGGTCCACATTGCCGTGATGGAGCGTCACGGCATTCGGTCGATTTTGACCTTTGATGCCGACTTCGACCGCTGGCCCGGCCTGCAGCGGGTCCATCGTATTTGACCGAAGCCAGTTGACCAGTAACCCGGCCGAGTATAATTGGCCGAAGAGGCCGTTTTATGCGCAAATGGCCCGTGATCGCCGGCTTGGCCGTCGCCGCTTCCATTTTGTTCGCAGCGGACCGCGCCACACTCCACGGAAGAGTGACCGACAGCAACGGTAAGCCGCTGGAGGGCGCCACGGTTATGATCTACCGCGCGGGCGTCAAGAAAGGTTACAGTACTTTCTGCCCGACCTGCTATGTGGATTGCGGCAAGCGCACCGTCACGGATCGAGCTGGCGACTTCAGCGTCAAGGATCTCGACCCCGACCTGTGGTTCGACTTACTGGCGGTTCGTGACGGTTATACGCCCACGTTTGTCACGAAGGTCGATCCATCCCAAGGACAGGCTGCAACGGCGGCCCTGGCGCCTCGAGCGGCCGTGGATGATCCCGATCGTGTCGTGCGTGGCCGGGTGGTGGATTCGCACGGCCGGCCCCAGCGCGCGGCCGTCGTGGTGCCGCAGGGAGTGGCCACGATGGGACGTCGCGGCCCAACCAGCATATACGGCATGACAGAAGGCCTCGAACCCGTGGCGGTCACTAGCGCGCAAGGGGAGTTCGAGCTTGCATATTTCAAGAAAGCCACCGGCATGCTGTTGCGTGTGGAGGCTCGCGGCATGGCGACCAGACTGGCCGTAGTCGCGACGGGAGCCGGACGCCGCGTCATAACCGTCTCCAATTGCGCCGTAATTCGCGGACGCCTCGTGAATCATGGCAAAGGCGTGGCCGGCGCCGAGGTCGGCCTGATTCCGCGGAGTCGAGGCAGTTTTGGCCGGAATCTCACAATAATCGGGGACCCCTACGACGAAATCCGGATCGGCACGCAAGAAGACGGTTCGTTTGTCATCACCAACGTGCCGGCGCCCGTGGACTGGTACATCTACGGCAAGATGGAGTCGATTGCCGCGTTGGGCGCGACGGACCCCGTGCAGTGCGCCACAACGCGTGACAACGAAGAAGTGGACGTTGGCGATATTGAGATTCGGCCCGGCCATCGCCTGCGCGGAAAGGTCACCCTCAGCGACGGTACGGCCTTGGCCGAGGGCATGCGGATAACCATTTCAGCCGAGCGTAGCTGTGATAGCCAGACGGTCGTCATCGGCCGCGATGGCGGTTTCGAATTCGCCGGTCTCGCCAGTGCGAAGTACGAAATTCTTCCCTCTGTTCGGGGCTACGCATTGCCGGGCAACAAGGGCACCATCGAGACTACGGTTGACCGCAACATGAATGATGCCGCAATCGCTCTCAAGCCGGTTGCGCGCCGATAGCGCGCACCACGCGTCGAAGTCTCTTCAGAGATCGTGCAAACATTCCACCGCGTCGACGCGGGTGGCGCGCGAGAGCGGAAGGTCGGCTTGGACGACTCAGGGAGCGCTTTTCGAAACCACAACCATGAGGGAGCGATTGAGAGGGCCTTGCATCTTGGAAATCGGATCGATCCCTCGTTCGCCTATTCCGTGAGAAGAGCATGCTGAAGAAATCCGGGAAGCGCATTTTCAGCCGCCGATGAACGCGGATCGAAAGGAATTGGATTATCAGCGTTCATCGGCGTTCATCGGCGGCTGCAAGTACCTTCGCCGGACTTTTTCAGCATGCTCTTTAGCTCGCCCGTCTACTCCCCATGCCGGCGCCATCAGCAAAACTCCGCCTTCGCCCATGGTTTATGATTGAGGCTGAACGCCCAAACAATCCCGAGGAGAATGCATGTTGAACCGAGTAGCCTTCGTCACCGGCGCGAGCCGCGGCATCGGCCGCGCCATCGCTCTGCGGCTGTGCCGCGCCGGCTTCGATATCGTGGTGGCTTCGCCCGAAGTCGAAAACAACGAAGCGGTGGCTGGCGAAATCCGCGCCTGCAATGCCGAAGCGATGACGCTGGATCTGGACGTGACGTCGCCAGAATCGGTCAAGGAGGGCTTCGCCAAAGCCCTCAAGGACAAGACCCGCATCGACGTGCTGGTGAACAACGCCGGCATTGCGCGCGACGGCCTGGCGGTGCGCATGAAACCGTCGGATTGGCAACTGGTGCTGAAGGTGAATTTGGAAGGCGCGTTCCTGTGCAGCCAGCAGGCGCTGCCCGGCATGATGCGCAACCGCTGGGGGCGGATCGTCAACATTTCCTCCGTGGTGGGCCAGGCGGGAAGCGTGGGGCAGGTGAACTACGCGGCTTCCAAGGCCGGCTTGATCGGGCTCACCAAGGCGCTGGCGCAGGAAATGGGCAGCCGCGGGATCACCGTGAACGCCATCGCTCCCGGCTACATCGACACCGACATGACCAAGAGCCTGCCGGAGGAGCTGAAGCAGAAGATGCTGGCCACGGTTCCGCTGGGCCGCATGGGCACGCCGGAAGACATCGCCGGCGCGGTGAAGTTCCTGGTCAGCGACGAAGCGTCCTACATCACCGGGCACGTGCTGGCCGTCAACGGCGGCATGTACATGTAAGCTGGTAGCAGGGACCGGTACTGCTGTCTGACGTGTCGGCAGCACATTTGCGCCGGACGCCGGCGCCTGAGGGAATCGCCCCATGCTGCTCGAAATCGCCAGTTTGCCAACAGCCGAGAATTCGGCGATTCAGCTTCATCCCGCCGATAACATCGCGGTGGCGCGCGTGCCGCTGGCTGCGGGAGCCGAGTTGCGCGTGGGCGGACAAACGTTCGTGGTCCGGGACGCAATTCCGGCAGGGCACAAAGTGGCGCTGCGGGCGATTGCCGCCGGCGCAACCGTTTTCCGCTACGGCCAGCCCATCGGCCTGGCGAAGGAACCGGTCGAGCCCGGCAGCCACGTGCACACGCACAACCTGGCCTACGACGAACGCCGCGCGGCGTACCAGTTTCCCGCCGGCTCGCTTGCCGTGCCGGCGCGCCGCGAAGACGGTCCCAGCTTCCTCGGCTACCTGCGCGCGGACGGCCGCGCCGGCACGCGGAATTACATCGCGGTGGTGGCGGCGTCCAACTGCGCCGCCCACACCGCCGAGCTGATCGCCCGCAGTTACGCGGGCGAATCGCTGCCGCCGAACGTGGATGGGGTGGTGGCGTTCCCGCACGGCGAGGGCTGCGGACACTCGGGCGACGCCGATATCGACCAGCTTCGGCGCACGCTCGGCGGCGTGCTGGCGCATCCCAACGTGGCCGCGGCCGTGATCCTCGGCCTCGGCTGCGAGGGCAATCAGATCGATCATTACCTGGGCGATGGCGGGCCGCGCGCCGCGCACCTGGTGGGCATGACCGTGCAGGCGAGCGGCGGCACGCGCTCGACGGTGGAGGCGGCGCGCCGCGAAATCGCGCGCCTGATCGAAAGCGCCGCCGCCGAATCGCGCCGGCCCATCCCCGCTTCCCGCATCGTGCTGGGCCTGAACTGCGGCGGCTCGGATTCGTTCTCCGGCATCACGGCCAACCCGGCGCTGGGCCGCTGCTCGGATTGGCTGGCCGAACTGGGCGGCACGCCGGTGCTCGCCGAAACCCCGGAAATCTTCGGCGCAGAGCACCTGCTGGTTCAGCGCGCGCGCAACGCCCAAGTGGCCGAAAAGCTGCTCGCCAGGATCGACCAATACCAGCAATACCTGGCGCGTTTCGGCGGCAGCTTCGACCATAACCCCAGCCCCGGAAACAAGGCGGGCGGCCTCACCAACATCCTCGAGAAATCGCTTGGCGCCGTGGCCAAGAGCGGCTCCTCTCCGCTGATCGAGGTCTACGATTACGCCGAACGCATCGACAATGCCGGTTTCGCCTTCATGAACACGCCAGGCTACGATCCGGTTTCGCTGACCGGCCTCGCCGCCGGCGGCGTGAACCTGATCGCATTCACCACCGGCCGCGGCAGCGCCATCGGCTTTCCCACCGTCCCGGTGATCAAGATCGCGAGCAACAGCCAGACCTTCCGCGCCATGCGCGACAACATGGATGTGAACGCGGGCAGCATCGCCGATGGCGGCCGCACCATCGACGAAGTAGGCCGCGAAATCTTCGACATGATGATCGCCGTGGCTTCCGGCCAACGCACCTGCGCCGAGCGCCTGCGCCACCAGGAATTCGTCCCCTGGCGGATCGGCCCGGTGATGTAACGGCGCGCGGCTCGGGCTAAGTGTGCCTCACGATCCGAGGCCCGCCGGTTTCACGGGCAAACCGGGTACAGGCACGAACTTTCGCAAAAGCGGCGAAATTCGAGCCAGTCCCCGCTTTGCGGCGCTCTAAGTTACGCGGCGCTCGGGTCGCCCCTATAATGAAAAAAGGATGCTCCGCAAGCTTTCTCTCTCCCTTGCTGCCGTGTGCCTGAGCGCATACGGCCAAACACATACGGCCACCAAGTCGGCGTTCGACAAGGCCATCTTTGAAGCCTACGTGCGCCACATGTATGTGATGGACTCGCGGATCGGGGTGCAGATCTCCGACCCCAAGCCCGACGAATTGCCCGGCTTCAAACAAGTAACCGTGCGCGCGACCATGGGCGAGCGGAGCCAGGACATTCTCTTCCACATCTCTGACGACGGCAAGAAAATCGTCCAGGGCACCGTGTTCGACATTAGCCGCAATCCATTCCAGGCGGAACTGGACAAGCTCAAACCCGAAGGTGCGCCGGGCGAAGGAACGTTGGGCGCGCCGGTAGCCATCGTCGAATTCAGCGACTTCGAATGCCCGTACTGCAAGGAAGAAGCCAAGGCGCTGCAGGACAACCTGCTGAAGACTTACCCGACGCAGGTGAAACTCTACTTCAAGGAGTTTCCGCTCGAGGGCCTTCATCCCTGGGCCAAGCGCGCTGCCATGGCCGCCCGCTGCGTGCAGCGGCAGGGCCTGGATGCGTTCTGGGCCTACCACGACTGGATTTTTGCCCACCAGGACCAGATCACTCCGGACAATCTGCGCGACCAGGTGATGGACTGGGCCAAGGGACAAGGGCAGATCGACACCGTGAAGCTGGGGCAGTGCATGGAAAACAAGCTGACCGAAGGCGAGGTGGACAAGACTGTGGCGCAGGGTCGCCAACTGGGCGTTGATTCCACGCCGACGCTGTTTGTGAACGGGCGGCGGATCGACAAAGCGATCGACTGGCCGACCCTGAAGAGCATCATCGATTTCGAAATCGAATACCAGAAAACCGCGCACGACGCCGGCGACGATTGCGGCTGCGAGCTCAAGCTGAACCTGCCGGGCCAGCCGCCATCCAAACCCACCATCGGTTTTCCGGCTCAGAAATAGGGCGGCACGGGCACAGTCTTGCGCGCCGGGCCCCTACGAGTCCATTGTAGGGGCGAGGCACGCCTCGCCCTGGCGTCCGCGCGGACAAATCGCTATCGTGCCTGCGAACCGGGATACCAAACGCCCGCCTCACGCCTCCGGCAGCAGTTCGCGCAAACAGTCGATCAATTCCGCCGGAAAAAACGGCTTCCGCAGAAAACGGACGCGGCGCGACTTCGACAGCATCGGCGCCTCCTTGGCCTCTCCCGAGATGAGCAGGATCTGAGCGTTGGGATGCATTTTCAGTACGCGCTCCGCCAGCTTGACGCCGTCCATCTCCGGCATGGCAATATCGGAGATGAGCAAATCGACCGCTTGCCGCTGGCAGATTTCAAGCGCCGCCGAAGGCCGCGGCGCCACCAGCACGGTCACGTTGCGGGCGCCAAGCATCCTCTCGACCAACCGCAGAATCTGCGGATCGTCGTCCACGATCAGTACGGTTTGCGGCTGGCTCATGCGAATCTATCGATTCTACGAGCGCCCCGCGCGGGGCGCAAGCAGGCGGCTCCGGCCGTGTCGTAAGTATGTGAGTTGTCCGGTCCAATTCACACGTGATCTGTCCGCTTTGGTCGGGGCGGGTGATGCTGGGTAGTGGACGAAACCCAGCAGTACTCAGCCGCCGAGATGGAACGGATGA
>Ga0187876_1002253_pt1 | contig 14571 bp, 10 predicted proteins | sample June2016WEW_17_4_FD_133000 | JGI IMG/M metagenome (GOLD analysis project Ga0187876, IMG submission 133000) | Peatland microbial communities from SPRUCE experiment site at the Marcell Experimental Forest, Minnesota, USA - June2016WEW_17_40 | ecosystem: Environmental > Terrestrial > Soil >...
AAAGGAATGGCGACCCTTGGTCCAGTTGACGACGTCCAGCGGATCGAAGACAGTGGTCACGTATTTGGTCTCAAAGGTGTCAGGCCCCCAACAGTTCATGGACAGCAGGCCACCGCCGAAGCAGGTCTGGGTGGTGGTGTATTCGGCAGGCGTCTCCGGCACACCTTCAATTCCCCGGTTCAGGGTAAACGTGAAGTTGTTCACCACGGTGGGAGAGAAGATGTGCGTCTCGCCCACAGCGTAGTTCCGCGCGTCGCCAATGTTGCTGGCGGAGAAATTGGACCCTCCCAGTACGGCAGCAAAGGCGTCAGTATCCCTAATGATGTGGTTGACGTAAGATGCGCGCGCGAAGAAGGTGTCGCTGGAGGAAAAATGGTGGTCGAGGCGCGCCGACCACTGATCGTCGTTGACCGGCTGAGAAAACTCGTAGGTATAGGTATTAGCCCCGTATTGTCCACCCGGGTTGTTGGGGAGCGGATACCGGCTGAGGACGCTCTGGGCCACGGGATTGAGCGGGACCTGAAGATCATCCGGCGGTGGGGTCGCCGACGTCGAGCTCGGGTAGGGGATCGTCACCGCACCCGTTCTTTCTGCCGGGGTGGGAACAGCGGCGTTGTTCGGTTCGCCCAGCCGCTGACGCAGGCCCGCATATTGCACAAAGAAGAAAGTCTTATCCTTCTTGATGGGTCCGCCAAATGTGCCGCCGAATTCGTTCCGGCGGAAAGGCGCCACCGTGCTGCCAAAGAAGTTGCGGGCGTCAAAAGCGTTGTTACGGACAAATTCGAAGAGGCTCCCGTGGAACTGATTGGTGCCGGACTTGCTGACGATTTGGGTGATGGTGCCGGCGCCCTGCCCATATTGGGCGGAGTAATTGTTTTGCTGGACCTTGAACTCCGCAATGGCGTCGAGATTGAAATTGGTGAACTGGAGGGTGCCCATCTCCGCGTCACTCACATCAACGCCGTCCAAAGTCCCTACGGCTGTCTCGCCTCGATTGCCGTTGCCTGCCAGCTCAGCGCTCATCCAACCCATGTTGGCGCCGTTGTATCCCACAACGCCGGGCTGCATGGTCATCAGGCCCTCAATGTTCCGGCCATTGAGGGGAAGGTTTTCCACCTGCTCGGTGGACACCACCTGGGCCAGCGTGGCGTTCGTGGTGTTCAGCAACGGCGGGGCCGCAGTCACTTCCACACTTTGGGTCACACCCGACACCACGAGGGTGAAATCCACAGACCGGGTTTGGCTGACGTCCAAAGTAATTCCGGACGCCGTTCCGGTTTTGAAGCCGTTAGCCTCGGCGGTAACGTTATAGGTGCCCACGTCCAAACGCGGGAGCGTGTAGGCTCCGGCGCCGGTGGTTACCGTGGATTGGGTGACTCCGGTCTCAACACGGGTAGCAGTGATCTTGGCGTTGGGGATAACCGCTCCGGTGGAATCGCTGACGGTCCCGGTGATGGATCCCACCGCTTGGGCGAATAGGCCGGGAGAGTAAGCAAGAAGAACAAAGACGATCGTGCAGACGGATTTCAGCACACGCTTCTTCATATTTCCTCCTCGTTGGTTAGACCGCTGGCTGGACCCGACGCGAGTTAACACAGACACCAGGATTTTGGTATTGCCATCCTGAACATGATTAAGATATATCCAACCGTGCTCAATTGCAAGACGGATCGACCTGTGTCCGAATTGTGTGTTGCTCGAGTTCTTTGGACTTGCCACAGCCTTTCGCCTGCCCCGTTCAGCCCCGAAGGGGCGACCTAACGCAGCCCAGGCCATCGGCCTGGGTGGTTGAGCAGGGTAATATCAATTCCTTCTCTAAGCCCTGAAGGGGCGCGATCATGTCAAGTGCCGTAAATCGCCCCTTCAGGGCTCGGGATGGCCAACCGCCCGTCTGCCCAGGCCGTTGGCCTGGGCTGCGTTAGGTCGCCCCTTCGGGGCTCAGCCGACGGGCACGAGCAATCGCCTCGAAATGACGCTTCGTGCCGCGCCGACGGCCGCTTTTTCTGCGCGAAAATGAGTTCGTTTTGCGGCCGCTATTTCACTTATCCCCTGTCTTTACAATAAATCTTTGAGTTCGTTCCCGCGATTTTTAATGTTTTTGAAGGCGGCGGCGAGAACCGCACCCATCCAGATCAGCAGCGCACGGAGCTGGGCAGCGCGGACCCCCGGTGTCGGGGTCCGCGGCTTGTCTGTCGCCCCACGGAAGAACCGCGGACCCCAAAACCGGGGGGCCGCCCTACCACCCTCATCCCGTTCTGTCGTCCCGCCCGCGATGGGCGTTCCAGCCTGTCCCTTCGGGACATCGCAGGCCTCACAAGACGAGGTCTGCGCCATCCCCGTCGGTGAAGAATGTGAAGCCGCGGGGTGGCGCCTACGTCCCGACGCATTCTGTCGGGATGTAGGCGCTCCGAAACGAACAGGCGCAGACATGCCAAAGGACGGCACGTCTGCGCCACCCCCGTGATGCGGCCCGCTCCCATCCGGCGGCGATGACGCTTCCAGGCTTTCCCGCGCTTCGCTCTTCCGTTCCCGCTGCAACTCCATCAGCAAGCGTATCTTGCGTTCCAGTTGCCGGGCGAGCGAGTTCTGCTGGCGGATGATGATCGCCCACTGGGCCTGCGAGGGTGCCGTCGCCGCCATGCGCGCCGACCGCGTGTTCTCCACGTGCTCGTGCAGGTACAGCTCGTATTCCGGCCCCACGTCCGCGATCTCCTCCGCTCTGTAGGGGCACGCCATGGCGTGCCCGTACGGGGCGCCGAAGGCCGACTGCCGATAATCCCCCATCTTCCAGGCTATCAAAAGAAAATGAGAGAGTGGGAAAAGCTGAGAATAATGCAAAAATAAATTCTTATTGCAATGGAATCAGAGGATTGAAAGGGTTATTCAAGTGGTAAACCAGGCCCAGAATGTAGCATTTTGACACATATATGCAAGAGCGTGCATATTTTGGCCCCGGCCCATGGGTGGCGCATGCGACCCGCGAAATGTCATCCTGCCGCGCGGCTATGGCTGGAGAATTACGACCTGCCGCTTCCCGCGAACGCCAGCACCCTCGGTGGCCTTTGTCACAAGGTTGCGGATTGCAGATTCCAGATTTCAGATTTCAGAATCCCGATATCAACAGCAGGATTATGACTGCAGCGAATGCCGGAGGATCGGTGGGCTAGCCCCCGCTGGCTTCGGGTCCCAAAACCCGCCCGATGGCTGCCGCTAACCGGCGCCACTTGGTGGTCTCTCTGACGAGCTGTTTGCGGCCCGCCGGGGTCAGCGTATAGAAGCGAGCCTTGCGGTTGTTCGTGGAGGTCCCCCACTCGGCCGAGATCTGACCCCGGTCTTCCAGGCGCTGGAGCGCGGGATAAAGGGCTCCGTGCTCGACCAGCAATTCGTCCTCGGTTGTCTGGTGGATGGCGTGTGCGATGCCCTGGCCGTGTTGGGGGCCGAAAATGAGAGTGCGCAGGATCAGCAGATCCAGCGTGCCTTGTAAGAGTTCCAGCCGCTCTTTTCGCTTTTGGGTAGACATATAACCCAAGTATAGCGAGCTTGGGTAGGCTGTCAACCCCAAAAATCAATCTGTTCGTCCGGCGGCCAGCACTCTCTTACGGCAAGCGCGGATTTCAGATTGAAGATTTCAGATTGCAGATTCCAGATCGCGCCCGGCAAAGTGCGAGCTGAAGGCTGACAGCTTCATTCATATCTTAGCGCCACCAGAGGATCTACTTTCGTCGCTCGCCGGGCGGGAATATAACTCGCGGCGAAGGCCACGCCCGCGAGGACGAATGGAACCACGAGGAATGTAGCCGGATCGGTGGAACTGATTCCGTACAGCAGACTGGCAAGCGCCCGAGTGGCGGCAAAGGCGCCACCAACCCCAATCGCAATGCCAATGAGTGTCAGCAGCATGCCTTGTCCGACCACGAGCTTCAGTACGTCGCGCCGTTCGGCGCCAAGGGCCACGCGCACTCCGATCTCGTGAGTCCGCTGCGATACCGCGTAACACATAACGCCGTAGAGTCCCCCCACGGCCAACGCCAAGGCCAGCACGCCAAGCGCACCCAACAACAGCCCGGCCGTGTGCGCGGGAAACAACGGAAGCGCCATGTACTCCCTCATGGTTTCGAGGTCCTGGGCCACCACGTTTGCATCCACGCTCTGAATCTCGCGCCGCACCTCCGGCAGCAGGCTGCGCGGGTCGCCCGCCGAACGGACCACCAGCGTGCAGCGAGGGCGGTATTCCTGAAGGATCGACCGATACAGGAACGGAAGCGGAGGTTCGCTCAGGGTCCGATACTTGCCGGTGCGCACGACTCCGACGATTTCCAGGTGGCTCCCGGAAGCGACGACGCGGCGCCCGATGGGATCCCGGCCCGGCCAAAAACGCTTCGCCAGAGCCTCATTGATGATGGCAACCCCCGGCGCGCCCGCGCCGTCTTGTGCCGTGAATTCGCGGCCGCGCACGAGGGGAATGCCCATGGTTCGGAAATAATCCAGCCCCACCTCCGTGGTATCGATCCCGGGGCCCTGTCCGGGCGGCACAGGATGGTCCTCCGGGACCACTTCCTGCGTCGTTCGTTCGGTCGTCAAGGGCAGGTAACCCGCCAGGCTCGCCGACGAGACCCCGGGCAAAGCGCGGACGCGCCCGAGCAGTTGATTGTAGAACGCCCTGCCCTTCGCCTCGGAATAACCCAAGCCGGACGGATCAAGCACCGCCAACATCTCGTGCTGTGTATCGAAGCCGGGATCTATTGACTGCGCATTCATCAAGCTCCTTACGCATAGCCCGGCGCTGATCAACAGCAGAGAACATACGGAGATCTGCGCCACCACGAGGATGTCCCGTAACTTAAACGCGCGGCCCCCCGTCTTTGCGGTCCGCAGTTTATTCTCACGCCGACGGAATAGCCGCAAACCCCAAAATCGCGGGGCGACGCTGCCCCACGCATCGCCCTTCAGCGCCGGCGCCAAGCCTGCCCTTGCGCCCCTCAAGGCGGGTGCAATTCCAAAAACGATTCCAGTAGCGAACGAAACCCCGAGTGTGAAAACAAGAACTCGCCAGTCTAACGGAACATCCATTTTGATTGGCAGACTAGGCGGTTTGAGGGCCAGTAGCGCGGGAGCGAGCCAACTGGCCAGGAGAAAGGCCACGCAACCACCCAGCAGGGCAACGAGTGTGCTTTCAATCAGCATCTGGCGGACCAGGCGGCCACGTCCGGCGCCCAGCGCGGCTCGGATCTCCATCTCACGGTGACGCCCGGTCGCCTGCGCAAGGAGAAGGTTGGCGGCGTTTGCGCAGGCGATCAGAAGCACCAGGCTGACCACCACCATCAGGAGTCCCGTAAAGGCGATAACGTAACCGCGGAATGGAGCGGGAACCAGAGTCGTAGGAAAGATCACTGCATCCAGCAGTTTGTTGCTCTCGGGATAAGACTGCTGGAGCTGACGCGACAAGACCCTCAAGTCCGCCTGCGCTTCGAGCGGCCTTACTCCCGAGTTTAACCGGCCCACGCCGAACAACCAGAAGCATTGGCGGCTGGTAAGGTAAATCGGATCGTGTGTAAATGCGAGGGTCATCGCCAGGGGCGTCCAGAAATCCGGCTGAAGCCCCACGAGAACCCCTGTGAACCCGGCCGGCGCAACGCCCACAGCCGTGAAGTTCGTTCCGTTAAAATTGAATGTTCTTCCCAGCACCAGCGGATCGGAGCCCAAGCGCTCTGCCCAGAATGCATGACTGAGGACAATCACGGGGTGTGCGCCGGGAGCCTGGTCTTCCTCGGCAAGAAACGCTCTCCCCAAAACAGGCCTAACTCCCAGGACCGAGAAGAAATTGCCGGACACCAGCGCGCCTTGCGCCCGTTCACCCTGTCCCGCCCTGATCCAACTCACGATGCGAGGGTCCCCGTCGAACGCCAGCAGGCCGGAAAACGCGTGATTGCGGTCTCGGTAATAAAGGTAATCAGGATAGGTCAGCGGTGTGTAACTCTCGATGCCCTGGGCCTGAACATTCTGGTTCCAAACTTCCAATAATTCACCTGCGCCCCGAACCGCAGGCGGCCGGAACAACAGAGCATTGACGAAACTGAAGATGGTGGTGTTGACGCCAATCCCCAGGCCGAGTGAAATCACCGCTACCGCGGTGTAACCCAGGTTCTTGCGCAGCATCCGCAAGCCGTATCGCAAATCCTGCCAGACACTGGCGAAAGAATTTCCACTCCCTCCCCCGCCCGGCACGACGGGCTCCTGGGTCATTTCCTGCTCGACCCGCCGCAAGCCCCTTGCCAGTAAGTCCGCGTCGCTCAACTCTTCCACTGCCAGGCGACGGGCCTCCTCGGCCGCCGTCCCGCCAGCCACCAGTTCCTGATAACGATCCTCGAGGTGCTGAGCCACTTCCTCGACAATCTCCGCCTCGCGCGCCGGAGAGAGATTTAAGCTTGCCAGTCGTTTCCGTATTTCTTGATTCCACTTCTGCATAGGCTGCCCCTGTCGTCGCTGGGCACATCCTGCCCTCGAAAGGCAGTAGCGACGCTATCTAACTCCCGGGCGCGGACCTTCGCTCGAGGCGAATCCCCACTCCGCGAGACCATCAGCGCCAGTCGGCGATACGAGCCGCCGGAGGCAGCCCGCGCCGATTACTTGTTCTTAACGACCGATTTCTGGCATTCCCACCCACCTTCGGCTTCCTGACTCTTCGACCAATGGCCGCTCAATTGGCCATGCAGCAACTTTCCCGTGGCTAGATACTTGCCGTCCGGAACCTCGACGTGGAATTCGAGTACGCTCTTCTTGTAGCTCGCGGAGGTCAGCGGGTACTCCCCGGTCGAGTTAACGAATTTCCCAGCCACTTCCTCCCTGTCCTGCTTAAGGTCCAACGTAAACGACACGTCATCCTGGACGCTGCTGTGCGCTACGCACTCCCAGGTCCCCGTCAAAGGGCCTGACGAGGGCCCCTTTCCATTGGCAAGAGCAATGTAGGCCGCCCCCGCCACCAGCAGCAAAACGCCGATCAGGGTCCATCTACGTCTCATTGGTGCACTCCTTTGGAGGATTGATATCAACTCAAAGAAGTCCTTTATAGCACCAGTTACGAGTCAAATCACGAATTTCAGATCACAGATTTCAAACCCCGGCCATTGGCGATGCCGCGAAGCTGCCCCCCCTGCCCATCTGCTCCCGCTGATGAGAGCGCCGGCGGCGGGCTTCACTCTTTCCTCACGCGTGTTCAACTTCCGTGATGCGCTTGATCGCATCGACAAACACCCGCCAGCCACGCCGCTGCGAGGCGAGGACCTTTCGCCCTTGGCGGGTAAGACGGTAATAGCGTCTCCGACGCTGGCCCTCCTTCTCCACCCATCGTCCCTGCAGCCAGCCGCGCTTTTCCAAGCGGTAAAGCAGCGGGTAAAGCGAAGCGACATAGAAGCTCAGGGCGCCGCCTGAGCGCTGCTCGATGAGCTTGCTGATTTCATAGCCGTGCCGCGGCCGGGCTTCCACCAGGGAGAGGATCAGCAGCTCGGCGCTGCCCTTCTTCAGTTCGCGATCGGAGAATTGCGATTCAATATATGGCATTGCCATATACTAGAACGCCAGCTATGGGTTGTCAATGGAAAAGCGGGGGCGCCATACTTCCGATCGGCACGGAGCCCGTTTGAATCGGAATTGCAGTTCAGTCTGAGAACGGTTATGCTGAGACTTCGGGGTGAGCTTCCCAGGTTTACGCAACGATTGAGTGACGCGCGCGCGGGCGCATCCAGCGCGCGTCTTCATTGACGCAGAAAGGAACGATCCATGTCTCTCCGTCCCATTAAACGAGTGGTGTTATCGAAGCCGACATTGGAAGGCGCGGGTGTGCACCTGCGCCGCGCGTTCGGCTTCGGCACTACGTCCGACTTTGATCCTTTTCTTCTCCTCGACGACTTTCGGAATGACGTTCCCGATGATTATCTGGCCGGCTTCCCGTGGCATCCCCACCGTGGCATCGAAACCGTCACTTATGTCCTGGCCGGAACGGTCGAGCATGGCGACAGCATGGGAAACGCCGGAGTCATCGGCTCCGGCGACGTGCAATGGATGACGGCAGGCAGCGGCATCATCCACCAGGAAATGCCCAAGGGCGATCACGCCGGCCGCATGCACGGCTTCCAGTTGTGGGCGAATCTTCCCTCCTCGCTCAAGATGACTCCGCCTCGCTACCAGGAGGTGAAGTCGGGCGACATCCCGGAGGTCAAAGATGATGACGGCACGGAAGTCCGCATCGTCTGCGGAAGCTTCTGGGGCAAGAAGGGTCCCGTGGACGGCATTGCGGCTGACCCCACCTACCTCGACGTCTCGCTCCCTCCCGGCCGCAGGAAGGTGCTCCCCGTCGAAACCACCCGCCACGCCTTCGCCTACGTCTTCGGGGGCGCCGGAAAGTTTTGCAACGCTTCGGGCCCGTTGGCAGTTCCCACTGAGTCGGTAGGATGGTTGGACACAACTCCTCCTGCCGATGCCGAGAACCGTGCACTGATTCTTTTTGATCGCGGGGATGAAGTGGTCGTTCAGGCCGGCGATGACGGAATCAGGTTCTTGCTGATTTCGGGCCAGCCGCTCCAGGAGCCTGTGGCCTGGTATGGACCCATCGTGATGAATACGCAGGAACAGCTCCGGCAGGCTTTCCAGGAACTTCAGGAAGGAAAGTTTCTTAGGGGATGAGAGATCGGCCGGACCGTGCCAAGCGCAACAAGGAATCTCGCCCTGGTTGCCGCTTCATGGCTGACCCGCGTCAAGGCGAGATTCCGCGCTGCGCTCGGAATGACAGCAGCATCTCTGTCGGACGCAATACCCTCAACCGCAGAGCAGAAAAAAGGGCGTCTGCCAAAGCAGACGCCCTTCGAACTGAATGCACCCGCCGTTGACTAGGAATAAATCTTCGCGCCAAGCTGCAGAAAGTGGATATCCTCGTACAACGCAAAGTCGAAGTTGTTGAGCCCAGGCCCATAGATGGGATCGCGCGAGGAATTGCCGATTCCCGTACCTGGGGCAGCCTGTGCGAAGGCGGCGGGGTTGAACCGGTAATTCGGCGGCAGATCTGCAAGCTCCCCTACCGCACTCCACAATCAGACTTGCAATTTGCGAAGGTAAGGCACGCTGGCCTTCATCAGAGGCAAATCCATCTCGACAAAGTAGTTCTTGATCCCACCCGTCCTTGCTGCGGTGAAGATCTTCTTCCAGTCGAGACTATCCTGACCTACGGGTGCTTCCTTGCGGTTCTTGGCATCCCATCCTTGCACGTGCATCGAAATGAAACGACCCGGGTACTTGGTGAAATACTCTGCGGCGTCGTAGCCCTCTGAGATTGTCGAGACCTGAAACTGGAACTTCACCAGCTTCTTATCCAGGAGCTTGAGCAACAGGTCATAAGTCCGCTGTCCGTTCACCTTCGTCAGCTCAAAGTCCTCGTTGTGGAGGCCCTGCTGAATACCGGCGGCGGCGGCTTTCTCACCGATGCGGTTGTATTCGTCCGCGGCCTTCTTCACGTCATCCATCGTGGGGTGCTGCGGCCCACCGAGGCTGGCCACCAGCATTTGCGTCAGACCGACACCCTTGGCCCAGGCGATCCGGTCATCCTGATTCTTCCTGAGTTCACCAAGGTCAAAGTGCGAGCTGACACAGGTGAGGCCGGCATCATTGATAATCTTGCGCAGTTCGCTCCCCGAATATTTGGCCAGGCCGGCGAACCCAGAGTCAGAGTAACCTACCGGCGAGCAGAGCTCGATGGCTCGAAACCCTGCCGTACGGAGCATCTGGAGCGTACCGGGAAAGTCCTTCGCGATCATGTCCCTGACAGGCCAAGTCTGGCACGCAATGGGCATGCCCAGAGGATTGGCGCTGAGCATGCCCGCGTTTCCAGAAAGAAACCCCGCCACCGCAACTCCGGCCGACGCCTTCTTGAAAAAATCCCTTCTCGAAATATGAGACATTCACACCTCCTTGCTTCATGAATTTGAATAAAACGCATCACTAACCGTGGCATTGTCTCACGACTCGCCACGATTGTTACAAACAGCCAGCTAAAACTTGTTGCTGTAGGGGCAACCCTTGGGGTTGCCCAGGGCGGCCACAAGGGGCGCCCCTGCTTCGACCAATCACAACGCACTATTCCGCAGGCGTGAGTACAATGTTTCTAAATGCGACGCGTCCTTGCTCGCTGCCTTGAAAGTAAATAGGCCCTGGCGCGCCTTCGTGGCTATCGAGAGCTCCGCCGGTGATGCCCGGGATCTCTTTATGATCGATAACGGCTACGCCATTCTGCACCAAAGTCACGGTTCTCCCAAGCAGCGTGATGTCAAAAGTCTGCCAGACTCCGTCCTTCCGGGGCTGCTCCGGCGTGGGGTCAAGATATCCGTAGACCCCACCCGTGTGGTGGCTGGGGGGCTCGGCTTCTGAATCGGTTTCGATCTGCACTTCGTACCGGCCTCGCAGATATACGCCGCTATTGGATTTGGGCCCGCAGTAAAACTCGATGTGCAACTTGAAATCGTTGAATGCGGCGGTGGTAATGATCTCGGGGCCGTGTCCGTTGCTGACCAGCGTACCGCCTTCAATCGTCCAGGTCTTGGCCCTTTTCGGATCACTGAATCGCCACCCGGTGAAATCTTTGCCGTCGAACAAGGTTACGGGCGCGCCCCACTTTGGAGCGCCGGTCCGCTTCAGAGCCGGCGCGCGGCGGCCGATCCAGGACCAGGAGACCCCGCCTGAGCTGCTCGCCGTGCCTACCAGTTGGCGGCCCACAAGTTTCCCCTTAAAAGTCGTGTCGTTATCAAATCCCTCCTCTTCCTTGGGAGACACAAACTCGATCTCTCCCGCTTTGATTTCGGCCTTCGCGAGCGGGGTCGCATGCTCGGACACACCGACCATCACAACCTTTACCTTCCCCTGCTCATCAGAAACGTCGATCCAGGAAGGAAGTTCGCCCTTCGGCGTCTTGATGCTTATATCCCAACGCCCCGCAAAGGCATCGGTGGCGGCCGCCGAACTCGCAGACGCCCCGGCCTGTGAGCTCGCGCCGCTGGAGTAAGCTGCAAACATACTCACAATTACTAATAGCATACTTAAGCATATTAACTTATGCTTCATTTCCATCCCTCCTCCGTAGTTATGGTAGCCCCGACAAGCCTAACAAGTTTTGCATGTTGCCCCCCAGGATCAAAGCTTGCGACGGCTCGCTGAGTTTCAGCAGCCTCACCGAATACAACTCCACGCGAGGATCCAGCTCCGGGGCGAAGGAACCAAATAGAATCCTCTGCGCGGGCAGTTCGCGTGCCGCCATCTCGAGATACTTGCGGCTGATCACGCTGGATGTTCCCACATAGATGTTAGGAAAACGCTTTACAAGATCCATCGCTTCGTAATGCGCCCACCAATGCCACGAGCGATACGCGCCCAGATGGGGCAGTATGAACTTCACCGAAGGGTAAGCGGTGGCTATCATGTAGTACGCCCGGGCGGGTCCCGGATATTCGTTGCGGTCGGGGTAGTATATCACCGGAATATTCAATTCGGCCACGACGTCCAACAGTGAAAAATTAAGGAACGACACTATGTCGTGCACCGGAATTCCGCGTTTGACCACACTCCCTAAGGAGCGGGCATATTGCCGATCGTGCCGGGAGTGGGGTTCCAAAGGCATGTGGTGATCGAACTGCCGAGATCCTTCGCTTCGCTCAGGATGACACCTTCCGGTTTTTTCACGCTTTCTCCATGTTTTCCGCAGGGTGGCGCCTACGTCCCGACACTTTTTTGTCGGGATGTAGGCGCCCCTCTCGATCCCAGGGGGCGCAGACATGCCAAAGGACGGCACGTCTGCGCCACCCCGAAGCACCCAAGGTAATCCAAGCTTGACCCGAAACGGTCGGCGGTGTATGGTTTTTGCCCGGGACGAACCTGAGACAGGAGAGGCGGAGCTTACATGAAAGCCTTGAATATCGCCGTTTTATATCTACTCTTCGGCGCGCTGGCAGGCGCTCAGCAGCCGCTCTTCCGCACTGTGGACATTGACACGGGAGCGACGGAGAGCGTCCAGCTCTCGAATGGCAAGCGCGCAACGGTGAAACTGCTCTCGACCAGCGAGATGCGGGACAAAGCTCGTTCCGCGATTCGGGAGGCGCGCGCGGAGGTGGAGATCGACGGCTCTCGGGCGACACTTTCCTGCGGGAATTATCGTCTGCCGGTCGAGGTGGGCGGCGTGCAGATCGACTGCACGGTGACCAGGGCTTACTACCAGAATACCAACCGCGACCACTGGGGGCTCGTCAAGGACGCACGACTGCGCGTTTGGCCGGCGGGGTCGCCCTTCATGCCTCCGGGGTCCATGGTCTACCCGGTTCGGCAGCTCTGGTTCGCCTCGCGCACTCAGATGGGCAACGAGCCGACTTACGTCGATGAAGGCGAGCGCATTACCACGAAGCAAATCTACTATCACGCGGGCCTCGACATTGGCGGCGCCGAGGGCTTGACGGAGGTCATCGCCGCAACCGATGGCCTCGTGGTGGGGCTCGGCACGGCGGTAATCGACAAAGTGAAAGACAACCCGGCAATCGACAGGGAATTCAACGATACCATCTGGGTGGAAGATGGCCGTGGCTGGTTCACGCGCTACACGCACCTGTACTCGTATGACCCGTCGGTGAAGCTTGGGGGCCGCGTGGTCCAGGGGCAGAAGATCGGCACGCTCGGGAAAGAAGGCGGAAGCGGTGGATGGTCGCACCTCCACTTCGAGATCATCAGCCGGCAGCCCTCCGGCAAATGGGGGACTCAGGAAGGCTATGCCTTTTTGTGGGAAGCTTACCGGCAACAGTTTAGCCCTCGCCTGGTCGCCGTCGCGCGCCCTCACGCAGCCGTGCTGGTTGGAGAGAAGGCAGCGTTGGACGGGTCGCGATCCTGGCCCGCCTCGCACATCACCAGCTACGATTGGACCTTCACAGACGGACAAACCGCTTCCGGAGCGAAGGTCGAGAGGGCTTACCCGAAGGCCGGCACGTATAGCGAAATTCTGAAAATCACCGACGCCGGTGGCCGAACCGCCTACGATTTCGAGACCGTCAATGTGCTCGATCCGAAACACCCCGAACAGGTCCCGCCCTCGATTCAGGCCGCGTACTGGCCTACGGTGGCCATTGCGCCAGACAGCCCGGTCACCTTCAAGGTACGCACTTTCGGCACAACGGACGGAGAAGAAGATTGGTCGTTTGGCGACGGCGCGACGGCCACAACCAAATCGGATGGCAACGTCAATGAACACGCGAAGAACGGATTCGCAACCACCACACACGCATTTTCGAAGCCGGGAGACTATATCGTCCGTGTGGAGCGCACCAACCGGCTGGGGCAGACAGCCATCACGCATCTTTGGGTGACCGTGGCAGGCAAAATTTGAATTGTAGTTCCGTTTGCCATTAAACTTTCGCCCTTCGAGTCTTGAAATTCTGTTCATTTAAGGAGTGTACAGATGTCAACCCGACGTACTTTCATAAAGCAAGCCCTGGGAAGCTCAGCGGCGATGGCCGCCTCGGGGATCTACCCATTCAGCCGTGTGCTGGGAGCCAACGACCGCATCCGAATCGGTCTGATTGGCGGCGGGGATCGCGGCCAGGAAATCTTTCACGCCGCCATCAAGTGCCCCAATGTCGAAGCGGCAGCCGTGGCGGATGTCTATTCGCGGCGCCTGGACGAAGTGAAAGCCATCGTTCCCTCGATTCACACCTACAAAGATTTCCGCCAATTACTCGACGACAAATCCATCGACGCGGTGCTGATTGCCACTCCGCAGCACCAACATGCGCTGAATTTCGTTCCCGCCATCCAGGCAGGAAAGGACGTCTACCAGGAAAAGACTATGGCGTTCAATCCCGACCATGCGCGGCGCATGAAGAAGGCCTTCGAGGGCTCGGGACGCGTGGTGCAGGTGGGGATTCAAGCCATCAGCACTCCAGGCTTCAGCACCATTCGCGAGATGGTCGCTGCCGACAAACTGGGCACCATCACCGCACTTCATACTCATCACTATCGCAACGCTCCCTACGGCGGATGGACGCGGGAAACCCCTGCCGACTGCGACCCGCAGCATGTGGACTGGAAAGGTTTCCTGGGCGAGGCAACTCCGCATCCGTTCGATCCGCAGCGCTATATGAACTGGCGCTTCTTCTGGGATTACGACGGCAGCAACGTCTTTGAGAACATGGTTCACCAGGTCGGCTTCTGGTACAAGCTCATGGATTTCAAGATTCCGGACAGCGTCACCATGACGGGCGCCAACCTGCTCTCGCCGAAAATGCAGGTGCCCGACACCATGGATGTTTCAATGCTGCAAGGCAAGATCCTCTTCACCTGGAACTCGATGTTCGGGAACGATTTCTACGGCGAAGGACATGACCTGCTGTTGGGCAACAAAGGCACAGTTTCGCGCAACGAAGGCGACCAGGTCCGCTATCAGCCCCAGGGCGGCGAGAAGCGGGGAGTTGAAACCATGTGCGCCGAAACCCCCGAGGGCGGGCAAGCGACGGGGTACCGCGATGCCACCTCCGAGCACATGCAGAATTTCTTCGA